>CEAB01052629.1_pt1 | contig 113863 bp, 96 predicted proteins | sample 557651 | NCBI WGS metagenome assembly CEAB01 (sample SAMEA3182046, study PRJEB8094) | gut metagenome | biome: human; feature: gut; material: Stool; isolation source: human stools | place: Canada | collected 2011-11-15 | reverse complement strand
GCTTGAGTCGTTCTGCCTGCCGAAGCAGGTCTTCTTTTTGATCGAGGGAAGAAACACGGGCATAACCAAGGTGCTTGCGCTCAACACCGGTTGCCACCGGATTCAATTGCAGATCAAATCGACGATGACCGCCAAGCGTGCGGCAGGCTACGGCAAGAAGGCCTTTCTCAGCCCAACGTCGAATGGTGCTTGGCGACACACCGTAATGTTTGGCAACGATCCCGATGGAGTACAGCGTCATGATTGCCTCCGCTGTCTTTGAACGAGCTCGTCTCTTCTTTTTCCAAGTTTAACGTTGCTATGGAACCCGTTATGGGAGATTTGGTAGATTTTTAGTCAACTAGCCATACCCCCAAGATCTGATGCGCGTCTGGCAAGCGTAGATAACGCTCACCCTAAAATTACGAGGAGTATCTCGTAAATTTACGAGTTCTATTGAGTGAATTCTTGTTCAAGCCCTGAAATCATGTTTCGACGGCATGAATACGACGTTTTGAGAAAGCGACCGAATGCCGCCTTGATTGTGGGCAGTGGGGGCTGCCGCTCGAAACATTCCTGGAAACACCGATTGCCGATTTGTTCTGAGAAAATTGGTGCAAGACGAGGAAGCCCAATGACCGACAATGCGCAACATGCAGACCTCAAACGTATGTGGAGCGGATGGATTTCGCTCATGCTGTTTGTTCTGCTGATTCCACTGAGCAATTGGGTGATAGTGAACCTTGGTGTCGTCTGCCCGCCCGGCGAACCTTGTCTTGTGCCGGTTCTGCCTGGTCTGTGGGCACCTTCGACCGTGTTGTTGGCCGGTTTCAGTTTGGTGCTTCGCGATGTTGTGCATCATTGTCTGGGCTGGCGCTGGGCGTTGGCTTCCATCTTTTTCGGAGCGGTGCTCTCGGGTTTTATTTCCGAGCCTTCGCTCGTGGTTGCATCGGTGAGCGCTTTCCTTTTTGCGGAATTGGCTGACTTTGCGGTGTACGCACCGATGAAAAAGCGTTATCCGGCCATGGCAGTCATCGTTTCCGGTCTGGTCGGTTCCGCCGTGGACTCTGCTATTTTCCTGTCACTTGCCTTTGGTTCAGTCCAATATTTGTTTGGGCAGGTGCTCGGCAAGTTCTGGATCAATCTGCTGGCGGGCGTGGCGATTGCCGTGTGGCGGCGCCGCAAACCGAGCGTTATTGCGGTTCAGGCTTGAGTCGGTTGATTTGAAAGGGAAAATTAACGTTTCTCTGAGAGGTTGTCTTTGCTACAATCTCGCACCACTTTCAAAAAAACTTCTGCGCCGGATTGTTCTGCCGGTGGCGGTCACAAGGAAACCATATGTCCCATATCGGTGAGCTGGGCGACATCAAGCGCCCGTTGAGCGGCTGGCTCTCGCTCGTATTGTTTGTTCTGATGATCCCCTTGACGAACTGGGTGATCATGAACGTCGGCCTCGTTTGCCCGGCCGACGGTCCTTGTCTGATTCCCGTTTGGCCCGGTTTATGGGCGCCTTCCGGCGTGCTGCTTGCCGGTTTCAGTCTGGTGCTGCGCGACGTCGTGCATCACTGCCTGGGCTGGCGTTGGGCGCTGATTTCGATTTTTGCCGGCGCCGCGCTCTCCGGGCTCATTTCCGAACCCGCTCTGGTCATTGCTTCGGTCTGTGCCTTCTTGTTTGCGGAGCTCGCTGACTTTGCCGTTTATGCTCCCATGAAGAAGCGCTATCCGGCCATGGCTGTGATTGCGTCGGGGCTGGCCGGTTCCGTGGTTGACTCCGCGATTTTCCTGTCTCTGGCTTTCGGCTCCATTGAGTTTTTGGCCGGACAGGTGCTCGGCAAGTTCTGGATGAGTTTGATTGCCGGCGCCTTGATCGTAGCCTGGAGACGACTCAAGACGCATACGGTCCACGAACACCTGCAGATCCAGTAACTCGGACGCATTTTCCAGAAAAGCGGCGGTTAAGACAGTTCGGGCAGAATGTTCGAACCTGATAACCGCCTTTTTTGTATCCGATGACTGCGCAAAACAACACCCTCAAGACCGCCGTTCTCATCTGCAACACGGGTTCGCCTGTCGCTCCGACTAAAGAAGCGGTAGCGAAGTATCTTGCGGAATTCTTGGGCGATCGACGCGTGGTGGAAATGAATCCACTCATCTGGCAGCCGATTCTGCGCGGCATCATTATTCCCCGTCGTGCGCAGGCTTCTGCCGATCGCTACAAGACGGTGTGGACGCAAAAAGGCTCTCCTTTGGTGGCGGTGACCTCCGACACGGCGCAAGGTCTGCAGAAGGAGCTGGGCGACGAATTCATCGTGTCCTGGGCGATGTGTTACGGCGTACAGCGAATCGATGAAGAACTCCGTCGGATTGCTGAACAAAAACCCGAGCGCATCGTTGTTCTGCCGCTATATGCGCAGTACGCCACACAGACGACGGAGGCAGTGTTCGATGCGGTGCGACGCGTGCAAAAGAAGATTCGGGATTTGCCGCCTGTGATCACGATCCCGCACTACTTCGATGAAGAGTCTTACATTGAGGCGCTTGCTGCTCGCGTGCGCGCGCATTGGGAAAAAGTGGGTGATCTCGGAGACGAGGGCAAGCTCATGCTGAGCTTCCACAGTATTCCGGCGGTTTCGAGCGAACGCGGCGATCCGTACGAAGCACAGTGCAAGCAGACGGCGGAAAAGCTGCGTCTTGCGTTGGGTTTGAAGAAAGATCAGGTTGTCCAGGTATTCCAGAGCAAATTTGGGAAAGCGAAGTGGTTGGAGCCTTTTGCCGTTGATACGGCCCCCGAACTGGGCCGACAGGGCTTGAAGCGCCTTGATGTGATTTGCCCGGGATTTGCCGCGGATTGCCTGGAGACGCTTGAAGAAATCGCCACGGAACTGCGCTCTTTTTATGAGCAGGCGGGCGGCAGCGGGTTTCACTATATCCCTTGCCTGAACGCGCAGGACGATGCGGTGGCCCTTTACGCCGAGATCGTTCTCAAGGCTCTGTCGAAGGCCTGAAAATCCGCTTCAGCTGAACTTTTTGCCTGCGACGGCTTGAAAAGAGCAAACCCAATCCCCATATAAGAGCCATCTTTCAAGCATCCCTTTTGCAAGAACATCTTTATGGCTCAAGAAGACACCAAGCAGGAACAGGTTAATCCTGCCGACGAATTGAAGAAAGCAGCCGAAGCTGCGGAGCAGGCGCAGGGTTCTGAACTGCCTCCGGAACTCGGCATCGAACCCGAAGGCGAGCAGGCTTCGCTCGAAGAGCAGCTTGCCGCGGCAACGGCCAAAGCGGCTGAGAATTTTGATCTATACGTGCGTGCGGTTGCCGAAATGGAAAACGTGCGCCGCCGTGCCGCCGAAGACGTTTCCAAGGCGCAGAAGTTCAGCATCGAGAAGTTTGCCAAGAACCTGCTTCCGGTGATGGATTCGCTTGAAAAGGCGATCGAAATGACCGCCGAAATCGAAGGCCCGATGCGGGAGGGCATTCTCGCGACGCACCGTCAGCTCGTGCATGCGCTTGAAATGAGCGGCATGACCGTCATCGATCCGAAGGACGCCAAGTTTGATCCCAACACGCAGCAGGCCATTGCCATGGTGCCTGCCGTCGAAGGCAAGAGCGCGGGTGACGTTGCTCAGGTCTTTCAGCACGGCTGGAAGATTCACGAACGTGTGCTTCGTCCGGCTATGGTGAGCGTGGTTCAAGGCTAGAAACTTCATCGACACAAAATTTTTCAGACGCCCCGTTGAATTTTCTCGGGGCGTCCCCATATAGGGGGTATGGCGCGGCAGGCGGCGCTGAAAAAGAGCTTCCTGCGGTACGCGTAAGAGTTTCAGATCACGGTCGAAAACCTTCTCCCGTCGGTGGATGCGGAAAAGGTACGGCCCAACAGAGAATCAAGAGGAAAAAGAACAATGTCTAAGATCATCGGTATTGACCTTGGCACCACCAACTCGGCTGTGGCCATCATGGAAGGCGACAAGGTTCGTGTGATCGAAAATTCCGAAGGCGCTCGTACGACGCCTTCCATCGTTGCCTACATGGAAAACGGCGAGATTCTTGTCGGCGCAACCGCCAAGCGTCAGGCCGTGACCAACCCGAAGAACACGCTGTTTGCCGTCAAGCGCTTGATCGGCCGTCGCTACGAAGACGCCGAAGTGCAGAAGGACGTGCAGCGCGCTCCGTTTAAGATTGTTCGCGCCGACAACGGCGACGCCTGGGTGCAGGTGATGGGCGACAAGAAGCTTGCTCCGCAGCAGGTTTCCGCCGAAGTGCTCCGCAAGATGAAGAAGACCGCCGAAGATTACCTCGGCGAACCCGTGACCGAAGCCGTGATCACGGTTCCGGCTTACTTCAACGACAGCCAGCGTCAGGCCACGAAGGATGCTGGCCGCATCGCCGGTCTCGAAGTCAAGCGCATCATCAACGAACCGACGGCCGCAGCTCTGGCCTTCGGTCTTGACAAGATGGGCAACGAAGACCGGAAGATCTGCGTCTACGACTTGGGCGGCGGCACGTTCGATATCTCCGTGATCGACATCGCCAACATCGACGGCGACAAGCAGTTTGAAGTGCTCTCCACCAACGGCGACACGTTCCTCGGCGGCGAAGACTTCGACCGTCGCTTGGTCGAATATCTGATTGCCGAATTCAAGAAGGACAACGGCATTGACCTCGGCGGCGACGTGCTTGCCCTGCAGCGCCTGAAGGACGCCGCTGAAAAGGCCAAGATTGAGCTGTCGAGCCGTCAGGAAACCGAAGTGAACCTGCCCTACATTTCGGCTGACCAGACCGGTCCGAAGCACATGAACATCACGATCACGCGCGCCAAGTTTGAAAGCATGGTCGAAGACCTCGTGCAGCGCACGATCGAACCCTGCCGCAAGGCTTTGAAGGACGCCGGTCTGTCGACTTCCGAAATCACCGACGTGATCCTGGTGGGCGGCCAGAGCCGTATGCCGCGTGTTCAGGAAGTGGTGCGCGAATTCTTCGGCAAGGAGCCCCGCAAGGACGTCAACCCGGACGAAGCCGTGGCTATCGGTGCCGCTATTCAGGGTCAGGTGCTCTCGGGCGGCCGCAAGGACGTGCTGCTTCTCGACGTCACCCCGCTGACGCTGGGCATTGAAACCCTGGGCGGCGTGATGACTGCGATGATCAAGCGCAACACCACGATTCCGACCAAGCACTCGCAGGTGTTCTCGACGGCTGAAGACAACCAGCCTGCCGTGACCATCAAGGTCTATCAGGGTGAACACGAGATGGCGGCTTCCAACAAGCTGCTCGGCGAGTTCAATCTCGAGGGCATTCCGCCGTCTCCGCGCGGCCTGCCGCAGATTGAAGTGACGTTTGACATCGACGCCAACGGCATTCTGCACGTGACCGCAAAGGACAAGGCCACCGGCAAGGAAAACAAGATCACGATCAAGGCAAGCTCCGGTTTGTCCGAAGAAGAGATCAAGAGCATGGTTGCCGCTGCCGAAGCCAACAAGGAAGAGGATCACCGCCGCTTCGAACTGGCTCAGGCCCGCAATATGGCCGACGCTTCGATCGCTCAGGTTCAGAAGACCCTGAAGGATCTCGGCGACAAGGTTGAAAGCGCCGATCGCGCCGCTTGCGAAAACGCCATCAAGGATGTGGAAGAACGCATCAAGGGCGAAGACAAGGCTGCAATCGAAAAGAGCGTCGAAGCGCTGATGGCTGCCGCCCAGAAGATCGGTGAAAAGCTCAACCAGCAGGCTGCTCAGGCTCAGCAGGCTCAGGCAGGCGCCCAGCAGCAGGCGGGCGGTGCCGGTCAGCAGCAGGCCAACAAGGGCAACGACGACGTGGTCGATGCCGACTACACCGAAGTCAAGCACTAATTTGGCTTCAAAGCAAAACCCGAGCCCGGCGCGGCGTCCGAGCGAAAAGGACGCCGAGTCGGCCGTATAAGACACGGGGCCGGGCCGCCGATTTGGCGATTCGGCCCTTGCCATGTTTTTTCGTAACGATTGACACACTATGGCTGACCAGGATTATTACGAGGTACTGGGAGTCTCGCGCGACGCAAGCGACGACGAGATCAAAAAGGCGTATCGACGCCTGGCGATGAAGTACCATCCCGATCGCAACAACGGCGACAAAGCGGCTGAGGAAAAGTTCAAGCAGGTGGGCGAGGCCTACTCGATTCTGAGCGATCCCCAGAAACGCGCGGCCTACGACCGCTACGGCAAGGCCGGCGTCGATCCGAGCGCAGCCGGTGCGGGCGGATTCGGCGGTTTCGGCGGCTTCGGCCAGGGCCAGGGTGGTTTCGGCGACTTCAGTGACATCTTCTCGGAAATCTTCGGGGGCGGTGCCGGCGGCGGTCGTCGCGGCGGACCTAAGGTGTTTCGCGGTGCCGACGTGAGCTATTCGCTCGAAATCACGCTTGAGCAGGCGGTGGCGGGTGCCAAGACCGACATCCGCGTGCCGGTTTGGGAAGAGTGCGAAACCTGTCACGGCTCCGGCTGCAAGTCGGGTACGTCGAAGAAGACCTGTCCGCATTGCGGCGGCAGCGGCATGATCAACATCAACCGCGGATTCCTGCAGGTGCAGCAGACCTGCCCGTACTGCCACGGAACGGGTGAAATCATTTCCGATCCGTGTCCGGACTGCCAGGGACGCGGCCGCAACCGTAAGACCAAGACGCTGGAAATCAATATTCCGGCGGGCATCAATGACGGTCAGCGCATTCGCATCCAGGGTAAGGGCGAGCCCGGCCCCAACGGCGGTCCTTGCGGAGACCTCTTTGTGCAGGTGTTCATCAAGCAGCACGAAATCTTCCAGCGCGACGGCGACGATCTGCACGCCGATTTGCCGCTGAGTTTTGCCACCGCTGCATTGGGCGGCGAAGTGAGTGTGCCGACGATGGGTACCGAAGCGCGCATCACGATTCCGGAAGGCACGCAAACGGGTAAGATCTTCCGCCTGCGCGGCAAGGGCGTGCCGCATTTGCACGGCGGCGGCAATGGGGATCTGTACGTGCACGCTTTTGTTGAGACGCCGGTCAATCTCACGAGCAAGCAAAAGAAGATGCTCAAGGAGTTTGACGAATCGATCAAGGAAGGAGGCACGAAGCATTCGCCCCAGAGCACGAGCTTTTTGGACAAGATGAAGAAATTCTTCTCTTAACGGACGCGGCTGCAGCGATTTTTCGCTACAGTGGAGTCAGATAAAACCCCGAATACACAACAAGGAGATATTCCGATGACCAATAAGTTTGCAGGCACCCAGACCGAAAAGAACCTCTGGGCTGCGTTTGCCGGTGAGTCTCAGGCTCGCAACAAGTACGACTATTTTGCCGGCGTTGCCCGCAAGGAAGGCTACCAGCAGATCGCCGAGCTGTTTGACGAAACGGCTGCCAACGAACGCCAGCATGCCAAGATCTGGTTCAAGCACCTGCAGGGCATCGGCAACACGGCCGAAAACCTGAAGGCTGCCGCCAGCGGTGAAAACTACGAATGGACGGACATGTACGAAGGTTTTGCAAAGACGGCCGAGGCCGAAGGCTTTGCAGAACTCGCTGCGCAGTTCCGTGCTGTGGGCGCCATCGAAAAGGCTCACGAAGAACGCTTTCTGAAGCTGCTCAACAACGTTGAAATGAAGCAGGTCTTCGAAAAGAGCGAAGAAGTGATGTGGCAGTGCCGCGAATGCGGTCACCTTGTGATCGGCAAGAAGGCGCCTGAAATTTGCCCGGTTTGCGCACACCCGCAGAGCTTCCAGCAGATCCGCGCTGAAAATTATTGATTGATGTCTGAGTCGCGATAAAGCGTATCAGCTCAATCCTAGGACCTCCGGTCACTGCGGCAGAGCTTCCATCTGTTGCGGGGACGGGAGGTCTTTTGTTGTTCAATTGGATTTTCAACGAGATTGACTACCAGGCGTATCCGGTGACCGAGAGAGATGCAATGCAGAGCTCTGCTACAGGTTCTCTTGATCGGTGCCGGGATTGAGGTTGTGGTAGATAAGCACACGGCTCTCGGGCGCAGCAATCTGGAGGTCGAAAATGGTAACAGACGTTGGATTTTCGAATTTAAGTTTGCGAAAGATGAGGAAGAAGTCGGTGCGTTGCCCGAGCAAGCGGTTGAGCAAGTGCGCTCTCGACGTTACAGCGAGAGCGCAAGTGCTAAAGAACTGAATCGCATGGCGTTGGTGTTCGATGCCGCGCAGCGTCGGTTTGTTGCCTGGCAATGAGTCTTACAACGCTGAGACTTATTCGAACAAGCTCAGCAGATAGGGCAGCAGGAACGGAGCGGCAAACGCAGTGAAAAGACCTGTCAGCCCCATTGCCAGACCGGAGAATGCGCCTGTGTCGCGATTCATCTGAAAAGCTGTGGCGGTGCCGACGCCATGAGCGGCTAAGCCGATGGAAAAGCCGCGCACGGCATCGTCCTTTTCCCTCAAAAGTCCCAACAAGCCTCGCGCCATCAACGAACCCACAACCCCCGTGATCACCACCAGGGCTGCTGTCAGAGCCGGAATACCGCCCAAGTGTTCGCTCACTGCCATGGCAATCGGGACGGTGACGCTCTTGGGAGCAAGGGAAATCATCGTCTCGGGAGAGGCGCCGAGGACACCGGCAATCAGAACGGCGGAAACGATGGCGACCGTACCGCCTGCAATAAGACCGCAGGTGAGCGCCACCCACATTTTTGCCAAACGCAGACGTTGCTCATAGAGCGGAACGGCCAAGGCAACGGTGGCCGGCCCCAGCAGAAAGTTGATGTGCTGGCCGCCGTTGAGATAGGTCTTGTAGTCGGTACCGGTGACTTCTAGCGTCACAACAAGAAGAACGATGGCAACGAGAAGCGGCGTGCAGATGGTTTTGTAGCCGCTTTTCTTGTATACCCACATGCCCAAGGCGTAAGCCAGAAGCGTCGCGCAAAGCCACAGTGCGGGATCGGCAAGAAGCTTCTCGGCTGTGAGTGTCAATTGAGAAAGAATCGAATCAAGCACGACGCTTCTCCTTTTTGCTCGAGCCTTGCAGAAGTCGAGCCACCCATCGCGTTACCAGGACGGTCGTGGCCATGGCGAGGATGGACGAACCGATGATGGAAGCCGCAATCGGCAGCCATTCGGCCTGAAGGCGGTCAAAGTGCTCGATGATGCCGACGCCGGCGGGCACAAAGAGGAGGGCAAAGTGAGCAAGCAAAACATTGACGACGGGCAGCGTTTTTTCCAGAAGGCCGTTGACGGTCATCAAGGCGAAAAGAAAAAGCACCATGCCCATCACGGGCCCGGGAACGGGCAGTCCGAAGAGCGTCACAAGTAAAAGCCCTGCCAGCTGAAAAGACAGCAGCAGGGCAATTGTCAGAATCATTTGGTATCAGTCCTGCAAACCGAGAAAGTTCGCAATACTAATCCGTTTCTTTCATGTCGCGCAGGTTGCGGCGAAGAATTTTTCCGACGGCAGTCTTCGGAAGAGCCTTCACGAAGACAATCGTGCGCGGGCACTTGTAGCCGGTGAGGCGCGCGCGGCAGTATTTGACGACGTCGTCGCGGGTGAGCGCCGGATCCTTCTTGACGATCACGGCCTTGACCATTTCGCCCACGCGCGGATTGTTGACGCCCACGACGCCGCATTCGAGCACGCCGGGCATGGAGGCGATCACGCTTTCGATTTCATTGGGATAGACGTTAAGGCCGTTCACAATGATCAGGTCCTTCTTGCGGTCCGTGATCGTGATCGTGCCGCGTTCATCCATAAAGCCCACGTCGCCGGTTCTGAGCCAGCCGTCGATGAGGACGTTGGCGGTCTCTTCGGGCTTTTCCCAGTAGCCTGCCATCACCTGCGGGCCCTTGACGCAGATTTCGCCCGTGTGTTCGGCGACCTTTTCCGGGTCAGAACACACGCCGAGATCGACGAACTGTTCGCCGCGAATGGAAACGAGCGTGGAGGGCAGGGGGTAGCCCACCGAGCCGTCCCAGGGAGCGTCGGGCAGGTTGCCGCACACGCCGGGACTGGTTTCCGTGAGGCCGTAGGCTTCAAGGATGTGGCAGCCGGTGGCGTTGTACCACTTCTCGGCAACCGTACGTTGCACCTGAGCGCCGCCGCCCACGGTCATTTTGAGGCGCGTGAACTTGTGGTTCTTGAATTCCTTGTTGTTGACAAGCGCATTAAAGAGCGTGTTGACGCCGGGGATGATCGAGAAGTCCCACTTCTTGATGAGTTCCACCAGGCCCGGAATGTCGCGCGGATTGGGCACCATCACCTGGGTGGCGGCAAACTTCGAGAAGCACAGAGTCGCGGTGAAACTGAAGATGTGATAGAGCGGCAAAGCGGTCATGGCCACTTCTTTGCCCATTTCAAAGGTCTGACTGATCCAGGTGCCGGTCTGCTCGACGTTGGCAAGCACGTTGCGGTGCGTGAGCATGGCGCCTTTGGCCACGCCTGTGGTGCCGCCGGTGTATTGCAACAGCGCAACATCGGTGTTTTTGAGTTCGAACGGCTTAAAGCCCTTGGAATGACCGATCGAAAGCGCCTTGCGGAAATTGACGTGACCGGGAAGGTTGAATTCCGGCACCATCTTCTTGACGTAACGCACGACAAAATCAGCGGCGGTGCGCTTGAGCCAGGGCAACATGTCGCCAACCTTGGTGGTCACGATGTGTTTGACGGGCGTTTCCGAGAGCGTGTTTTGCAGCGTCTTGGCGAAGTTTTCGATGATGACGATGGCCTTGGCGCCGCTGTCGGCAAGTTGGTGCCCGAGTTCGTGCGAGGTGTAGAGCGGATTGACGTTGACGGCAATCATGCCCGCGCGCAGGATGCCCAATAGCGTGATGATGTACTGCTGCAGGTTGGGCATCATAATGGCGACGCGATCGCCCGGTTTCATGCCGGGAAGCGACTGCAGGTAGCCCGCAAAGTCCTTCGAGAGTTCGCAGATTTCCCGGTATGTGAGCACTTTGTCCATGCAGATGAAGGCGGGGTGATCGCCGTAGGTTTCGGCAACCGTGTCGAAAAGTGCCGGAATGGAGGCGAAACGATCGGGATTGATTTCGGCCGGAAAGCCTTCGGGATAGTGCTTGAGCCAGGGAAGAGAAGTCTCGGACATGGATGAGTGATCCTTCGTTTTCACGTTGCGTCGCGGCATGACGCTGCAACGGCAACGCCTAAATTTTCTGTGTCAATTAGTTGGCGGCACTCCGACTGTTGCAATCAAAGCGCAGCGTCAAACAGTCAGCGTCGGGGCGAACGGCGAGCCTGCAGTTTGTCAAGCTGCAGGCAGTGGCGCGCGTAGGCTCTGACATCGTTGTAGTCGGTGTAGTCGATTGCGACGCTCGAATCCGTGGGACCGTCGGTGATCTTCATGATGATGCGGATCATCATGCGCTCGAAGAAGTTCCAGTTTGGGTAGTCCACCTTGCCGGCAAAGCACTTCAGGTCGCGGGGCTTCCAGGCGCTGCGCTTGACGAACTTCTGCAGGTAACGGTTGCCTTCGGGCGTTGCCTTTTCAGGCGAACGGGCGACGACCGTCACGTTGAAGAAGCTGTTGGGACGCGACTCGATTTCGTTTTTGTACATCGAGCAGAATTCCCAGACGATCTTGTTGTAGACGCCGTACACGATGGGAGAACCCACGATCACGATGTCGTATTTCGCCCAATCCACACCCTCGCGGACGCCCTCCATCATGTCCACCATGTCGCACCCATGCCCCTCGGCAACGATCGTTTCCATGATGGTGCGTGCGATGCGGGCCGTATGACCGGCGTGACTGTAGTAAGCGACGAGAACGTGATGAGACATTGCGATTCCAACTGAGTCTGCGGGAAAGGCGAGTCAAACCGACTCAACCTTCCAATTTAATTTGAATCCCCGGCAAAAGGGATAGGGTGAAAAATCGGTACAAACCCGATTGATACGCCCGAATTTTAACGGCCGCACGCACAAAATTGGACAAAATCCGCGGCAGACGGCCTTATACGGCAATTTTCGCCGATTGAGGTTGTCTGAAGCTGAAAACCAAGAAAGTGTGTGTTGGGTGATGAAAAAATTCTCAGCAGGATTGTTTACAGGCGACGGCGTATAAAATTCCCGCAAAAAATCTTGGAAAAACAGCGGTTCGCCGACTAAAATGGCGCCTTCGCTGCGTGGTTGCCCAAAAAGGCCGGAGAGAAATTTCGGCGTCAGCATTGCAACCGCCCTCAAACAACAACCAAACCGCAGTGCGGCACCTCATTTTTTAGCGTTTCGCCGCGCGCTACAGGATTTATGGCAAAAGAAGATCTAATTGAAATGTCGGGCCAGGTGCTCGAAGTGCTCCCCGATGCCCGTTATCGCGTCAAGCTTGAAAACGGTCACGAGCTCATCGCCTACACCAACGGCAAGATGCGCAAGCACCACATCCGAATTCTCGCCGGCGACAAGGTTTCGCTCGAGCTCTCTCCTTATGACCTCACCAAGGGCCGCATCACCTTCCGCCATATCGAAGGTCGTCCCTCTGCGGCTCCGGCTGCCGGCAGCCAAACGCGTCGCCGTTAATTCTTTCTGCCGACGGTCATGCAGCACTTTGTTCTGACGTACCGTTACGTTGATGACTATATGGCTCGGCGCGATGCTTTTCGTGCCGAGCATCTTGCGCGCCTGCAAAAGGCTGTAGACGACGGCTTTGTTCTGGCGGCAGGCGTTTTGCCCGAGAGTCTCTCGGCTCTGATCGTGTGCCGTGCGAACTCGGCCGATGAGTTGCGCGCGTTTGCCAAAGACGATCCTTACTACCACGCCGGGTTGATCACTTCTTTTGAAGTTGAGCCCTGGACGGTGGCCGTGGGGGTGCCGCAGATCCTCAAAGCGCAATGACCGAAGACGAGGACAGTGCTTTCGCATTGCCGCCGGCCGTCGGCGTCTCTTGCATTCTGCGCCGCATCAAGGGCGGGCTCAATCGTCTGGGGTTGATTCGTATCGAAGGCGAAATCCATTCGATCAAGCCCTATCCGTCCGGACACGTCTATCTTGATCTCAAGGACAACGAAGACGACGCGATTTTGCACTGCGTGGTCTGGCGTCGCAACGCCTATCGACTGAAACGACTGCCCGAGCAGGGCGAAGCTGTGGTGCTCACCGGTACGCTCGACGTTTTTGAGGTGCGCGGACAGTTGCAATTCAACGTCGTTGCCGTACAGGCCGCCGGCGACGGCGCTCTGTTTGCCAAATTCGAGGCTCTCAAGCGAAAGCTTCTGGCCGAAGGCCTTTTTGACGCAACGCTTAAAAAGGAACTGCCGCGCTATCCGCAGTCCGTGGGGGTGATCACAAGCACCGAAACGGCGGCGCTTCAGGATGTTATGAAGACGCGTGCGAGCTTGGCTCCGTGGGTGCCCTTCGTGATTTATCACGCAGGCGTTCAAGGCGAAGCTTCGGAAGGCGAAATCCCTGCTGCGCTCAAAAAAGCTCGCGAAAGAAACGAAGTTGACGTTTTGCTTCTTGTACGCGGGGGCGGCTCTTTGGCGGACCTCTGGAGCTTTAACTCCGAAGCGTTGGCCCGAGAACTGCGGGCAATGCCGATGCCGGTTGTGACGGGCATCGGGCACGAAACCGATTTTACGATTGCCGATATGGCTGCCGACGTGAGAGCGCCGACGCCGACCGCCGCCTGTTCTCTTGTGTTGCAGCACTGGTCGACGGCGCCTCAGTGGCTTTCGACACTCGAAACGCGTCTGGCGACAGTGATGCAGGCGAACCTGCGCCTGAGTCGATCGCAGTTGACTCAAGCCGTTCGTTTGCAGTCGGCCATGCAAAACGTTGTGCTGAGGCTGAGGGCCAGGGTGCCTGCTCAGCGGGAATTGCGACAGATCTACGAACGGTATCTTGACGCGCTGACCGAGCGACTTGATCGAAACGCGATGACGCTTGCGACCGAACGGCGTGTGTGTCTGCAGGCTGCTGCATCCAAGACGGCGCTTGCGCAAATGAATCTCTTGCGTGTTCGCCCGGCCTTTGACAAAGCGCGAGCCGAAACGGCGCATCTCGAAAAAAGCCTTCGGCAGGCGGTGTCTCTTCGCATTGAGGCCAAACGAGCGGAACTTGAGCGGCTTTCCGCGTCTCTGTCGGCTTTGGATATCACCAAGACGTTGGCCCGCGGCTTTTCTCTTACAACCGACAGTCAGGGTCGTCCGGTGCGCGACGCGGAACAGCTCGCCGAAGGCGAAACGGTATCCATCCTGTTTGAGAAGGGCTCTGCGCGAGCCCGGGTCATCGAGCGCAAACCGCGAGGCTAAAGAAAATTTCCTTTAAAAAGAAAGGAATTTGCGTTTGCCGGGTTTTGTCTCACGGATTCCCGATGATTTCGGTCTATTATCTAAGGGTGACAAAGGACGTTTCGTGAGACAGCAATGGATCGTGTCCGATTCGGCCTGCTTCCCACAAGAAGGCAATCTTGGAGCTCACGCGTCCTGCAAGCAGAGAAATCCGATCGATAACCGATTCTCGAGGAGAAGTCCAATGAGCCAGTTCGTTTTGCCCAAGCTTGATTATGAAATGGACGCCCTTGCACCGGCCATCAGCAAGGAAACGCTGGAATACCACTACGGCAAGCATCATCAGACCTACATCACCAATCTCAACAATCTCATCAAAGGCACGATGTACGAAGCCGAATCCCTGCGTGAAATCATTAAGACAAGCCAGGGCCCGATCTTCAATAACGCTGCGCAGAGCTACAACCACGCCTTCTATTGGAAGTGCCTGAGCCCCAACGGCGGCGGCGAACCGACCGGCGCATTGATGGACGCCATCGTCAAGCAGTGGGGTTCTTACGAAGGCTTCGTTGCAGACTTCTCGGCCAAGGCGGCCAACAACTTCGGCTCCGGCTGGACGTGGCTCGTCAAGCGCTTGGACGGCCAGCTTGAAATCTATTCGACCTCCAACGCCGGCACGCCTCTGACGGAACATCTCAAGCCCCTGATGGTCATCGACGTTTGGGAACACGCCTACTACATCGATTACCGCAACGCCCGTGCGGCATACATCCAGGCCTTCTTTGACAAGCTCGTCAATTGGGACTTCGTGCAGCGTCGCTTTAACGGTGAACCGTGCGACTGCGACTGCCGCGGTGAAGAAGGCGGTTGCTGCTGCGGAGCCTGCGGCTGCGGCGCTTAAAAAAACTCGAAACCGGCGCGTGCATTTCAAACGATTTGATGCGCGCGTCGCTTTTGGTTGATAGGATAAGAAAGAAGCAGTTCGATTCGGTTCGTACTGCTTCTTTTGTTGCCGAAGAAGATTTGCCGGTGAATGCGGACCGGTAATTATTCCGCCGCCGACTCCGTGCGCTTGCAATAGCGAGCGTCGGCAAGCGCCGGAATGACGGTTCCCGCTCTGACGTTGTTGCGGGCAAACCAGCCGGCGTGCATCTCGATGACGCGGGAGGCGGCCACGCGTGAGTGGTGCAGTTCAAGCGAACCCTTTTGCATCGAGACGATTTGAGTGATGCGACCGCACGCATCGATAAAGGCTGCATCGAGGTCGATGAGCGTGTTTTTCATCCACATGGCGATGGGGCGCGGAGCGGTAAAAACAAAGAGCATGCCGTGATCGGCCGGCATATAGGTGCGGTTCATGAGCCCCGTTCGGTGCTCGACCGAGGTGCGTGCAACTTCAAGTTCGACGATTTTGTCGCCGATTTTGACGGCCAGTGTTTCGTCGAGCGACTGCGCCGCAAGCGCACAACTGATGAGCGAGAACGTCAGACCGAGAAGAAAACGCGACATGATGCAAAACGAAAAGAAGGAGAAACATCCTAGGTAATATATCGTATATTTTCGCTCTTGCGAAGAGTCGTTTCGACGATTGTGTGTCCGAGACAGCACACGACGCAAAAAGTGCAGTGCGTCATGAGCTTGAAAGCGGCAAGTTGGTGTAATGTTGATTGTTGAAAAGAGGACTTTGTGTTGCAGCAACCTGTTCAAGGCCGAGAGCCGACGCGAAGACTCGGACAAAGTGAAATAAACAAAGAGGAAAAATATGGCACAGGGAGTTGTCAAGTGGTTTAACGACGTCAAGGGCTTTGGGTTCATTACGCCCGACGAAGGCGGTGAAGAGCTTTTCGCGCATTTTTCCGCCATTGAAATGAAGGGCTTCAAAAGCCTCAAGGAAGGTCAGCGGGTGACGTTTGAGGTCGTCGAAGGTCCCAAGGGCAAGCAGGCGATGCACATCAAGCCGATCGAAGAGTGAGTCACGGCAGGCGAGGAAGCCGATCTCATGAAGGCGCTCCTGCCTGCACCTCAAAAAGCGCAGTAAAAACAAGGCGGTTGCCGATGCTTTGGCGTTGGCATTTCTCGTCATGATCGTGTATTATTGCGCGTCTGATTTTCACCGTGCTTTCAGTTTCCCCGTTTTCCACTGGACTGATGGCGACAAGCGGCAAAAAGAAAATCAACAAGAAATTCCCGGTAAAAGGCACTGATTACGGTGCACGGCGAAGTTAGAACGCGGTGCGCTTCGGTGGTTTTTGCCTCGTTTTTGTTTATTGACGCGAGCAGGCCGTTTAACAGCTCCAACCTGTGCAAAGTACAGGCGCCACCCTGTGCGAGGCGGTTTGAAATTCATCTGCTGCGTCCTTTTGTGAATCAGGTGACAACAATGAAGACCTTCTCTGCCAAGCCGCTCGAAGTACAGCGCGACTGGTACGTGGTCGATGGCAGCGACAAGGTGCTTGGCCGCCTTGCTGCCGAAATCGCACTCCGCTTGCGCGGCAAGCACAAGCCCGAATACACGCCGCATGTCGATACGGGCGACTACATCGTCGTGATCAACGCTGACAAGCTCAAGCTGTCTGCTGAAAAGGCCGGTAAGAAGACGTACTACCGTCACACCGGCTATCCGGGCGGTATCTACGAAACCACCTTCAAGGAAATGCAGGCCAAGCACCCCGGCCGTGCTCTCGAAATCGCGGTCAAGGGCATGCTCCCGAAGGGCCGTCTCGGCTACGCCATGATCAAGAAGCTCAAGATCTACGCCGGCGCCGAACACCCGCACACCGCACAGCAGCCCAAGGTTCTTGACATTTAAGGTGGATAAAGATGATCGGTAACTACAACTACGGCACCGGCCGTCGCAAGAGCTCCGTGGCTCGCGTGTTCATCAAGCGCGGCACGGGCAAGATCGTGATCAACGGCCGCGATCTCAACGAATTCTTCAAGCGTGAAACCGGCCGCATGATCGTCATGCAGCCCCTGCAGCTCACCGAAAATGTCGAAACGTTCGACATCATGGTGAACGTGACCGGCGGCGGCGAATCCGGCCAGGCCGGTGCTGTGCGCCACGGCATCACCCGCGCTCTGATCGACTACGATGCCGGTCTCAAGCCCGTCCTGTCGGCTGCCGGCCTCGTGACCCGCGACGCCCGCGAAGTCGAACGTAAGAAGGTTGGTCTGCGCAAGGCCCGCCGCGCCAAGCAGTTCAGCAAGCGCTAATCGTTCATTCGCAAGCGTTCTGCCTCGGTATACTTTTGCAAACTTTGGTTTGCGAAGAAAGCCGGGGCAAGAAGCGAAAAAACCGTCTCCCTTTCCCGGGCGGCGGTTTTTTTATGCCTGCTGCCGGAGCATTTTTCCTGCCAAAGACATCAGACAAAAAGATTCTTCGGGGAGTTTTTCGACATGCAGGAAAAGAAAATCAAGGCGGGTATCGTGGGTGGAACGGGGTACACCGGCGTGGAGCTGCTGCGTTTGTTAAGCCGGCACCCCAACGTTGAGGTCTGTGCCATCACATCGCGCAAGGATGCGGGTACCAAGGTGACGGCCATGTACCCCTCGCTCAGAGGCTTCATGGACGATCTGGTGTTTACGACGCCCGAAGAGGCAGAACTCACCGCTTGCGACATGGTGTTCTTTGCGACGCCGCACGGGGTGGCCATGAGCATGGCGCGCGAATTGACGGCTGCCGGCGTCAAGATCATTGACTTGGCAGCCGATTTCCGTTTGCGTGATACGGTCACGTTCAAGACTTGGTACAAGCTCGATCATGCCTGTCCCGATCTTCTGGAAGAGTCTGTCTACGGGCAACCCGAGACCATGCGCGAGAAGATGAAGAACGCTCGGATTCTCGGCATGGCAGGCTGCTATCCGACCTCCATCGAATTGGGACTCCTGCCTTTGATGGAATACGAAAAGGCGCATCCCGGTACATTTGACCTAAAAACCATCATTGCCGACAGCAAGTCGGGTATTTCCGGCTCCGGCAAGAAGGCGGACGTTTCGATCATTACGGCCGAAATGTCGGACAACTTTCATGCCTATGGCCTTAAGGGCCATCGTCATACGCCCGAAATCGAGCAGCAGCTCAAACTCCTGGCCGGTACGGACGATCTGAAATTGACGTTTGTGCCGCATCTGTTGCCGACCATTCGAGGGATTCATTCGACGATTTACATTCGTCTGAAGGATGCCACGACTCAGATTGATCTTCAGAAGCTCTATGAAGATCGCTTTGCGGATGAATACTTCGTCGATGTGATGCCTGCCGGATCAACGCCTGAAACGAGAAGCGTGCGCGGCTCCAACTTCCTGCGTCTGGCAGTTCATCGACCGGGCAACGGCGACCTGATCATCGTGCTGGCGGTGGAAGACAACCTGGTCAAGGGAGCTGCGGGGCAGTCGGTGCAGGCGATGAACATTCTCTTCGGATTGGATGAAAAGACGGGGCTGGATGCGCCTGCGCTGGTGCCGTGACGTTTAAGAGCACTCCCGACGGAGCGGTCGTGTGAATGGAGGGTCAGTCACGGCGGCAAATGAAAAATTGCAAACGGCGGCTGACACTGGTAAATCTCTAATGCAATTTTTCGAGGCTCAGCAAGGAATTTCCGTATAATCCGAAGGCTTTGCAATGCACGCTGCAAGGCGTTGCACGACAAGATTTTTTAACGAGAAAACATCTAAAGAGGTAAGAAGTGTTTTTCATTTCTGACGCAATGGCTCAGACCGCAGGTGCGGCCGCTGCCGGTGGTACCGGCGGTCTGCTGATGCAGATCATTCCGATCATTCTGATTTTTGTTGTGTTCTGGTTCTTCCTGATCCGTCCGCAGCAAAAGCGCCAGAAGGAACATCAGAAGATGTGCGAAGCGCTCACCAAGGGCGATGAAATCGTGACGATCGGCGGCCTGGCCGGCCGTATCGCCGAAGTGAGCGAACAGTACGTCGTGATCGAAATCAGCCGCGTGGAAGACAATCCCGTGACGATCACGATGCAGCGCGGCGCTGTGCAGACGGTTCTGCCGCGCGGCACGCTGAAGTCGATCGACAAGTAAAGACGGCTTTCATGCAGCGGGCGGGCTGTATCCGACTTGAAGGATATGGCTGACGCCCGCTTTGCCGTTTAGTTGATGCACCGCAATCGGTTTAGGCCTTTTGCGGTTCTTGCGCAAAAAATGGAACTGTTTGATCAAAACGGCCGTTTTTTGCGGACACGAAACTCTCAGCGGAAGAGTTTTGTAGGCTGAAGGGGAATTTCTCTTTTCGCCAATTCCATTTTCGCAACGAAAGGCGTCCGAGTCCGTGTGTGCGGTCTTGCGCGGAATCGGGCATCGGACTGACCCGGAGTTTTTGTTATGAATCGATACGCTCTTTGGAAGTACATCGTCATCGGAGTGGTTCTGCTCATTGCGGCGCTGTACACCTTGCCGAATTTTTACGGCGAATCGCCCGCAGTGCAGGTGAGTTCCGGCAAGTCGACGGTGAAGATCGACGAGACGGTGCTCGCTCGCGTGGAAAAAGCGCTTGCGGATGCACAGCTAAAGCCCAACGGCGTTTTCTATGAGCAGGGTGCTCAGCAAAACACCGTGCGCGTGCGCTTTGATCCGACGGAGGCCGAAAAGCAGCTACAGGCTCGTGAAGTGCTCGAACGCGCTCTTAACCCCGACCGTACGGATCCTTCCTACATCGTCGCTCCCAACCTGGTGCCCAATACGCCCGAGTGGCTCCTGAAGATCAATGCGCTGCCGATGTATCTCGGCCTTGACCTTCGCGGCGGCGTTCACTTCCTGCTGCAGGTCGACATGCACTCGGCCATTGAGAAGCGTGCCGAATCGACGGCAGCCGATCTGCGTACGCAGTTCCGCGACAAGCGTATCCGTCACGCAGGCATTTCGCGTCAGGGCAATACGGTTGTGATCGCCTTCAACGACGAGCAGGAACGCGCTCGCGCCAATGACCTTCTTCGTTCTACTCAGCCTGATTTGGTGGTGACGGAAGGTACGCGCGCAGGCAAGTTCACCCTTTCTGCCGAACTGTCGCAAAAGGCGATTCAGAACGTTCAGGAATATGCCTTAAAGCAGAACATTTCTACCCTGCACAATCGTATTAACGAATTGGGTGTGGCAGAACCCGTGATCGCTCAGCAGGGTGCTGACCGTATCGTGGTGCAGCTGCCGGGGGTTCAGGATACGGCCAAGGCCAAGGACATTTTGGGTCGTACGGCAACGCTCGAAGTGCGCATGGTTGACGATTCGCCTGAAGCGCTCACTCAGATGGCGCAGGGCAATGTTCCCTTCGGTGACGAAAAGTATTTTGACCGTGAAGGTCGTCCGATTCTTGTGAAGCGCCGTGTGGTGCTCACCGGTGAGAACCTGAACGACGCACAGCCGGGCTTTGACTCCCAGACGCAGGAACCCACGGTGAACCTGACGCTTGACAACAAGGGCGCACGCATCTTCCGCGATGTGACGCGTGACAACGTTGGCAAGCGCATGGCCATCATCCTGTTTGAAAAGGGCAAGGGTGAAGTGGTGACGGCTCCTGTCATCCGTCAGGAAATTGCCGGCGGTCGCGTGCAGATTTCAGGTCGTATGACCACGATTGAAGCGACCGATACCGCTCTCTTGCTGCGTGCCGGTTCTCTGGCGGCTCCCATGGAAATCGTGGAAGAACGTCTGATCGGTCCGTCTCTGGGTGCTGACAACATTGAAGCAGGCTTCCGTTCGACACTCTACGGGTTCGGTTTCGTGGCGGTCTTCATGATCCTCTACTACCAGGTCTTCGGCATCGTGACGGCCATCAGTCTGATGTGCAACGTGATGTGCTTGGTGGCGTTGCTCTCCATGCTGCAGGCAACGCTGACTCTTCCCGGTATTGCCGCTATCGCGCTGACACTAGGTATGGCCGTTGACTCGAACGTACTCATTAACGAACGTATTCGTGAAGAACTTCGAATAGGGCGAACGCCGCAGTTGGCCATCAGTGAAGGCTACGGTATGGCGTTTGCGACGATTGTCGACTCCAACGTCACCAGTCTGATCGCCGGTATTGCCTTGCTGATTTTCGGTTCCGGCCCGGTGCGAGGCTTTGCCGTGGTGCACTGCTTGGGCATCATGACGTCGCTCTTTACCTCCGTGATTGTCTCGCGCAGCATGGTGAACTTCATCTACGGTCGTCAGAAGAAGTTGACGCGCGTGCATATCGGTCAGATCTGGCGCCCGGATACGGCGCAGACGCAGTCGAAGTAAAGAATTAAGAGGGGAAAATCATGGAGTTTTTCCGAATTCACAAGACGATCCCGTTCATGCACTACTCGCACATTTTGAACGCGATCTCTTTGGTTTCATTCATCATTGCCGTGTTCTGGATCTTCTATCACGGCTTGGCGCTGTCCATTGAATTTACGGGCGGCACGCAGGTTGTGGTGCAGTATCCGGAGGCTGTTCAGACGGAACAGATTCGCGAGCAGATCCAAAGCAAGCTTGGCGTTGAAGCTGCCGTGCAGAACTACGGTACGGCACGTGACATCATGATTCGTCTTCCGATGAAGGAAGGCGAAACATCTGGTCAGATGGCCGGCGAACTTCTGAAGGCGCTTCAGGAAACCGCTCCCGGTGTCAAGATGCTCAACAACGAGTTCGTGGGACCACAGGTGGGTGAAGAATTGGCAACCGACGGTCTGACCGCTCTATTGCTCGTTGTGGCTGGCATCATCATCTATCTCTCGATGCGATTCGAGTGGAAGTTTGCTATTGCCGCCATCATCGCCAACCTCCACGACATCGTGATCGTGGTGGGCATCTTTGCCGTGATGAACTGGGAGTTTTCGCTGCCGGTTCTGGCGGCTGTGCTCGCCGTGTTGGGTTATTCCGTGAACGAATCAGTGATTATTTTCGACCGTGTGCGCGAGCACTTCCGCAAGATGCGCCGCACGGATACGGTTGAAGTGATCAACTCGGCTATTACCGCCACGATTTCGCGTACGGTGATCACGCACGGCTCGACTTTGGCGATGACGCTTGCGATGTTCTTCTTCGGTGGTCCGGCGTTGCATTACTTTGCGCTGGCGCTGACGATCGGTATTCTTCTGGGCGTGTACTCGTCGGTGTTTGTGGCAGCTGCGATTGCCATGTACCTCGGCGTGAAGCGAGAAGACTTGGTGAAGCCCATCAAGAAGGATGAGGTGCAGGAGATGGTGCCCTAAGAGGTACTCAATCCTGACCAAGAATAGAGAGCCCTGCTGGTGATTGATGCATCAGCGGGGTTTTTGCTAGGTCTTTCAGCGTTGTCAGCCAGAGGATAAGTGTGAGTGAGATTGCAATAGATTGGGGTGGGCGTATAATGTAAAGTGTCACTTTACAGATTACAGGAGCTTGCACATGTCAGACGCTCACCCCATTCATCCTGGTTCCTATATCCGGGAAAACGTTCTTGAACCTCGCGGGCTTACGGTTAGTGAGGCGGCAAAGCTGATTGGTGTCAGTCGCCCGAGCTTGTCAAACTTCCTCAATGGGAAAGTGTCTGCAACACCCAACATGGCTGCACGTCTTGAGCGTACCTTTGGGGTTTCCGCTGTGAAGATTCTTGACTTGCAGACAGAATATGAAACCCAAGCGCCTAAAACGGGGGATGCGGCTCAGCAAGCTCGCGCTTATGTGCCCTCCTTTTTAAATGTACAAGCCAATGATCTCATAGATTGGTTCTCAAAGGCGATCCTTGCAAGAACAAAGCTTTCGGTGCTTCTGCGAACGCTCATCCAGTCGACAGGGCGAGATCTTCAGAAAGTGGATTTTCCGGGGAACGACGATGCTGAACGATCCGGTTGGGATGGCTTTATCGAGGCTGGATTAGGCACACCTTGGATACCAGCTGGTAAATCCGGGTGGGAGTTTGGTGTCAACGCAAACATAAACGCTAAAGCTGACGGGGATTTTGAAAAAAGTGTCCGAGCGGTTAAGGCCGCTGAAAGAGAGAATATTACGTTTGTCTTTGTAACTCCTCGGAGGTGGCCTCGTAAAAGTGCCTGGATTGAAAAAATGAAGGGCAGGGGTCTTTGGAAAGACATTCGTGCCTACGATGCCAGTGATCTTGAGCAATGGATGGAGCAATCGCTTGCGGCTCAGACTTGGTTTGCAAACCAGACGAATCGCCCTTCAAATGGTGTAAGAACCCTGGAGCGCTGTTGGTACGATTGGGCTAACGTGGCACATCCAGCTCTTCATCCCTCACTCTTTGATACGGCGAACCGAGCATGGAACAGCCGAATCAGGGCTTTCGTTGAGAAAAGCGATGTGAACCCATTGGTAATAACGGCTGACTCTGTTGAAGAGGCCCTGGCGTTTTTATATCAAGCCATGGCAGGCGCTGAGCTTGAGCGGTACAGGGATCGGGTGTTGGTGTTTGATGAACCTGGAGTAGTGCCAAAACTAGCTCAAGACACTAATGATTTTATTGCGGTAGCTCATACGCGTGAGGTGGAGCGAGAGCTTGGTCCCTACATTTCTTCGTTGCGTACCATTGTTGTTTATCCTCGTAATGCCACTAACGAGGAGCCTCATATAGTGTTGGAACCGTTAAGGTTCGAGGCGTTCAGTAAAGCTCTGGAAGCCATGGGTAAATCTAGCGATGATGTCAAGAGACTGTCTAACGCTTCGGGGTGTTCTTTAACGGTTCTTCGACGTCAACTATCGAAAGTTGAGGTGATTTGCAGGCCTGCTTGGGTTGAGGATAAGAGGCTCGCGTCAAGTCTTGTTCCGTTTATGCTCGTCGGAGCATGGGACGATCAGAACGAGGCTGATCGAAAAATCTTGTCCGATCTAGCGGCGGTGCCTTATGAGGTGCTGGAAGGTCGCATTCTTGATTTGTTACGACTCAACGACTCTCCGGTCTGGTCAATTGGTCGGTATCGAGGGGTAATTTCGAAAATTGACGCCCTTTTTGCAATTGCTGACACAGTCACCAGAGCTGAGCTTGACCGCTTTCTTACGGTTGCGAGGAAAGTGCTGAGTGAAGATGATCCTGCTCTTGACTTGCCTGAGAAAGATCGTTGGGCTGCGCCCCTATATGGAAAAACGCGAGAGTGCTCCAGATCAGTGCGAGAAGGCATCTCTGAGACGTTGGTTTTGCTTGCTGTTTACGGCAAGAATCAGCTAGAGAAGCACTTAGGCTTCGATGGGGAATTTGAAGTAGCTAAAGTCGTCAGTGAGCTTCTTACTCCAATTTCCACTAGAAAGTTGGAAGCCAACGGGCGCGATCTTCCTTTTTATGCAGAGGCGGCCCCCGTCAAATTCCTAGAAATAATCGAGCGTGATCTCCGATCAGAAAAGTCGGCAGTTAGGGGCCTCCTTAGACCTGCTAATCCCGGGTTATTTGATTCATGTCCTCGCAGTGGATTGCTTTGGGCTCTGGAAGGTCTTGCTTGGAATCCGGTTACATTTCCGCGTGTAGTGAGAATTCTCGGGGAACTTTCAGAGATAGAGATTGAGGATAACTGGATAAATAGACCTATCGAGTCGCTGGGATCAATTTTCCGTGTGTGGATGCCTCAAACGGCGGCAGATATTGAGATGCGATTGAAAGCGGTCAACATGCTTTTGGATAAATACCCCAAGGTCGGATGGACAGTTTGCCTCCAACAGTTTGGCAATTCTGGTCGTCAAGTGGGCGACTATAACCACAAGCCAAAATGGAGGCCTGATGGTTACGGTTTTGGAGAACCTATCCAAAAGTGGGAACCGATCCTGACTTTCGTCAGGGAAATTGTCCGGCTTGCGTTAAATAGACCGTCATACACCGTCGAGATGTTATGTGACCTTGTAACTAGGTTGCACGCGCTTGTGCCTGAAGATCAAGCGCGCGTATGGGAGATCATTAACAAGTGGAACAGTTCAGGTGTGGGTGAGGAGGAAGTTGCACAACTCCGCGACAAAATCCGTGTGACTTTCCTTACTCGCGGGGCACATAAAAGGTTCAATGAGCAAAAACAGGCGGCCATGTTAGAAAAAGCCAAAGCGGTCTATGCCCAACTACAACCTAAGAACATTGGGAATAAGTATGAGTGGTTGTTTCGTAAGTATTGGATTGATGAGCTAGAAGATGAATTCGCAGGAGACGAGATGGATTTCCGAGCAAGAGATCAACATCTCAAAAAACTCCGTGTTTTAGCCCTTAGAGACATCATGCAGGAACGAGGTATTTCGGGGGTTCTTGAGCTCTCTGAAAAAGGAAAGACCCAACGACTGATTGGAGCGTACCTCGCATCCGACATTCTTACCGACGAGCAGATTCAAGATTTGATTTCGCGATGCCTGTGTTCCATTAAAAATTGTTTGGGACGTGATGAAATCATTTCTGGGGCGCTTTGGTCGCTAGACAATGATAGGAGAAAGACCATATATGAGACTCTACGGGCTGTAGTTAGCGAAGACGAAGCGCTGCATCTTTTGCTCCTTTCGCCCTACCGAGCTACTACTTGGGAGCTAGTAGATCAACTTTCGGATATGGCTCGTAGCCGATACTGGATGGAAGTTACCCCACGATATATATATAACTCGCCCGAGGAAAACAACGAGAGCATATGTCGTCTAATTGAGGTAAAACGCCCTATGGCTGCATTCGAGTCGTTGGATTTTGCGCTCGAAGAAATACCTTCGTCTCTACTGGCGCAGCTTTTGTCTGCCATGGCAGACAAAAGCTGGAATAAAGATAGAGAACACCGATTAGATAGTTATCACGTACGGCATGCCTTCCAAATTCTTGATCGTAGCGCGGATCTGACCCTGGAAGAGAAAGCTGAACTGGAGTTCGCATATCTAGAGATTTTGGCTTTACCTTACAAAGAGGATAGGGATTACCAGATTCCAAACCTAGAGCGCTATATCGAGAAACACCCGGAATTATTCGTACAGGCTGTAGTGTGGGCCTATAAGCGTGATGATCTCGGTGAAGATCCATCTGACTTACGCGTTAAAGATGGTTGCGAATATTTGGCACAACGCGGTGTTCGTCTCATAGAGGCTATCGGACGCATCCCAGGGCAAGACAGAGCGACAAAGGAAGAACAACGGGAGGCTCTCGCAGAATGGGTAAAAAAGGTAAGGCAATCTTGTACTGAGCTTGGACGAGAGGAGATCGGGGATATATGCCTTGGAGAGTTTCTTTCAAAGGCGCCAAAAGGCGAAGATGGAGTTTGGCCACATGAAGCCGTTCGCGACGTGATGGAAGAAATGCAGTCCGAGTTTGTCAGCCGCGGTGCGTATACAGGTTTATGCAACGCACGAGGTGCGTATATGCGCAAGGAAGGAGGTGATCAGGAACGAGAGCTTGCAAATAAGTATCGCTCGTGGGCTGATGCCTTGCAATTTACGCATCCCTTCTTGTCTACATCGGTTCTTATGGCGATGGTCAGGACGTATGAACGTGAAGCTGAACAACACGATACGGAAGCTGGTGTCGTGCGTAGGTTAAGGCATTAGGCAGTTGTGTCTGATAGTCGCTCGCAGACTCGAATGCGCGAGTCAATAATGGGGATCTTGGATGATTGGAGAATTGGGAAAAAGTTATACTTCAAGTGTTTTGATGATGGTGTAAGAAAAAAACTTGAGAAGTATAAGATGTACTGATCTAATATTGTAGATGGTTTTTAACTTTTATTTAAATATGTAAGCGAGGAAATCATATGACTGCTGTAGTTAAATCTTTTTCTGTGTTTGATGATCATAATAAGCCAGGAGATATGTTTTATATTAGGCACTCTAATAGTAACTTTACTATTATTGATTGTTGTGTGGTTCAAGAAAATCGAGAGAAAATTTGTCGGGAAATTCTAACAGAGATGTCGGGGAAGGATATTGTTAGATTTATCTCCACTCATCCGGATGAAGATCATATCTGTGGTCTTGATTATCTCGATAGTAAAATTTCAATTAAAAATTTTTATTGCGTTAAAAATAATGCAATAAAGCAAAATGCGAGCGATAGCTTTAAATATTATTGCAAATTAAGGGATAATTCATCATTAGCTTTTTATTTATATAAAGGATGCACAAGATTGTGGATGAATAAGAATAATGAGGAAAATTATGGATCTGCTGAGATTAATTGCTTGTGGCCGGTTCCTAACAATCAGAACTTTAAAGGAGCACTGGACTTGGCAGCAGAAGGAAAGGCCTATAATAATATCTCTCCAATCTTGATTTGCGATGTTGTAGAAAATTGCAAGATGATGTGGATGGGTGATTTGGAAAAGGATTTTGTTGAGAATATAAAAAGTGAGGTAGAGTGGCCGAAAATAGATGTGTTGTTTGCACCTCATCATGGAAGAGAATCAGGCAAATTACCTGAAGAAATATTAAGTGTTTTGGATCCGAAATTGATAGTTATTGGGGAGGCGGAGTCGGAGCATCTGAATTATTACCAGGGATATAATACCATTACCCAGAATAGTGCAGGGGATATTGTTTTGGTATGTAGTTGTTCAAGGGTTGATGTCTTTGTTTCTAGCAACGGTTATAGACGGCCGTCTTTTTTGAGCTGGTATTCAAATTGTGACTATGGGTATGGTAATTATATTGGTTCATTGAATTTGGATTGTTGAGTTTTCTCTTTATTCCGGGGTTTGTGAGCATGGTTGAGTTTATTTTTAATAAAATTTCCTCATATAACATTTTAAATTACCTTATACCTGGTACGGTACTTTGTTTGTTACTTGAGTATTTGCTCGGGTGGAGTTTTTTTAAGTTTGGAAATTGGTATGAGGCTGGGGTTATCTTCTATTTTGTCGGAATGGTTAATAGTCGTATTGGTTCTTTAGTTATTGAGCCGATTTTGAAGAACATTTGGGGAAATGAATTTTGTGCGTATCGTGACTATGTTATCGCTGAAAAGAATGACTCAATGATTGCCAAATTAAACATGGAGAATAATGTTTTTAGATCTTTTATCTCAGTTTCTTTTGTGCTTCTTCTTGCGATGGGGTGGGATGCTTTGGTAGATGCCTACCCGCAAGTCAAATCTTATGGTGTGATATTGGTTGTTATTGTCGTACTTGTACTGTTCGTACATGCTTATTTAAAACAGGTCAGGTATATCTCAAAAAGAGTAAATATCGCCGTAAGTTGCTCTGACAAAAATGAGTCTTAGGAAAATGTACAAGAAGTAGGGATTTGTTTTGTTATAGATTTTCATATCATGCGTCCTGGATGAAGAGTTTAATTCATTTGTAAGTTCGCCATCGTTCATAGACAAGGATGACTAGCGCTAAAATATGGGCAGTAAGATTCAAATTGGTGGTCGAACTCATTGCTGTTCAAAATGAAATCTGATATAGATTCGCAATTGCCTGCTCCTGAAGCGAAGTGTTTTTCCTGAGTGAGCAAGGCAAATAAACGCGCAGACAGTAACCTTGAAAAGACGACGGGTATGTGTCGATTCTGGTTTCCATGCCACAAATCGAAACACACTTCCGCCATGAACGGAAGGCCTATCTCTGTCTTTTCACAGCAGCAGGCAGGAAGGTGTGGGGTACGTTAAGAGTTCGCCCAACAGGCTCAAATACGACAGGAGGCAAAACATCCAAAGAATTCTTAAGGTGATCCTGGCCGAAAATCGGATCTAAACGATGCGGCACGGAGCATGGTTGCGAATCTGAGAGAGCTCTGCCAAGGGTTAACCAAGAAGGAGCGAGTGCGTGTCTGGGAATACTACGCAAAATGGCAAGCCAAGAGATGCCAAGAATCGCTTGATGTTGTCTATGCCGCAACCTATAACTGCGAAGCTGACAAAGGCAAGGCAGAAAAGGAGGACGAGGTCATACCGTTTTAACCATCGACTGACGCTGTCGCCGACGGCAGCATCGTGAACCGCGTCGGAACGCAGCTCCCTCGGAAAGCACTTTCGGCTACGCCTTCAAAGCCATTCCATGGGAGCTGCGCAAAAAAGGAAGCCAAAAAAGAAAAAGGCAAGAAGCCAGCACCGCACTATTTGCAAGCCGTTCCGCTGAAAGCGACTCCCGTGCATTTGCCAGTAGATTTAATCACTTCGACGCAGCGCCACCAAGTTCAGTGCGTGGGACCACTTCATCGCTTTGCTCTTCTGCCATCTGGCCGGTTGCGATTCACTGCGAGAAATTGACGACGGGCTGTACTCGGCTTGCGGCAAGCTTAGCCACCTTGATGCCAAGCCAATGAAGCGCACAACGCTTGCTTATGCCAACGAGACACGCTCCTATCGCATCTTTGAGCAGTGCTATATGCTGTTGTTGGATTACTTTAAGCCGATGCTGGGGCAAAGGCGACTTCGAAAAGCCTTTGACAAGCCCGTCTACTCGCTTGACTCGACAACCATCACCGTCTGTCTGAGCCGCTTCGAATGGGCGAAATATCGCACGTCAAAAGGTGGTTTCAAGCTGCACACAATCATCAACAACGATGACTTGATGCCTTGTGTAATGGATCTGTCAGCAGGCAAGGTAAACGATGCTAAGCAAGCTCAAGCAATCATAGAAAAGCTGCCGGCCGACAACGTAACGGTTGTTATGGATCGTGGCTACAACGACTACTCGCTGTTTGCTTGGATTTCGCAGCGTGGCACAACATTTGTCACACGACTCAAGGACAATGCCGTCACGACGCCGCTCAAGAAGGGGTGTCTCAGCGAGGGTGACAACTATGGCGACTACCGGTTTGAATTCGACAGCCCTGCCGGGAGAAAAGCTTGCGGCGATCTTCAGTTTCGGGTCGTTCAATGGCACGACAAGGACAATGACCGATGGTTTGACTTCCTGACCAACGACAGGGATTTGAAACCGGAGCAAATTGCGGCGCTCTACAAAGAACGCTGGCAGATCGAGCTTTTCTTCAAAAAAATCAAGCAGAACCTGAAGATCAAAAGCTTTATTGGCACCAATGAAAATGCCGTCATGAGCCAAATTTGGACAGCTGCCATTGTGACGCTGTTGATTGAGGTACTCAAGCAGAGATCTTTGCACAAATGGTCTTTCCCAAGACTTCTGCACTTCGTCCGGCTGAATCTCATGACACACAAAAGTCTGAGTGTTTGGCTCGACTATCCCGACGTGCGAATGAACAACGGAAAACGAGTCGTCGAGAAGCCTCCGGAGATAGGAACACAGGCGCAATTACCCTTGTAATTGCAGGACAGGGGCTACTTTTCGCCTCGAAAATGCAAACCCTTGATTTGAAAGGAACTGATTTCAGCCCATGCGGAGATGCACATTTTCAATTTGGACAGCAGTGAGGGAGAACAACGTAAAGTCAGCTAAGCCAGTTCAGTTTACCCTCATCCAATTTGGCGTTTGTGTACAATTCGACCAACAACTTTTTAGAGATCATTTCAATCCCCTCCCTGATATGACAGAAAGCTGGTTCGCCTACTCTATTCGCGTGAATGCGGCTGAAGGAGTGCAGAAACTTATTGTGGCAGCTGGCAAGGCTAGCCAGTCTGCGGGTGGTTCTGTGTATGTCTCGGAGTCTCTAATTCTCGATGGGGGGGGGGATCTCGCATGGTGGCGTTGGATTGATCCATATCGGCCAGCCCAATTTTTTCTCCATTCAGGCTGGCATCCCGGGCCGGCTATTCGTCTTCATCAACGCACGGATGAGTCTTGGCTTCTGCACGAAGAGCCTTGGCTCTTTCTCAAGACTGAGATCTGCAGCAAACGGGTTCCTGTCCAGCTAGCAGAACTTCTCCAAACCGCTCTTCCAGTATCGGTATGGCATAGATGGTTCTTTAGGGTTGAAACTGAACGGGGCCACATTTGTGATTTTTTGTCTCCAAGCCTTCGTGCCGTGGAAGCGTCTTATTTTTCCGCCTGATTCGATCCCTAGAGGTGTTTTGTGAAAGTTTGTTCAGATAGCTTGACAGTAACTGGCCAGTCCATTTCGGATCTAAGCATTTTGCAGGAAGGGCGTAATGTTTTAAGCATTGAGCGTGACGCCATAGACGCCATTGATCAGACACTTGGTCAGCCTTTTGTTGACGCTGTGCGGCTGATACTCAATACGAAAGGAAACGTTATCTTTTCGGGGGTAGGGAAATCAGGGCACATCGGTCGCAAATTGGCGGCCACTTTCTCTTCAACTGGTACCACGGCCTTTTTTGTTCATTCTGATGAGGCGGCTCATGGTGACTTGGGTATGGTCAAAAAGGAGGATGTATTCGTAGCCATTTCTTTTTCTGGCGAGTCCGATGAACTACTGACTATTCTTCCTGCTCTGAAAGCAATGGGAGTAAAGATCATTTGCATGACTGGAAGAGCTGACAGCTCTCTTGCCAAGGCCTCCGACGTAAGTCTTGTTACACCCATCACGCGCGAAGCCTGTCCACTGAATCTGGCTCCCACGTCTTCGACAACCGTCACCATGGCGCTAGGCGACGCAATCGCAGGGGCTTGCATGGTTGCAAAGCATTTCAGCCGGGAGGATTTTGCACGCTCGCATCCAGCCGGAGCTTTGGGGCGCCGATTGTTACTTAAGGTGCAGGACGTTATGCGTAGCAAGTCTCTGCCTGTTGTACAGCCAGAGACTCCTCTGCTTGATGCCATTGAGGTTTTGTCAAAGGGCAGGCTCGGTGTTGTATTTGCTGTTGATGCCTATCAAAAACCTGAAGGCGTGTTCACGGAAGGCGATCTGTGTCGACTACTGCGAAAATCCGTTGATCTCGCAGCTTTGCGACTTCTTGATGTCATGAAATTAAACCCAAGGTTGGTATCTCCCAAAGCTCCCGCTCACGCCGCTTTACACCTTATCCAGGAGAGCCAGATAAATCAGTTGGCTGTTGTTGATGACGAAACGCAACAGTTGCGTGGAATCGTCCACGTTCAAGATCTCATTGCAAAAAAAATATACTAAGGAAAACCTAGCTATGCACGTCATTATTCAAGCAGGAGGAAAGGGGACACGTCTGGAAGGCTTAACTAGGAACCGTCCTAAATGTCTGGTTCCGGTTAACAACCGCCCCCTGATATTCTGGGCATTTGAAGCCTTCAAGGAACATGACATCATAGTTATCTGCGACTATAAACAAGATGCTTTGAAGCGATATCTCGCAGCGTTTGGGCCTCAATACAGAGTTCAGGTTATTTCAGCAGATGGCAAGGGTACGGTTTCCGGCATCGGGAAATCATGTGCACTATTCGACGACGATGCGCCGGTTGTCGTCCTTTGGTGCGATCTGTTATTTGACCGCGGCTGGGCGATACCTGCAGTAATGACAGAAGCCTCCTTGCAAAGCAATTTGGTTGGACTGTCCGGGACATTTCCTTGCAGATGGTCGTTCGAAAACAGGCAATTCAAGCGTGAAGCATCGTCAGCTTCGGGCGTAGCAGGCTTCTTTGTCTTTAAGAATAAACGCGAACTTGAGGGTATTCCGAGAGATGGCGCGTTTGTGCCCTGGCTTGCTGAGACAAAGAAGGAATTCCTTCCCTTTTACCTTGAAAATATCACCGAAGTAGGAACGGTGAAGGCTTTTGAGGTTTTGAACAAACCTTCCGTCTGTCGCCCGTTTAATGAGGTTCTTTTTAACGAGGAAACAGTTTCCAAACGTGGTGTCGACGACCAAGGACGGAAGATCGCTGTGGATGAAATCGCCTGGTACAAGCATGTCCAGGCCCTGGGTTTTGCTGCGATACCCAAAATTCACTCCTTTGAACCACTTGTCATGGAACGCATCAAAGGTCGAAACATTTGGGAGTACGACTGTCTGACAGTTTCTGAAAAAAAGCGAGTGATTGATTCCATTATTGTCGGGCTGCGTGAACTTCACCAATTGGAAAACGCACGGCCAGCTATCGTTGCTGATCTTGAAGAAAACTATGTCACCAAGACCTTTAGCCGTCTAGAAAAGGTTGGGGATTTGGTTCCGTTTGCCCGTGACGAGTACATCCGTATCAATGGACGTTACTACAAGAACATTTTCTATGACCGGGAATCCTTGGCCAACATCCTGAGGGAAAGATATCCCAAGGACTTCCGTCTGATTCATGGTGACCCAACATTCTCCAACATGCTTTACGACCGTCTCCACGGTAAGGTATTTTTCATCGATCCCCGCGGGTATTTCGGCAAAACGAAGCTTTACGGTGATGTCGATTACGACTGGGCCAAAGTCTATTACTCCCTCGTAGGGAACTACGACCAGTTCAACCGTAAGAAGTTTGCGTTGGAGATCAGCGAGAAAGGTGTGGAACTATCCGTCAAACCGAACAACTGGTCTGACATGGAAGACTACTTCTTCGAGCGTCTTGAATCTGTATCCAAGACGAAGATCCGTGCGCTACACGCTGTCATTTGGCTGTCTCTGACTACATACGCATGGGAGGATTATGACAGCATCTGTGGCGCTTTCTACAACGGCATTCTGAAGTCAGCAGACTTCCTTTGATAACAGAACCATGAAACTTACCTTGTCGCCTTTGCCAAAAACTTGGATATTCGATGTCGATGGAACAATTGTCAAACACAACGGGCACCTGACCCATGAAGGAGATCAGCTTCTCCCCGGAGTTAAAGAACTCTTTGGGAGCATACCGGCCACGGATGTCATAGTGCTGATGACCGCAAGAAAGGCCGAACATCAGGATTCTCTCAAGAATTTTTTGACTGAAAACAATATTCGCTTTGACTATTTACTTTCGGATATGCCGCAGGGCGAAAGAATCTTGATCAATGATCGCAAACCTTCAGGATTGAAGACTGCATACGCTGTCAATCAAGATAGAGATCAAGAATTGGACCTGTCTTTTGAAATCGACAAATCTCTATGAATTTTATTATTTCCAAAATAAAGATCATTTGCAGGGTTTCGCTCTAGCGTAAGTGTCGAACAGAAAGGGTGTAAAACTGGGGCACTAGTGAGGTTTACCGAGGTGGTCTCATTCATGAGGGCTACTGAGATGCAACACGGCAGTTGAGCCTCGAAAGAATTCAGTTAAGGTACAAAAATACAAACATTTGAGTCATTTTATGGCATATCGGGGCATGACAGTCTCAGGCGAATATCGGTTGCGTGTGCCCCCCCCCCCCCGTTTGCAATTGACCTAGATATGTAGAGGAACTACAGGCCGTCGAAAATATTTGTTTTGTAGGAAAAATGCTAGTAGAGTCGCACTTTTTTGCGCTGTTCATTTGGAGGTACTTCAAAGAATATGGATGTAGAAGATGTGCAAGGCAATATACCTGATTATTCTTAATTTGTATTCTGTGAGGGTTTGTTTAATAGTCAAGCAAAAAAATAATAAAAGAAGTGCGGTAAATCGGTATGCTCGACTATCGTTCAATCTTTGAGATATTGGCATAAATGATGAGAATGTCCCAAAAAATAGGGTATATTGATAAAGTGTAGTTGTTTGAGTGGCTATGAGCGACATCTTTTGATGTATTATACGAGTTGTCCTTTTAAGGATGGTAAGATAAATGCAAGTGTCTCAAAAGCTGATGCCGATCTATTCGTCATGGGAGTGTTTTTGTTAAAAGTGGGAAAAATAGCTAGTGGTAGTTGAAAATGAAATTTAAATTAAGATCACGTCCGTTTAAAAAAATCAAAGGCTATATGCCAGGTGTTGGGAAGTTTACAAAGTTTTCTTTTTTTTCATTTGATTTATTTAGCTATTTCAGGATAAATGGAAAAATAAGAAAGATTCAAATATTTCCGCAAAGAAATTTATCGAAGTGGATGAAGGAAAGTGCTAGTGTTTTCTATTTAAAAGTTAATAGAGACACTTATTCAACTTATAAATGTCTTCAGGTCTGGTTAGATGTTTGCTGGGAATTGAGGGGAATTCCAATAATTATTTGCGATAATAAACGTTTAGAAAAAAATATTCTTACGAAGAATTGTTTCCATGACCCTAGAACGCAAATAATAACAAGTTACATACGACCATTTGCATCCTTTATTAAGAATATTGCCTCAGAGAGATGGATAAATGCGGCGAACGCTCACCTATCAACGCTTTATCATGCTCGCATTCATGGGGTATCTCGGTTCTGGAATATTGATGCTGATGATACGCTGTTTCTATTTCCTGTTAACAAAATATCAACTTTATTAAAAAAGGTCGAGGAAGTCGCTATTCAAAGTGGTATTAATCTTTATTCTCTTGATATGTGGAAGTCGAGGTCGGGCGGAAAGCACTGGTCTTGGGGGGTAACGTTTGTAAATGACACAGTAAATATACTGAATTTGATTTCGTCAGAAAAAGATTTAGCTTGGGCGGCTGACTATGCTGAATTATTTTCTCTGTCAAATGCTAACTCCGACTGGCATATTAATTCTTTGGTAAGTCGGAGGAAAAAAATTACGATTAAGGTATTTTATCCTAAAAATGGAGGCTTTATTCATTGGGGGGATTTTATTTTTAACCCTATTGGGGCGTATGTATGCCAATGGAAGAATAATGTTGTCGAGTATCCATTGATGAATGCAATGCGCTTAAATGAATTTTCGTCATATCCGATATCTGTCGATTGTGATGAGATAGATGTTAATATATCAAATATTGACTTTCGTGAATCATATGTATTTAATGGTACGTGGCTAAGTTGGTCAGATCCTGTTGTGGCTAAGTTTTTTGGAATAGATAAATTGAATGAATTTAAAGATAAATGGCATAATGAATCCTGCTAATGATATAATCAGATTTGCTTTCGGTGAAAAGGGCAACCTTTAAAGGTATAGATGAAAGGGGTTTCCGTAGAAACTGAGTAGCGCAATGTTTAGGATGATGACAAGATTAAAAATATTACTCTAAGTCAAAGATTTACAACAGACTACTTTATTACCGAGGTACCTTACTAGTTAACAAATCTTAGCTGCGTAGCGAACTTCCTCAATTTCAAAAATCTTGCGAATTCGACGTATGTGCCAATTTGCGCATAAATTTGAGGGAGCGATTCTTGAGCTTCTCGATTTGAGCAGAAATTCGACTGCGGATATCAGCCTTCAACGCGCGGTTCACGTTTTCGTCTGGATTAAGTTCCGGACTGTACGGCGGCAAGAAGAACAGCTCAATATGATCCTTGTGCTCGGAGGCCCATTGCATCATCTGTTAGGAGGCATCAAAAAGTACCGTACACGACACCGATGCCCGTAAATACGAAATCGGCGTCACGTGAGCGTGAGAGATCGCGGAATTACTGTGCGCTGGTCAGAATCAACTGTCTACGTGCCCGCTCATCGCATCCCAATGTTGTCTGCTTTAGGTCTCGCAGTCGGTAGCCCTCGCCACTCAACGCAACGTACAAGGTATTGGCACAAAAGTGGTCGATGGTAGCCCGCGTTGTTGCGACATCCTTGTTTAAGGATAGTCTCCATAGATTCGAGCTTGTTAGCGGACATACGAAATTGACCTGTCTTTTGAAATGATCTTTTTGCACTTCACAGGTATACGCTGGCGCTTAACCCCAGGCGTGATAACAGCTGACACTGACCTCAAGCGCCTCGCGTGCTTGACTATTGGGATATCGTTGAGTTCCTGACCCTCAAGCGAAACCTGAATAAGGGCCCCAAACTCCCGGCCTACTAGATCACTAACGATTGAGGTAGCCCGGGAGTTTTTCTATTCCCAGCAAATCCAACAGGTCACGGTGTCGTTTGGCCACGGCACCAACGATGAAAGCGTCTGTCGTACGGTGCTTTCGTGCCTGTACGCTGCGTAACTGTCCCAGCAACTTGCGCAAAGACTCCTCGGGCATCTTCAGGCTAGGATTGAGCTCGCTCATCTTGCGAGCCGTGCACAGCATGCTCATGCGCAACGCTTGCGCGATCGTGTAGATAAACAGCTTGCCCCTGTACGTCGCTTCGGTTGCCTCCAGTCTCGAGCCGCCGACTTCATTTTTGAGCTGATCAAAGCCTCGCTCGATGATTTCTCGTTGACGATATATCTGCAACGCCTTAAACGGGTCGGATTCGACGTTGCTTCGAATCGCCCGACAGCCCATAAATTCCACCGCCTTTTTCAGTTCGTCAAAGTTCACGGACCAAACGAGTTCTGTCGGCTTTGCTTTTTTGTTCTCGCGCAGATATTTGCGTACGCGTTTCCACAGAACAGGATCAATCGGAGCCTGTCTGGATAACTTTTCGGCATCTTTCTTCGCTTTGTCTATCAGCGCCTTTGCTGCTTTTGCATTGCCGAGTCCCTGAGCTTTTTCCGTTGCTTCGGCTATAAGCTTTTCTTGATCACGTTGCCGCTGTACTTCTTCGTTCTTGCGATCGACAACGTCGAGTACATCACGATAAAGGTCATCGGCTTCCATCTGAGCGACAACGGCATCACGGTAAAGATGCAAATGCGCTTCCAGCTGCAACTGAAAACCATCGTCTGTTTGTTCAGTCCAGTGGTCGGCAACTCGGATGCCACAAATCCCCATATGAGGATTGCTGTGTGCGATGGGATCCCTAAGCGCTTTTGCGTTTCGGCGAAGTTGTGCTCTTACGGCACCTTCATTGAGGTTCAGAAACTGGATGTACTTCAGTTTCAGATTGATGGCTGTCTGCGTGTTGTAGATGCTTTGAAATCCTCGATCCGTCACAAGAATGTTGTCCTTCAGGGACAAATTGGCACTCTGCATTTGCAGATAAATTGTAGGCAGAATCGATTTGTCGTTAATGGAGCCGTCATAGGCGTAGGCAAAGACAACGTCGCCGCTGTCGTGATCACAGACAACCATGTAGTTGACCTGACACAGCTCCGGGTTTTGTTTGGCGTGTCCCCACGCAGCATCGGTAATAGTTGTCGAGTATGTTGAGATGCTGGTGCTGTCAAAGGACAACGTTGCGGCACCCGCCTGACGCTCATTGGCACGATCATATCGTTTCTTGTAATACTCTTCGAACTGAGTCACCGTGAGCTTTGCCAGAAGCTCGGAAATGCGACGACCATCACGCGGCTCAATGTCGGGAAGCCATACCTGAGCAACCCAATCCTCAAAGTTCATCATCGCTCCGCCACCATCGAGTTTGTATGCAGCCAGAGCCAGCAGATAGCGTCCTCTTTCTTCCCCGAAAACAGTTGTCAGATCATCGAGGATCTTCATTTTTTCAGCCGTTTTCCAGGCGGCATACGTGACGCCGACACGAATGGTTTCGTCGCTCCAACTGATGTCTTTCTTGGCTTTCTTTACCGGAAAAAGTTGCTCGAACTGCTGTTGAGAAACGAGCTCTCGATCGGCCCAGTACCAGGTTTGACCTTGGAAAGAGGAGAAGGCTTGCTCAAAGGCGCTCGAGAGTCGAATGGAACCGTCATCAAGCAGGCGGCCGACCTGAATGCGCGCGTCAACGCAGGAACGCTTCTTCTGGGCATCCCAGCGATTGCGGTAGGCGCGGATATAGACACGACCGGCCGAGTCCTTACAGGACATCAAGGACCAAGATTTGCCGGAATTGTCGATGATTTGAGACATATAGATGCATAGTATAAGATACGTATCTATTTTAGCAAAAATAAAAATTCCTGCACTTCTCCGCCAGAAAAAATGCAGGAATATCAAAGGCTCAAAAATTTATTTGCGAGCAATTTGATCCGAATCAATGCGCTTGTGATCTAGCGCCCCGGGAGGTTGGGAGGTACGCCGCGAATTTTTTCACGAAAGCAGGAGTGCCCCGGCGCACGGAGCCTCCTGAAACGAGAATTGCATTGTTTTTTAAGGCCACATCAGCACTCAGGCAATAAGCAATCAGCGCCTACAGGGGCACAGTGGTTATCACACCCGTCTCTTTGTTAACCAGCTCTTTCCCATTTTGGCGGATGACGTAGTTCAGTTTCCTAATCCGTAACGCTAGAAATTTAGGTACGTCACTGCGGTGACGTACCGCTCTCTCGAGTCATCGCATCTAAGTCAAACGCGTCGATTCGGAAATCGAGTTTGGCAATGAGTTTCTGTACGGATTTCTTGATAGGCGCCAACGTCCATTTTCCATTGACTTGACTGGCCATGATCTTCCCGAGAGTCTGCCTCAAGTCTTCAAACGACACGTTTTTGTCTTCTCCGATCCGTGCAATGTCTGCAATGCATTCCATGGCAATCGTGACCGACAGATGATGCAAGAACAGCCAGGCTTCTTGACTCGTCCGATCCCTCATGTAAGAAGCGTCAAAGTCCATCCCGGCACCGTACGTTCTGAAAAACTGCTCGATCGCCTGGCGTTGCTTGTAGGTTCGGTAAACCTGATGACTGTTGAGGTCCAGACGATTTGTCCGAATCGACACCGTTCCCATCTCCGGGGTTGACTCAAGAATCTGTTTCAGGTCCCGGGGCTGCAGTTCATTGAGCTGTTCGTCAGTAAGCTTGCCTTTACCCTTCTGACGTCTGTTCAACTCCCGCTGTAACTGTCCGTCCTTCACCTCGTTTTTCTGTTCTGCACGTTCTGCAGCATCTGCCAATTCATTGGCATATAGCTGCGCATCGTAGTAGACGAAGACATTGAAGCCGTCTTCTTCGATTTTGAATGACTGAATGGCTCGTCCGTTATAGGTAAAAAGATCAGAGAAGCTTTGCGGTGTCAGTGGCAAATAAGCGGCCACGAGCTTGCTGCCTCGTTTGATCGGAATAACGTAAGAAAGTTCTTTTTCAGTCAATGTTTCGAATTGTTCTTCGGCGGCAAAACCTTTATCGGCAATCACCGTGTACTTTTTGCTGGAGATGCCGCATTCGTTGAGGATATCGGCAAACGCGCTGACATCTGGTGTGCTGCCGAGAAATTGCTTGTAATACACCGGAGCGCTGACATCAGAGGACAGGCTGTAGACGTACAGTAAATTGACTTGCGGCTTGAAGCGCCGCTTCGAGTCATATCCCAGTTCTGCCAGTTCCATGGTTTTGGAGGAAGTGATCAGTTGATGCCCGTCGAAAAGGATGAAGACATCGTTGCTGTTCACATCCTCTTGCATAAAGCGGCAGATTGCTTCACGGCGTCGTCCCAGAACTTGGAGAAAGGCGGCATTGCCGGGGGCATCGAAAGAGAGGTTGGGCAGAAGGTGCGCCATGGGATGAGGGTACGAAAAATGGACCTGATAGATCGGCCCTGTTAGGGCACAATTTTGTCTATCAGGAGACTAAACCCCATGGCTTTTACTCGTCGTATTTTCACCAAAGAATTTCGTCTTAACGCAGCAAAACTTGTCGTCGACGAGCATCGTCCGGCTGTTGATGTGGCTCGTGAACTCGACATCAATCCCAAATCCTTGTATAGCTGGGTGCGCCAGTATCGCAGCGGATTGCTTCAAGCATCACTTGACGGCGAAGATTCCGTTAGTGCCGAGCAGGCAGAGATTGCGCGTTTGCGCTCCGAATTGCAGAAGTCCCGCGCCGAGGTATTGCTGCTAAAAAAATTCGCGGCGTACCTCTCGAAAAACGGCCTTCAGTGAGGTACGCCTTTATTCAAGCTTCCCTTGAGGATTCGGAACTCAAAGATATCCCGATAGCCAAGCATTGCGAGGTACTTGAGGTCAGTGTCAGCGGCTATCACGCATGGGTTAAGCGCCAGCGCATGCCTGTGAAGTGCAAGAAGGTCATTTCCGATGAAACTGTGCTCAGACAAGCCAAAATCATCCGCAACGAGATGAAATACACCCCCGGGTACCGTCAAATGCACGCGCTCATGCGTCAAAGAGGCGTTTGCATCGGAGTCAAGCGGCTCAGAGGCGTTTTGCGTGTCAACGGCATCATCGGGTACCGTCATTTCAAACGTACCGTCAAAACAACCGACAGCAAACACAACATGTTTGTCTATCCCAACCTCTTAGGGCGCGATTTTGCTCCCGGAACACTCAACAGAGCATGGGTGAGCGACATCACGTACTTACCCACGGCCCAAGGCTGGGGGTTCTTGGCAACCATTTTGGATCTTGGGAGTCGCCGCATTCTTGGTTGGGCCATGGATACTTCGATGACGACCGATCTGGTCCTTAAGGCTCTCAATATGGCTGTACGTACGCGCGGTATCAACGCTGTTGCGGGAACGATCATGCACTCGGATCGAGGCACGCAGTATTGTTCTGCTGCTTTCCAAAACCGACTTATGCAACTGGACATGAGGTGCTCTATGAGCGAGGTGGGGCAATGCTGGGATAATGCGCCCGGTGAGTCAATCTGGAGCTCCCTCAAGCGTGAAACACTCATCGGTCGCAAACGCTTCGACAGCTATGAGCAGGCTGTTATTACGGTTACTCGTTGGATAGAAACCTACAATACGATTCGTCCTCATTCGACCATCGGTATGCTGGCGCCTGTCAACTATGAAAAGCAGTTACTCGGGGTTTCCTGAGGGACTGCCTATAATGCTTGAACCTTCAGGTCCAAATTTCGCGCCCCACCCCACCAGAAGACTCGTCTCATAGTGCACTTGCAGGCGACGAAAGCGCGGCTCCTTGATGGCGCGCAAAATTGCCGTCGCATAGATCGTTTGCCAAATATCCGGAAAGAATTCTTTTAGGCGCTCGCGCATCGAGACCGTCCGAACCCAAAAGAACAAGACAGCCCCGGCCTCAGCCACGTCTGAAACCTTTGCCGGTCTCTGATCCGATTCCTTGACGAGTCGACGCTGTGTCGGCACCAGCCCCAGAGGCGTGAGCTTGCCCAGACACTTGCCGGAAACCTTGCGGCTGCGCTTGATTGCAGGATCGTATTTGCTGAAGCGCTCGTAGACGTACCAGTTGTTTCCGATTTTTTTGATTTCCGTATTTTTCGGCTTTTGGTAGGACGTAACAAAGTCTGGCTTTTCGGTCATTTTTTCCACTTCAAAACAACGAGCCCTATTAGGTATTCTATTGTAAAAGAAAACGAGGTGGAAATCAACCTCGTTTTCTGTGAAAAATCATATGGTTAGGTGAAAGATTCTCCTGAATCAACGTACCTAATTGCTAGCGTTACGGTTTAAGACGCACCGCCATTAGTAAATTGCCTAGCACCTTGTGTATCAGTTTATCGCGCTACAACTGTGCGATAAACGAACGATCGAAACTTGTCAGTTTTTAACGCTCTCCGTATTAGATTTGTGGCGCACCTTTGCATCCAAAATTAACACAAATAGCGCACCAACTGTATCAATTCCTATTGCCCTCTAACAGCTGGTCATCGAAGTGTGTGAGATTTAGGTTTTCACATGTTTAAGAAGTTGCATGCAGATGCGTAAGAACAGATTATTATTCATAATAATACGATGAATTCGTTTGATTGTTCTTCATTATTTTTTTATATCTTTTGGTTGCCCACCATTTCATGAAATTCGTACCGAGTGAGAGATAAAAGAGTCTTTTCCTAGATTTAATACTGTGCAAAATTCCTGCGTTTGATAATTTTTTTGAAATTTTTTTTATAAATAGAATATTAGATGGGCTAGGATTTTGACTATAAACATAGATAATGCTTTTACGCCAAGCATTAAGAAGGGTATCAGTTAAAATTGCTTTTTGAGAAGCCGAGAAGCTAGAAGAATTTGATAAAATAAGGGTTGAGAGCAATTCTGCATCCCAAAGTAGATTCATATCTTTATGTGTCAAAGATGATTTTCGAAGTCGATAGTCTAACAATGGTTCCGATAACAACACTGCTGAATTTAAATTTACTTTCAAATCAACAAAGAAGCGGACATCCTCACCTCGTTTCATGCCTCTATTAAATCTTATTCCAGTCAGCAAAGTCGAGCGAAATACTTTATTAAGTAAAAACCATTTTACAGGTTGGGTTTTGTTGCAATTAAAGAAGTGGTCGTATATTTCAGTATTTGATTTTAGTAAGCAATCACTGGGGCTATAGCTTTCGGATTCAATAAAGCCGCTTTTATCAAAAACTCTATATCCGAAGATTGCACAATCAACCTGTTTTTGCTCAAGTGCAATTACTGCACGGTTGAGACAATCGGGATGAAGTCTATCATCCCCATCTAGAAAGGCTACTGCAAAAAAAGAGCCATCTTTCTCAATTTGATCTAATGCTATATTCCTTGCTGTTGCAACACCTGAATTAGCTGTGTGAGTTACTTTAAATCGTGAATCATGAATAGAAAATTTATTCGCGATTTCCCCAGTTGCATCTGTTGAGCCATCATTGACAATAAAGGCAGTAAAATTGCAATATGATTGAGATTGAAGGGATTTTAGGCATTCTTCAAGATAGTTTTGTACATTATAAGCGGGAATAACTACCGCTATTTTTTTTGTGTGTGTGTTTGAAAGCATTGAGATGTTGTGTGGATATTTGTTAATGTATTAACTCTTAGAATGGTACTCTGCTATAAAAATAGGTTTCTTAGAAGAGATACTTCATTTGTGATGCTGTGCGTTCTTTCTTTCTTTTGTGTTTTACTTTCAAAATAGTGTTCAAATAAATTTTTATTGTAGTTTGAATCTAAGAAGGAGAAGCCAAATATAGAGCAATCTATGTTAAGTTGGTATCTGTTTTGACTTAGGCTTACAAGTACTCTAGCACCGCTAGAAGGAATGGCCTGAAGTGTATTTGCGAGCTCAACAACATTACTCTGCGGGATATAAAAAAACTCTTTTTTAGAGTTAAATATATTGTCTAAGAAGTAATTTCCGACAGGGGTATTAAGTGGATTGTCTGTTAAAATGTTAATATTTATTGTGTTATATATTGTTTCTATATCTGGTTGAACATCACAAATATGACACCAGACATCTGTTCGACGCCCAATATAATCTTCATAGCCAGAGATTCTGAATTTGTTAAAGCGCAGAACTATATCACAACAATCGATATCAGAGCTGTTCTTGGTTTTGACAGGAGCATTTCCTACAATAGCTAGGTTCTTATTTTTGCAAAATTTTTCCCAGAAATGATTAATTGGCTTGAATGACGGAAGAATCTGGATCGCATCATATGATTTAGACATGGCACTATTGGGTACCATGTTCAATTCTTCAATCGCGAATTTATTTAGTTCTAAGTACAAAGGTAAAACGTTAGATTCTTTTAGTTCTTGAATTTTGTGCTTTGCTTTTTCAATGTCTTCATATCGGTCCAAATGCAATAAAGAAGTAAAATAAATTGAATTTAATTCCAGTTTGCGAAAATTTTTAATGAAGATTTCACGAAATATCGTGTTTGCTTCATAGAGTTTTGCTATTTCGGCATAATGTCCTATTGTCCATAGATATCGTAATTTTCCTCTACTCGGAAGATGGATAAAATTGATCATAAGCGATGAATCCTATTATATCTGTTTTCCTATGATGAATTTTATATTGAAAATAGCTAAATTAACAAAGGATCCGAATAGGGTCTGTGATAGTTTTGGGAGAATGGAGATAACTATGGTCTTATTCGGTTTGTTTATCCTGACTTGAATTGGGTGCGTAATGTTTATAATTAGGGTTTGGTATGGGGTTTTCCATAGGCATTGGGATAGGTTTTTCAAATAGGATTTGATGTCATTATTTGAATATCCTGTACTTAAAAAAGGCATATATTTTATGTGTTCTTCATCTACGGATATGGTGACATTTTGGAATTCTTTAATGTCCTTTTGGGTTGGATTTTTTAAGAAGCTATTCACATAATCTACTATAGATTTGTAACTTACAACGGGGGGTTGCCTTGAGGGGAAGTGAGAAATCAAATCTTGTATAAATGATAAGCAACCAAGTTCAATCTGAACAAATTTTTCTGACCGCTCTTGTTCGATTTTTGAATCTAAAAAAATTGGCTCCAATGCCGAATCAAGTCCACGTATTGGTGGTTCTGGACTAGTAATTAGAAATTCAAATAATCGCCATGATGCAACTCTGGGATAGGCATCTTTAAATTCGAAATATGGAAACAAGAGATTTTGCTCTTCTTCTGTGGCAACCTCCCAGTAGATACCTGTCACTACCTTGGTAGTAGCAAACTGGATCAGTTTTTGTGCGGAAAATGATGCAGTTCGAGTGTCTATAATAAGTAGTTCTTGAGAGCTGCTAATGTATTTGTTTAGATATGTACGATACTTATTTAAGTGAATGCTTCCTTTCTGAAATAAGGTATCGAAATTGGCTGTCGTATTCTCTTTGAGATTGAGTTGAGATAGAAAAGTTCTTGGTGCATATAGATAATGATGTTCAATATTTGAACTTAATAATGAAAAGCATTTGTCTAGCAAGTATCCATCGCGACCAATGAACAGAACATTTACCGCTTGTGAATTTTTGTAGTGTTTCTCAATGATGTCTATAATGTATCTTGTAAATGCGTATGCTATGGGGCCGGCTAATTTATAGCCGATTTTATACCAATAGCTAGTGTCTTTTTCTTTAAATTCTGAAATTATTTTCAGTAATGCAGATGAAGTGCATTGATAATGCAATGTTTCGTAGAGTTCAGAGAAGTGCTTATCTTGGTTAGTATGGCGGGTTATGTGGTACGACTTTATGCCTTTTTTGAGTGGCATTCTTACATCTGATTCAAGATTGTCCCCAATCATCAGTACCTTCGATGGGGTGAGAATGTTGAGATTTTTCAATATAAAGTCGTAGAGATTTCCTGTACGTTTCGTTAACCTCAATTCGTTCGACAAATAGAGATTATTGTCAACATAGTATTTGTTCTTCGCTAGAATTTTACAGATCGTATTTTGGTCAAGATACATATCCGACACAAAAAAGATCTTTTTCTTTTTAAAGATGCTATATTCGTATATCTCTTTCGTTTTTTCAATTGCATAGCTTAGCTCAATTTCAAGTTGCTCTTCCGTAGATTTTAAGGGTTTGTAAATTGGGTGTATGTGATCATATATGTCGCTTATGTTAACCTCTTCTGTTTTAGTTCTTGCTGCTCTTTCAGCGTTTACTCTAGCTTTGCAGAAGTCGGGGATATTATAGGTATATTCTATATATGAAAATAATCCTTTAGGATTTACAAAAGGCCTAGTGACTAGGGTGTCAAAAATATCAAAAAAAATATATTCAGAATCTTCAATTAACTTTTTAATTCGTTCGTCTAGATCAAAGATTTTTTTTTGCATATTGCTCTAAAGTGATGAAAATTGTTGGTTCAGTACTCTCAGTTAACAGGGGGCTCGCCTATAGGTTAGCTTGTTTATAAGGGTCAAGGATTTTTTGAAGGGTTAAGTCTATTGATCTCTGTATGGTAACTGAACTAGCTAATGATTCAGAATAAATGTTTTCTATTGTCGTTTTCCAATGCTTGGGGTATTCGCTTTCTTTCCATTTGCCACGGCCTCTTCCGTAATGGGCTACCGCTAGATATAAAATCATTGAGTCAATAGCAAAATTGTACATAGCACCCTTTGACCAGGTAATGACTGTCCCGTTTATTGCTTTTTGGCGATTATAAGCTATTGCTAAACTCGCTCCGCCTATTGCTCCAGCAACAGTTCCAATCAGAGTTCCTACCCCCATTGAAAATCCTCCTGATGCTAGATCAGTAGTTAAGCCACTAACAGCACCTGTGCTAATGGCTCCAGCAATCGCGGCTGGAGTAGGATGAACCGAACTAGTGATCTTCCAGTCAGTTTGCAGTCGACGGAGTAATTCTTTTCGTATCCCTGTTCCTTTGAGAGAATTGACCGCTATCAATTTGTCAGTTAATGTGCAGAATTCATCCGCTGCGCGTGAGGCTAACGCTGTTTGTGCTGCGCCGATAGGATCACTGATCGTTTCATTTTTAAAGAGACCTAGACGCTTGACCAGAAACCTAAGTTGCTCTCGAATTGATACGGACTCCGCAACTACTCGATCATTGGCAAGTTTTTCGAGGTAGTGCGTAATTGCTTGGATGCTAGCGCTGTATGCCGCACGGCGTTTTCTTGACCAAACTTCTCGTAGAGCTTCAAATGTGGCTTGAAGTTCTTCAGGTAGGGCCTTGGCTATGGCGTCAAACAATGCGAATTCCTGTACCCAGCATCTTGCAAATGCATCCATAGGAAGCACTGAACTCACAATCGGATAGACGGACATAGCATTTGTCCAGCGATCCACATCCGCTTGTTCAGCTTTCGGAGGTTTCGGTTCTCCCATTTGATTGAGCAACACGATCACTGGTTTCCCGATCCACTCGAGGATTCGCATTTCTGCTGTTACGTATGGCGCAGAGTCTGGCAATTCGGTTGCATTGACGAGATACAGCACTACGCTTGACGTTTCTTTAACGTGTTTGAGTGCTTTATGATTGAGCCAAAGAGACTTGTTAGCGACACGATCCCAAACCTCGGACAAGAACCAACCTACTGGATTGGCTCTGCCTTCCAGACGTTTCGCAAGAGCGACAGAATTGCCAAATCCCGGTGTATCCCAAAGAATGAGTTCACATCCTTCAGGGGTACGAGCCAGTACATAGTCATCGGTTGTTTCAGTGACATGGGCACGGTCAGCAACCTCACCGATGTCGCGGCCTAGCAACGTACGCGCCAGTGTCGTTTTGCCAATATTGGTATGACTGACCAAACTCAAATGAATTCGCATCGGATCATTGCTCATTGTCAATTTCCTTCTTGTCGGTGTCAGTCATTGGGCCGATTTGATCGGCAGAAATTCGAGGAGCTGCCCAGGCTCGAATTGTCTTGATTACTTGTAGCTGAGACTCGGAAGAGTCGTGCAATACAAATAGCTTGGTCTGATGTAAATTGCCCAAAGATTTCCACGCCTCTTGTCGTTCTTTGATGCGTGCCGGCATCGAAGCGAAGCGTTGGGCAAACTCCTTCATATCGAGGAGTGCGGCAAAGACAGCAGAACCATTAGATTCATAAGATTGACGCAAACGTTCAATGACTGCGCCGTGCACTTCATCTTCTGGTGTTTCAATGCCATCAAACCAGACCAGAATGATCGGCTTTCGGGGACCAGAAGGAATTGCAGGAATGCTTGACTCCTCATCGTCAAAGTCGACAGTCTTAACTGCAGAGTCTTCCGCATTTCCCCAATGCTTACAGAGGATAGAGGTTGTCTGATCTCGCAAGGGGCGATTCACGGACGATGTGACAATCAATAAGCTCCCCAGAACTGCGTCCTGCGCGCATTGGACAAGAATGTTTGCGTAGTAAGGCGAGTCGATAGAAAGAGAGGTTTGTGTTTTAAAACGTCCCATTCGCCACGTGTCAAAGCAGGCAAAGATTAGACGCGGAACGATAACAACAACTCCCATCAAAATCATCATTCGGATAAGCCAAGGAGCTGCTGAGACGGGAGTTTCCAGGTAAGGTAAGCGGTCAGCTCGCATTTCAGCGATCTGGCTCAGATCAGGCGTGGGAGGAAGAGGACCGACAGCAGGAATAAGTCCGTACGTGTAGTCAATAAAGGCCTTGACACTTTCGGGACTTTCGGCAAGCCATGTGCTTTCCCAGCCGGCCCAGTACGATGTACCAAATCCTCGCACCAGAAGACTTACGATGATGCCCAAAGCAAAGAAAAGGGCTGCGAAATGCAAGGTACGGGCTACGTTCATGCGAATCAGCGGCGCAACAAACGATGACCATTCGCTGTAGAAGTGCGACTTGAAGCCGGAACGACGCAATGTGCCGTAGCTCGTCTTTTGAACGAATGCGTTAAGGCTGCTTCGTAGCGGCAAGGCGAACCGATTGGTTCCAGTTCCGACCAGGCCGATTGCGCAGCAAAACAGTGCGATGTAGACAACAAGATTCCAGAGGATCACTCCCCAGTAGGGGGGTGAGAGCAGATTGACAATGTGCTCGGGACTTGCAATGCGATCCGTCAAGGCGCCGAGCACGAAGGCCATAAGAACAAAGAGAGGTGAGAAGAATTGGGGCAGGCGAGCCTTAGTGCTGATGGTCGTATTAACGCCGCGCTCGGAAGCCGTACGCAACACGACCTTGGCGCGCTCAGTCAAAAGCTTCACAGCATCGGCGGATTCGCCGACCGTATGGGCGGCCCGAAGGCTTGCGGCTTCGGCGTCAGCCGACGTCCACTTGATATGCGCGTCATTGGATTCCTCAACAGCTTTGGCAAGCAGAATCAGTTTTGCCTGTTGGAGTGTTAGTCGAACCGATGTTCGTTTGCTTTTTGCCATAGCAATGAGAAATCCTCTGATATTGGTTCAAACCCCTATTTTAGGTGAGAGTGCTTAGTTGCGCTCTAGATTCGAGCCATTTGCACGGCGTCAACCAGTTCTTTTGTTGCTGCACCGGGATCCTTTTGTCCGCATATAGCTGAAACAACAGCAACCCCATCGGCTCCGGCACGAATCAAATCGCCAACAATGGGTACTTTTACGCTGCCGATAGCAACAACGGGACAGGGTTTGCGTGAGGCCAGTAGTGCGAAACCCTCAATGCCAAGCGCATCGCTCGCATCCGGTTTGGTGCTCGTCGAGAAAATCGGTCCGATTCCGAGGTGATCAACCAAACGAACATCGACTGCAGAGAGTTCCTGGTCGTTGGACACAGAGAGCCCTAGTAGCTTTTCGTTTCCGATGATGGCGCGAGCATCGCTGGGAGATAAATCGTCCTGCCCGATATGCAAGCCTTCGGCATCAACGGCAAGGCACACATCAGCATGATCGTTGATGATCAGAGGAACATGAAAGTCGGCGAGAACTGACTTTAGCACACGGCCGCATTCAACCAGTGCTCTCTTTTTCCAATGCGGGGCGCGCAATTGAACGCAGGTGGTGCCATTTTGTACTGCTGCGCGCGTGGTGTTGATCATGCCTTGCGCACCGCCACACAAATCGGGGTCCAGTACCAGATATACAGAAAGATCGATGGGGTGTCGCATCAATAAAAGTCCTTGGCCTGCAGAAGGTTCAGAGCGTCAATGTAAGCCACGGCAAAACTACCCGGCCCGCGGGCTACACCGGCAGCCTGTTGTGCGGCACGTTTGGCAAGTGCGCAGGCGGAAATGACAGCTTCAAGAGGATGTTCGGTTTGAGCAACGAAGGCTGCCACCATGGCCGACAGAGAACAGCCGGTTCCGACCACAAGTGTTGCCTTAACGGAGCCGCCGGTACACGAAAGAATTTCCTTGCCGTCGGTAGCGTAGTCGGTTTTGCCGGTGACGCAGACGATGGTGTTGTACTCACGAGCAAGTTTGACGGACGCTTCAAGAGCGGCATCACTAGAGTCGGTACTGTCAACCCCCTTACCGCCTTTGCCCATTCCTGCAAGAGCCAAAATCTCTGAGGCGTTACCGCGGATCACCGTCGGGTGAAGCGCCAAAAGGCCTTGGATCATTTTGTCACGCCAGGGAATGACGCCGGCTGCAACCGGATCCAGTACCCATGGAACATTGTGTCGAACGGCACTTTTGGCAGCCAGATGCATGGCTTCCAACGAATCCGGACGGGGAGTGCCGACATTGATCAGCACGGAAGAAGAAATCGCGGCAAAGTGTGCGGCTTCTTCACAGGCGATGACCATAGCGGGCGATGCGCCCATCGCAAGCAACACGTTTGCCGTGATCTCCTGCACAACATCATTGGTTATGCAGTGCACGAGCGGCGCTACCTGTTTCACATGGAAGAGGTGTGTCGCAATGGTTTCCGGTTCTACGGCACGAACAGGAGGCAAAGTGAATTCAGACATACAGCAGAAGAAAAGAGATGAAGTTGAAAAATCAAAGGGAACTGATGGCGCGCGTTAGCATATAGCCGGCAAGAACCAGGAGCATGCAGGCAAAGATGCGCTTTAAGGGCTTCGTGTCGATGCTGTGAGCAACCTTGGCACCGAAAGGCGCCGTAAAAATGCTTGCTGCTGCCACAGACAATAAAGCTGGCAAATGGATGTAGCCCAACATCATGGGAAATTGCGGGAGCCCCGGTTCACCCCAGCCTGTAATGATGTAACCAAGTGTTCCGGCAGCGGCAATTGGAAAACCCAAGGCTGCAGAAGTTCCTACGGCGTTATGCATTTTGACATTGCACCACACCATGAACGGGACGGAAATGAAGCCGCCCCCGGCGCCGACCAATGCCGAGACAACTCCGATGCCGGTACCGGCTCCAAACATTCCTGCCATTCCCGGAAGAGTTCTTTTGGCTTCCGGTTTGGAATTGATGAACATCTTGACAGCGGAAAAGCCGACAAAACAGACGAAGACGAGAGAAATCCAGAAGGTTGGGAGAAGGCTGGAGATTTTGGCTCCGAGTAGTGCGCCTACCAAGATACCGGGTGCAACCGCTGCAACAACGTTCCAAAGCACTGCACCGCGCTTGTGATGCGCTCGCACCGAAGAAAGCGACGTGAACATGATGGTAGCCAAAGATGTCGCAATGGCTGTATGAACGATAGCTGTATCAGGCACGTCGGCATAGACCAAAAGCATGGTCATGAACGGCGTGAGCACCATGCCCCCGCCGATGCCGAGGAGGCCTGCCAAAAAACCGGTACAGGCGCCTAAACAAAGCAGAGCCGCAACAATTTCCCAAGACATGAATACGCTTCCCGCAGAATTGTCGAAATGCGGCGTACATGATACCTGCGCCAAAGAGGGCAGAGCGAAGTTGGGGCAGGAATTGACGAAGGCGGGAAAAGGAAGACCCTGTGGTTTCCGGCTACGTTACCTGAACCGAAAGGTCAGGGTGGCCGCGGCTGGAGCGGAAAACGGAGCGGACAACGCGTGCCCGCTGCACTATCGGCTCTCGAGTTAAACGGCCTTGCACGAATGCATAGGTTAGGAACATTGGAGCCGCTGGTGAAACTTCACAGGGTAGGACAATTATAAGAAAGGCCGCTTATTTTCAGCGGCCTTTCGGGGAACATTTACACAAAAGCAGGAAAAATTCAGCTTTCGAGAGCGGGATCCAGAGCTTCATCGCACTTCATGCGAAGAGCGGCAACACGCGAAACAGTTGCTTCATCGACAGGGACCTGACCGAGACGGCCGGTAATGGAGTCAAAAGCGATCTGCAACGACGCCATCACGGCAACGCGTTCAGGGGTAAGCGAACGATTGGCCGAGCGTACTTGAGATGCACGCGTATTGAGGATTTCGGCGGCGCTGCGTAGATTCTCAACGTCTTCCTCGGAAACCTCGAAAGGATACTCGCGATCCAAGATGGTGAGTTTGATGCGTGGCATGCTTTATGACTCCGATTTTCTACCTGACAATGTTCCGATTAAGCAGAAGGCTGTTCCGTCTGCTGGTCGGCCGTCAGAGAGACGATCAGCGAATCGATGCGGCTGCGCACGGCGGCAGCTTCTTCCTCGAGCAGTTCGACGGCGGCGGTCTTGTCTGCAAGCTGAGCCTTGAGGGCTGCATTTTCAGCCTTCATTTCGTTGTAGGCCTGCACAAGGCGGGCGACGGAAGATTCAAGTTTGTCAAGCTGGTCGTTCATTTGTTACCTCGTTAGAGCATGCGCAGTGTTTATTGCGCACCTAGGAAAAGTTTGCCTGCGAATTTTGCCACTCAACGCGTTTGTCTGCGTGGCTTTTTACGCGGAAAAACAAATTCAGTTGAATCCGAGCACATCGGACATCGAAAAAAGTCCGTTGGGTTTGTCTTTCAGGAAGCGCGCTGCCGTCACGGCACCTTGTGCGTAGCCTGCGCGCGAACCCGATTTATGGCTGATCTCAATGCGTTCACCGGGGCCGGCAAAAATCACGGTATGGTCACCAACAACGTCTCCGCCGCGCAGAGAGGCAAAGCCGATAGCACCATCGGGGCGTTCACCGGTATGGCCCTCTCGACTGAGAACAGCAACGGAATCGAAATCAACGCCGCGTCCTTGTGCCACACGGCGCCCCATTTCAAGGGCCGTGCCAGAAGGGGCATCCACCTTGTGCTTGTGGTGCATTTCAACGATTTCACAGTCGTATTGCGAGAGCATGGCGCCCGCAATTTCCAAAAGCTTCAAAACGGAATTGACACCGACGCTCATGTTGGGCGCGAATACGATGGGAACAGACTTGGACGCTTCCGCAATTTTCTCTTTGCCTTGCGCGTCAAAGCCGGTCGTGCCGATCACGACGCCGATATTGTGAGCAGCGCAGAATGGCAGATACGCAAGCGTAGCCTGGGGACGCGTAAAGTCGATCAAAACATCGGCTTTGGCTAGCTCCTGAATGTCATCCGAAATCAAAATCCCGGTCGTTTTGCCGATTGCCGCACCGGCATCCGTGCCGATTTCGGGAACTCCGGGAGCCGTGACGGCAGCCACGAGTTCAAGGTCACCGCTACAGAGAACAGCCTCAATGATGAGCTTGCCCATGCGACCGGTTGCGCCGGAAACAGCAATTTTCACGGTTTGACTCCTTACTGATCTTCAGGACGCACGAGAGGCGTCGGAGCGAAGTCCGTTTCGCGGCCGAGAATCATTTCGTCCGCCTGTTTTTCGGTCGGAACGGGACCCGCTTCAATCTTGGTGAGAATGTCCTGTTCATCGAAGTAAAGCGTGACGCGGCGCATCTGAATGTCGCCGTAGCGGGGATTCAGATAGTAGGTGTAGTCCCAGCGATTGCGATGGAACTGACTTTCAATGAGCGGTTCTCCCATCAGGAAGAGAACTTGCTGACGAGCCATGCCGACTTGAAGCTGGTCAATCATTTCTTTGGTGACCAGGTTGCCTTGGTGGACATCGGTACGGTAGACGTAGCTATTGAAGTTGCAGCCGGACAGCGCGATCAAACCGACGGCAAGAGGAGCGGTGATAAGAAGTGTGCGCAAGGACATGTGAAAAGCAGGCGAGAAAATGCCTCGAAATTCGTAAATTGAAAACTTCCCGTTATGATAGCGAGTATCGGATTGAAATGAGCCTCTTGAGGATAGCCAATGAGCGTAAATAATGAACATGAGATGCTTGAGCCCGAACAGGAACTCAAAAATGTGGGGCTTAAAGCAACCGCGCCGCGCATGCGAATTTTGGAGCTTTTCCAAAAAGCACAGGAAGCAGGAGCTGTGCGACACTTGACTGCAGAAGACATCTACAAGCAGTTAGTTGCCGAAAACATTGAGGTGGGGCTCGCTACCGTCTATCGCGTTCTTACCCAGTTTGAAGCGGCGGGGCTCATCGTTCGTCACTATTTCGGCAATGACCGCGCCAGTTATGAAATGGACGACGGGGCGCATCACGATCACATTGTCTGCACACGATGCGGCCGCGTCGAAGAGTTTGTCGATAAAGAAATCGAAAAACGCCAGAAACAGATCGCCGTACGTCTTGGTTTTGAACTCGAAGGGCACTCGCTGTCCCTGTACGGCGTTTGTGAAGATTGCCGTAAAAAAGAAAAGGCGCGTCGTAAATAGGACGCTCCTTAGCGAATTTAAAAATAAATAACCGGACTGGAGCTGGTAGGCTCGAGTCCGGTTATTTTTACGACACTGCAAGAGTAGGCCGGTTATTCTTCCACCAACACCGGGCTCACGCCCACGCTGTGGAAGCCCGCATCGACATAGGCCACATTGCCCGTGATGCCGCTTGCCAGATCCGAGAGAAGGAAGGCGGCAGTATTGCCGACTTCATCAATCGTGACCGTACGGCGCAACGGAGCGGAGTGTTCCATGTAAGTCAGAATCTTCGAGAAGTTCTGGATGCCGGAGGCTGCCAGCGTCTTGATCGGACCGGAGCTGATGGCATTGGCGCGAATGCCTTTGGGGCCGAGGCTGCCGGCCAGATAACGGGTGGAGGCTTCCAGAGCAGCCTTGCAGACGCCCATCGTGTTGTAGTTGGGGACTGTACGTTCACTGCCGATGTAGGTGAGGGCCAGAATCGAAGCAGCACGGCCTTCCATCAGCGGAAGAGCAGCCTTGGCCAACATCGGGTAAGACAGCGCGGAGATTTCCATGGCTGTGCGGAAGGATTCGCGGCCGACTCCGTCGAGGTAGTCGCCTGCAATGCATTCACGCGGAGCGAACCCGATGGAATGCACAAAGCCGTCCAGACCGCCCCAACGTTCCTTCAGTTCATCCATCACATTGGCGATCTGATCATCTTTGGTGACATCCATTTCAAGGCAGATGTCGCTGCCGAATTCTTTGGCAAATTCAACGATACGGTCGTGGAAGCGTTCTCCAACGTAGGTAAAGGCGAGCTCGGCTCCTTCGCGGTGGCAGGCTCGGGCAATGCCGTAGGCGATCGAACGGTTCGACAACACGCCCGTGATCAAAAGTTTCTTGCCTTGCAGAAATCCCATGATTTATTCCTCGGTAAGGATTTTTGTTTTTAGCGAATCTTCAACCGTTGTCCGATTGAGATTCGAGTTGTTCTCAAATTGTTGATGATACGGATTTTAGAGACGCTGGTACCGTACTTTTTTGCAATTGAAAAAAGTGTCTCTCCGCGTCTGACAACGTGTACATTCTTTCCTGGCGGCGGCTGCGTATTTGCACGCGGCGGAATTACAAGCACGAGGCGCTGCCCGATGCGCAGTCGGGAGCTGCGCAAATTGTTCGTGCGACGAATCGAGCGCTGTGTGATGCCGTATTTCTTGGCGATGGTGTAGATGGAGTCGCCCCGGCGCACGCGGTAAACCACACGGCGCACTTCCGGAGCTGAAAGTTTGAGTCCGGCGTTGAGTTCTTCCTGTGCGATTGCCGGCGCAAGCTGCCCGTTGGCGTCAACCAGCAAAGCAGAACCAGCGAGCACTTTGCGTCCCTTCGGGATGCGGTTGACGCGCCGAAGCTCTTCTTCGGTCATACCCGATTTCAACGCAACGTCTGCAAGTGTTTCGCCTTCTTTAAGGTGATAGAGCACCCAACTTGACAGTGGCTTTCCGGTGTTGACCCAACTCGCGAGGTTGTCCATGAAGACTTCCAGATTTTCCATCGGAAGCAACATGACGGAGTTGTGGCTGGCAACGATCACGGGCAGATTGAAGCCGGGATTGAGCATCCGAAACTCGTTGGGATCCATTTCGGCAAGCTCTGCGGCCGTCTTCATGTCAATGTCACGGCTCTTCGTGACGCGGACAAAATAAGGAGCGTTTTCAATTTCAGGCAGATTGATGCCGTACTTTTCCGGATCGGCAACGATTTGACGGATTGCTTCCAGTCTGGGTACGTAATAGGCTGTTTCACGGGGCATCCGCAGGTGCGCGTAATCCGCTTTACGACCACGGGCTTTTGCTCTGCGAATGGCACGAGAAACACTGCCTTCGCCCCAGTTGTAGGCAGCAAGAGCTAGGTGCCAATCCCCAAACTGTTGATAGAGCTTTTCCAGGTAGTCCAATGCGGCTCGAGTGCTCTGCAGCACGTCTCTGCGCTCGTCCTTCCAGAAATTCTGCTGAAGCGAATAGATGTTGCCTGTCTGAGGCATGAATTGCCAAAGACCCGATGCTTTCGCATGGGAGAGGGCTTCGGGTTGGAAGGCACTTTCCACAAACGGCAAAAGCGCAAGTTCCGTGGGTAAGCCTCTCTGCTCAATTTCGTCGACAATGTGATAGAGATATTTGCCGGCACGCTCAAAGACACGCTCAATATGGCGCGGATTACGGCTGTAGCTTCTCAGCGAAGTCTTGACGCGACTGTTGTTGAGCTCTGGCATAGCATAGCCGCGACGAATGCGATCCCAGATGTCAACAGGGGGTGAGACTTCGGCTTCCGTGGCCGGCAGATCATCGGCTTGCCGCGCTTCCGCACTCACGGGCGTTTCTGCGCGCGCCACGGAGCCGGCAAAGCAAATGCCGGTTACGAAGCAAATCAAAAAATTGCGCAAAGACACCATGAATGCGAGAGAAAAAAGAAAGGTGAGACAGGAAGCGACTCGAAAAGGCGAAATTGTAGCTTGAAAAGCGTACATTTCTGTTTGTGTGCTATGCACGGCACGGGCATAATTCTACGTTCTATTTTCCATTTTCAATCAAAGATCAGGACAAATGGCTCAATACGTCATGACCATGAATCGCGTGGCCAAGGTGGTTCCGCCCAAGCGATTCATCCTCAAAGATATTTCTTTGTCGTTTTTCCCGGGGGCCAAAATTGGCGTTCTGGGGCTCAATGGTGCCGGTAAATCGACGCTGTTGAAGATTATGGCCGGTGTCGATAAAGACATCGATGGCGAAATTACGTGGCAGAACGATCTCAAGATTGGTTATTTGCCGCAGGAACCGCAGCTCGATCCTGAAGCAACGGTTCGTCAGGCCGTAGAAGAAGGCATGGGCGAAGTGATGCAGGCTCAGGCCAAGCTTGATGCTGTGTACGCGGCTTATGCCGAACCGGATGCTGACTTTGATGCGTTGGCAGCCGAACAGGCTCGTCTGGAAGCCATCATTGCCGCTGCCGGTACGGATGCTTCGACGCAAATGGAAATTGCGGCGGATGCGTTGCGCTTGCCGCCTTGGGAAGCCAAGATTGGACATTTGTCCGGCGGTGAAAAACGCCGTGTGGCTCTGTGCCGTCTGTTGTTATCTCGTCCGGATATGCTGTTGTTGGATGAACCGACCAACCATCTGGACGCTGAAAGCGTTGAATGGTTAGAGCAGTTCCTGCATCGTTTCCCGGGAACGGTTGTTGCCGTTACCCACGATCGTTACTTCTTGGATAACGCAGCCGAATGGATTCTTGAGCTTGACCGTGGCGAAGGCATCCCCTGGAAGGGCAACTATTCCTCGTGGCTTGACCAGAAGGAAAAGCGTCTGGAGCAGGAAAAGCGCCAGCAAGAATCACGCGCTAAAGCCATCAAGCATGAATTGGAATGGGTGCGCCAGAATCCCAAGGGACGTCAGGCCAAGGCTAAGGCTCGCTTGAATCGTTTCGAAGAGTTGTCTAGCTACGAGTACCAGAGCCGTAACGAAACCAATGAAATCTTTATTCCGGTGGCAGAGCGCCTCGGCAATAAGGTTATTGAATTCCACAATGTCAGCAAGGGCTTCGGAGACCGTCTGCTGATCGACGACTTATCCTTCACAATTCCGCCCGGTGCCATCGTTGGTGTCATTGGTCCCAACGGTGCCGGTAAGTCGACGCTCTTTAAGATGATTACAGGGAAGGAACAGCCGGACTCCGGTTCGATTGTTCTTGGTGACACGGTCAAGATCGCTGCCGTGGATCAGACTCGTGAGGGATTGCCCAACGATAAGACTGTGTTTGAGGCGATTTCGGGCGGGCTCGACATTCTGCAGGTCGGCAAGTTTGAGATGAGCTCGCGTGCCTATCTCGGTCGCTTTAATTTCAAGGGCGGCGATCAGCAGAAGACTGTGGGCGTTCTTTCGGGCGGTGAGCGCGGCCGTTTGCACCTGGCAGCAACTCTGCTCAAGGGCGGCAACGTGCTATTGCTCGACGAACCCTCGAACGACTTGGACGTTGAGACACTGCGTGCTCTGGAAGAAGCATTGTTGGAATTTGCCGGCTGCGCGCTGGTAACCTCACACGACCGCTGGTTCCTCGACAGAATTGCCACGCATATCCTGGCGTTTGAAGGCGACAGTAAGGTCGTGTTCTTTGACGGCAACTACAACGAATACGAAGCCGACAAGAGAAAGCGCCTTGGTGAAGAAGCGGCGCGTCCGCACCGTATCCGCTTCAAGCCTCTCAAGCACTAAGTCATGTTCTTTCCTCCGGCGCATTTCTATACGGGAATGCGCCGGACTGTCCTCGTGCACAAGCCATGTCTGCCAATTTCGTTCACCTGCGTTTTCACTCCGAATATTCCATCCAAGACGGTATTGTGCGTCTCGACCCCATCCTTGAAGAAGCGATGGAGCAGGGAGGCGTTGCATTAGGTATTACTGACTCGATGAATTTGTTCGGAGCCTTGCGTTTCTATTCGCATGCGATAGCTGACGGCATTAAGCCTATCGTCGGGTGTGATTTATGGATCACGAATGCGGTGCATGGTAAACGGGACAATCCCTATCGACTGACGGTCTATTGCCAAAACCACGAAGGTTATTTGTCGCTCTGCGAGCTTCTTTCCCGTGGCTGGATGGAAAACCAGTATCTGGGGCGCGGTGAAGTCAGACTCGAGTGGTTGACTCTTGAAAATTGCAAGGGACTCATCTGTCTTTCCGGTGGACCGCAAGGGGTGATTGAGCAGCATTTGCTCGAGGATAATAAGGGTGAGGCTCAAGCGGTTCTTGAACAGTTGCGCGAGGCCTTTCCGGAGCGTTTTTATTTAGAAGTGCAACGAGCAGGCCGAAAAAACGATGAAGCGGTAGTGGCGCATATTGCCGAGTTGGCTGTTGAGACGGGATTGCCCATGGTGGCAACACACCCGGTGCAGTTCCTGCATCGAGAAGATTTCAATGCTCATGAAGTGCGCTGCTGCATTGCCGGTGGATACGTGTTGGCGGATCCTCATCGTCCGAAGCTTTATACGGAAGAGCAGTATCTGAAGACCGAAGAGGAGATGAGGGCGCTCTTTGCGGACATTCCTCAGGCTATTGACAACACGGTAGTGATTGCTCAACGCTGCAATCTGGACGGAGTTTTGCAAAAGCCTCAGCTGCCGTTGTTCCCGACCCCGGAAGGCGTGTCGCTTGACGAATACATGGTGCAGCTCTCGCATGAGGGCCTGGAGCGCCGTCTTGAGTTTTTGTATCCGGATAAGGTGGAGCGAGATGCTCGCCGCCCGGAATATATCGAACGCTTGGACTACGAGCTCAAGACAATCTCGTCCATGAAGTTTCCCGGTTACTTCCTTATCGTGCAGGACTTTATCAACTGGTCCAAGCGAAACGGTGTAGCCGTGGGGCCTGGCCGCGGATCCGGTGCCGGTTCTCTAGTGGCCTATGCGTTGGGCATTACGGACTTGGATCCGTTGCACTACGGATTGCTGTTCGAACGCTTCCTGAATCCAGAACGCGTTTCGATGCCTGACTTTGACGTCGACTTTTGTCAGCACAACCGTGATCGCACCATTGAGTACGTGAAGCGTACCTATGGTGTGGATGCAGTGAGCCAGATCGTTACGTTTGGTGCCATGGGCGCAAAGGCTGTGGTTCGAGACGTCGGCCGTGTGCTCAATATGAATTACAAAAAGGTTGACGAACTGGCCAAATTGATCCCTCAAAAGCCGGGCCTTGATGTGACGCTCGCAAAAGCAGCCGAGATGGAACCTACGTTTAAGGAAATGGCTGAGAGGGAGGATTATGTCGAGTTGATGAGCTACGCTCAAAAACTCGAGGGCTTGACTCGAAACCTGGGTATGCACGCGGGCGGCGTTCTGATCGCGCCGAGCAAACTGACGGATTTCTGTCCGCTCTATAACGCAGACGGCAAGCCCGAAAATACGGTCAGTCAGTTCGATAAAAAAGATATTGAAAATGTGGGCCTTGTGAAGTTCGACTTCCTGGGGCTGACAACACTGACGATTCTGACGAAGGCTGCGGAGTACATTGATCGACTCAACCCCGGTACCAAGTTTGATCTGTCGCGCATTCCGACGGACGACAAGAAAACGCTGGAACTCTTCCAACAGGGAAATACAGGGGCAGTGTTCCAGTTTGAATCGGACGGCATGCGCGAGCAGTTGCGGCAAGCAAAACCTGACTGCCTGGAAGATCTTGTCGCCCTGAACGCACTTTATCGTCCCGGTCCGATGGATCAGATTCCTCACTTCATTGACCGTAAGTTCGGGCGAGAGAAGGTGGAGTATCTTGATCCCCGTATGGAACCGATTTTGCGCGAAACATACGGCATCATGGTCTATCAGGAACAGGTGATGCTGGTAGCTCGAGCAATCGGCGGCTATTCACTTGGCGGCGCCGACCTTTTGCGTCGTGCAATGGGTAAGAAGAATGTCGAAGAAATGAAGCGGCAGCGTGCCGTCTTCATTCAAGGTGCGGCAGAACGCGGCGTCACCGCAGAAACGGCAACCGAAATCTTCGACTTGATGGAGAAATTTGCGGGTTATGGCTTCAACAAGTCGCACGCGGCTGCATACTCGTACGTTGCTTGGCAGACGGCATACCTAAAGGTGCACCACACGGCCTGCTTTATTGCGGGCAACATGTGTTTGGTGATGAACCAAGGGGAAAAGATGCGCGAGCTGGTGGAAGATGCTCGCGAAATGGGGGTGACTGTTCTTCAGCCGGATATCAATATCAGTGAATGGTTCTTTACGGTTCCCGATGAAAAGACCGTTCGTTTTGGTTTGGGTGCCATTAAGGGGGTCGGACAGAATATTGTCGAAGATTTGCTACACGAGCGACTGTTGAACGGTCCGTTCTTGGATATTTTCGACGTTGCTGCTCGTGTGCATTCCATGAACCGAAAGGTTTTGGAACAACTCATCAAGGCGGGAGCTTTCGACTCGTTGGATAAGGATCGAGGAAAGCTTTTCGGAAACGTCGAGAACGCCATTCAGGCCGGTCAGGCTGTGGCAGCATCAATTGGACAGGCGAGTCTCTTTGCTGATGAAAATGGAGAAGACGAACGAATCGTCAATTGGAAAAAGGCGGAACGCTGGGATGATCGGACGCTCTATACGCTTGAACGAGATGCTTTCGGTTTTTGTCTGACGGGCGACATGTTCGATTCCTACCGTGTCGAAGCTCGCAACTTTTCTATTCCTTTTAAAGATGTCAGAGACAGTCGCGAACAACAGACCATCGCCGGCATTGTACAAAGTGTGCGAACCATTGCAGGCAAGCGGGGCACCTTTGCTGTGGTGGCGCTAAGCGACGGACAAACCACGATGGATGTCCTCGTGTTCGCAAAAGCATATGAAAATTACAAGAACATGCTCAAGCCGGATGAGATGCTCATTTTTACAGGTAAGGGGCGCAAGGACGAGCGTAGCGGAGGCATGTCTTTCGTTTGTGACAAAGCAATCACAATTGAAGAGATGCGCGTGTCCCGTGGTGCGACTTTACTGATAGAGGTTAGTGATGGAGTAGCTTTGGAAAGTCTTTCTCAGGTCTTGCGTAAAGCGCAATCGAGCGATATAGGCACCGTGTCTTGCGAAGTTTCCCTTTTATCCCAAAGTAAAAGAGCTGAGCTAACACTCAATCACCGTTATGTTCCTTCTGATGATTTGATAAATCAGATGAGGGGGGTTGAAGGGGTGGTTTCAGTGAAATATTCTTACGAGGGAATGTAGTTTGACTGTCTATTTATACCTTGTCTATAAGAGTTAATAACATTTCAGCTTGATGTCTTACGGATAGATCATAATGCAGATCTTTGATGGATGTTCTGTAAGGAGGAGGTAGCGAGGCTAATATGTGATATAACTCCTCGGAATCTTCTCGAGAAAAAGTCGTGCAGGCGTCATTTGAAATAACTTCAGTGCAACCAATATTCTTGGCTAGAATAACGGGTGTGCCACAAAGAATACTTTCAATTCCAACTAGACCAAAAGGCTCATAACAAGAGGCTAAGATTGAGTAATCAACAGCATTGTATGCTTTTTCCATATTGTTTTGATATCCAATAGAAACAACAGCAGTATTATCCGTTTTCACGGGTTTCCCTGCGATTGCTATCTCAATATTGTCGAGTCCTTTCATGCAATTTAAAATAAAAGGAAGGCCTTTTCTGTCATGGCCAGATGCTGAAGGAAACAATAAAACTGTTTTATCCCGACTTAGTCCTAGTTCTTCCCTGGCTTTGTCTTTTTGTGCAGCGGGAAGACATTTGAAATTTTCTTCTGGGACAGGTGGATAAGCAACAAAAATCTTTTCTTGACTGAGCCCGTACAAAGTTTTTAACTCTTCTGCCATAAACTTTGATGCTGGGAGAACAAATTTCGTTTTTCTAAACGCAACATCTTCGAATCTATTGATTACCAAATCGTAAAAGATGCGAGATTTGCGCGTTGATGAGAAACCACGATGTGTTCCTCCACAAAATAAAATGTCGCTTTCTGTATTCCTACAAAAACCAATGAATGCTTGAATATTTTTGTTCGGTGTTATTTTTCTGAGCCAATGGGAAAAATACCAATCCTCTAGTACTCGTGGAACCATTTTTGTAGAACAGGAAAAAATCTCAAACTTTTCAAGTTGTGGTAATGGCTTATGATTTTTTGTAAAAATAATGAGAGGATACCCAAGCCTATCTAACTCGGAAATTATGCTGAGAGCATGAGATTCCATTCCACCATTTGAGGCAAGTCGATTGCAAATGATTCCGATTTTTTTAGGCATGATTTATCTTGAACTCAGTTCGGTTGTTTTATTTGTATACAACCGATTTGTGTTGAGACGCAAAGTTGGTTGTTGTAATGCGGTAATACGTCAAAAAGGAAGGTTATCAATTACTTCATCTACTGACGGCCAGCGCCCATTTTCTCCAAGAACAATTGCATCAGGGTTCCAAGGCCCGGTACGCTTTGTATCGGTTACACCGACCAGGGTAATCTGTTTTGCGCCGACAGCAGCAGCAATATGACTGACGCCGGAATCATTGGCGATAACCACTTGAGCTCGCTTTGCGATTGCCGCGAAGTTTCCTAATGTTGTGGGCGGTAAGATGGTTGCGTCAGGACATGCCGCTTTGGCTAATGCTTCTTCTCGAAGAGATGGAAAGACGATCGGTTCAATGCCTTTATCCCGTAGTGGTTTGACGAGGTCATTGAAATGTTCCCAGTGTTTCACTTTGCCGTGATGCTTGCCACGAGCAATGGGAGCTAGAAGTGCAAATCTGGCAGGTATCTTGAACTGCTCAATGAGATTTTTGGCTGCTGCCTCATGTCTCTTCATCAAGACAAGACTGAGGTGTTCGGGGACCTTATCAAAAGCTGGGATGGCTCCCCAAGATTTAATGGCTTCGTAGGCAACATAGAAAAAACGCTCTACTTCGTGCATGGGGCCAGGCTCAGGAATGCCATTGTCCAAAATGAAGGAACGCATATCCGTCTTTAGGCCGCTTGTTTTGAGTCGACCTAACTTAAAGAGGAGCGCTGAGCCGAAAGAATTTGGAAACAGCAACCCCTGAGAAGCATTTACATTCTGAGCGAGGTACCGAATGCGGGAGAGGTCCTCCGAGACTTTTCCTTCAATAGGATCGAACCGCCAGCCCATGCCGGCCAAAAGATCTTCAGCCCATCGTTTACCCACTAGCGCCGGGGTATATCCGCTCGCAGCAAGAAGTCGCAGCGCTGGGAGGCACATACAGCAATCACCAACGTGATTAGGAAGACGGCAGAGAATAGTAGGCATGAGGGAACCCTAGTGTGAATAAGGAAGTAAGCAAAAGACATGATAAAAGCAGAAGCCAGGCAATTTTTCCAACAACGTAGCCTCTGTTCCAACAGGGAAGACGCACATTGTAGAATCTCACGATCAAAAACTGAAAAATTCCGAGGATTCTATTTGATGAGCTAAAGCTCTAAGAGCCACACTACGAATTTTTTGGATGGTAAGCAGAGGAATGCTGCCCGTCGCTTTTTTCACGTTCTTAGGTACAAAGAATGGCCCGTGGTGGCAATGCGCGCCATAGTAGTGACGGCGGGGGTATCGTCTCTGATTGAGTTACTGGTTGGCCAATTGGCAGACAAAGGGGTCTACGAAATAGACTGCTACATCGGTCTGCGATGGGTTTACAGGTCACTACTGATTGTCTCGTTGGCGTACTGCTTGTCTTACTTTAACCAGTTCCCTTGGTTCGTTTGAGGGGCTAGTCCTTAAAAAGATAGGGTTTGTTGTGAAGAAAAAAATTCTTGCGTTGGCGTTGGTTATTTCAGGAGCGTTCTTGCTGACTTCTTGTTCTGACAATGAGGTCGCAGATGTGTCATTGGGCATTTTTACACTCAAGGATATAAAACTGAACAGTTTTGTCGACCCACTAGTGCCGGGAGTGACTTGCCACGTTGCAAGTATTGAAGCAAATCTTTCGTTGTCTGATCCGTCAGATAGTGCCGTAAGCTGTCGTCAGACCGGAGAAATTACCCCGGAAATGATCGCTCGGATTAAGAAAGGAAAAACGGGTGAGGTTGTTTTCGAAAAATCTAAGAGTGTGTTTCTCAAGACGCTCAAAATTCGTCGTATCTTTGACGAAGAGAGTCAGACTCTTATGTATCTTTCCTACTCGACGAGGGAAACCTCTGGCAGTTTCAAACACAGTCTCTCCACCATTCCCTTGTGGGGTACGGCCGCGTATGTTCAACCGCAGTCAAAGAGCCAAAGTGTGGAACAAAATAAGTCCTCTACGGAGCAATCGTTTTAAACCAATATCTGGCTATGGATCATAAGAGAGATAAGGAGTCATGGCGCGGTCTGTCCAATGAAATTGCCTGGTTGGCAGTTTTGTTTGCTGTTGTAGGGACAGTAATTGCATCAAGATATCTAACTGGTTTGACTGGAATCCAATGGTGGCAGTACCTATATATTTTTGGGGCTGCAGCAGGTGTGTTTTTCATTGGCCATTTTCTATTGCTGATGCTGCTTGTTCTACCTGTGACACGCCTGAGTCCCAAAATTGGAAGAGCGATTGCATTTGGGCTGACGTGGATTCTCCTGATAGCTCTGGTGACAGATACGTTTGTCTACCAACAATATCGTTTCCACATCAATTGGGCAATGATTGACCTAGCACTTGTGGGAGGGAGAGAAGTTTTTACTTTCTCTGCTGCCATGATGACCAGGATAGTCTTACTGATCTGCCTCTTGGGGATTTTGACAGTAATTCTGGTTTGGGGCGCAACAAAAATCAAAGTTAAGGCTTTATGGCCAAGCTTTGTGATCTTAACAAGCTATCTCTGTGTTAACTTGGTAAATGCATATTCTGTTGCCCAGAATTTTAAATCGATAACTGTTTTGTCCGAGCGTGTTCCTCTTTATTATCCAATCCGTGCTAATACCTTATTGTCAAAATTTGATCTTGTACTACAAGAGGAACGGATAAATCGGTCAAATGCATTTACTGCGTTTCGTTATCCGCTTAACAATGTTCTATATGGGAAAGGGGAAGATCTAAATGTGGTGATCATTGCTGTTGACTCGCTGCGTTCAGATGTTGTAACTCCACAAATCATGCCGAATTTGGCAAAAATTGCCAAAGATGGCATTTACTTTCAAGACCATTATTCGGCTGGAAATGCCACTCGATCAGGTATCTTTGGATTGTTTTACGGTTTGCCTCCATTTTACTGGCAGGCAGCCTTATCAAGCAGTACCTCGCCGGCATTAATGAGTGGTTTTATTGATGCTGGATATGATATCGGAGTGTTTAGTACGGCTACCCTCAAGAGGCCTGAGTTTTATTCAACCGTTTTTTCTAGAGTAAGGCCTTTACGGATGGGGTCAAAAGGATCTGGCGGAGTTATTGATCGAGATGTCGAAAGTATCGAAGATTTTGAAAATTGGCTATCTGATAGAAGAGATGAAAGCCAAAAATTTATGAGTTTTATATTTCTGGATAGTGTACATGCTGTTGTTGTTCCTGAATCAGAGAATCTTCCATATAAAAATTATTGGGAAGATTTGAATCATCTTGAATTGGGGCCTGATTTCGACCCGGTTCCTTACTTTAACAGATATAAAAATTCTGCTTATGGTGCGGATATTTTAATTGGTAAAATTGTAGATATTCTTAGAGATAAGAGTCTCCTAGAAAATACTGTTGTGATCGTAACTTCAGATCATGGAGATGAATTTAACGATTCCGGGCTTAATTACTGGGGCCATAACGGAAACTTTTCACAAGCTCAAATTAAAATCCCTCTAGTGATGTATTGGCCTGGAATGGATTCGCAAGTCGTAAAACATCGCACGACAGCGTATGACGTAAGTGCAACGTTGCTTAAGAGAGTACTAGCCGCCCAGAATCCTCTTGAAGATTTTGGGGTAGGGCAGGATCTTTTTGACCCTAAAGCACGAGAAATCTTCTTTGTCGGTAGCTACAGCGAAGACGCTGTCGTTGCGGGTGACGAGGTGTTGCTCATCAAAATGAGCGGAGCACTTGAAGGGCATAGCCTTAAAGATTGGAAAGAGATTGATGCGGCTCCCCTCAAAAAGTGGGTGCCGGCATATCTGCAGATTCGTGGCAAATATCGACATTAGAGCGGGGTTAAACAGACAAATGACAGCTGAAATATTGATGGAAGATGAGGATGGTGAAGAGGTCAAACTTCCTGGCCTTCCATCAAACACAAAAAACTACATGACTCCGAGTTGCTATCGCCGTCTCCTTGACGAGCGAGAGCAGTTGGTCAATGTTGAACGCCCGAGCATTGTGAACGTGGTGAGTTGGGCAGCAAGCAATGGAGATCGTTCCGAGAACGGGGACTACCAGTACGGCAAAAGACGTTTGCGTGAAATTGACCGTCGCATCCGTTTTCTGAATAAACGAATTGAAAGTGCAGAAGTGGTCGATCCCGCGAAGCGTCCACCTACGGATCAAGTGTTTTTTGGGGCGACGGTTACCTATGAGAACCTGACTACAGGCACTGAACACACTATTCGTATCGTAGGCATTGATGAAGCTGATCCGGAAAATGGTGACGTGAGTTGGGTGAGCCCGATTGCCCGGGTCTTTCTGAAACAAAGGGAAGGGGACTGTGTCAAGTTGCCTACTCCTGCCACCATTGATCATCCGGCTTGTGTGGAAAGCTTGGAGATTGTATCGGTTGAGTACGTATAGAGTACGTTTCCAAGTTACGGATCTAAGTGTGCAAAACGTCAGGATTGTTTATGTCTGAGAACAAGTTGCCCGTTAGTATCGTCCTGTTGGCGAAAAATGAAGAAATAAATATTCGTGATTGTCTCGAAAGCTGCTCTTTTGCAAAAGAGCTTATCGTTATTGATGACGGGAGCACGGACAAAACAGTCGATATCGCCAAAGAACTTGGAGCGAAGGTGTTTGCTCATTCCATGAATGGGGACTGGGGGGCTCAGCAGACGTATGGGATCGAACAAGCGACTCAACCCTGGGTTTTCTTATTGGATGCAGATGAACGTGTCACACCCGTGTTGGGAGACTCCATACGCAAGGTTGTGAAGGAAGGGCAGCTAATACACTCCTATATGGTTCAAAGGGAAAACCATTTTGCTTCAGGGGTTGTTACTCACGGAGCATTACGACCCGACTGGGTCCTTCGATTGATGCCTCGTGAGGGAGCTAGTGTTGTCGGTAAGGTGCATCCTGCAGTTGTGACTCCGTATCCGAGTCAAAAACTCAATGGCCGGCTCATTCATTTCACATACCGCAACTGGGACGCCTATTACAGAAAAATCGATCTTTACAGCAGACTGGCCGCAGACAAATATCTTGATGAAGGCAGGAATTGCTATTTCTTCAGAGATGTTGTGTTAAGACCGCTCTGGGCCTTCTTCAAGGTCTACTTCATCAATCGAGGATTCTTGGACGGGAAGCTTGGCTTCATTTTCTCCATGAACCACTACTTCTACACAATGGCCAAGTACGTACGGTACTACTACCTGAAAAATCACGGCGGCAAAATTTAATTGATAAAGCAAAGGGGGCTCCGAAAGGAGCCCCCACTACCTCTACCGATCCTCTGTCGGCAAGAAGATGCGTTTGTCGCCATCCAAGCGTCTAGCTACGCTCAGCACAGTCGGGATCCGTTTGAGCGCTCGCATGATGTGCATCAAGTGCAATCGGCTTCGAACCTGAATCATCAGATTCAAAGATTCTTTACCTTCCTTGTCGGGTTCGACATTAACACCCACAATAGCTGATCCTGCGGAACTGAGTTCTGTGGCGACTGAAGCCAATGTTGCCCGATCATCGGTGATTTCCAGATCCAGCGGCACAAAGAAGCGAGCCTCTTCGGCGCTTTCGGCTTGCCACGCCAACGGCATCCAACGTTGCGGGGCATTTTGCCGTCCGCGCGCAACGTGTTCGCAGTCAGCGCGATGTACGGAAAGCCCATGTCCTTTGCGCATGAAGCCCCAAATATTGTCGCCGGGTACGGGATGGCAACAAGTCGCTAACTGAACGGCCATACCTTCGGTGCCTCGGATGGTCACCGTGGTTTCACTTGCAGGATGTTCCGGTTTTTTTACCTGTAGCAGAGTCTTGATTTGACCGATGATGCCGGCTGCCGGCATATGCCCCAGACCAATATCAATATAGAGTTGTTCGCGTGTTCCGATGGATGCATCACGAAGCACTTCACGCCAAATGGGTTCAGGAATAGCTTGAAGGTTGAGTTGTGCTTCCTGGGCAGCTTTGGCGAGCACTTTACGACCCAAAGCTTCCGATTCTTCAGGATTGCGCGTGCGTAGATACTGGCGGACTTCTGCACGAGCTTTACCGCTGCGCACAAAGCTGATCCACTGGGGATCGGGTTCTGCATCGGGCGCTGTGATGATCTCGACCATGTCGCCGTTTTTGAGCGGCGTTGACAACGGTTGCTGCTCTCCATTGATGCGACAACCGATTGCCTTGTTGCCGACATCGGTGTGAATCTGATAGGCAAAGTCAACAGGGCAAGAGCCTTGCGGCAAGCTCACGATCTTGCTTCTCGGAGTGAAGACATAGACGCGATCCGGGAAGAGGTCGATCTTGATGTTTTCAAGGAACTCACTGCTATCAGCACTGGTACGTTGAATTTCCATCAGACTTTGCAGCCAGGATTTCACCATGTTCTGGATGCCGCTGGTATCCATGCTGTCGTTGTAGATCCAGTGCGAAAGAATGCCCATCTCGTCAATGCGGTGCATTTCTTCCGTACGAATCTGGTACTCAACAGGAGTGCCGTAGGGACCGATGACGGTGGTGTGAAGACTTCTGTATCCGTTAGCTTTCGGTATAGCAATGAAGTCTTTGAAGCGGTTGTGCACAGGCTTATAGAGCTGGTGCAAGGCGCACAAAGTGAGGTAGCACTCTTCGCGCGTACGAACGATTACACGAAAGCCGTAGATGTCCAAAACATCAGAGAAAGAAGCATGCGTGTCACGCATGCGGTTGTATATACCGTAGATGGTCTTGTCTCTTCCTTGGACTTGCGCCACAATACCGCATTTGGGTAATGCTGAACGAGTCTCACGTAAAATACGTTCCAGAACAGCCTTACGATTTCCGCGTGTCAGAATCACATTTTCACGAAGAATTTCGTAACGACGCGGGTAGTGGTTGAAGAAGGACAACTCCTGCAGTTCGCGGAAAACGGTATTGAGCCCTAAACGGTGCGCAATCGGCACATATATTTCCAACGTTTCCTTGGCGATGCGGCGACGTTTGTCCGGGCGCATCACGCCGAGGGTGCGCAAGTTGTGCAGACGGTCGGCGAGCTTCACGAAGATCACGCGTACATCGCGGCTCATGGCGAGCAACATCTTGCGGAAACTTTCGGCCTGAGCAATTTCATTGGACGAAAAGCGTAACTTGTCAAGTTTACTTACGCCGTCGACGAGTTCCGCCACTTCCACGCCAAAGCGTTCGACCATTTCAATCTTGGCGACAGGTGTGTCTTCAAGTACGTCATGCATGAGACCGGCGCAAATGGTGGTGGAGTCAAGACGCCACTCAGCCAGAATGTTTGCTACAGCCAGAGGATGCGTGATGTATGGTTCGCCGGATTTGCGGAATTGCCCCAGATGCGCATCGTCAGCGTACATAAATGCCTGACGAACACGCTCCACGTCCGCTTTTGAGAGAAACTGACTGCAACGGGCGAGCAGTTCGGAAGAGGTCACGACTTTGGTGACTTTTTCTACGGGAGAGAAAAGAGGGAGGTCGGCTTCCTGACCTACGATATCATCTGCACGAGCGTCCAGATAGGCCGCATCGTAGTCGTCTTCGTCAGACTGACCGGAATGAGGGTGTTGAGGTCGAATAATGCCGGGCAGAGTCGTTGCCGGGGCTGTTTGAGGGGCGGTAAACAGCATAGGACCTTTTCCGAAAAATGATTAAAAATAAAAAAAGCGCTGCCCAAATAGTTTTATAGGATAGGCAGCGCTTGGTTTCGCTTGCGGGCAACGCAACGGTTGTCCGTTGCCCGAGTGAAGCAAGAAATTAGGAAACGCGTTCCAGCATTTCGCGCGACACACTGCCCTGCGCAATTTCGCGCAGAGCGATCACGGTGTTTTTGTCCTTGGCATCAACGCGCGGTGCGTGACCGTCGTTGAGCTGACGAGCGCGGTATGCGGCGCAGAGAACCATTTCAAAACGGTTCGGAATCTTCTTCATGCAATCTTCAACAGTAATGCGTGCCATTTTCTTTTTACAAAAGTAGGAAATCGTTGCAGCAGGGTAGAGATCAGACAGGGACGCCGAGCGAGATGAACTGTTCACGATGGCGCGCAGCCTGATTTTGAAAGTTCAGGCGCGAGGCTGTCACTACGGAGATCAGTTGCGACAAAGCAACGTCAAAGCTATCGTTAATTATAACGAACTCAAATTCAGGAGCGTGGGCAATTTCCGCTCCGGCCCCCATCAGACGGCGAGTGATGGTGGCTTCGCTGTCGGTGCCGCGTTTGTGCAGACGTGCTTCTAGAGCGTCAATGGAAGGCGGCAGAATGAAGATGCCCACAGTACCTTCAAATTGAGAACGTACCTGCCGGGCTCCCTGCCAGTCAATTTCCAGCAAAACGTCTTTACCCGCAGCCATTCGCTGCTCAATCCAAACGCGGCTTGTGCCGTAGTAGTTGCCATGCACAAGGGCGGACTCGAGAAATTCGCCGCGTGTTTTGCGCTCTTCAAACTCATTGACAGAAATGAAGTGATACTCGCGACCGTTAACTTCGCCTGGACGCGGAGCACGCGTAGTGTGCGAAATCGACAGCTCAATTTCGGGATCATTCTCCAAAAGCGCTTTAACCAACGAGCTTTTGCCGGCTCCGGAGGGAGCTGTAATCATGAAGAGACGACCTGCATGAGTGGTGTTTTTTTGAGCGGCACTGTGAGACATACAAGAAGCATCCAGATAAAAAAGTTCCGGTGAGGCGCCAGTCAAATTGACTGATGTCCGACAATGGGGCGTATTTTATCCGTTTGAATAGTCAAGAACGGACATGGCGTGTGCAGGTCTTATTCAAGAACAAGGACGATGCCGATATACTTGCACTGCCTGCGGCAGTATCCAGTTTTTTCGCACTCGGCGCCTATATTCATTAACAGCAATCTCCTGCCTGAGGTAATTCCGAGCGGGAGGTTTCTTCCTTTGCGTTTCCAACTATGAAATATCACTTCCCTATCGTCATCATTGACGAGGATTACCATTCGGAAAACGTCTCCGGTCTTGGCATTCGAGACCTTGCACAAGCTATTGAAGCGCAAGGACAAGAGGTTAGCGCCGTTACCACGTTTTCCGATCTCTCGAGTTTGGCGCGTCAGGCAAGTCGCACTTCGGCCTTTATCGTAAGTCTTGACGACGACGATTTTTCCGACACCGGTGAAGAAAACGAAGCCATTGCAGAATTGCGAGCTTTCGTGCATCAAGTCAGAAGCTCGAATCCGGACGTTCCGATTTTCTTGTACGGTGAAACGAAGACTGCGCCTTCGATCCCAAACGATGTGTTGCGTGAACTGCACGGCTTTATTCATATGTTCGAAGACACGCCTGAGTTTGTGGCGCGTTACATCGTTCGTGAAGCCCGTCAATATCTTGAAAGTCTGCCGCCGCCGTTCTTCCGAGCGTTGACGCACTATGCGGCTGACAGTTCCTATTCTTGGCATTGCCCTGGGCATTCGGGTGGCGTGGCTTTTCTAAAGAGTCCTGTGGGTCAGATGTTCCACCAGTTCTTCGGTGAGAACATGCTTCGTGCCGACGTTTGCAACGCCGTCGAAGAACTTGGTCAGCTACTTGACCATACCGGGCCAGTTGCGAAGTCTGAACAGAATGCGGCTCGCATCTTCGGTTGTGACAATCTCTTCTTTGTAACCAACGGTACGTCCACGTCCAATAAGATTGTCTGGAACTACACGGTGGCGCCGGGCGACATCGTGATCGTGGATCGTAACTGCCACAAGTCGATTCTGCACGCGATCACCCTTACTGGAGCTATCCCAGTGTTTCTGATGCCCACGCGCAATCATTACGGCATCATCGGACCGATCCCTCGTTCCGAATTCGATTGGGAAACGATTCAGGAAAAGATTGCCAAGAATCCGCTGATCAAAAACAAAAATGCCAAGCCACGCATCATGACGATCACGCAGTCAACTTACGATGGCATTGTGTACAACGACGAAGTGATCAAGGAAAAGCTCGACGGTAAGGTGGATATCCTTCACTTTGACGAGGCATGGTTGCCGCACGCGGCATTTTCGCCGTTCTACAGCGACATGCATGCCATTGATCGCAATAAACCGCGCACGAAGAAAAGCATGGTTTTTGCTACACACTCTACGCACAAGCTTTTGGCTGGTATTTCCCAGGCAAGTCAAATTTGTATTCAGGATTCCGAAACGGAAAAGCTGGATCGCTCGAGCTTTAATGAAGCGTTCATGATGCACACGTCGACGTCGCCGCAGTACGCAATCATTGCAAGCTGTGACGTAGCTGCCGCCATGATGGAAGGTCGGGCTGGCAAAGCGCTGGTTGAAGAATCCATTGCCGAAGCTGTTTATTTCCGTCGTGCGATGCGAGAAGTTGGCAAAAACTATGACGACTGGTGGTTCACCGTTTGGGGACCGGAAAAGTTGCCGAGTGAAGGTTTCGGCACCCAGAAAGACTGGATGCTGCACGCCAACGAAAGCTGGCACGGATTTGGGCCGGTGGCGGAGGGCTTTAACATGCTCGACCCCATCAAGGGAACGATTGTGACTCCGGGGTTGTCCGTGGAAGGTGACTTCTCCGAGAACGGTATTCCTGCTGCCGTTGTGACGAAGTATCTAGCTGAGCACGGCATCATCGTGGAAAAGACGGGGCTTTATTCGTTCTTCATCATGTTCACGATCGGCATCACGAAGGGTCGTTGGAACACGATGGTGACGGAACTGCAGCAGTTCAAGGATGCATATGACGCCAATTCGCCGCTCTACCGCGTGATGCCGCGTTTCCTCTCTGAATTCCCGCATTATGAAGGCATGGGCCTGCGTGATCTCTGCCAGAGTGTGCATGAGGTCTATCGTGATTACGACGTAGCACGTTTGACCACGCAGATGTACACCTCTGAAATGATCCCCGCAATGCGTCCGACCGAGGCATACGCCAAGTTCGCCCATGGCGAAATTGATCGCTTGCCGATCGACTCTCTGGAAGGGCGCATTTCAGCCGTGCTGTTGACTCCCTATCCGCCGGGAATCCCACTTCTGGTGCCGGGCGAACGCGTCAATTCCAAGATTGTTGAATATCTGCGCTTTGCGCGTGACTTCACTCGCCGTTTCCCTGGTTTTGAAAGCGACGTTCACGGTCTCGTAAAGGTCAAGCAACCGGACGGCACGATTAAGTACATGCTCGACTGTGTGCGTGAAGACTGATTATTGAAAACCACTACTTAACGAAAAATAGAAAATGGATTTGGATCTTGTGATCTTCAATGACACCCCTGTGACGATTCTTAAGGTACAGGGGGCAGAAAAGTTTTTGGCTCGACTGCTGACGAGTGACGTCACAAAGCTTGCTGTGGGCGGCGTAGAACGCTCGGTGGCAATGAACGCTACCGGCGGTGTGCTGGGCACGCCCTGGGTTGCGCGCCGAGCCACTGATGCCTACGAAATCATTCTTGCGGGTGACGAAACCGATGCCCTTCAAGCCTGGATTCGTCAGGTGAGCGTAGCTTTTGAGGCGGAAGTGGGCGTTGAAGCGCTTGCCGGCTTCTACTTTGTTGGCAAGCTTCCGATTGATGGTATTTCTCTTCAGCCTGGACAGATGGTCGAAAGTCTCGGCATTCGCTTCATTGATATGGGATGGATGTGTTTGGCGATTGGCCCCGAAGCCAATATCAAGGCGTTGAGTGAAAACCTCATCAAGGCCGGAGCAAAGAAAGGTGAACAGACCGGATGGGATGCGTTGCGAATCTTTGCGCGCGAACCTGCAGCCGGCCTTGAACTTGACGAAAGCTCGAGCCCACTTGAAACCGGTCTTGAAGGTGCTCTGAATTTCGATGATCCGGATCGTATCTTTATCGGTCGAGCCCTGACGGAAGCTCGTTTTAAGGCTGGCAATTATGACCGTATGCAGTTGGTGGCCTTTGACGTGGCTTTCGATCCGGCACTGCTTGTGGAAGTTCCCTACGTTGTACTCAACGGTACGCAATATCCCTGCACGTCCATTGCCCGTGTCCCTGAAGGTCCCTTTACGGTGGCTTTGGTGCGCTTGCCTCAGGAGGTGAAGATCGGCGATCGTGTGCCGGTGGATGTCAAAACTGACCCGCGCACGCACTGTGAAGCAGCATTGGTCGTGGACAAGCAAATCTAATCGAGATGAGCAATATGGCTGCCAGCGTTTTTGAAATGTTCAAGCTCGGTGTCGGTCCGAGTTCGAGTCACACCGTTGGGCCGATGCGAGCTGCGCTGTTGTTTGTGCAGGAGCTCCAGAAAAAGGAACTTTTGCTCAAAACGGAGCGTGTGGTTTGCGAATTGATGGGAAGCTTGGGCGCCACGGGCCAAGGTCACGCTACCGACAAGGCTGTGATCCTTGGCTGGGCAGGCAAAGCTCCGGCAACTGTCACCGGCAAAGAATCTATAGAGATTCCTCGCGAGGCTGAGGAAGATCATGTACTCAATCTCGCAGGGGTCAAGAGCATTGCTTTTGATCCCGACCGAGACATGATTTTCTCGGCTGACAAGGTTTGTGCATTTCATACTAACTCGATGGATTTGGCGGCACTGGACCAACAAGGCAATTGCCTGCTGTGTCGTCGTTACTATTCCGTGGGCGGCGGCTTTATTGTGGCCGGTAGCGAGCACGATCCCGATGTACCCAATGAGCCTGTAGCTGTCACCAAGAGTAAAACTCAGCTGTTACCTTACGTATATCGCAACGGTACGGAACTTCTTGAATTGGCCATCAAAAACAATCTGTCGTTTGCCGAGATTGCACGCGCTAACGAACGCGTGCATCACACCGATGAAGAGATTGACAAGGAGCTTGATGCCGTTTGGAAAGCCATGAACGATTGCATCAACCGAGGTTTGGAAACAGAAGGTCCGATGCCCGGTCCCTTTTCTGTCAAGCGTCGCGCTAAGCATCTGGCACAACGGTTGAAGAACGTCAACTTAGCCTCCGATCCCTTGAGTGTTCTGGATTGGATCAACGCCTGGGCTTTTGCTGTTGGAGAAGAAAACGCCTGCGGTGGGCGCGTGGTAACAAGTCCTACCAACGGTGCTGCCGGCGTTATCCCTGCGGTACTTCGCTATTACCGCACGTTCATTCCCGGAGCCAATCCTGATGGCATTCGTGAGTTTCTGCTCACAGCAGGTGCCATTGGTCTGCTCTACAAGAGCAACGCCTCAATTTCAGGTGCCGAAGTCGGTTGTCAAGGTGAAGTAGGTGTCGCATGCTCAATGGCTGCCGGGGCGTTAGCCGCAGTATTGGGTGCCAATCCGAGACAAGTGGAAAACGCCGCAGAAATTGGCATGGAACACTGTCTGGGTCTTACATGTGACCCTGTAGCCGGCCAAGTGCAAATTCCTTGTATCGAACGCAATGCCGTAGCAGCAGTCAAGGCTGTTAATGCCGCTCGTTTAGCTCTTGCTGGGGACGGTAGTCATTTTGTAAGTCTCGATGCAGTCATGCAGACCATGTTTGAAACAGGCAAAGACATGCAATCAAAATACCGTGAAACAAGCCGTGGAGGCTTGGCGGTAAATATTGTTGAGTGTTAACTCAATATTCAATAATCCTTTAGCCACCGGACATAAACCGTGAACGCAAAAAAAATCTATCTTCGCAGCTTTGGCTGCCAAATGAACGACTATGACTCCGCGCGTATCATTGATCTGATGCGCGAGCATGGATATGAGCGTATAGCTAAGCCTGAAGACGCAGACCTGTTAGTTGTCGTTACCTGTTCTATCCGAGAAAAAGCTCAGGAAAAGACCTTCTCGGATCTGGGCAGACTGAGAGAACTCAAAAAAGAAAAACCGTCCATGCGTATTGCCGTGGGTGGTTGTGTTGCCAGCCAAGAAGGCAAGCGTATCCTTTCACGTTCGCCTTGGGTTGACGTGGTCTTTGGTCCTCAGACATTGCATCGCCTACCAGAACTTCTTGCTGAACGAGAACGTACAGGCAAACCTCAGGTAGATATCGAGTTCCCTGAAATCGAGAAATTCGATTGCTTACCGGCTCCGACAGCTACTGGAGCCACGGCCTTTGTTTCTGTAATGGAAGGTTGTAGCAAGTACTGTTCCTACTGCGTGGTGCCCTATACGCGTGGCGAAGAAATCAGCCGTCCTTTGATGGACGTGTTGGTGGAATGTGCGCATCTGGCTAGTCAAGGTGTAAAAGAAATTACGTTACTGGGTCAAAACGTCAATGCCTATTGCGGTCGTGGTACTGACGGAAATTCTGTGGATTTTGCGGCACTGTTGGAGTACGTGAGCGAAATTCCCGGTATTGAGCGCATTCGTTACACCACAAGTCATCCCAAGGAATTCTCGGATCGCTTGATCGAAGCCTACGGAAGACTGCCCAAGTTGGCTAACCATGTGCATTTGCCAGTGCAAAGCGGTTCCGACCGAATTCTGAGCGCTATGAAGCGCGGGTATACGCATGAGTGGTACCTCGGACGAATAGCAAAATTGCGTGCCGTACGACCGGACATCAGTATCGCAACGGACTTCATCGTGGGTTTCCCGGGGGAGACGGAGGAAGACTTCAATGAGACGATGCGATTGATTAAAGAGGTTGGTTTCGATGCAAGCTTCTCTTTCGTCTATTCTGCGCGTCCCGGTACGCCTGCGGCATCCTACAAAGACGACACGCCGCAAGATGTGAAGCTCAAGCGACTGCAATATCTCCAGACTGTGATTGATGCTAAGGCTACGGAAATTTCTCAATCCATGCTCGGCCGTGTTGAGCGTTGCCTTGTGTTCGGCAAGGCAAAAAAAGGTGAAGGATTGTTGTCCGCTCGTACAGACAACAATCGTGTCGTGAACTTCACGGGTGACGAAACGCTTATTGGTCAGATGGCAAATATCCGTATCACTGAGGTCTATCCTCATACGTTGGGCGGTGAATTGGCATAAAACCAGAAAAAAACATGAAAAAGGATTTTGTCTATGTCTTTGAGGCGACAGCAGGCGAGCTCGCCATGCTTGTCGGCCCTCTTGATGAAAATCTTCGCCAGATAGAAACGGCGTTCGATGCCAAGATCTCTCGCCGAGGAAATAACTTCCGCATTGCTGGAGCGGAGGCGCCAAAGGCTTTTGCCGTTTTGCAGGCCTGCGCAGCTCGTGTGCATGCAGGCGAAGAGATTTCTGTCAATGATGTGCAAATGGCAGTGCTTAGTGAACAGACAGGTTCGAGCATTGACGACGATGAAGCATTCATGCTCAAAACCCGTCGAGCCGGTCTCCAGCCGCGCACGCCCAACCAGAAAAGGTACTTGCGAGCCATCATGCAGACCGATGTGGTTTTCGGCGTCGGGCCTGCAGGTACCGGGAAAACGTATCTGGCTGTTGCAGCCGCAGTGGACGCCTACGAGCGTGACGCAGTTGAGCGCATTATCCTCACGCGTCCTGCAATCGAAGCGGGAGAGCGCTTGGGCTTCTTGCCGGGCGATCTCGTGCAGAAGGTGGATCCGTATTTGCGCCCTCTTTATGATGCACTATTTGATCTCTTCGGGTTTGAGAAGACCCAACGTTTGATTGAAAAACAGATCATTGAGATTGCGCCGCTTGCCTTCATGCGCGGGCGTACGCTCAACAATGCTTTTGTGATTTTGGATGAAGCGCAAAACACAACGCCCGAGCAGATGAAGATGTTTCTCACGCGTATCGGCTTTGGAACGCGTGCTGTTATTACGGGGGATGCGACACAGGTGGACTTGCCTAAAGGAGTCAAAAGCGGTCTGGCGCACGCCTGTAATGTGCTTGAAGACGTGCGAGGCATTTCGATCGTGCGTTTTACGACGGAAGACGTCGTGCGACACCCGTTGGTTGGTGCGATCGTGAGAGCATACGAGAAAGCAGAGAAAACAGCGGAAGCTGCCGCTCGGGAACGTCGAGAGTCAGTTCGTCTTGCGAAGGAAGTGAAATATGGCAAAGAAGAAAATAACGCTTGAGATCGAATTCGAGCGAACGGACGATACGTCAAAACGCCTTCCCACAAGAGCTGACATGACGCAGTGGGTTCTTGCAGCACTGTCTGTCCCCGCACGGTTCTGTGTGCGTTTCGTGGGGCAGGAAGAGGGGCTTGAACTCAACAAAACGTATCGTGGCAAAGACTACGCCACGAATGTTCTGACTTTTGACTACCAACACGAACCGACAGCTGAAGCCGACATCGTGATTTGCACGCCGGTCTTGGAGCGCGAAACAAAGGAACAGAACAAAACTTTCAGATCTCACCTTGCCCACCTTTTGGTGCATTCAACCTTGCATGCTCAAGGTTGGGATCACGAGACAGATGAAGAAGCAGAAGTCATGGAAGCTCGAGAGCGAGAGATCTTGACAGCTTTGGGTTTCGCGGATCCTTATTCGGATCGAGCGAGAGGGCATTGATAGCGACCTCTACATGGAAGATTCGAAGTTCTGACTTTTGTAGTCTGCGATGGAATGCTGACGAGGGTTGCAGATTCAATTTTCACATGATCAATTTCTTCGAAGAGAGACTCCGTTTGTTCCTTTAGCTATGCCGATGCCTCTTTCTTTCAAACAGCGGATAGCCAAAGCTATCGTTTTCTTTGTTTCCTCTCTGGTCATTCTCAGTCTGATCAGAGTCGTGTTTTTTGCGACCTATAGGACGCCTGAAATCACTTTTGCTGAATTTCTGCCGGCTGCTTGGATGGGCGTGCGAGTTGATGCCAAATGGTTGGCAACGTTGGCTGTTCCTGCCTGGTTGCTGTTATGTTTGTCGGCGTGGCGCTATGTATTCTGGCGGCTGGCTGTGTGGATGGCAGGATTGGCAACAGCCATCGCCGTCACCGTTGCGGTCGTTAATTTCGGTTTCTACGATTTCTACCGAACTCCTATCAGTCCAATTATCTTCGGTCTTTTCCAAGACGACACAACGGCAATCGTGAAAACGCTTCAGTCGGATTGGCCGGTATTTCAGTATCTGACCAGTTTGATCATATTGATTGCGTTCCCTCTGGTTATTGCTCGGTTTGCTTTCCGTCAACAGGAAGAGGCTTCTCATCAGAGCACGACGAAAACAATTCTGGTGATTTTGGTTGGAACTGCTTTGATGGTCGGAATGATTCGCGGCAGTTTTGGAACTTTTCCGCTGAGACAACAGAATTTCGCCGTCACGAACAACGCATTTGTGAACGCGACGGTTCCCGGAGGCCTGGCGTCGCTTTATGAAGCATGGAAAGGCCAGAAAGTTCTTGAACTGAAAGGCGATCCGAAGGTAGCGCTGACTGCGTTGGGGTTCAAGAGCTTGGAGGAAGCACAGGCTGTGCTGGAATCAGCTAGAAAGGATGTCCCTACAGCAGCTCAACCCATGAAGACAAAGCCGAATGTTGTGGTGGCGATTATGGAGTCAATGGGGCGTGACACCTTTGACTTGCATAGTGAAAGCTGCAACACCTTGGGTTCGTTGGCTGACGAACTTTCAGATGCGGTTGTATTTCGTAACGGCATCAGCGTGAACTCGGGGACATTCCCGTCTTTGGAGGGAATTCTGTTCGACAGCCCCCTGACACCCTTAACGCAGAGTCGATATGGACGAAGGACGTTTGATTTTTCGAAAATCAACGATTTCAAGAAAGAGGGTTATAAGACCGTCTTTCTTTCGGCTGGCAACGAATCCTGGCGTCAGGTTGATGTGAATTTTCCGTTGCAAGGTTTTGATGAAATTATTGGAGCCAACGCTATCCAGAAGAGGTATCCGCAGGTAAAGATCAGTACTTGGGGCCTGGGTGATGCCTGGATGTTCAAAGCGGCAGCTGAGATTCTCAAAGAGAACAACGACAAACAGCAACCCGTGTTGCTTGTTCTGTTGTCTGTCACGAACCATCCGCCGCATGAAGTGCCAAGCGACGTTGCACTTGCCTCCATCGAAGAGGTGGTCTATCCGCATTTTGTCGAGGATGACAGAAAAGAACTTCTGGAGAGCATGGCGAAGACTTATCAATACGCCAGCGATTCCTTAGGAAAGTTTGTCAGAGAAGTTCGAAAGGATACCGGTGCACGCGAGTCGATCATTGTTGCGACGGGGGACCACAATGCGCGACTTCGATATAAGTCTCAGGGATATTGGCACCACGCAAACGGTGTGCCGATTATCTTCTGGCTTCCGGAGTCTCTGAAACAAATCGCCGGAGAAAACAACGTTGTCGACACGAATCGGTGGATAAGTCACAGAGATATTTTCCCCACTCTGGAGGGATTAGCATTCGGGAAACAGGCCCAGAACTACGAAGGCCGTAATTTGTTTTCAAGCGAGACATTTGATGTCGCAAGCGCCTATGCCGGGATAGGCAAATACGGATGGGCTATCGGTAGTTGGGGTGCTGTGTCTCTGGACGGCGGCGAAAAACTCAGTTGCTACCGTTGGCGAGAGGATCTGTTGGAATCAATAGAGTGTAGTGAGACCATGGTGCAGAAGGGGAAAGCCGCCAGAGCCCAAAGAGCAATTGTCGAATACATGATCCGATCTTGGGCGATAAAAACAGATTAGAGCTATACATGCCAAAGTATGGGAATGGGACTTGTTGGTTTATAGTATTAGATGGTGTAAGATTTTTAATTTAGATATTATTTTTAAATAAAAGGATTGCTTTCTAGCTTAAATTGTAAGCCTGCACTGTGGTTGTGATGCCGTGTGAAATATGGGCGATTCGTTATTTTATCTTGAGGTAACTTGATTAAGGTTGTTTTGCAGGATATTGGTTTTTAACCGTATAAGGTTAATGTTGATTGTGTTATGAGAGAATTTCTTCGAAAGTTTATTTCGCCAAATTTAGCTCGGCTTCTAAGTTATTTGTCAGTGTATCGCTGGACTATTGCGGGAGCACTGTTTTTCATGCTCACGGCGGCAACAACTTCATCTTTGATAGCCGTTCTTTTTGGAAAACTGACGCAGATTGGGTTCTACGACCAGCAACCCTGGATTGTGATAGTAGCGCCGATTGGACTGATATTCGTTGCGTGTCTGAATGGTGGAAGCATGTTTATGAGCAATTTTCTGCTTGCCAAGGTCAGTCAATCGCTGCTTTTCCAACTTCGGGGAGAATTATTCTCAAAAATCCTCCAGTGGCCGGAGCATGCCTATCAAAGAAATCTCACGGGAATCATTGCGTCTAAATTTGTCAACGAAGCTAACGTTGCACTATCGAATGCTGCAAAGTCTTCCATAATTTTGGTGCGAGATTCTCTTCAGGTTGTAGGGCTTATCTGTGTACTTGTCTGGCATGACATCACTCTGACCCTAGTGACTCTTGTTATTGCGCCGGCTATTGTCTGGTTGCTTAAATATATTTCCGCCAAATTGCGCTCAATTCTGGCGGGAGCTCAGCAAAATGTAGCTACTTTGTTGGTGCGAATTAAGGAAAGTTATGATGCTCGCCAAATTATCAAGGTAAGCAATACTTTTGAATCTGAAATTCAGCGCTTTAAAACGGTTAACGATGAAGTTAGAAGTCTGGCTCTCAATATGACCAAGGTAAGCTCCGCGGCAACTCCGGCAACCCAATTTATTGGTGTTTGCGGAGTGGCCGTTGTTCTCGTTGTCGCCATGATCGAGTCGCAGCGCGGACTGCTTACTTTGGGTGAGTTCATCACCTTTTTGACCGCCATGATGTTAATTCTGCCGCCCTTGCGCCGTCTTACCGGCATTAATTCTGCGCTGGTCGGCATTTCTGTTGCTGCGGACTCTATTTTTTCAACCTTGGATGAACCTGTTGAGGTCGACAATGGGACGGTGGAATTGTCCGGTGTTCGAAAGGGAATTGTTTTCGAACATGTTTGCCTTCGATATCCCGGTGCTGACCGAGATGCCGTGCGTGAGTTTTCTTTGCATGTCAGTGCGGGGGACACAATTGCATTAGTCGGATTATCGGGTTCGGGAAAATCTTCTCTCGTTAATCTTTTGCCTCGTTTCTGGAATCCGTCAGCCGGGCGAATCCTTATTGACGGAATTGACTACCAGACCGTGACACTTGCATCTCTACGTCAACAAATAGCGATTGTTTCGCAGGATGTCATTCTTTTTGACGGCACCATTCGGGACAACATTGCTTATGGGTGCCCAAATGCCACGCCTCAGCAGATTGAGGCAGCGATCGAATCCGCATCGCTGACGGAATTTGTTTTGTCTCTCCCCAATGGTCTGGACACACCTGTCGGGGAAGCCGGAAGTCGACTGTCCGGAGGGCAAAAACAGCGCATCTCAATTGCAAGAGCATTGTTGAAAGATGCTCCGATTCTTATTCTTGATGAAGCAACCAGCGCTCTTGACGCAGAAAATGAGCACCGCATCAAGATGGCACTTGCGAGACTGATGAAAGGACGTACCACATTCATTGTGGCGCATCGACTGTCGACCATCGAGTACGCCACTAAGATTGTTGCCATGCAAGCAGGTGAAATTGCTGAAGTCGGTACCCATGCTGAACTGTTGAAGAAAGACGGCGTCTACGCACACCTTTGCAAACTGCAGGGGATCGGTAACCTAGAGAATCATGAACAGACATCATCTAATCTCGGAGTCAGCCATGCTGTCTAAATTTCTGCACGGTATCGATCCTGTCTTGCTTCGATTGGCAGGCTACGCCAAGCCGTACAAATGGCAACTGCTGATGTCCTGTTTTTGGATGATTATTGTTGCGGGGACGACGGCGATCACTTCCAAGCTTCTGGGTCTGCTCACGGAGCAAGGGTTTTATGAGCGGGACACCAGCATGATTGTCACGGCGCCGGTGGCTCTGATCGTCATCACTTTTTTCTATGCTGTAGCGCTTGTTATGAGCAACTACACGCTTACCAAGGTCAGCCAGTCAATCTTGGTGACTGTTCGCACGCAAATGTATTCCAACATGTTGCGCTGGCCTATGGAGCAATACCAAAAGTTGTCTTCCGGCGAGATAAGTTCAAAATTTGTCAACGAAGCCAATATTGCTTTAGGGGGAGCGGCTCAGGCCGCGATGGTTCTCGTACGAGACTTCTTGCAAGTGGCGGCTCTGTTCAGTCTGCTTCTTTGGCAAAACTGGCAGTTGACGTTGGTGACTTGTGTCGTTGGGCCTTTGGCTGCATTCTTGCTGGGCATTGTCCGAAAGCGAATGCGTAAAGTTGTTCATCAGAGCCAAGAGGCTATTGCTGATACGCTTTCGTGTGTTCAGGAAGCGTATGGGGCGCAGCGTGTCATAAAGGTAAGCGGTACCTATCAATTCGAAAATCAACGTTTCGGGAGCATCAACGAGGCTATCCGGCGGACAACGCTGAAGAAGCTCAAGCTTTCAAGCATGGGAACTCCCATCACACAAGTTGTCACAATGATGGGGGTCGCCGTTGTTGTGACTTTTGCCTTGATTCAAGCAAAAGCGGGACTGCTTTCTGTCGGGGATTTCATTACGTTCCTTTCGGCGATGCTCTTTTTAATGCAGCCTCTGCAGAGTCTTGCTGGTCTCAATGCCACGTTCACGGCAATCAGCGTTGCGGCAAAAAGTGTGTTCGCCATCATGGATGCTCCTTTGCAGCAAGATGCCGGAACAGTTGTCAGGAGTGAAGTGCAGGGGAATATTGATTTGTGTGATGTCTACGTGCGGTACCCTGAAAGCGAACAAGAAGCTCTCAAGGGGATCAATCTCTCGATTAGAGCCGGCGAGCACGTTGCTCTTATTGGTCATTCCGGTTCCGGAAAGACCACGACTGTTAATTTGCTTCCGCGTTTTGTTGAGGCCTCTTCGGGGGTGGTGAAGATTGATGGTGTCGATGTATGTGATTTCACGTTGGAGAATTTGCGCAAACACATAGCCATCGTGTCTCAAGACGTCTTTTTGTTTGACGCCTCCGTCCGTGAAAACGTTGCGTACGGTTTTCCGCAGGCAACTGAAGATGAGATCAACGCAGCCATTCGGGCTGCAGCTCTAGAGGACGTGATCAAGAATCTGCCCAACGGTTTGGACTCGATGGTGGGAGAAGGTGGCCGTTTGCTTTCCGGAGGGCAGAAGCAACGCGTTTCGATTGCTCGCGCTTTCTTGAAAAATGCCCCAATTGTCATCCTGGACGAAGCTACAAGCGCACTTGACAGTGAATCTGAGCACCAAATTAAACAGGCGCTTACTCGATTGTTGGATGGGCGAACTTGCCTCATTGTTGCGCATCGTCTTTCGGTGATAGACAACGTTGACCGTATTGTTGCGCTACACGAGGGGCGCATTGTTGAAGAAGGGACTCCGGCTGAACTTCTGACAAAAGACGGGGTTTACTCGAAGTTTTGTCGTCTGCAGCAGGTTCATTGAGTGGGAAACAAAGAAAGCATCCTTTTCCCCAATCGACTAAAATCACCTGATTCTTTTGTCCAGACGCGTCTTCGCGTTCTCATGTCGAGACCGGGCGCTTCAACTTTTTAGAACCATGATTACCTTTCAGGAAGTGATCCTGCGTCTGCAGGAGTATTGGAACAAACAAGGCTGTGCCCTGTTGCAGCCGATTGACATTGAAGTCGGGGCCGGTACCTCGCATACGGCCACGTTCCTGCGTGCCCTCGGTCCCGAACCGTGGCGTGCCGCCTATGTACAGCCGTCCCGTCGCCCGAAGGACGCCCGCTACGGCGAAAACCCCAACCGTCTGCACCAGCACCATCAGTATCAGGTTGTGCTCAAGCCCTCGCCCGTCAATATCGTTGACCTGTATCTGGGCAGCCTTCGCGCGCTGGGTATCGACACTTCGGTCAACGACATCCGCTTCGTGGAAGACAACTGGGAAAACCCGACGCTCGGCGCCTGGGGCCTGGGCTGGGAAATCTGGATGAACGGCATGGAAGTCACGCAGTTCACGTACTTCCAGCAGGTGGGCGGTCTGGAATGCAAGCCGATCACGGGTGAAATCACCTATGGTCTGGAACGCCTCTCCATGTACCTGCAAAACTGCGACAACGTTTTTGACTTGGTCTACACCAAGTGGAAGGACGGTCTCGGTCAGGAACACACGCTCACATATGGCGACGTGTTCCACCAGAACGAAGTCGAACAGAGTAAGTACAACTTCGAAGCGAGCGACCCGGAAAAGCTCTTCAAGCAGTTCGACTACTTCGAGAGCGAAGCCAAGCGCCTGATGGAACTTGAATTGGCACTTCCTGCTTATGAAATGGTTCTCAAGGCCGGCCACACGTTTAACCTTCTGGACGCACGCGGTGCCATTTCGGTGACCGAACGCGCCGCCTACATTGCCCGTATTCGTAACTTCAGTCGCGCCGTGGCGCAGAGCTACTACGACTCGCGCGAACGCCTGGGCTTCCCGATGCTCAAGGCATAAGTCATTTACCAGTTTGTCGCGAGAGAAGATAAAAAATGAAGAGCTTATTTGTTGAACTGCAGACCGAAGAGCTCCCGCCTAAGGCTCTGAAAAAGTTGTCCGAAGCATTCGCTGCCGGCGTGCACAAGTCGCTTTCTGCACAGTCGATGCTCACTGAATCGAGCACGGTCAAGGCCTACGGCGCACCCCGCCGCATGGGCGTTTTGATTACCGAAGTGCCCGAAAAGAGCCCGGATAAGGAATTTGAACAGCGTCTCGTGCCGGTGCGCGTGGGTCTGGACGCCGAAGGCAAGCCCACGGCTGCCCTGACGAAGAAGATGGCGGCGTTGGGCATTACGGCGGACGTTTCTGAACTCAAGCGCGTCAACGACGGCAAGAACGAACAGCTGGTGTACACGGGCATTCGTGCCGGTGTGGCCGTCAAGGACGCCCTGCAGAAGGCCCTTGAAGACGCCGTCAAGGCCTTGCCGATCCCGAAGGTGATGAACTATCAGCTCGCCGACGGCGTGACGACGGTGCAGTTCGTGCGCCCTGTCAAGCATCTGGTGGCGCTCTATGGCGAGGACATTGTGGACGTTGAAATGTTCGGTCTTAAGGCCGGTCGCACCACGATGGGCCACCGCTTTGAAAGCGCGGGTGAAATCGACATCGCTTCGGCAGAAGCCTACGAAGAGACGATGCGCGAAACGGGCCACGTGATGGCCGACTACGCCGCTCGCCGCGAAATGCTCGTTCAATTGCTGCACGAAGCCGCAGAAAAGACCGGCGGCACGCTCATCGCGCCCGAAGATCTGATTGACGAGGCCAATTCGCTTACCGAATGGCCAGTGGTTTACGTTTCCGAATTCGAAGAAAAGTTCCTGGCTGTTCCCGAAGAATGCTTGATTTTGACGATGCAGACCAATCAGAAGTACTTCCCGATGCGTGACGCTCAGGGCAAGCTCATGAACCGCTTCTGCCTGGTTTCGCACATTCATGCGACCGACGGCGGCAAGGAAATCGTCGCCGGCAACGCTCGCGTGGTGCGCGCTCGTTTGGCTGATGCCGAATTCTTCTATAAGCAGGACTGCCAGACGACGCTTGAAAGCCGCGTTCCCGGTTTGTCTCACGTCGTGTACCACAACAAACTCGGCAGTCAGGGCGAACGCATGCTGCGCGTCAAGGCCATTGCGCGCGCCGTGGCCGAAAAGATCGGTGCCGATCCCGTCAAGGCCGAACGCGCCGCGGAACTTGCCAAGGCTGACCTTCGTACTCTGATGGTGGGCGAATTCCCCGAACTGCAGGGCATCATGGGCGAATACTATGCCCGTCACGACGGCGAAGCCGAAGAAGTGGCGCAGGCTGTTTCTCAGCACTATCTGCCGCGCTTTGCGGGCGACGTGCTCCCCGATGGCCCCGTGGCCACGGCACTTGCCATTGCCGACAAGCTTGAAACCTTGGCCGGTATGTTCGGCATCGGTCAGATGCCCACCGGCGACAAGGATCCGTTCGCGCTGCGCCGTCACGCTCTGGGCGTGCTGCGCATGCTGATCGAAAAGAACCTCACGGTGAAGCTCGACGAACTTGTGGCAATCGCCTTTGCAGTCGAAACGAAGGTCGAGGGCGTGGCGGACGCTTCCGAAGCTCTGACGCACTTCTTCTTTGATCGCTTGCGCGTGATGATGCGCGAAGCCGGTTACACGGCTCAGGAAGTCGATGCGGTGCTTGCCAAGCACGACACCGATCTGGCTCAGACGCCCAAGAAGCTTGCCGCCGTGCACAAGTTCATGCAGCTGCCGGAATCCGCAAGTCTTGCCGCCGCCAACAAGCGCATCGCCAACATCCTCAAGAAGTCGGCCGATGTCCAAACCGGTGAGGTGGATAAGGAACTGTTGGTTGAAGAGGCTGAAAAGCGTCTGCACGACGTTTTGGGCGATCATGAACCCATCGCCAAGCTCTTCTACGAGAAGGGCGAATACGAAGGCATGCTCGCAACGCTCACGCCTTTGAAGGACCCCGTCGACGCCTTCTTTGCCGACGTGATGGTCAACAGCGAAGACGAAAAGCTGCGTCTCAACCGCTTGGCACTCCTAAAGCGCCTCTATTCGCTCATGAACCGCGTGGCCGAACTCTCGCGTCTGGCCATCTGACGAGGCTCTGAGTCCTAGAGCGAACAAAACCGGCAGAGAGCCTTCTTTGCGGAAGGTGCTGCCGGTTTTGTCATCAAGGCGCCCGGTAACGTCACCACTCATTTGAAGCAAAAAAACGAAGAAAACGGAAATAAACGCTATGCATACGCTTCGCGGCTGGATTTTTTATCTTTGGTTTTCCATCACGCTGATTCCGGCGGCCACGACCGTGTTGCTGCTGTGGCCCTTTGCGAGCGCAGAATTTCGCTACAACAAAGTGGCCTTGGTGTGGTGCCGCCTGATGGTCAATTCGCTGCGTGCGATCTGCGGTGTTCAATACCGTGTCGTCGGTTTGGAAAACCTTCCCAAGTCGTCAGAAGTGCCCGTGGTGGTTCTGAGCAAACACCAGTCGGCCTGGGAAACGCTCTTTTTACCGTTGATCCTCGGCAATCCGGCGGGCTTTGTCTACAAAAAGAGCCTGCACATGATTCCGTTTTTCGGCTGGGCCTTAAAGAGCATGCGCATGATCGCCATTGACCGTAAGGAAGGGCGCAGTGCTTATCAGCTTTTTTTGGAGCGCGGCCGCGCGTTTGTCAAACGCGGCTGGTGGGTGCTTCTTTTCCCTGAGGGCACGCGCACCAAGCCGGGCGACAAAAACACGGTCTACAAAACGGGCGGCGCGCGCTTTGCCATTTCCGTGGGAGCTTCCGTGGTTCCTATTGCGCTCAATTCCGGCCGCTGCTGGCCGCGTAACAGTGTGGCCAAACATCCGGGACTGATTACCGTGAGCGTCGGTCCCGTCATCGCGACTGAAGGCAAGACCGCGCACGAACTCAACGAAGAAGTGCGCAACTGGATTGAAGCCGAAATTGAGCGTTTTGAGTCCGAATCCGGCAAGTAATCGAAATGCTGCCGTCCGACCGACTTGAGCGCCGCGCAGAATTGCTGGAATTTGCACGCCGCAGCTGTTGGGGCAATGTGGTGCGCGGGCGCTTCAAGTACCTGCGCGTATCGGTGCGCGAGGGGCGCGTGCGCGTTTCTTGTCCGACGCGCGTAGGCCAGAGTGAACTTACTCGCTTTATCGAAGCCAATCTTGAGAAAGTCGCTTCTTGGATGCATCTGCAAAAAATCATGCTCGAAAACCGTCGCAAGGCAAACCCCTTGAGCGCACTGCTTTGCGACGGAGGGCGCGTTGCCTATGAAGGAAACGTGCTCACTTTGCGATGTGATCCCAACATTGACCGCACGCGAATTTCTGAAGATGCCAAGGAGCTTTGCGTCAAGCTTGCTGCAACTGCAAGACGCGAGGACGTTTCAGCCATTGTGCAGAAGTGGCTCAAGGCGCGCTTTGCGGAGCGCATGGCCGAGCGCGTTTCCTACTGGGTGAACAAAACCGGCCTGCAGCCCAAGAAGGTGTCGGCAAGCAACGCTAAGACGCTCTGGGGAAGCTGCTCTCGAAACGGATCTGTTCGACTCTCCTGGCGCTTGATCTGTCTGCCGCCCGCTGTTTTTGACTACATCATCGTGCACGAGCTTGTTCATCTGCGGCATTTTGATCACTCCAAAGCCTTTTGGGAGGATGTGAATGCCATTTACTCGGACACCCCGTCTGTTCGGCGGTATTTGAAAAACGTGCGCGCGGCCGATCTTTTCTGAGGTACGCGGACTTTCAAAGTTGAAAAACAAAAGCGAAAACAAGGCTTTGACGAGATTTTGAGCGACGAAGAAACCTCGAAAACGGCGCCGTTGTGGTAGAGTGTTGGTGTAAAAGAGTGGGAAAAAGTGGGGATTTTTCTCGCTATCGGCCGCGGGGTTCTTCAAGTGCTTGATTCTCTTGAAGTTTTGCCCGAAGCGGCTTCGTCACGCACGATTTTCGTGCGTTTTTGTACAGGTTTGTGCCGTGTTTCAGGGGACTTCATTATTGTCGCTCGATGCCAAGGGTCGCATGACGATGCCGAGTCGTCACCGCGAGGCTTTGGCGTTGTCGTGCGCGCTTGAAGTGACCGTCACGCGCCACCCCGACGGGTGCCTGTTGATTTATCCCCGCAACCGCTGGGAAAAGAAGCGCGAAGCCATTGCGGCGCTTCCTTACAGCGCACGCTTTTTGCAGCGCATCGTGCTCGGCAGCGCCGTCGATCTCACGGTTGACAAGGCTGGCCGCGTGCTGATTCCTGCCGACCTGCGTACTCTTGCAGGTCTCGAAAAGGAAGTGGCCCTTGTCGGCATGGGCGAACACTTCGAGCTCTGGGACGCCAAACGTCTTGCCAAGCTCGAAGAAGAGGCTGCGGCAGCCGGTTTTGAAGCCGCCGCCGGCGACTTTCAGTTTTAGCGCTTGAGGGTAGGCAAACATGATCGAAATGACCGATTCTCAAGCGCTTCACCGTACCGTACTCCTTACCGAAGCGGCCGACGAAGTCAGCCGCGCGCACAACGGCATTTTCATTGACGCCACCTTTGGCCGCGGCGGGCACAGCCGCGCCGTTCTCTCGCGCATCGCCCCGGATGCGCGCCTCATTGCCTTTGACCGCGACCCGGAAGCGATCCGGGCGGCCGCTGCGATCGACGATCCCCGTTTTTCGATCGTGCACGCGCCTTTTTCCGAAATGAAGGAAAAACTTGCGGAACTTGGCGTCACGCAAGTCAACGGCATTCTGATGGATATCGGCGTCTCGAGCCCCCAAATCGACGAAGCCGACCGCGGGTTTTCATTTCGCATGGACGGGCCGCTTGACATGCGCATGGATACGACCTGCGGATTGACGGCCGCGCAGTGGCTTGCGCAGGCGTCTGAGCCCGACATCACCCGCGTCTTGCGCGACTACGGTGAAGAGCGTTTTGCCGGAAAGATCGCGCGCGCCATTTGCCGTACGCGTGAAGAAACCCCGATCGAGCGCACGGCGCAATTGGCCGAGCTGATAGCCCGCACGGTTCCGAAAAACAAGAACGATTCGGCGCAGCATCCTGCCACGCGCAGTTTTCAGGCGATTCGCATCCAGGTCAACGGCGAACTTGACGAACTCAAGCGTGCGTTGTCAGCGGCCGGTAGCCTGTTGGCGTCCGATGGCGTCCTGGCGGTCATCAGTTTTCATTCGCTTGAAGACCGCATCGTCAAGCGCTTCTTGGATGCCGGTGCGCACCCGGACAAAGCCGTCGACTCCCGAATTGCCTTGCCGGCGGATGCCTTTGCGCCGGCGCTTTGGACCGATTTGCGACGCATCAAGCCCTCAGTCGAAGAGTGCGAAGCCAATCCGCGTGCCCGCAGTGCCGTTTTGCGTACGGCGCAGCGCACTGAGGCTCTCTGGAGCGAGTCCGCAACCGACGCCGACAAACGCAAGGGAGGGCACCGATGACTCGCTCGCACACCTTGGCGTTTATTTCGGAGCGTTTCCTTTTTGTGGTGGCGCTCGTTTCGGCGATCGTTTTGATTCTGAGCGCGGGCGCTTTGGTGACGACGCAGTACCGCGTGCGTCTGCTTTTCGTGGAAATTGAGCGCGCCAACGACATGGCCAGAAAATTGGCCGATGACTCAAGCCAATTGGCGCTTGACCTTTCGAAGGCCGCGCTGCCCGCAGCCGTCTCGCGCCGCGCCGGTGAAATGGGCTTTATCGCCGCTGACGTCACCAACACGGTCTTGTTTGAAGTCGAGCCGCAGGTGCTACTCAAGGAACACATGGAGGTGCGCAAATGACACCTTCTGCATTCTTTGAGCGCATTCGTTCGGCCGTTCTCGCTTTCTGGCGCGAAGATACGTCCCCCAAGAAGCGCCGTACCGACAGCGGCGAAGAGGCGTTGCTGAGTGCAGAAATTTCCGCCACGCGCAGCAAGGTCGTTTTCTGTCTCTTCTTTGTCGGCTTGGTTGCCGTGCTCGGCAAGGCGTTTTGGCTGCAGTGCGGCATCTCGACGGACTTCCTGCAAAAACAGGGTGAGGCGCGCTATGCCCGCACGCTTCCGGTGCCCGCACAGCGCGGTCAGATTTTCGATCGCAACGGCGTGGTTCTGGCTTCCACCATTCCGGCGCGCAGCGTCTGGGCCGAGCCCGAAGAAGCGCTGAAGCTGACGCACGCTCAGTTCGACCAGCTGGGAGCTCTTCTGGATGAGCCCGGTGTTGCCATTCGCGAGCGCCTTCAAGCCCGCAAGAATAAGAGCTTCGTTTACATTGATCGTCAGATTGAAGTCGAAAAGGGTGAGGCGGTACGTGCGTTGCAATTGCCTGGCATTCACGTCAACAACGAAGTGCGCCGCAATTACCCCGACGGTTCGATTTCGGCGCACGTCGTGGGCTTTACCGACTCGGACAACAACGGCCGAGAGGGGGTGGAGCTTGCCAACAACGAAATCCTTTCCGGCAAGCAGGGCTCTCGCCGCGTCATTCGCGACCGACTCGGCCGTATTGTTGAAGACGTTTGGGTGAAGGAAGGTGAAGTCGGTACCGACGTGGTGCTCTCGATCGATTCGCGTCTGCAGTTCATCGCGCATAAGGCGCTTCAGAACGCCGTCGAACGCCATCAGGCCAAGGCCGGCGCCGTTGTTGTGGTGGACGTGCGTACCGGCGAAATTCTTGCGATGAGCAACTGGCCGACGTACGACCCCAACTCTCGCCGTTTCGTGCGCATGGAAAACATCCGCAACCGCGTGCTCACCGATACGTTCGAGCCCGGTTCCACCATGAAGCCCTTTGCGATTGCCAAGGCGCTGGATCTCGGTATCGTGCGTCCGGACACGTTGGTGCAAACGGCTCCCGGAAAACTCACGATTGGCGACAGAACGATCGGCGACACGCACGATTTCGGCATGATCACGGTAAGCCAGGTCGTCTCCAAGTCGTCCAACATCGGCACTTCCAAGATCGCGCTGGAAATGCAGCCGCAGACGCTCTGGCAGATGTACAACGACCTGGGATTCGGTACGCCGCCGCAAACGGGCTTTCCCGGTGCCACGGGCGGTCGGCTGCGACCTGCCAAAAGCTGGCGCCCGATTGAGCAGGCCACCATCAGCTACGGTCACGGCATTTCCGTTTCGCTCATGCAGCTCGTACGCGCCTACACGGCGCTTGCCCGCAATGGCGACGTCATTGATTTGACCTTCCGCCGCACGAGCAAGGAAGCGGTGGGCAAGCAGATCTTCCGACCGGAAGTTGCTCGCCAGATGCGCGCCATGATGGCCGAAACCGTGCAGGCCGGCACCGCCCGCCGCGTCAACGTGCAGGGTTATACGGTGGCGGGCAAAACCGGTACGGCCAACAAGATTGAAAACGGTCAGTACGTTGACAAGTATGTGGCCAGTTTCGTGGGCATGGCTCCCGCCGGTCAGCCGCGTCTGATCGTAGCGGTGATGATTGACGAACCCACGCGCGGCAGTTACTACGGCGGCGCTGTTGCCGCGCCCGTCTTTAACGAAGTCACGGCGGGCGCCCTTCGCTTGATCGGCGTGCATCCCGATGCGGCAGGTTTCGGTGCCGCTCCCGGCATTTTGGTAAGAGGCCAGAGAAATGACTGAGTGTGTATCGGCGCCTTCTTGCGCGCAGTGGCTTCACTACACAGCGGGCGATGAGGCTCGCCTTTGTCTGGACTCGAGAAAACTTGAGCCGGGCGACGTGTTTGTGGCAATCAGGGGCGCCAAGGCCGACGGCTTGAGTTTTGCTCCGGTGGCGGCCGCCCGCCGCGCAAGCTGTATCGTGTGTGAAAAGCGTGATGATGTTCAGCAAAAGTGCGCGGGGCTTCCCTACGCCGAAGTGCCCGATTTGCACGTAAAGCTCGGGCCCATTGCGTCGCTCTACTACGGTGAGCCCTCAAAGACCATGCACGGCATCGCGATCACGGGCACCAATGGCAAGACGAGCACGAGCCACTGGGTGGCGGCGCTCCTTTCGCGTCTGGGCATGAGCACGGCGGCGATCGGTACGGTCGGCACATTTCTCGACGGCAGGCAGATCGAGGAAGCAGGGCTTACGACGCCCGATGCGGCAACACTCCAACTGACCTTTAAAAAGCTCAAGAGCGCTCAAGCACAAGCTTTTGCGCTCGAAGCAAGTTCCATCGGTCTCGTGCGTCATCGCCTTGACGGCACGGCCATTGAAACGGCCGTTTTTACCAATCTCACGCGCGACCATCTGGACTACCACAAGACCACGCAGGCCTATGAAGCGGCCAAAGCGGTGCTCTTTGACTGGCCGGGACTGAAAACCGCGGTGATCAACGCCGACGATGCGGCCGGTCGCCGTTTCATCGTCCGGACGCTTGAGCGCGGCGTGCGCACGATTGCAACGAGCCTCTACGAAGATTGCGTTGTGGACGGATGCGAAATGCTTACCGCCGCGCGCATCACGCACGACGAAAGCGGCATGCGCTTTACGCTGTGCTGGCAAGGGAAGTGCCATGAAGTCGCCACCAAGGTGTTCGGTCGCTTTAACGTGAGCAATTTCCTGAGCGCCGCGGGGGCCGCGCTGAGCCTCGGCTTTGACGTGGAAGCGATCTGTCGCGCGCTCGAAACGCTGCACGCGCCTGTCGGAAGACTGCAGAGCGTCACACGGCCGCAGGCGCCGCTTGCCGTTGTGGACTACGCCCACACGCCCGATGCGCTCGAAAAGGTTCTTTGCGCGTTGCGCGAGACGGCTGAAAGCCGCGGCGGCAAATTGATCTGCGTCTTTGGCGCCGGAGGCGATCGCGACGCGGGCAAACGCCCCATCATGGGAGAGACGGCTTCAAAACTTGCCGACGCTTGCGTCATCACGAGCGACAATCCCCGAACGGAAGATCCCGCCGCCATTGCGCGGGCGATCGAAGCCGGGGTGCCGGCGGATCGCAAGCACACCGTGCGTATGGAACTCGATCGCCGCACGGCCATCGTCCAGAGCATTTGCGAGGCGCAATCCCGGGACGTCGTCCTGATTGCCGGCAAGGGACACGAGGATTATCAGGAAGTCGCCGGCGTGCGGCATCCTTTCGACGATTTGGAAACGGCGCGCGAAGCCTTTAACGAGCGGCACGCGCGTCTGGCACAGAAGAACTGAAGACGAAGATGGTTGGAAAGAACACTTGGACGATGAGCACGCTCGAGCATGCGCTCGCGACGGTCATAGTGCGCACGCTCGGCAACACCACCGGAGCCGATTTGGGCCCGGTGTGCACCGATTCCCGACAGGTGCGGCAGGGAAGCGTCTTTGTGGCGCTCAAGGGTGAGCGCTTCGACGGACACGACTACGCGGCGCAGGCGGCCCGAGACGGCGCAAGCGTCGTGGTGGTTGAGCGTGATACGGGTGCAAGCTGCCCGCAGATCATCGTGCGCGATACGCAAGAGGCGCTCGGGGCTCTCGCCCGCGCCTGGCGCAGTCAGTTTGCGGTGCCGGTAATTTGTGTGGCTGGCAGCAACGGAAAAACCACCACCACGCAGATGATCGCTACGATCCTGCGCTCTTTTGTGGGAGAGTCGCGCGTCGTTGCCACCGAGAAGAACTACAACAACCACATCGGCGTGCCGATGATGCTGCTTCGCTTCGATCGTGAAACCAAGGTGGCGGTCATCGAAGCCGGCATCAGTCATCCCGGCGAAATGGCCAAGCTCGTGAGCTGGATTCGTCCGACCGTGACGGTGATCACCAACGCACAGCGCGAACACCAGGAATTCTTGGACGGCGTGGAGGCTTCCGCGCGCGAAAACGCCTTTGCAATTGTCGCCTTGTCGGCCAAAGGAAAGGCGGTGCTGCCGCAAAAGGACGCCTGCCTGCCGCTGTGGCTTGATTACGCCCGCGCCCGCGGCTGCCAGGTGACGCGCTACAGCGAAGGCGCAAGCCCCACGGCCGATCTGACAACGCGCCGAGAAGGCGACAAGCTCATCATTCAGTGCAAAAACACTCGAATCGAAACGACGCTAGCCATCAGCGGCAAGCACGCCGAACACGATGCGGCCGCTGCGGCTGCGGCGGCGCTTGCCGCGGGGGTGACGCCGGAAGCCGTCTCGCGCGGTCTTGCGCGATTCGAAGCGCTGCCGGGGCGCGGACGACGTCATCAGCTCGCCGGCGGCGCTCTTCTGATTGACGACTCCTACAACGCCAATCCCGACAGTATGCGTGCAGCCATTGACGTGCTCGCCGCACAACCCGCGCCGCGCGTGCTCGTTGCCGGCGACATGGCCGAAACAGGCGAACAACACGTCGAGTTTCATGCCGAAATCGGACGCTATGCCAAGCAAAAGGGCATTGACCGATTTTTGGCAACGGGGCCCGACATGGCTCACGCGGTACAGGCCTTTGGTGCAGCAGGACGCCATTATGATGCCACCGACATGCTGCTTCGGGCCGTGCGCGAAGCCGTTCGCACGCCCGCGAGCGTTCTGGTGAAGGCGAGTCACTCCCAGCGGCTTGATCGGGTCGTGGAAAGCCTTTTGAAGGATCCCGGCACGGCGCAGTAAACACAAAGACCGTCAACGCAGACGGCGTACAATTCGATCTTTTTTCAGGCAAAGCGGGCGACAAGGAAACGTCCGCACTGGTTGGTCCCGATGCTTTTGTATATTTTTCAGTGGCTTTCCGAAGACATTCGGTTTTTCTCCGTCTTTAACTATCTGAGTTTAAGGGCGGTGCTGGCGGCGCTTACCGCCATGGCGATCGGATTTGCCGCGGGACCGGCCGTGATTGCGCGCCTGCGCGCCATGAAGATCGGTCAGGCGGTGCGCGGCTACGGCCCCAAAAGCCATCTTGTCAAAGACGGCACGCCCACGATGGGCGGCGCGTTGATTCTGGTTGCGATCGGCATTTCGACGCTTTTGTGGATGGATCTCTCCAACCGCTTCGTGTGGGTGGTGCTCTTCGTGACGCTGGGTTACGGCGCAATCGGGTGGACCGACGACTATCGCAAGGTCGTGCACCACAATCCCGAAGGCATGAGTGCGCGTGAGAAGTTTGCCTGGCAGAGCGTGATTGGCCTGATTGCCGCCGTCTATCTCGCCTTTACTCTGTCGATGCCGGAAGAAGCGGGCGTCTGGTCGGCCATCTGGGCCTGGATCAAGAGCGGATTTACGTTCAGTTCTCCGGGCAAACTGTGGCTGACGGTGCCGTTTTTCAAGCAGATCGCCTTCCCCTTTGGCGTCTTCGGTTTTGTGATCTTTACCTATATCGTGATTGTCGGTACGTCCAACGCCGTCAATCTCACCGACGGTCTGGACGGTCTGGCGATTCTGCCCTGCGTGATGGTGGGTTCCGCCTTGGGCATCTTTGCCTATGTGGTGGGCCGCCCCGACTATGCCGATTACCTCTACTTCGAATATATCCGCGGTGCGGGTGAGCTCGTGGTCGTCTGCGCGGCGCTTGCGGGTGCCGGTTTGGCATTTTTGTGGTTTAACTGCTATCCCGCGCAGGTCTTCATGGGCGACGTGGGCGCTTTGGCGCTGGGCGGCGCTCTGGGGACCATCGCTGTGATCACGCGCCAGGAAATCGTGCTTGCCATCATGGGAGGCATCTTTGTGGTCGAAACGCTTTCGGTGATGATTCAGACGACGTACTTCCGTCTGACGCACGGCAAGCGCGTCTTCCTGATGGCGCCGATTCACCATCATTTCGAACTCAAGGGCTGGAAAGAAACGCAGGTGGTGGTTCGTTTTTGGATCATCACGTTTGTCCTGGTGCTCATTGGTCTGTCTACCCTTAAAATTCGCTGATCAATCAGCCGATTAAAGACAAGCGGACGCGCCGTCGGCCGGCACAGGCAGCGGCGCGTTTGCACTAAAGAGAGGAAGCTGTGGCGCATATTCGCTTGGAAAACGGACGCAAGGCGTTGGTGCTCGGATGCGGCACGTCGGGAGCCGCAGCGGCTCGCTTTTTGCATTCCCGCGGTTGGCAGACCACGATCGTTGACGGCGCATCTCACCCTTCGGGGCTCAAGCTTTTTGAGTCTGACGCTTCCAAACCTCGGTTCGTCCGCTCGGACTTCGACGTGTCGCTCATTGCCGACGGCATTGATCTGTTGGTGTTGAGTCCTGGCCTGTCGCCTGAATTTTCCAAGGCGGCTCCGCTTGTCACAGCCGCGCGCGAACAAGGCGCCGAGGTCGTGGGCGAAATCGAACTCTTTGCGCGAGAACTCAAGCGCCTGGAAAGCTACCGCGCCTACAAGCCCATCGTGATCGGCATCACCGGCACCAACGGCAAGACCACCACCACAGTGCTCACGAGCAAAATGGCTGCTGCCAGCCGCTCGACTGTTGTGGCCGGCAACATCGGTCCGAGTGCTCTGATGGAACTTGACCGCCATCTGCAGGACAACACGCTGCCTGACGTCTGGGTGCTGGAGCTCTCAAGCTTTCAATTGCAGACTACGACGAGCCTCAATTGCACGGCCGCCGCCTTTTTGAATCTCACCGAAGATCACGTGGACTGGCACGGCTCGATGGCGGCCTACGAAGCGGCCAAAACAAAAATCTTCTCTGATCGCACGCTGCGCGTGCTCAATCGCGACGATGAGGCTTGCATGCGGGCCTTCATGCCCGAGAACTCGGTGAGTTTTGGCGACTCGGCTCCCGAGGCCGACGGCCAGTGGGGGATCGTAAGCGAAGAGGGCGTGGAGTGGCTTGCCCGCAAGGCGCGCCCCGCCGTTCAGTGGAAAAGTGAAAAGAAAGCGGCGCTCTTTGGCGAAACCTCGTCGCTCGAACTTTTGATGCCCGTCGAGGCATTGCATATCCGGGGGCGCCACAACGCCATGAATGCGCTTGCCGCGCTTGCCCTGATCGAAGCCGTGGGACTACCCCTGGGAGCTGCGCTTCAGGTGCTCAAGACCTATGAAGGCGAAGCGCATCGCGTGCAGCCCGTGTTGTCGGTAAACGGCATCGAATTCATCGACGACAGCAAAGGCACCAATGTCGGGGCCGTCAAGGCAGCTCTCGAAGGTCTGGGCAAGTCCGGCCGCCGCGTGAGCATCATTTTGGGCGGTGACGGCAAGGGACAGGACTTCTCTCCTTTGGCAAAGGCTTTGGCTCAATATGCCGACTACGCCGTGCTCATCGGGCGCGATGCCGACAAGATTAAAGAGGGCGTCGCCGCAAGCGGAATTTGCCTGGAAAATGCCGGCACCGACTTTGAAGCGGCCGTTCAGATGGCCTTTGATCACGCGCCCGAGGGCGGCGTCGTGCTGTTGTCGCCTGCTTGCGCAAGCTGGGATATGTTTGCCAACTATGCCGAGCGCAGCGCGCGCTTTGTGACGAAGGCAAAAGAAATTGCCGCGCGCGTTTCCGGCAGCAAACGGGAGCTTGACTGATGGGGCTCTTTTCACGCAAGGAAACCCCGCAGGCGCCCGTCTATCGCGCCTGGGCCGATGAGCCGGTTCTAAGGGGGCGGACCACGAACATGCGCGCCGACGGATACGACCCGGCCGTGGTGTTCATCACGCTTGGGCTGCTTGCCATGGGTGCGCTCATGGTCTATTCGGCTTCGATTTCCTTGGCCGACAGCCCCCGCTACAACACAACGCAGTATCACTTTTTGCTGCGGCATCTGAGTTCGATTGCGCTGGGTATCGTGGCGGCCTACGCCGTCTGCCGCATTCCGATGCGCGTGTGGTACAAGCTTGCGCCATGGCTTATGGCGGCAGCCGTCCTGTTTCTCATTGCGGTGCTGGTGCCCGGTGTCGGCAAGTCCGTCAACGGCTCAAGACGCTGGATCAATCTGGGGCTCATGAATCTGCAGGTCACCGAGTTTGCCAAGTTTGCGATTTTGCTCGGGGCCGCAGCCTTTACCGTGCGCCGTCAGGACTACATGCACTCGTTCAGTAAGGGGCTGGGGCCCATGGCGCTCGTGATGTGTATGGTGGCCGGCCTCATCAGTCTGCAGCCTGACTTGGGCGCCATCATGGTGACCGTGGCAATCGCCATGGGCGTGCTCTTTTTGGGTGGTCTCAATCTGCGCATCTTCGTGGTGGTGTCCATCGCCGTGGTGGCGGTGGTGACACTCATGATTTACGACTCGCCGTGGCGACTGCAGCGTGTGATGGCGTATCTCGATCCCTGGAGCAGCGACTATGCGCTCAATAAGGCCTACCAGCTGAGTCACTCGCTGATTGCTTTCGGCCGCGGAGAACTGCTCGGGGTGGGGCTGGGTGCTTCCGTTGAGAAACTGCATTATCTGCCTGAAGCGCACACCGACTTCATTTTGGCCGTGTTGGGCGAGGAGCTGGGCTTTGTAGGCGTCACGGGCGTCTTGATCGGCTATTACTGTTTCGTACGCCGCGCGTTTGCCATCGGCCGACAGGCCATCAAGCTCGATCGCGTGTTTTCCGGTCTTGTGGCCGAGGGTGTGGGCATCTGGATCGGTATTCAAGTGGTGATCAACGCGGGCGTCGCTACGGGACTTTTGCCCACCAAGGGGCTGACGCTTCCGCTGATGAGCTACGGCGGCTCGTCGTTGCTCTTTACGCTGGCCGCAGTAGGGTTGCTTTTGCGTGTGGACCGAGAAAACCGTATTCTCATGCGCGGCGGTAAGGTGTAGCGAAAACACTTTCAGGTACGGAATTTTTTAAGTAGGAACGAGAAAAAATGAGCGGGAAGAAATTGGTGATTGCGGCTGCCGGCACCGGCGGACATGTGATGCCGGGCTTGGCTGTGGCCCGAGAGATGCGACGCCGCGGCTGGGACATTGAGTGGATCGGCACGCAGACCGGCATGGAAGGCGGTCTGGTCGGGCGCGATGACATCGTTTTTCACGGGCTGGATTTCCGCGGCATGCGCGGCCGCGGTCTCTCGGGCTTGGTTTCGGGCGCCATCAAGCTTGTGAAGTCGACCCATGCAGCCAAGAAGCTTTTTGCACAGATGCGCCCCGACGTGCTTTTTACCACCGGCGGCTACATTGCCGTTCCCGTGTGCAAGGGGGCCGAAAGCGTCAAGACGCCGATCGTGCTGATGAACTGCGACGCCGACATTTTGATGAGCTCCAAGATTGTGCTCGATAAGGCCAAGCTCGTTGCCTGCGGCTTTGCTGGCAGTGCCCGCAGCGCCTCCAACGAAAAGGGACGCATCACGGGCAACCCCGTGCGCGCGGAAATCGAAGCGCTGCCTGCGCCTGAAGAGCGCTTGAGCGGCCGTACCGGCCCGATGAAGTTGCTCGTGTTCGGCGGCAGTCTCGGCGCCAAGGTGTTGAACGAAACGGTGCCCGAGGCGCTTGCGATGTTTGACGAAGACAAGCGTCCGACCGTACTGCATCAGACGGGCAAGGGCAACGTCGAGGCCGTCAAGGCGCGCTACGAACAGTTGGGTATTCAGGCCGAAGTGGTGGAATTCATCCATGACATGGATAAGGCCTATCTTGAGAGCGACGTGGTGATTTGCCGCTCAGGCGCGATGACCGTGAGCGAAATCTGCGCTGCGGGCGCCGCTTCCGTTTTGGTGCCCTTCGTCGTTAAGACCACTCAGCATCAGCTCGGAAACGCCCGTTATATGGCAGGCCACGACGCGGCCGTCCTGCTTGAGCAGTCTCAGCTCACCAAGGAACATCTCTTTGGCGTGTTGATGGGTTTGAAGCGCGACCGCATCCTGCAGCTGGCGCACAACGCCAGAAGCCTTGCGCGCGCCAATGCCGTCAACGCCGTGTGCGACATGATCGAGGAAGCGGCCCGATAAGCAGGCTGGAGAAAGAAAAATGAAGTTTGTCGTCAAACACATTCACTTCGTAGGCATCGGCGGCACGGGCATGTGCGGCATTGCCGAAGTCCTTTTGAACCTCGGTTATACGGTAAGCGGCTCGGACCTGTCGCAAAGTCCCGTCACGGAACGCCTGCAGCATTTGGGCGCCACGATCTACCAGGGGCATTGCAAGGAAAACATCGACGGGGCCGACTGCCTTGTCGTCTCTTCGGCAGTGCACGAAAGCAACCCCGAAGTGCAGGCCGCGCGCAAGGCCAACATTCCCGTGGTGCCGCGCGCCGTGATGCTTGCCGAACTCATGCGCCTGCGCCGGGGCATTGCCATTGCCGGTACGCACGGCAAGACCACGACGACGTCGCTTACCACTTCGATGCTCGCAGCAGGAGGGCTTGATCCCACCTACGTGATCGGCGGGCGTTTGAACAGTTCCGGCGCCAACGCCAAACTTGGTACGGGCGAATACATTGTTGCCGAGGCCGATGAGTCGGACGCGAGTTTTCTCAATCTGTCGCCCGTGATCGCTGCGGTCACCAACATTGACCAGGATCATATGGACACCTACGGGCACGATTTCGTCCGTTTGAAGAAGGCCTTCATCGACTTCATCGGTCGTCTGCCCTTTTACGGCGTGGCGGTGCTGTGCACCGACGACAAGAACGTCGCCTCAATCGTGCCGATGATCAGCCGCCGCGTGGTGGCCTACGGTTTGAATCCGGAAGCCGAGGTGCGCGCCATTGACGTGCGAAGCGAAGGCACGCGCATGCGCTACACGATTCTGCGCAAGGGCCATGATCCCTTGCCCGTGGTGCTCAACCTTCCCGGCATGCACAACGTGGTCAATTCGCTTGCGGCCGTGGCCATTGCCACGCTTGTGGGCGTAAGCGACGAAGCCATCGTGCGGGCGCTCGCCGAATTCACGGGCGTGGGCCGCCGCTTTGCGCAGTACGGCGAAGTGCCCGTCGATCCCGAACACCCCGAAAAAGGGACCTTTACGCTCGTGGACGATTACGGACACCATCCGCACGAAATGGCCGCAACGATTGCCGCTGCGCGCAGCGCATGGCCCGAAAAGCGCCTGGTTCTTGCCTTCCAGCCGCATCGCTACACGCGCACGCGCGACTGCTTTGAAGACTTCATCAAGGTGCTCTCGCAGGTCGACCGTCTGGTGCTCGCTGACGTGTATCCCGCCGGCGAAGACCCCATTCCGGGCGCTTGCGGCCGCGACCTCGCGCGCGTGCTGAGACTCAACGGCTGTGACGGGCTCGTTTTCTGCGAAAGCGCGGCCGAAATGCCGCAGGCTGTTCGCTCGATCGTGCAGGCGGGTGACGTGGTGCTCACGATGGGGGCGGGCAATGTGGCGCGCGTGCCTCAGGCACTCTCCGGCAAGATCATTTAACGCAAAGGAATAAAAAGAATGGATTTCGCAGCAACGATTGATCCCAAGTCTTTGGGCCGCGTCGCGGTGTTGATGGGGGGCTTTAGCAGCGAGCGCGAGGTGTCGCTTTCCAGCGGCTCGGGCGTACTGAAGGCTTTGCAGGACGCCGGATGCGACGCGCATAAGGTTGATCCGGCTGAGACAGACCTCATGACGTTGCGCGGTCAGTACGACCGAGCGGTGATTTCGCTGCACGGCCGCTTCGGCGAAGACGGCTGCGTGCAGGGGGTGCTGGAGTACCTCCGGATTCCGTACACGGGTGCGGGTGTACGCGCCAGTGCTCTTACGATGGATAAGGACACGACGCGTCGCATCTGGGCGCAGTCGGGCATTCCCGTTGCCAAGGGTTTTGTGGCAACGAGTCCTGATCAGGCGCAGGAAATTTTGGACACGCTCGGAGGCGACGTCGTGGTCAAGCCTTCCGGCGAAGGCTCGTCCGTGGGTGTGTACAAGCTCAAGGACGCTTCCGTGGAAGAGATTCGTGAGGCACTCGCGCAGGCTTTGCGTTTTGACGACAAGGTGCTCGTTGAAGAGCGCTGGTTCGGGCGGGAGCTTACGATTGCCGTTTTGGGCGGCAAGGCCCTTCCGATCATTGAAATCAAGGCGCCCGAAGGCAATTACGACTACCAGAACAAGTATTTCGGCGACGTCGTCAAGTACGAGTGCCCCGCGCAGTTGGATGAGGCCGTGACGCAGAATGTTCTTTCGGCCTGCGAAGCGGCCTTTGCGGCGATCGGCGCCCGTGGCTGGGGACGCATTGACGCGATGCTGCGCGAAGACGGCAGCTTCATTTTGCTGGAATTCAATTCGAGTCCCGGCATGACGCCGCACAGCCTTGTGCCGATGGCCGCGAGAGCCGTGGGCATGGATTATCAGAAGCTTTGCCTGTGGCTTGCCGCACACGCCGCGCTCGACGGCGCGGCGCGCCGCTGAGTTAAGGAGGTCGGTGCGTGAAGCTTGCCCGATCGCTTGTCCGAGGAAGCGGCCTGATTGCGGCGCTTGCGGTGCTGGGATTTCTGACCTGGATCGTCGTGCGTTCTCCTTTTTTGGACATCAAGACCATTGAGGTTCGAGGTCCGGTGGAGGCAAGCGGCCTGCAGGAAGTGACCCGAACGGTCGAAGGCGCCCTGTCAGGCAATATTCTGACGGCCGACATCTGCGCCGTCAAACAGGCGGTGGAAGGCATCGCCTGGATCAAGTCGGCCTATGTCTCGCGTCTGTGGCCGGATTCGCTTTACATCGAAGTCAAGCGCCATCAGTCGGTTGCGATCTGGGAGGACGGGCGTCTGGTAAGCGAAGACGGCGTCTTATACACCAGCAACGACGAGCCCATCGAACGGCTTTTGCAGCTTCCCGCCTTTTCAGGCGACCCGCAGTACGTCGAGCAGGCCGTGCGCTATCTGCCGCACTTTAACGAGGAAGTCAAGCGCATCGGTGCGCGCGTCAAAGCCGTCAAGGCGACGTTTCGCGGCAGCTGGTCGGTGGTGCTTGAGTCGCCTCAGTTCGACTCGATGGAAATCGAGCTCGGACGTGCACTGACGCAGGGCGGTCCCATCAATCGACTGCGACAGGTGCTCGACAGCATGGATCGGGTCGTGGCGATGCTGAAGGCCTATCCGGAGCGAATCGACGCACGATACAAAAACGCGTTTGCCGTGCAGCTGCCGCCTCAAGCCTACGTTGCCGCGCAAACCAATCCTGCCGACAAGACGGCAAAACCCGCTACCAACTCTTCGAAGACTCGAGGCCGTTAACGTCATGGAAACCGTACAGCAAAGTTCAACCGTCGCCGCGCTCGACATCGGTTCGGAAAAGATTTCGGTGGCAGTGGCCGACGCTTCCGAAGGCGGAGAACTCACGCTTTTGGGGTTCGGCAAGGTCCCCTCGCTTGGCATCCAGCACGGCAGCGTGCAGGATGTGGAGCTTGCCGTGGAATCGATTCGCGCGGCCGTTGCCGAAGCCGAGCAGACGTCGCGGCGTAAGGTGACCACGGTTTCGGTGGCGCTTACCGGCAAACACCTTCACAGCATCAACAAGGTGGGGCAGGTGGTGCTGCCCGACGCTGAAGTCGACAGCGCTGCCGTCAAGCGAGTCACGCGCCTGGCCATGGCCTTTGATCCCAAGGTCGAGGGGCAGAGTCAGGACGATCGACTGGTGTCGCACGTCGTCAAAGGCTATACGCTTGACAACGACGACGTGATGATCGATGACCCGATCGGCATGGTCGGAAGCGTCATCAAGGCGCACGTGCATCTGGCAATCGGTTCGGACAGCGTCGTGCAAAACCTTGTGAAGTGCATCCGTCGAGCGGGACTCGATATCGAAGGCCTGGTGTTGCAGCCCTGGGCGAGTGCCGCGGGCGTTCTCACGCCCACCGACAAGGAACTCGGCGTTGTGGTTCTCGACATCGGTGCGGGCACGACGGACATCTCCTGTTGGGAAAAGGGACAGGTGGAATTTACGGCTGTCGCAGGCATGGGCGGCAACACCATCCAGAGGGACATCGCTGCAGTGCTCGGCTGCAACATGAGCGACGCCGAAGACATCAAGCTCACCTACGGCCACTGGCCGCTTCGTCCGGAAGACGCCTATGAGACGGTGCGCTATACGAGAGAGTCGACCGGCGAACCCGATTCCTGTTCGTGCGAAAAAATTGTGATGACCGTTGAGTCAAGGCTCACGGAAATGTTTAAAGTTATCGCCCGCACGTACCTCAGTCCTGACGGCTGGAACCTGAGAGCCTCGGCCGGCATCGTGCTCACCGGCGGCGTGGCCCGAATGCCGGGCATTGCCGAGCTTGCGCATCATGTGCTGGGCTTGCCCGTTCGTGTGGGTATGCCGCTCATGCAAAGCGACGCGAGCATCGGTCTGGTGAGCCCGGAAGACGCAACGGTCGTGGGAGTATTGACGGAAACGGTGCGTCGTCGCCGTCTGTCCGGCGCGGAAAAGCGATCCGACGGGACCTTTTCGGGGCTGCTGGCGCAATTGAAACGCATTGTGTTCGGAGATTTCTCCGGTTAAAGAATAAAAAAAGAGAGGGAGTCAAAATGGCAAAAATTCTGATCGTTGACGGCGGCGTGCCGTTTCACGGTGCGGGAGGAACGCTCAATCACAGCTACGCTGAGCTCGCGCAAAAGACCCTGAGCGCCATGGGCCACGAAGCGACGATCACGCGCGTGGATGCGCAATGGAAGGCCGCTGAAGAAGCCGACAAGTTCAAGGCGGCCGACGCGGTGATTCTGACGTTTGCCGCCTGGTGGATGGGAACTCCCTGGCAGGTGAAGCAATACATCGACGAAGTGTTTTGTGCCGGTCTTTCCGTGGGCGGCGACGGTCGCACCCGTACCGATCCCGCGCACAACTACGGCCGCGGCGGCGTGCTCACCGACAAGAAGTACATGCTTTCCATCACCTGGAATGCGCCTCTGAACGCCTTTGTCGATCCCGGGGAATTTTTCGGCGGCGTCGGCATCGATGCCGTTCTGCTGCCCGTGCACAAGGCCTTCCAATTTATCGGTATGAAGAACATCGGCAAGACCTTCATGGCCAACGATGTGATCAAGAACCCGACGCACGCAGAAGATTTCGCGCGCTTTGAAGCGACGCTGAAGGAAAATTTCGCCGCCTTCTGAGGCACGCCTGATCTTTCGTTTTTTTGAAAAGAGCTGCAGGATTTTTTGTTCTGCAGCCTTTTCGCGTCTATTGCTCAGTATTTTTCGTTATCTATGTCGACTCCGGTACTGCACAAGACAGGTTTCCGAGCCTGGCTTCCGATCATTGCGCTTGCCTTTGCCGCCTTTGTTTTCAACACGAGCGAATTCCTGCCCGTGGGGCTGCTCCCCGACATTGCCTCTAGTCTCAACGAGACGGTGCCTTTCACCGGTCTCATCTTGACGGGTTACGCCTTTGTGGTGGCGATCATGTCGCTGCCGCTCACGATCGTTACGGCTCGTTTTGAGCGTCGCAAGCTGCTTTTGGTGCTGCTCTTTGTCTTTTCGCTGTGTCACTTCGTGGTGCCATGGGTGGAGAGTTTTGAGACGCTTTTTGCGGCCCGTGTCGGCGTGGCGCTCACGCATTCGATCTTCTGGTCGATCATGACGCCGCTTGCCGCCCGTGTGGCACCGCACGGCAAGCGAGCCGTCGGACTGGCCGCCGTGATGGGCGGCACCATTGTGGCGACAGTGTTGGGCGTTCCGATCGGCACCAACCTCGGCCACCTCTTTGGCTGGCACATGTCGTTTTTCATCATCGGCATCGGTTCGGCTTTGGTGTTCGTGGTGATTTTCTTTGTCCTGCCGGTTTGCGAAGCCACCCACGCCGGGTCGCTGAAGAGTCTGCCGGTGATCTTGAAGCGCCCGGGTCTGCAGCAGCTCTATCTCCTGACGGTCGTGACCGTGCTTGGTCAATTTACGGCTTACTCGTACCTCAATCCGATTCTGGCGACCGCGGGCGGCTTGGACGAAGGCATGATCGTCACCATGCTTTTTGTCTTCGGTATCGCCGGCATCATCGGTACCGTCGTTGCTTCCAAAACGGTGGACAAGCATGTTGAGACGACGCTTTTGAGTGCCATGGTGATTATGTGCATTTCGCTTGCGTTGCTGACGGTCACAGCCGCCCATACGCCGAGTCTGTCTGTGCTGATCATCTGTTGGGGCGCTGCGATGACGGCGGTTTGCCTCGCCTTCCAAACGGTGCTCTTGACGGTTGCTCCTGATGCGGCAGACGTTGCCGCATCGCTATATTCGGGTATTTTCAATGTCGGCATCGGCGGCGGGGCTTTCATCGGCAGCCGTGTGTCCGAAGCGGCGGGATTCATGCCGGTCGCCTATGTCGGTGCGGCCATCGTGGGCGTCTCGCTACTGAGTTTGCTTGCCGTGAAACTCAAAACAGGCAAGTGGCTGTTGTGCGAACAAACGGGACATAAAGTGGGTGAGCCGGTACACGAAAGTCATTGATGTAAAAGCAGTATTTCAAAAAATACCCGTTTCGGTATAATACGAAAATATACTGAATCGGGTATCTTTTTCCATGGAAATTTCCACCAGAACAACAATGATGCTGCGCACTCCGCCGGCAGTCTCGGTGTGGCTCAAAGCCAAACGGCGAGAGAGAGGCATGACGCAAAACGAGCTTGCGCAAAAAGCGGGCGTGACGCAGCGGCTGGTGTCGGACTTTGAGCGCGGCAAGGTTGATATTCGGGTCGACACTCTTTGTCGACTCTTTATTGCGCTGGATCTGTGCCTGTCAGGCATCGACGAGCGTCTGGCGTGCGAAAACGAGGAAGAGTCGGAATGGTAAATGTTCTGTTTGCCTTTATGAACGGTCGTTTTGTCGGCGAGCTGCGTCGAGAAATCGGCGGAGATCTTTCCTTCGTTTACGACGACGCATGGCTTGAAGCAACGGATGTGCATCGCTCTTTGTCCTTGTCGCTTCGATTGCAGACCAAAGAGCATCGAGGTGGGGCGGTCAGAAACTTCTTTGTTAACCTGCTTCCGGACAACCCGAATGTTGTGGCGGCAATCGCAAACCGTTTGGAACTTCGCTCGACGGATGTCTTCGACGTTCTGAGGGCCATCGGCGCAGATTGCGTAGGCGCCTTGGAACTGCTACCGGACAAAAAACCACGCTCGTCAGAAAACAGGCAGACTTATCGCTCGATGACCGATTCCGAGATTGAAGAGTTGCTTGGTCAGCTCAACGTTTTGCCGCTTGGAATGAGCGAACACGATGACTTCCGTTTGTCGATTGCGGGCGCTCAGCAGAAAACGGCGCTCACCAAATTGCCGGACATTGGCTGGGTTTTGCCAAGCGGAACCATGCCGACCACGCATATTTTCAAAACGCCGATCGGCAGTTTGCTTGCCAACAGCATTCATTTTGACGAGAGTTGCGAAAACGAATGGTTATGTCTGGAAATTGCGCGTGCTTTCGGTCTGCCAGCTGCAAACGCGGATATCCTGACTTTCGGTTGTCGAACAGCGATTGTGGTTGAGCGTTTTGACCGAGCGATTTCGCGCCGTCAAAACGATCACTTGCTGAGAATTCCGACGGAAGACTTCTGTCAGGTGTTCGGTATTTCGCCCGAAAAGAAGTACGAAGCTGACGGCGGTCCCGGTATCAGGGACATCATGGACGTTCTCAAATGGAGTGCGGATGCTGACGGTGACCGACGGCGGTTTATGGCGGCGCAGGTGCTTCTGTGGTTGCTTGATTCGACCGACGGCCACGCCAAGAATTACTCGGTTTTCTTGGAAGCGAAAGATCGGTTCCGACTGACTCCGCTGTATGACATTCTGTCGGCTGCGCCGCTTGCGGCAACAGGAGAACTGTCGTCTCGACGCTTGAAACTCGCGATGGGATTGATCGGAAAAAACAGACATTACAGAACGGCGGATATTGAACCGCGCCACTTTTTGAGTACGGCAGCGGCCGTTGACTACCCGAAAGCGGAGATGCTCGCCGTTCTGAACCATTTCGCGAGGCTCACGCCGGAGGTTGTTGCCAAGGTCAGAAACAAACTGCCAAGCGGTTTTCCTGAAACGACAGCGTCCCCCATTTTCGAGGTTTTGCAAAAGCGAGTCGGCAAGATCGCTACCTTCCTTCAGACTCAGACGTAGATTGGGCTTTCTAGAGATAACGGCCTGTGCAACTCTCCGGGCAAGCCTTGATTGACGTAACGGAACCGGCCGCTACGACGCGCCCGCCCGCTTCGCCGCCCTCGGGGCCCATATCGATGATCCAGTCGGCGTTGCGGATAACGTCCAGGTCGTGCTCGATCACCACCACCGTCGCCCCGTTTTCAATCAAGCGGTTGATGACGCCGAGAAGTGTCTCGACATCAAGTGGGTGCAGGCCGATCGTGGGTTCGTCAAAAACAAAGACAGTGTCGCTTTGAGCGCGCGTCATTTCGCCCGCTAGCTTTAAGCGCTGCGCTTCGCCGCCCGACAGGTTCGGCGTTGCTTCACCGAGGGTCAAATACCCGAGGCCGAGTGCAGCCAGCGTTTCGAGACGTCGGCAGACGGTGGTGAGCCCGGCGCAGGCGTGCAGCGCCGTGTTGATGTCCATGGCCATCAGTTGCGGTAGCGTATGGACTTCTCCGTTTTTGTTTTCGAACTCCACACGGTGTGCCAAAAGACTGTAGCGGCTTCCGCGGCAATCGGGACAGTCGATGTTGACGTCGGGCAGGAATTGAACGTCCAGATTGACTTCTCCCGTGCCGTCGCAGGTCGGGCAGCGCAGTTTGCCGGTGTTGTAGGAAAAATCGCCCGCCTTAAATCCCTGATCTTTGGCGTCCTGCGTTTTGGCAAAAACCTTGCGCAGCTCATCGTGTACGTTGGCATAGGTGGCGACGGTCGAGCGCACGTTGATGCCGATCGGAGAGGCGTCGATGAGCTTGACGGCGGAAATGCCCGGAGCCTCAATGCTTGTGACGTGCTCCGGCAGCGCACGGTTGTTGACAAGCGACGAAAGGGCCGGAATAAGACTTTCGAGTACCAACGTGGTTTTGCCGGAACCGGAAACGCCGGTAACCACGGTTAGCCGTCCTTTGGGAATCCGTACGTGCAGAGGTTTGACCGTGTGAATCGCTTTGGTCTTGAGGTCAATAGTACCGAGTGAAAAAACGTCGGACTCCGGAACCGGCGTGCGAACGCAAACGCTTTTTCCTAACAGAAACGGTCCGATAAAGGATGTCGGATCGCGAGAGAGGTTCTTTACACTGCCTTGAGCAATGAGTCGGCCGCCCGCAGCGCCCGCACCGGGCCCCATTTCGATCAGATGGTCGGCTGCGGAGAGAATCTGCACATCATGATCGACGAAGACGACGGAATTGCCGTCGGCGACCAGATCCTTCATCACGGCCAGAAGTCCCTCGATATTGCTCGGGTGCAAGCCGATGGAGGGTTCGTCCAGCACGTAGAGAACGCCGGTGGTGCGGTTGCGTACGGCGCGCGCAAGCTGCATGCGCTGCCGTTCGCCTGTTGAAAGGCTGGACGCGGCTCGATCAAGCGAAAGATAACTCAAGCCCAGATCACAGAGACGCTTGGCATTTTCCAAAAAAGACTCGCAGATGCTCTGCGCCATCGGACGCATTTCTTCGGGGACGGAAGCAGGAACCGCTTTGACCCAGTCAATGAGTTCGGACAGAGGTTTGCAGCAGGCTTGAGCAAGATTGATGCCGTTTAAAAGCGGCGCGCGGGCTTTTTCCGAGAGACGTGTACCGCCGCAGTCCGGACAAGCGTCTTCCTTGAGAAACTTCGCCACGCGCTTCATGCCGGATTCGTCCTTGACTTTGGCAAGCGCATTTTCAACGGTGTAGACCGCGTTGAAGTACGTGAAGTCAAGCTCAACAGGATTGGAGTTTTTGCCGCCCTTGTAGAGGATGTGCTTTTTCTCCGCCGGGCCTTCAAAGACGATTTTCTTTTCCTTGTCACTCAGGTCCTTGAAAGGCACGTTCGTGCGCACGCCCATTTCGCGGCAGACGTCGACCATGAGCGACCACATGAGCGAACCCCAAACGACGACTGCGCCTTCTTCAATGGTGAGGTTCTCGTCCGGAACCAATGTACTGCGATCCACGGTACGAACGATGCCGGTGCCGCTGCAAGTGGGGCAGGCGCCCGCACCGTTAAAGGAGAGGTCTTCTGCTGAAGGACCGTAAAAGCGGGCTCCGCAGGTCGGGCAGACGAGCTCTTTTTCTGCGGCCACCAAAAGGGAGGGAGGAACATGGTGGCCGTTGGGGCAAACGTGGCTCGCCAAGCGTGAGAACATCAGGCGCAGGCTGTTGAGCAATTCCGTCGAGGTGCCGAACGTGCTGCGGATGCCTGCAATGCCGGGACGCTGACGCAAAGCAAGAGCTGCCGGGACATGAAGGACCTCGTCGACAGTCGCTTTGGATGCCATCGTCATGCGGCGCCGCGTGTAGGTTGAGAGTGAATCGAGATATCGGCGAGAGCCTTCGGCATAGAGGACACCCAATGCCAACGACGACTTGCCGGACCCCGAGACACCTGCGATGCCGACGATTTGGTGCAATGGCACCGACACGTTGATGTCTTTGAGATTGTGGACGCGCGCGCCGCGAATGTCGATCGTTTGAATGTTGGCCATGATGTTGCTTTGCTCGGAAGGGGACGACTATGAAGTCGTGGCATCGTTACTTTATCGCGCGCTATGTTGTAATGGTGTTTTTGCGGAAAAATGTGTTTTCATGGCGTGTATTTTCACGGAAAAATGTGTGAAAAGCGTGCGAAAAAGCCCGGAAAAATGTGGAAAACATATTAAAGTTCCTTGAAAATCAAGGAAAAATTCGATGCAGCGTACGGCGTTTGAAGATTTGGCAGCCTGGAAGGAAAGTCCGGACCGAAAACCATTGGTGATTCGCGGAGCGCGTCAGGTGGGCAAGACGTGGTTGATGCGTCAGTTTGGTCGAGACTGCTATAAGAGCGTTGCCTATTTCAATTTCGACGAAGACGTCAATTTATCCTCCGTTTTCGAAGCGAACAAAGATCCGCACCGTATCGTTGAGTTGTTGTCGCTGATCGCAGGCGAGAAAATCTTGCAGCGTGACACACTCATCGTCTTTGACGAGATTCAGGAGTGCTCTGCAGCACTCAATGCGCTCAAATATTTCAAGGAAAAAGCAAACGACTATCACGTGATGGCTGCCGGCAGTTTTCTGGGAACGCTTCTGGCTCAGCCCAAGTCTTATCCGGTCGGAATGGTCAATCTGCTTGACCTCTATCCTCTTTGTTTCGACGAATTTCTGGAAGCTACCGATCCGGATCTCTTTGCCTACTATCGGAGCATTCGGAAGAACCAACCAATCGAGGAGCTTTTTCACCGACGCCTGCTTGAAGCATTCAACCATTATGTGACTTCTCCCCTCATTGAAATGAGGGGCTTCCTGCTTCACAGCGAGTTCGGCATCCGAGTTTCCCCAAACACCTCTCCGGCTCCACAGGCATAACATCGGCCCAGCCCGGACCTAGCTTTACATTTGTTGCCTTCGCTGGTTTCCCACGCAGCGTGGCTTTCACCTTTTTCGGTTCGAGTCTGCCTTCGCGGATCAGCTTCACTCCTGCCATCAGGATATTTCCTGCTGCCACATAATCCGCGTTTGCCGACTCAAATCCGCAGCTCACACAACGGAACTCCGACTGCGACGGCCGGTTCTTCCGCTCCACCCGACCGCACTTCGGGCATCGCTGGGAGGTGTAGGCCGGCTCAACCTTTATGACAAGTTTGCCAGCCTTTTTGGCTTTGTACTTCAAATATTCTTCCGTCTTCCCCCAACCGCTTGAGAGG
>CEAB01035989.1_pt1 | contig 116699 bp, 117 predicted proteins | sample 557651 | NCBI WGS metagenome assembly CEAB01 (sample SAMEA3182046, study PRJEB8094) | gut metagenome | biome: human; feature: gut; material: Stool; isolation source: human stools | place: Canada | collected 2011-11-15 | reverse complement strand
GTATTAAAGACAGTTTAGAAACAGCTGGATTTTTAGTTGATGATTTGGTGCAGTTTTGTGCTGAGGAAGAAGCAAAAAAGAAAAAGACGGAAGTTTCTGATTAATAACAAAAGCTCCGAGCTAAAACTCGGAGCTTTTTTTGTTGACTTTTGTCTAGCCTGTGGTAGGGTTTGGGTTGAAAAAATATTATTAACTTAATAAAAAAATATAATTATGAAAACAGAAAAAGACTCTCCTTGTTTATGTCGTGATGATGACGATGTTTTTACAGGTTTTTATCAACATGGGATTTTTTCCCGTTTTTGGCGTTATGTCCGTCGAGAGAAAAAATATGCTTTCCGTGTTGTTTATTCTGATGGTTTGATTAGTCCTTACAAAGAAGATATGTCCGGCCGAACACCAGTCGGAATCGCCTTTTGCTGTTATATAATTGCATTGGCGGATTCTGAATGCAAAGTTAATCGGAATTGTGTTAAAGGATATTGTAATCAGCATTCGTTTTGTGGTCGAAACGATATTTTGGCAGACAAGGATATTTGGAAGTGCATTAATGCGCATTTTGGGGGTATTAATGCCGCAATGAGGGAAATCGGCGGGCAGCCGCTGAAAGTTCTTAGATACTATTGGACTTCCCGAAAGGGATTGGGGGCGTTTTTATATTATTGGAATTTGGCTAAAGAAGATGATGCCTTTTCCGCGGATGAAGCCTTTATCCGTCCGATATTAACGAACTTTTGAAATACTTCTTTATTATTAAATTTTTATGATTATGGATGTCAGAGAAATTAAAACTTATGATTTGTGCCGGTATGGTAAAAAAGTGTGGCTAAGAAAGTTTAACTCCGCAAGCGGATTGTATGATGTTGTCATTTCAACGGACAAGCGTTTTGAAACGCGGGGAAATCTGTTGTATTTTGAAGAAGGCGGTTTGTTTTGGCTCAGCAGCGATAAAAATGAACTTTCTTCTTATCGGCCGTCTGAGGGCATATTTTGTTTTTATGGTTTTGTGGGGCAAAAGCCTTTGTTTTCAGAAGGAAAAACGTTTTTTACCATTGAACCTGACGAACAGAAGCCCGGAGAAGTAAAAAGTTTGGGTAGCAGAATTATTGACTGTCCTGATTTCTGGGTTTTTGCTTTGCAACAGAAAGACGGAATTGTTCTGACTTACCTGGAACCGCATGATAATACTTATGGTTTGCATTGTGTTCCGGGAAGAGGCGTGCGAGCCGGAAGGGGTGTTGCTTATTCCTGGGAGGAAACAGGTCTGTGTTCGGGGAAAATAAAAACCGAATTTGTTCAAGACACTGTCTTTGCCGGGAAAAGATGTCAAAAGGCAAGATTGGCGTGGAAAAACGGAAGTTTGGAAGTTTACAGTGCGCCGGGCTTGTTCTGAGTTGGTTAAAAAGGGCGGGATTTTATCCTGTCCTTTTGTTTTTTCTTGATTATCATTGTTTTTAGCTTTATATATAGCCGTGTTAACGTGATTAAGGAGAAGTTTTATGGCAGAGAAAGAGCCGTCGCAACGTCAGCTGAGAGTTGGACAGGAAATTAAGAAGATTATTGCCAATCAGGTTGAACGGGATGAAATTCGTAATTTGCAAGGGGTTAATACGCTGGTGACGATTATGGAAGTGCGCGTTTCTCCTGATTTGAAATATGCAACAGTTTATGTCATTACTTCTGACAAAAGCAAGGAGCAGGAAGTTATCGGCGGTTTACAGTTGGCTGCCAATTATTTGCGCAAGGTGATTATTTCCAAAACCGATTTGAGATATGTGCCGGAGCTAAATTTCCGTATTGATAAAACATTTGAAGAAGTTGACAAGATTGAGAAATTGCTGAGAAATCCCAAAGTCAGACAGGATTTAGATAATAAGGATTAATAGACTGCCGCCTTCGGGCGGTTTTTTTATTGCAAAAGACGTTGCATGAAAGCAGCGGTTAGGAGAAAAAGAAAAAAATGTAAAAAAAAGGTTGATTTTCATTTAAAGCGGGATTATGTTGCCGAAGTTTGTTTATTTATATGTTTAATTATTATTGTTATATTTTTATGAGAAATAAAAAAGTTTTTAAAAACGGCAATGCGAGATTACAAATTGTAAAAAAATCAGACGGCAATGTTGTCATTGATTGTCAAAACGGGCGTGCCGAGCGGCAGGGAGAGTTGTTGATATTGATTTCTGATGATGCCGAAACGCTGTTGATTGTCAATGCGGCGGCGATGATGCTTGTTGCAGATGAGGTTGCCAATGCTTATTTTTATCGGGAAATGATATTCTTTGAGAAAGAGAATGTTTGGTATACGCTGCAGCAAGGAAAAGTTATTTGTTTGGGGCAAAGTTTTGGCTGTTATTTTTATGGTGCAAATATCATGTCTTTTTTTGACGGGAGCGGGTGTTTTTGTCAGGTAATTTATGAAAGCGTGTTTTGCAATGCTAAAAATTCCAAACAGATTATTGCCAAGAGGACAGGAGAAAATGCCTATGATGTTTGGGAACAGGGTATGTTTGACGCTTCTTTGCTGTTTCCAATCAAAAGCGATTTGCTGCTGGTTGAAAACAAAACAGAGATGTTTGTTCTCAGATATTTGATGTATAAATGTATTTTTATGCGGGTGGATTTGCGTTATCCCAGTTTGATTCGGCGCTCGGAACGTTTTTTCAAAACACGAAACAGCTGTTTCGGTAACCGTTCGGCGGCGGACAGGTTTTGCGCTCCCAGGAGTGTGGCGGATTTGTGCTATGATTTTTGGGTTGTTGTGCGTGAAAGATTTGGTTTTTATTATTCAAAGTCGTTGCTGTATTAATTCTGGCCTGAATCCCTTAACGGATTCAGGTTTTTTTGTATCCATTGACAGACGGGTGCTTATCGGTTAAAAAGATGTAAAATTATGAACGGGGAAGGTTGATGAAACATAACAAAGGTGAAGAGATTAACGGTTGGCTGGTGGTTGACAAATCCCGGGGATTGGGGTCGACAGATGTGGTGCGCCGGACGAAACGCTTGTTCCGGGCCAGGAAAAACGGCCATGCCGGGACGCTGGATCCTTTTGCAACAGGGGTTTTGCCGGTTGCATTCGGCGAGGCGACAAAGCTTTTGCCTTTTGTGACAGATGGCGTCAAGGAGTATGAATTTATTATTCGTTGGGGTGTTTCTACCGATACGGATGATTCCGAGGGAGAGGTGATTGCCCAATGTGAGAAAATTCCCGAGCGTTCGGAGATTGAAGCGGTTATTCCGGCTTTTTTAGGGAAAATTGTTCAGGTGCCGCCGGTTTATTCCGCGATTAAAATTAACGGGCGGCGGGCTTATGATTTGGCACGAAAGGGAATCTGTGTCGATATTCCAAAACGCGAGGTGGAAATCTATGCTCTGGAATTGCTTGAAGAGTTGCCGAATCAGCAGGCGCGGTTTAAAGTCCGCTGTTCCAAAGGGACATATATCCGTACTTTGGGCAAAGATATTGCTTTAAAACTCGGAACTTTAGGATATTTGCAGGAGCTGCGGCGGACAAAATGCGGAAATTTTGATCTGAGTCAGAAAATTTTACTGGAAAATTTAGAAAATATGGTGTACGGTGAAGACCTTAATAAGTTTTTGCTTCCGTTAGAAACATTTCTGTGCGACATCACGGTTATTGCTGTTTCGGAAGCAGATGCCGCCAAACTGAAAATGGGGCAGGGGCTGTCTCCGCGCGCTTATGATGTTTCTAAGCACATTGGAGAAGACGCTGTGGCAACATATAACGGTAAACTGGCGGCGATTGTGCGAATCGAAGAACGGAAAATTGCTCCGGTTCGTGTGTTTAATCTCTAAAATAAGGAAATACAGATGTCGTCTATTACGAATGAAGAAAAAAAAGAAATTGTAAATACTTATGGTTTGAATCCGAATGATACAGGTTCTCCGGAAGTTCAGATTGCTATTTGGACAGCTAGAATCAATAAGCTTATCGGCCATTTCAATGTTCATAACAAAGACTTGCACTCCCGTTTGGGCTTAATGAAAATGGTCAGCCGTCGTCGCCATCTTCTTGACTATTTGAAAGCCAAGAACAACGACAGATATCAGGAAATTATTAAGAAGTTGGATCTCCGTAAGTAAAAAAAACTCGTATTTTGGGTTACTAGTACAGAAACTGCGAGTAAAATGTTCGGTCATGTACTTCTATGTACACTCCCTCGCATTTTCTCTGTTTTCTTACTATTAACCTCAAACTCCAAGTTTTTTTGAAAACATTTTTAGGAGAGGGTGTCTCAAAAAATTCATGTACTTCTCTGTACACTAGAATTTTTCTCGCACCTGGAAACTACTCTATCTGCTCTCCTAAAAGTGAATTTTGAAAAACTCGTATTTTGGGTCACTAGTACAGAAACTGCGAGTAAAATGTTCGGTTATGTACTTCTATGTACACTCCCTCACATTTTCTCTAGTTTCTTACTATTGACCTCAAACTCCAAGTTTTTTGAAGAAGGTGCTGGAGAATTTGAGAATACTGTTTTTTTTTGCACTTGGAGTTTATTACACGATATCAATTATTGTAATTATTGTGCTTTATATTAAAAATCCCGGGTTTGACCAATTCGGGTGAGGTTTTATAAAGATGTTTGAAAAGATGAAATGAAAGGTATAGAAATATGGTCGAATTGAATATTTGCCGCAAAGAAATGGAATGGGGCGGCAGAAAATTAGTTTTAGAAACAGGTAAAATTGCTAAGCAGGCTCTCGGCGCCGTGGAAGCAACTTATGGAGGAACCACTGTCTTAGCTACAGTTTGCGCAGCCAAGGAAGCTGCTCCCGATCAGGATTTCTTCCCTTTAACAGTTAATTATCAAGAAAAATATTACGCTACCGGTAAAGTGCCGGGCGGTTTTATGAAAAGAGAAGGCAAGCCTTCCGAGCGTGAAGTTCTTATCTCTCGCCTGATTGACCGTCCAATTCGTCCGCTGTTCCCGGATGCTTTTAAAAATGAAGTTCAAGTTATTTGTACAGTTCTTTCTCATGACCAGCAGACAGATTCCGATGTTGTTGCCATGATTGCGGCTTCTGCTGCTCTGGCAGTTTCCGGCATTCCGTTCTTAGGGCCTATCGGTGCGGCTAAGATTGGTTATAAAGACGGACAGTATATTTTGAATCCGACAATGGATCAGCGTAAAGAATCCGAACTCGAACTGGCTGTTGCCGGTACATCAGAAGGTGTGCTGATGGTAGAATCTGAAGCCCAGGAATTGTCTGAAGAAACAATGCTCGGTGCGGTTATGTTTGGTTTTGAGAGCTTCCAACCGGTTATCAAAATGATTAATGAAATGGTTTCTGAAGCCGGTAAACCGCGGTGGGAAGCGCCGAAGTTTCCGCCGGAATTTGACGAGCTTTACAATAAACTTGAGAAAGGTTTTATAGCTAAGTTTGAAGAAGCTTTCAAAGAAACAGACAAACTGAAACGCGGTGAACTGGTTGGCAAAGCTTCCGAAGAATTTAAAGCGACGCTTGATCCTGAAAATGAGTTTGAGCAGAAATATGCGCAGGATGCGTTGGAAAAATTAATGCACAAGGTTGTTCGCGAAAAAGTTTTGACAACGGGACATCGTATTGACGGCCGTGATACAAAGACTGTTCGACCGATTTGGTGTGAAGTTGACGTTTTGCCAATGGCTCACGGTTCCGCTATCTTTACGCGCGGTGAAACACAGGCTCTGGTTGCGACAACTTTGGGTACCGGTGAAGACGCGCAGATTATTGACGGACTGATGGAAGAATATAAAGAAGACTTTATGCTGAATTATAACTTTCCACCGTTTTCCGTTGGTGAGTGCGGTCGTACCGGCGCTCCGGGACGCCGTGAAATCGGCCACGGCAAGCTGGCATGGCGCGCTATTCATCCGATGATGCCGAAAAATAAGGATACTTTTCCCTATACGGTTCGTGTTGTTTCCGAGATTTTGGAATCAAACGGTTCTTCTTCGATGGCTACCGTTTGCGGAACGACATTGTCTTTGATGTCTGCCGGTGTTCCTTTGGCTAAGCCGGTTGCCGGTATTGCCATGGGGTTGATTAAGGAAGATGATGGCCGGGTTGCCGTTTTGACTGATATTCTCGGTGATGAAGACCATCTTGGTGATATGGATTTTAAGGTTGCCGGAACAAAAGACGGTGTTACCGCCTTGCAGATGGATATTAAGATTACTTCCATTACCAAAGAAATTATGCAGACAGCTTTGGCTCAGGCTCATGAAGGCCGTATTCATATTTTGGGCGAAATGGCGAAAGTTATTGCCGAGCCGCGGCCACATGTTTCAGACAAAGCGCCGCGTATTGTTGCGATTAAGATTCCGGTTGATAAAATTCGCGAAGTAATCGGTTCCGGCGGTAAGGTTATTCGTGAAATTACCGAAAAGACCCATTGCAAAATTGATATCAGCGATGACGGCGTTATCAAGATTGCATCCATGAAGAAGGAAGACGGCGATGCCGCTTTGGAATGGATTATGGGTATTGTTGCCGAACCGGAAGAAGGAAAGATTTATCACGGCGTGATTACCAAGATTATGGACTTTGGTGCGTTTGTTCGTTTCCTCGGACAGACGGAAGGATTGGTTCATATTTCTGAGGTTAAGAACGAACGTATTGCTTCTGTTTCTGACTTTTACAAGGAAGGCGACGAGATTTGGGTTAAATGTCTGGGGACGGATAACCGCGGTAAGATTAAACTTTCTGCCAAGAGAGTTAATCAGGAAACCGGTGAAGATCTCGAAAAATAAAAAGATATATTTTGTCTTTAACGGGGGTGCTTTTTCAGAGCGCCCTTTTTTGTTGACATTTTGTCTATAAGGGGTATGATATAAAAGATATTTTAATTATTAATTTCTAAATATACATAATTATGAAAACAGAAGAAATTATTATTATTGTCGTGACTCTGGTTGTTTTTCTGGTACTTGTTTATGTTGGCGACTATGTGTATAAAAAGTATGTTAAACCGCTGCAAATTCAAACGGAACCGGAAGAAAAGCCGAAGCGTGTTGTTGCCGTACTGACTTATTATACCAAGGAACGCGGCTGGCATGCGGATTTTTATAAAGACGACTGTCTATGCCATGGCTATTTTCTGGACTTGTCAAAAGGGCAAGGCGCGGAACATCTTGAAGTTGACGCCGAGGTGCTGGGATTTGATGAAATCTATCAATTAGGTGTTGTTATTTGATTTTATAAAAGAGACCGGAACATCCGGTCTCTTTTGTCGTTGACTCTTTTGTCCATTTGCGGTACATCTAGTATGTTTCTTTATTATTATAAATTTTAAATATTACAATTATGGGAAGTTATTGGATTGTGAGCGTGATGCTCTTTTTTAATTTTGTAACTTGGCCGTTGATTTTCTTTCTTAAACCGTTGTGGAATAAGAGGATGCGTCAGGGCTGGTGTGTTTTTGTCGGCGAACTGGCCGGATTGTTGATTGCAACGCTTGTTTTTGCGTGGCCGGATATTACCGAACATTTTGCTGTGTTTGGAACTTTGACCGGGACTGCTTTGTTTTGGGATTATCAGGCGATTAAGTATGTTCATAAAACTTTTGCCGAACAGATTCTGGGCAGGGAATTTTCGTTTGAGGTTCAGGAATTCGGCAACAGTTATGTCAAAGGTAATTTAATCGGTGTTAACCGGGATATGCCTTTTGAAGCAGTCTGTTTTGCCGGGCCGGATTTTCTCAAACGGATGAAAGTCGGTGCGGTGATCAATAAGGTCAGGGTTGAAACGCTGAAACCGGAATTGACGGTTTGTGTGGTGAAGCCAAGAGTTATTATTAATCCTTAAATATTTTTTGTATGGTATCTTTTATTATTTTTGTGCTGTGCAGCGTCATTTGCTGGGGCAGTATGTGTGTGATTTTGTGGAAAAAACCGGTGCGTCCTTACAAAGGCAGAATGAAGATTATTCTGTTTTTGGGTTGTGTGATGCTGTTGAATGTTTTAGCGGCGGCGTTTTGCAATGGAACGGAAGTTTTGTCAAAAGAAATGTGTGTCATTGTTGCCATTGTTTCCAGTTTGCCGGCGATGTTTGGCATTTTGATGCTGAAACGTTACTTTGTGGAATGTATGAGCAGTGGTTTTTTTCCTTTTAAAATTACCAGAGTTATTGATGGTCGGGTGTTTGGTAAGCTCTGTGTTGACGATTATCATCTTGTTGTCGATGCGGAGCTTGTCGATTTAGCTAAAGAACAACCGGCGGAATTGGAAGGTGAAGTAATCGGCAGAGCTGTGTGCGCTTATTCAGTCGGAGAGCGTTTATGGGTTGATGTGAAGAGCGGTAATGTTGACTTGCCGTTTGTTACCGTTACAGTTCACTAAAATAAAAGGGCTCTGAAAATTCAGAGCCTTTTTGCTTATTACACTCCTTACAGAAAACCCCCGATTTATCGGGGGCTGAATGCAAAGGTGTCATTAGACACCGTTCCGCGCCAACGAGTGTGGTCAAACTGTAAGGTTTGTAGCCGATTAGCATCTCCAGTTTACAAGGGGATATCTATTTACACTGTCCGAACCAGGTTTGTTGTTCGTCTTTTGTGCCATAACATTTCTGTTCAAAACTTTGTCCTTTGGCGGCACAGCTTTCCGCGGTGTCTTCGTAAGTGCATTCTGTGATACAGTTACCGCTGTAAAATAACACCCCGCCGCAGGAACATTTTTCTCCGGTACCGAATGTTCCGTTAGGACATTCTTTCATTCCCGCACATGGCGGCATGTTGCCGGCGGCATCAGTCGTTGTGGCATTGCATTGTTTTCTATAACCGACTTTGCTGCCGTCCAGACGCGTACAAACAACTTTGTCCATATACCAGCCCTTTGTAAACCAGTGTGATGTTTCATGGAATTTAACTCCGGTATTATTAACTTTATATTGGCACATTTCCTTACATTTATTGAAATATTTCCTTCCGCCGCATTCACAGGCGACTTCGCCTTCTGCACCTTCATCATCTTCACAAAGCATTTTACCATTGCAAGAATTTGCATAACCTCGGCAGCCGGACTGTCCGCAATAACCGATTACGTAAATGGGTGTGCCATCTAACATTTTGCATTTTTCGTCAACATAGAACATTCCGCCATCATAGTCCGGATTACGAACATCTGTTGTTGTGTCTGTACACCAGCCGCCATTGCCGTTTTCGTCTTTTTCCCAATGTTGTCCTTGAATTTGACATTCATCGCATTTATCAAAGTATTTTCCGTTGCCGCATATACAGGGCTCACCATATCCTGAATCGTTATCGCATTGTTTTTTGCCTGCGCAAGGCGGCATATTTCCCAAGGGATCCGTTTGAGTAGCTGTACAAGAACAAAAGCGGTAATAAGTTTGGTTTTGCTGCGTTGTACAGTATTTTTCAACAAAATATGAATAATTATTTAAACCAAGAGAATTTCTTATGTGACATTGCGGATATACAGGATCTTTAGCCATATGATGGGTTATACAAGTTTCCTTGACGAGGCATCTTTCGTAGTAGGTTGTGCCGTCGGCGGTTGTACAGGTTTTGCCGTCGCCGACTTTGGTGTCCGGGTCGCAAAAATGTTTTCCGGGACATTGGCAGGTGCGGTCGTTCGGATCACACTCCGGTGTGCAGGTCTTGGCCGCCTCGTCCCAGATATAGCCGTCTTCGCAGCCGGTCTTGTAATATTTCTTGGAGCAGTCTTCATAGTCGCAGATATAATGTGCCGGGCAGCTGTCCAAATCGCCGAGATTGCGCAGGGCTTGCAACTGCTGTATGTCGGGGTGTCGCCGCGCCAACAGACTTCCGCGCCGTCTTCCGGCCCGGTGTCGGTGCATTCCATAAAGCCGTCGCAGGTGTTTATCTCGTACTTATATTTCGGCCCGTCGCAGGAATTGCAGGCTTCCCCGACTTTGTGGTAGCCGCGGGGAATATCGCTTTCAAAGACATATCCGGGACAGGTGTCGCATTCGCATTTTTCATATAAACCACGGCAAGCCTCACCCACACCGTAATACGGGTCGACACATTCGACATATCCCTCGCAGGCATCGCGGCAGTTGGCAAAATATTTGCTGTCATAAGGGCAGTAGTTTTCGGGGATGTAAAACTCATCGGGACAGGAGGTCTTGTCATAACCGTCCTCAACACAGATGTTGTAATCCGGAATGTCATAATTTCCGCCACGGCAGTCCGTTGTATCGGTGACGAAGCAAACAGAAGCAAGCTTATATTCCATTTCATTGCGTGCAGATGACAAGTGTGGAACAGGAGCGAGGATTTGAGTGTAGTGTGTGTGGGTACCATGCCTGTCGAAAGCAGGAAAGTGCTCATGCGAAGACAATGCATAAGCAGCTTCGAAGCGGAATAAGAACGAAGTTGACAATAACATTACTTTTGCTGAAATACTTTTCATGCTTTCCTCCACACTTGTCATCACAATATTTATAATAACATATATTTTTCTTATGTTCAATCATTAATTTTTGTGAATGAAGGAAAAATTGACAAATGTGAAACTATGTGCAAGTTATGTTTGACATTATTGATTTTGATGATATTTTTCAATCAGTTATTTATTATTATTTTAATTTAAGCATTAATTATTATGGAAATTTGGAAAGTTATTTTAGGAATTCTGATTGTGGAAAATGTCAGCAATTTTTTGTTTGTTATGAGCGTTAATCCGTTTTGGAGCTTTAAAAAGCATTATCACTGGACATTATGGTCTGTTGCCATGATTTTTGCCTTAGTGCTTTGTGTCGTTTATAATTATGAATATTTGCGACAGGATGACAGCGGTATGCTTTGGAGTGTTTTTGTTTTGGTGGCGATTATTTTGAACGCCTTGTCCGTTTGGGCAGTCAGGGAACGCTTTTATGGCGTGATGAAAAGCGCTTATTATAATTTTGTCGTTGACAAGGTTGAAGGCGGACGTATTTTTGGGCATTTTCGTACTTTTTTAAGTGATGAAGTGTTTTCTGCGGAAATGGTTAATTCTGACAAGAACTACAGTCCTGGTGACAGAACTGCGATTTCTGTTATTTTCTGCACGCCGGAGGAAATTGTCGTAGAGCCTAAAGCAGACTATTGAGAAAGAGGCTTCGGCCTCTTTTTTTTGTATAAAAAATACTTGAAATTATGTAAAAAAAGATGTAAACAAAGCTTACTTTGCGGACACCCCTGGAGGTACGCAAAGCAGTTTGTATCATTTATAACAAAGGATTTATAAAATGGCTGATTTAATTTTTAATGCTAAAAAGCGTGAATTGGCAGGTAAGGGGGCAGCTCGCGCATGTCGTCGTGAAGGACGCGTTCCTGCTGTCATTTATGGTGGAAAACAAGAACCGGTTATGATTAGTCTTGATCCGGTACAGGTTGAAAAAGCTCTGGATATGGCCGGCTTGTACAAGTTTGCCATCGAAGTAGACGTTGAAGGTACCAAATATTCCGTTAAATGCCAGGATGTTCAGTTCCATCCGGTTAGTGATAAGGCTTTGCACGTCGACTTCCTCAGAAAATAACTGTATAATGGTCGATTAGGGTGTTGTCTGCGGGACAGAAAATGCTCATGTACTTCTTTGTACACGTCGTCAAATGTATGTCGCGCAGCACACCTTTTTATCAACTTATTTTTTATGATGAGTTTACGTTATAGATTTCGGGAGCTTGGCTCCCGTTTTTTGAAAGAATACAGATGTTTTTAATTGTCGGTTTAGGAAATCCCGGTGCGGAATATGCCAATACGCGGCATAATGTCGGTTTTATGGCGGCAGATGTTTTACATGACAAGTTTTCTTTTTCCCCCTTTAAGGTCAAGTTTGACGGGATGATTGCTGAGGGAAAAATCGGCGGGGAAAAGGTTTATTTGCTTAAACCGCAGACCTATATGAATTTGTCGGGAAATGCCGTTGTCAAAGCTGCTCATTTTTATAAGATTTTGCCGGAAAATATTGTTGTTATGCATGATGATATGGATTTGCCCTGCGGTAGGCTGAAAGCTAAATTAGGCGGCGGTTCCGGCGGACATAACGGCATTAAGTCCATTGATGCGGCCGTGTCACCGAATTATAATCGTATTCGCATCGGGGTCGGGCATCCGGCGGGTAGCGGCAATGACGTGGTCAATTATGTGCTCGGCGAATTTTCAAAGGCTGATAAAGTGCTTGTTGAGGGCAATATAGAATTGATTGCCGAGAGTATAGAGGTTTTGTTGGAAAAGGGGATTGCCGAATACTCCAACCGATTGGGAATGTTGTTGAGAAAGTAAGTTTGAAAATATTATTGTGTTATCATTAAACTTAAGAATTATGGCTAGGGACAAACTTGATTTTTTGGGAAGTTCTTTTGATTGCTGTTGCTGCGGTCATTTTCCGAAAGGCAATCGTGGAAAAAGGATGAAAGACTGTTTATCAGAACAGGAGGTTCTTGATTTATTGGAAAAAGTCGATAAGTCAGATCCGCAAAAGCGTTGCCGGAATTTTTATGACGGTCGTTTTGAAAAGCTGTTGCCCCGCTTGTATAAGTATGGCGAGGCGTTGCGAATTATTAACCGTTACGGGCATTTGGCTGATACTTTTTTTCGGGTTTTGACTGATATCGGTTCCAATCCGAAGTGGCAGTATAAACTTTGTGAGGTTGAGGCGAATAAATTTATGCCGCAAGATCCTTACTTTGCCAAGTATGGTAATTTGCTGTTTGGTTATATTCGCCGTTATGATTTGCTGCCCGAAGTCAAAGAGGAGCTGTTTCAAAACCCGAAGTATAAGCGGGTTGTTGAAATTTATGAAATTGCACGCTCCTGAGATGTTTAGAAACCACCGTTTTTTCGGTGGTTTTTTTTGTTGAAAAACGGGATATTATCGGCTATAAGGAAAAGCAATTTCAGGTTTTTGTTTAAGGAGTTTTTTTATGGGATTCAATTGCGGTATTGTCGGTTTGCCGAATGTGGGGAAATCGACTTTGTTTAATGCTTTGACGCAGACAATTGCGGCTCAGGCGGCAAATTTTCCGTTTTGCACGATTGAACCGAATACCGGGCGTGTTGCCGTGCCTGACCCGCGTCTTGACCAGTTGACCAAGCTGGTTAATCCGCGGATGATTACGCCGACACAGCTGGAATTTGTAGATATTGCCGGTTTGGTTAAAGGCGCTTCCAAAGGGGAAGGACTGGGCAACCAGTTTTTGGCCAATATTCGTGAGGTTGATGCGATCATCCATGTTTTGCGTTGTTTTGACGATGATAACATTACGCATGTGGAAGGTTCTGTTGATCCGATACGCGATGCGGATATTGTAGAAACGGAGTTGATGATTGCCGATTTGGAATCTTTGGAAAAGCGTTTTGAACAAACGAAGAAAAAAGCGCAGACCGGCGGTGATAAAGAAGCTAAAATCCGTGTACAGGTTATGGAACCGATTATTAATGCTTTGCGGGAAGGAAAGCCTGCCCGTTCAGCTGCGCCGAGCAAGGATGAAAAAGATGTCTATAAGCAGTATGAAATGCTGCAGTTGCTGACATCTAAGCCGGTTTTGTATGTTTGCAATGTTGATGAGGAATCGGCAGCGACGGGTAATAAGTACTCTAAGCTGGTAGAAGAGCGGGCTAAAGCCGAAGGGACGGAAGCGGTTATTATTTCCGCGGCAATAGAATCCGAAGTTGCCCAGCTGGACAATGAGGAAGAGAAGAAAGAATTTTTGGAATCCCTGGGACTGACGGAAACCGGTTTGGCAAAAATTATTCGAGCCGGATACAATATCTTGGGATTGCAAACTTATTTTACCTGCGGTCCCAAAGAGGTTCGAGCTTGGACATTTATTAAAGGTTCAAAAGCGCCGCAATGTGCCGGTATTATTCACTCTGATTTTGAAAGAGGTTTTATCCGCGCCGAAACCATTGCCTTTGACGACTTTGTAAAATACGGCGGCGAGCAGCAGTGCAAAGAGGCCGGCAAAGTTCGTTCCGAGGGCAAGGAATATGTGGTGCAGGATGGTGATGTGTTGTTGTTCCTCTTCAATGTTTAAAGATTTGTATCGCGTCAGGTAGAGTGATTTCGTTATGCGTTTGGCTTTATTTCAACCGGATATTCCGCAAAATACAGGGACATTGCTGCGTTTGGGGGCTTGTCTTGACTTTGCCGTCGACATTATTGAACCCTGCGGGTTTATTTTTAACGAAAAGGCTATGCGTCGGGCCGGGATGGATTATTTGGAACAGGTATCTTATCGGCGGCATAATTCATGGCAGGATTTTTTGGCTTATCGTGCGGCGCATCCTGAAGAATACGGCCGGCTTGTTCTGATGTCGACGCATGCTTCCGAACCTTATACCGATTTTTCTTTTCAGCCGAATGATATTATTTTAATGGGGCGGGAAAGTGCCGGTGTGCCGGAAGATGTTCATAATCAGGCAGACGCGCGTTTACTTATCCCGATGAATCCCAAGGCCCGTTCCATTAATATGGCGATTTCAGCGGCGATAGTGGTGGGGGAGGCTCTCCGCCAGGTAAAAATGTGCTCTTAGTAAAAGTTCGTATTTTGGGCTATTAGTACAGAAACAGCGAGTAAACCGCTAAGTCATGTACTATTGTGTACACTCCTGTCGCGGTTTCTCTAGTTTCTTACTACTAGTCTCAAACTCCAAACTTTTACAGCGGCTAAAGATAAAAGTTATGTTCTGGGGATGGCGATGGTTTTTTAGTTGCGGAGATGCTGCCGGCATTTGTTAATACTGTTTTTGACTTTTTTTATTCCGGCTGTATCTTGGGCGTTTTCATACATATACAGGGCATCGTGGAAATATTCCATGGCTTCTTCAAAGTGCGAATCTCCGGCACCTTTTTGCCCTAGCTGGTAGTGGATTTCTCCGATGCTTTCCTGGAGGTGTCCCCATTGAAGCGGGAATCTTTTTTCGCTGATTACTTTTTGCCGGTTTTGGTAAGCGGTAATGGCTATTTCCGAGATTTCCGTACTTTTGGTGATGTTACCCAGCAGCGCCAGCATTTGTCCCAGTTTTCCCTGTATTTCAGCCCAAAAGGCAGGAAACAGGGCGTAGGTATATATTTTTTCTGCTTCACGGAGCTGGAACACGGCGTCGCGCAGCGCCTGGATGTCTTCTTTTTGTTTCCAGTAATTGAAAAACAGTCCGGACAATTTATAAGAGATATAACCGTAGTCGTAAGGATAGTTGTATTTGCTCAGGTATTTTTGTGCCTGACGGTAATAGCCGATAGCGCCTTTGAAATATCCCGACGGGTTGCGGGTTGTGTAAATGGTAGCCGAATCGTATAACTGGCCGATGTGATAATAAATGCAGCCCAAGTGGATGGGATTGGTAATCATGTCCTGATGTTTCAGCGCCGTATTCAGAAGGTTATATATTGTTTTGAAGTTTCTGCCGTTTTCCTGGTCATAAGCGTAACTCAGATAGATGATTCCCAGAAAGTTCATAATATAAGGCATATATTCCGAGGGAAGATTTTTGGCGGAGTTGTCTACGGTCAATTCATGGATGATTTTTTTCAGCAGATAGCGGCGGTAGATTCTGGTTTCCGTGTCCGGAGGCGTGACGGCGCTGATAACGGCTCCGTGTATCAGGTTCAGCAGAGCCTCAGGGAAAACGGCGGCATTTGCTTCTGAAACGGCAGGGATATAAAGACTGTCCAGCAGGGAAACAAAGGATTTGTCTTCATATTCATATTGTTTGTCGGTTTGGAAGTTCAGGCGGATTTTGTCGCCTTCGCGATAGCCCCAGATGATGACATCGGTTTTGGTCTTGTCAATAATGTCCTGCCCTTTGTCAATCAGGTCGAAGATTGTGCGGCTTTCAAGCGTCAGGAAGTTTTTTCCGAAAGGTTCGTCGAAGTAAAAAACCTTTAAGTCGTCGTAGCCGCCAAGGAGTTTTGCCAGAGCCAGCCCGCTGTCGGCATTGACATTGTCGGCAAATTCTATGACGCCGACCCGGAAGATAATCGGCGGGCAGTCGGCGAAATTTTCAGGTGTTTCTTTTTCCCGAATAACCGGAAAGATGAGGTCTTTGAGCCAATCGAGAATTTTCATGGGTTAGTCATCCTTGCGCAGGTTATTCTTTATTTCATCAATATTATTCTTAAATTCATTTAAGATATCGTTATTAATTTCTTTGAGCGTAGGATTTTTTTTATCCCAGTTTTTGAGCTGTTCAGAGAACCAGATGACGGCAAGCAGGCTAAAGAGAGGTATGGAGTACCAGTTTGGCGCATATAGCTGGAAAGCGCTGATAATTGTCAGGAACAGCAGCAGCCGGCCGACTGTGCTGCAGATGTCCGCCGGCGACAGGCCTTTTATCAAAGCCCGATAGTAGCCGGTGTTGGTTGTTATGTTTTGTCTGTCCGGACGGAGGGAGAATTTGGCAATGATGGCGGCGGCGACCGTATATATGTAAAACAGGTTAAATGTCAGGCAACAGGTGGCGGCGCCCTCGATTGTTGCTTTCAGGGTTATCCAGGTAATAATGAAGCCAAGTCCGGCACTTTCTGCCGTGTTTAGCTGAAGTCTGGCCGGGTAGGCGTTGAAAATCTGGAAGGCTGACAGAATTCCGATGACCGCCAGAGCTGTAAGTCCCAGTGCAATCGGGACGCCTTCCACCAGGCTCAGCAGAAAAATTACAAGCATTGAGAAAATAAAATGAAGGTTCAGCAATCCCTCAATGCCGTTTAGGTATTTGAAGCCGAAACAGAAGAAGCTGAAAATGAAAACCAACAGAATTCTGTCCGCGGCAAAAGGCAGGCTTCCGTCAAAAAGCAAAAATTCTCTGGGGACAAACAGGGATATGACGGCCATGGACAGCAGAATTCCCAAAAAGGAGTAGAGCGGCCGCGGTGAAAAGAAAGCAAGAAAATACACAAGCAGGCTTAAACATCCGGCTAAGCAGATTTCGGGGAAGGACAGCGGGTACAGAAAATCTTCCTGAGGCAGCGTTTGAAAATATATTGCCGCGGCAGCCAGAAAAATGAGTGGGCAGAGAACAATAAAAATACTGTGAAACGGGGAAAGCGCCGTGTCGGCGTTTCTTTGGGTTTTAAGAAACATCTTTAGGCCGAAGAAGCTTAAAACAAAGCTGCTGCAAAAAATTATGGCTGTGATGAGAAGTTTGATTTCCATTTTTTTGTTCCGACAATAAATTTATACTGATTATATCCCGGCGGAGCTTAATCTTCAATATGAGATATCAGGTTATGCTAAGGTATATGCCATAAATATGGTGAATCAGGTTGTTTGTTTCCGGCGTTTTGAGATTTAATCGGCGCGAAGCCTGACGGATAACGCTGCTGACGGTATCGAGTTCTCCGGCATTGCCGTTTGGTGCTTCCGTTTGCAATGGGAAGATGTAATCTGCCGGGATGTCGTATAGCCGTTTCAGCATATCTTCCGGGGACAGGGTTATTTTATCCGCTTCGGCCAGCCGGCATAATTCTTCCGCTATCATGTTCAGGGAATAAGCAGCATTACTGTTTTTGACGGCTTGCGCCAGGTTTTGGTTGTAAGCCGCGGTAACGAGGGAGGCGGCGGCATAAACGGTAAAATGTGACCAGAAAGTTTGGCATTCGTTTTCGGAAAAGGTTAATTTGAGCGGGGTTTGGATAAAACATTCTTCTAAGACTGCGGCAGATTTTTCGTTTAGCGGCGTATAGACCGTGACGGCGGGCGTTGTATCGGCCAGCGCAATATGTTGATTGTTTTGCAGGAGCCAGCCATCGAAAACGGCTTTGGCAAAATTGCATCCCAGAATATCCCGCAGATAGGCGGTGTCTTTCAGCAGTGTGAAACAGATTACCGGGGCGTTGCAAATTTTGCTCGGGGTCAGGGCACTTAAGTCTGAATGCAGTGTGGAGATGTCTGATGTAATGATGAGCAGTTTGGGTTCTTCTTTGGTCCAAACGGCGGTTTCGAAAGTATAATGTTTTTTTCTCAGGCCTTCTTTGAGAGTTATTCCCTGCGAGTTTAGCTTGTTTTTTTTGACATCGTCGGTCAATAGGATGACGCGTTCTCCCGCATTTGTCAGTGTGGCGCCAAGGTAGCAGGCGAGCGCGTTGCCGCCCAAGATGTATACAGGCCGGTTGTCTGTGGTGTTGTGCTTGTTTTCAGTCATTTATTTCTCCTTATGGAGTTTGGCAATGAAAAACGAATCGATGCCGCCAACAGCGGAAAGCATATAGGGCAGCGTGCGGACAAAACCTTCCTTGGTGATTAATTCGCGCAGGCTGATGCCGGGGCGGGGGTGAAGGTCTTTTTCGGTTATCGGCACGGCTTTGAAGTCCGGATGCGTTTCAAGAAAGCGGCGAATTTGCCTTTCGCCCTCGCATTTGGCGATGGAACAAACACAATATATCAGGATTCCGTCGGGTTTGAGGGCGCAGGAAATCTGTTCAAGAATTTTTTTCTGCAGCGCGGCTTGCTTGGCGGTGTCATTTTTATCTTTAAAATGGATGAGTTCGGGGTGGCGGCGGAATATGCCGGTTGCCGAACAGGGGGCGTCCAGGATAATGGCGTCGAATCTTGGGCCGTTATAATTTTGCAGGAAGCGGGCGGCGTCGTCATTAATAATTTCCGGCATGGGCAGCTGCAGGCGAGAGATGTTTTCCCGCAGTGTTTTGAGGCGTTCGGCCGAAGAATCCAGCGAGGTTACATTGGCGCCGGCAGATAACAGCTGGGCGGTTTTGCCGCCGGGTGCCGCGCAGAGGTCAAGTACCCGCATTCCGGAAAGCGGGGAAAGGGCAGTGACGGCCAGCGAGGCTGCAAAATCCTGCACCCACCATGCGCCGTCAGCATATCCGTCAAGAGCGGTTATTTGTCCAGCGTTGTCAATTTTCAGGCTGTTGCCGGCGATGTGTGTTCCGTTCAGCCTTTGGGCCCAGTCTGCCGTGTCTTTTTTGACGCTGATGGTCAGAGGCGGTTCGCTGCGGGCAGCCTGTTCGATTTTTTTTATGGTTTCCGGCGCGTAGTCCTGTTTCAGGATTGTCCGGAAGTTATCCGGGAAAAAAGGATATTCATTAGCCCGGAGTTCTTCTTTCTGTCGGCTGATGTTGCGCAGAACGGCGTTAACCATGTTGGCGACGTAGCGGTCGGTCAGTTTTTTGGCCAGGTTGACATAGCTGTTGATGACGGCATAGTCCGGCGTTCTCATATACAAAAGTTCCGTTGTTCCCAAAAGCAGTAGATACCAGGCATCGCGCGCTTTGGGCGGGAGTTTTTTTCTGAGGAAATCTTTCAATATGAGTTGAATTCCGGTCAGGTTGCGGACAGCCGTCAGGCACAGCATATTTACAAAAGGTATATCGGCCGCCGAAAGATTGTCAGCGGCGGGGATTGTGAGGAATCCTCTTTGGGAGAGGCTGTTTTTAATGGCGGAAAACGCCAGTTCGCGCGGATCAGACATTTTATTTTCAAGCTCAAGTTATTTTACCGGCTCATTTTAATGCTTTTAGCGTTAATTACAAGTTAAACATACTTGTCTTTTTAGCAAAACCCCTTATAATGTCCAACCAGTATAATGTTATTTGAAAAGAGACAAGCTGATGAAAAAAAGACTAAGCGCTATGTTGCTCGTTTTGACTTTGGTTTCGGGATGTGCTTCCGTGGAATCGGTTATGCCGGACTGGTCCGATTTGAATCCTTTTTCGGAGGATGAAAATTCTGTTGAAGAAAAGAAAGCCGTCAATCCGATGGTTTTGGCCGTTAATCCGTATTTATGGCAGGCTTCTTTGGATAAGCTGTCCTTTATGCCTCTGGTGTCGGCGGATTCAAAGGGCGGTGTTATTATTACCGACTGGAAGTCTATGCAGGGCGCTGCCAATGAACAGTTTAAGGTGACGGTTACCATTCATACGCGCGAACTGCGGGCAGACGGGTTGAAGGCGGAAGTTTTCGAACGCGAGCTGTCAAACGGCGTCTGGGTTGATAAAAAAGCCAATCCCAAATTGGCTGACGAACTGGAAAAGGCCATTTTGTACCGGGCGAGAGATTTATTCAGAAGAGATGTGATTTCAAGATAATTTACAAGGTTGAGGAAAGATGACAAACAAGGCTAGATATAACGGTAAAGAAACTTTTGAAGACTGGCAGAGGGAATGGCAGCTGGAAGACCGTTATAATTTCAGAACAATAGAAGGAAAATGGCAGAAAATCTGGGAAGATGAGAAGGCTTACAAGGTTGATATCGACAAGAATAAGGAAAAATTTTATGCGTTGGTGGAATTTCCTTATCCGTCAGGCGCCGGATTGCACGTTGGGCATCCACGCTCTTATACGGCTTTGGACGTTATCTCCCGCAAAAAGAGAATGCAGGGATTTAATGTTTTGTATCCGATGGGGTTTGATGCGTTTGGCCTTCCGGCTGAAAACTATGCCATTAAAACCGGCGTTCATCCGGCGGTTTCGACGAAAGCGAACATTGAGAATTTTACCCGCCAGCTGAAATCTTTGGGCTTTAGCTTTGATTGGGACAGATGTATTTCCACCTGTGACCCGGAATATTATAAATGGACACAGTGGATGTTTATTCAACTGTTTAAAAAAGGTTTGGCTTATAAAGACAAAATTGCCATTAACTGGTGTCCGTCCTGCAAGGTCGGTCTGGCAAACGAAGAAGTTGTCAACGGCTGCTGCGAACGCTGCGGCGCGCAGGTGGTTCGCCGGGACAAAGAACAGTGGATGGTGGCGATTACCAAATATGCCGACCGCCTGATTGACGACTTGGACGATTTGGATTTCATTGACCGGGTTAAAAGTCAGCAAATTAACTGGATTGGCCGGTCTTATGGGGCGGAGCTTGATTTTGCCCTGTATGCCGATGACGGCACGGATTTGAATCGGAAAATGACGGTCTTTACGACCCGGCCGGATACGGCTTTCGGCGTGACATATATGGTTATGGCGCCGGAACACCGTTTTGTTCAGGAGTTGATGAGCCGTTTTGATAACCCTCAGGAAGTTCAGGCTTATGTTGCGGAAACTGCCAAGAAGTCTGATTTGCAGCGGACGATGGACGACAGTAAAAGCGGTGTGGAATTAAAAGGCATTAAGGCTAAGAATCCGTTTAACGGCAAAATGATTCCGGTCTTTATTTCCGATTATGTTTTGACCGGATACGGAACGGGAGCAATTATGGCGGTTCCGGCGCATGACCAGAGGGACTATGATTTTGCCAAGCTGTTTAATTTGCCGATTGTTCAGGTTTTGGAAGGCGGCGATATTTCCGAAAAAGCTTGGGAAGAAGACGGGGCGCATATCAATTCCGGCTTTATGGACGGTATGAACAAAGAAGACGGAATGAAAGCAGCGGTTAAGTTTGCCGAAGAAAACGGTTTTGGTCATTCTAAAGTCAATTACAAGCTGCGCGATTGGGTCTTTTCCCGCCAGCGTTACTGGGGCGAGCCCATTCCGATGGTTTACTGCGAGCATTGCGGCTGGCAGCCGATTGATGAAAGCGAACTGCCGCTGACTTTGCCGGAAGTTCCCGATTATCATCCGAATGACGAAGGCGAATCGCCTTTGTCAAAAGCCGGTGTGTGGTTGGAAGCTAAATGTCCGAAATGCGGCGGAAAAGCCCGCCGGGAAACGGATACCATGCCGAACTGGGCCGGGTCATCCTGGTATTTTCTGCGTTATTGCGATCCGCACAACGACAAAGCGTTTGCTTCTCCCGAAGCTTTGGATTACTGGATGAATGTTGACTGGTACAACGGCGGCATGGAGCATACAACCCTGCACCTGCTGTATTCCCGTTTTTGGCACAAGTTTCTGTATGACTGCGGTTATGTGCCGACAAAAGAACCTTATAACCGCCGGACGTCGCATGGTATGATTTTGGCGTCAAACGGTGAAAAAATGTCAAAATCCCGCGGCAATGTTATTAATCCGGATGAGATTGTCGATGCTTACGGTGCGGACACGTTCCGTTTGTATGAGATGTTTATCGGGCCGTTTGATCAGGTCGCTATGTGGTCGGATGAGAGTCTGATGGGCGTTTACCGTTTTGTTAACAAGGTTTACGGCCTGTTTAAAAAAGTTTATAAAGATGCTGTTGCCGAAGAAAAAGATTTGCGGGCAATGCATAAGTGCATTAAAGAAGTAACCGAACGTATTGATCAGATGAAATTTAATACGGCCGTTTCTTCTCTGATGACCTATGTTAATTATTTGTCTGACAAAGAGAAGATTGCGCCGGAGCTTTATGAAAATCTGATTAAGCTGCTGTGTCCGTTTACGCCGCACCTGTGCGAGGAAATGTGGGCCAGAATGGGGCATGGAACTTTGGCAATTACCGAGACTTGGCCGGTCTTCAATCCGGCTTTGGCAGAAGACAACATTGTTTCCATTGCCGTCCAGTTGAACGGAAAAATGCGCGGTATTATTGAGATGCCTAAAGATGCGGCTCGCGATGAGGTTGAAAAAGCGGCTTTTGCTTTGGAAAATATTCAAAAGCAGACGGCCGGGAAAGAAATCCGCAAGGTGATTGTGGTACCGAATAAAATCGTTAATATTGTTGCGGCTTAGTTGCTTAGGCAAAGGCGAAAAAGTAAGAAGAGGGATTATATGAAAAAATATCTTTGGGCAGGAATGTTTTTATTGCTTTCGGCTTGCGGCTTTTCGCCTTTGTACGTACAGCGGGAACGGACGGACGGCTGGTATTATAACAGCAAGTTCGATACTTCCATTTCCGATGAAATGCGGCAGGTTAAGGTTGAGCCGATTGCCAACCGTTTCGGCCAGCTTATCCGCAACAACCTGATTGATAACCTGACGCCTACCGGCGTTCCGTCAAAACCGAAGTATCGCCTGTATGTCAAACTAAACAGCAAAAACGTTTATTTGCAGGCGTTGCGCGAGGATATTTCGGCAACCCGCGAAATGGCGGTTTATCGTGTCGGCTATTCGATGAAAGAAGGCGATAAGCTTTTGTTTGAAAGCGAAAGCATTGCTTATGTCAGTTATGATATTCTGAATAATCCGTATTCGACGACAATGGCGCAGAAAAAGGCTGAAAAAGAGGCTGCCAAGATTATTTCCGACGATATTTCTCTGCGTGTCGGCGCTTATTTTCATGCTTTGATAACCAAGCAGGGAGCCGGAAGTGATTTATAAACAGGCGCAGATTGAAAAGTATCTCAAGAAACCGGAGCCGTCAATCAAATGTTGGATTATTTACGGAACCAACGACGGTTTGGTCAATGAATACGTCAAGAAGCTGACGGCTGCCGTTTGTCCCGATATTTATGATCCGTTTCAGGTGGTTTATCTGAATTGTGAAGACATTATCGGCGATGCCGGCGTTTTAATCGGCGAGTTTAACGCGCAGTCGTTGATGGGCGGACGGCGGGTTATCGTGATTAAAGATGCCGACAACAATCTGACAAAACATTTGAAAGCTTTGTTTGAAAATGCCAAGTCGGATACGCTGGTTATCGTTTATTCTGCTTCGCTGAACAAAAAATCTTCTTTGGTTAAGCTTGGTGAAGATGAGGCGGATTTTGCGCTGGTTGCCTGTTATGAAGACCGGGACGAGGATATTTATGCGACGGCTAAATCGCTGTTTCTGCAAAACGGTATGACGATTGGCAATGACGCGTTGCAGCTTTTATGCGCCAGATTATCCAACGACCGCAAGAGTAATCTTGGTGAAATTGACAAGCTGATTACCTATATGGGCAGTAAGAAAAATGTGACTTTGGACGATGTGAGCAAAGTTATCAGCGACACGTCTTCTTCCAGCAGCGATGATGTCTGCTTTTCGGCGGCTGCAGGGCAAAAAGACAAGACTTTACAGGCTTTTCAAAAGTTGGTTAATGAGGGGACAGACCCAGCAATGATAATCCGCAGCATGGTTTATCATTTTAACCGTTTGCTTAACTGCGTTGCGATTATGGAAAGTGGTGAAACGCTGGACAGGGCGGTTATGAAGCTGACGCCGCGGGTTATTTTCTTTCGTGAAAACAGTTTTAAACGGCAGCTGACCTTATGGAGCAAGGACCGTATTTTCAGTGTTTTGGAGCTTTTGTATAAATGCGAGCGGGATACGCGCAGCAATAATATGCCGGTTGAGGATGTGGTTAGTTACACGCTGATGCAGATTGCTTCGGCAGCAGCTTCCGCCGCGGCAAAGCTTAACCAAAGATATTGATGTTTTTCATTCGGGCCGTTTCTTTGAGTTTTTCCATTTTTTCGGGCGGCAGGATCCCGTCGATTTTTTGTATGACATAGCCTTTTTTTATCAGGCGGCGGACATCATAAAAATTATAGAACCAGGCAAAAATGACGGAAACGGCGCTCAGACTCAGAATGTCACACAGCATGAGGATAAAGCCGGTTTTCCAGTCCCGGCGGAAGAAAGGCACAAAAAAGCCGAACAGCAGCATGGTGAAAGAATAGCCGAGGCGTATTGTCTGCATGTCTTTGGACTGGGGATTATAGAGGGTTATTTCCGGTTTGGCCATGTTTATCTCCTTGCAGGGTTATTATAGGCATTTGCCTGAGGAATGCAAAATAAAAAAACACATTCCCGGAAGAATGTGTTTTTTTGGGAATTATCGACCGGTTATTTTTTTACCATGTCCTTGACTTTGCAGCCGCGGCACCAAATGACGGCACTGTAAACGGCGGATGCACCTACCAGAATATATACGATACGGCTGAGCAGCGACCCAATACCGAAAATAGCGGCAACCAGGTCAAAACCGAACAAACCGACCAATCCCCAGTTCAGGGCACCGACAAGTGTTAATATAACGGCTATCTTTTTGATTAATTCCATGTTTTATCTCCTAAAAAATGTTTTCTTATGAATGCAATTATGATATATGACGAATAAATGTGTTTTCAACGAGGGTATAACCGAATGTATAGTGAAAAGTTTCAGAAATTTATTGATATGTGGCGGAAGGATTTTGCCATAGAAAGAACTATAGACGAGAAAGTCTGCCTTGATCGTAACGGCAATCCCATTCCCTGGTATACTTATCCGGCAATAGAGTATTTGTCACAGTTTGATTACAGCCGGAAAACGATTTTTGAATTTGGTTGCGGTAATTCTTCCCTGTTTTGGGCCAGCCGGGCAGAAAGGGTTGTCAGTATTGAGGATAATTTGCAATGGTTTGAGAAGTGGCAGGCGGCGTTTCATGAGGAAAATCTTGACGTGCGCTGGCGGGATGAGGGCGAGGGTTATTATAACGCCATATTTGAAGACGGGCAGCAATATGATGTGATTGTTGTTGACGGTAAACGCCGGGCAGATTGTTCCCGCTGCGCAGTTAAAGCTTTGGCTCCGGGCGGCCTTATTATTCTTGATGACAGTGACCGCATAAATACCAGCCAAGAGTATAAAGATGCCGTTGCCGCGTTGCGGGAAGCCGGTTTGTTACAGGTGGATTTTTACGGATTTTGCCCAATGAACTGTTATACCAAAGCGACATCTCTGTTCTTTTCCCGAGATTTTGATTTTGTTTCCCGTTATGAGGTGCAGCCGGTTAACGGGTGGGGGAATTTGTGGAGTATGAATAGGTTGGCGCGTAAGTCCCTCTTCCGCCCTTAGCTCCTAAAAAGGGCGTCATGCTTGTAATTCTTTCGCTCGTGTATTGTTTGTATGTAGGCTCTTGAATTTGTTTTGGGCGAAACCGGCGTTTCTTCGCCCGTTTCGCCAAAGCTATTTTGTTTTCTTTTTTATTTATCGGTAATGTGTTGTTATTTTTCTAAATACAGGTTGCTTTCTTTATAGTTTTTGATGGCGTGGCGGATGAGAACACCAATGACGGCGGCTACAGGAACGGCAATCATCAGGCCGAGAAAACCGAGAAGAACGCCGCCGGCCAACAGGGCAAACATAATCCAGACCGGATGCAGTCCGACGCTGTCCCCAACCAGTTTGGGAGTCAGGAAATTGCCTTCAAGGAATTGTCCGACAAAGAAGACGCCGACAACCTGCAAGACGGGTCCCATGGAGTCAAACTGTGCCAAGGCTACGGCAACGCTGACAACAAAGCCGCTGATGCTGCCGATATAAGGGATGAACGAAATCAGGCCTGCCAGGAAGCCAATCAGCAGCCCCAGTTCAAGTCCCGTAAAGTATAGCCCCAGAGAGTAAAATGTGCCGAGAATGAGGCAAACGCTTAGTTGTCCGCGGATGAAGCCGGCGAGTGTCCTGTCGATTTCTCTGGCTTGTTCTTTTATGGCTGCTTTGGATTTGCGGGGAAGCAGGCTGTCGGCTTTTTTCAGAATATTTTCCCAGTCGCGCAGGATATAAAAGGCGACAATCGGCGTAATCATTAACAGCGAAATAATATTAACAAGAGCAAAGCCGCTGCTAATGAGGCTTTGCAATACCGAACCGCCCATTTTCAGCCAGTTGGCAAAGTTAGAACGCATGTAAGCCCGGATTTTTTCAGCGTTAAAATTTGGAATACGTTCCTGCAGATTGTTGATTACCGGTTCTATTTTACGCAAAAATGAACTGATATATTCCGGGGCGGCGGCCAAAAAACGCCCGATTTGTTCGTTGATGAGGCTAATCAGCAAGAGGAGGCCGGGGATGACGACAATTAAGACCAAAAACAAAACCAACAATGTGCCAATTGTGCGGTTGAGTCCCATTTTTTTGAATTTTGCCACCCAAGGGTCAAGCAGGTAGGCAATAATTATTCCGGCGACAAACGGCATCAAAACCGAGCGCAACACATAGACGCCTGCACAGAACAAAACAAACAGTGTGGTCCAAAAAAGCCAGTTGCGGCTAGTGGTTTTTGTTGCAGGCATTTTAATTTCCTACGCTTTCCAAGGTATAAAAGTTCTCATAGTTATGTAAAATCAGGGATTTACCGCGAAGCGCCGCTATCAGATCCTCCAAAGAGCCGATATAGCTGAGGCTGAACTGTACTTTCCCCTTGCCCATGGCTATGGTACTGACATTGTTGACAAGGTTTACTTCCTTGATTTTCTTTTCTGTTTTTATCCAGTCGCTGAGGCGGTTGTAGTCAAACAACACCATGATGTCGCTGGGGCGGCTGCTCATGCTTATTTTTTGCCGCCGGATGGTCGAATCTATTTGTTTGACAATTTCCGGCTGTGCCTGCACGAAAAGTTCGGGGCTTCTGTCGCCACTGATGCTGACGGTTTGCGGTGTTCCGCCGTTATAGGGGATTATGGTGACTTTTAGGCCTTCAATGCCGTTATAAACGGCGTCAAGGATAAAGATGTTTGATGTTCCCATGTGGCGGGCAACCTGATCCAAAGCCATGCCGTCAAGGCTCAACGCTTTTTGGGCGTCAAGGGCGGCGGTGTTGGTACCGTCAGCCGGAATCGAAACGTAGGTGTTGGGACTGGTGGTGACAACATTGTTTTCCCATGCCCGGCGCCACAGGTTTTCCTGTTCCCACAATAACGGAGAACTGCTTGGATATTCCCGAAATACGGGGATGACCAGAATATTGGATGAAGAGGTAACGACATAACTGATATTTTGTTCCTGCATGAATGTTTTCAGCAGGTCGTTGTTTATACTTATTTTTAATGTTGCCATATAGCGGACGTCAGAGGCTTTTTCAGAAACAACGGTTGCTTCCTTGATGAAGTTTATCAGCTGGTCGTCGGTCAGTTTGGCCAGGCGTTCAAGTCCTTCTTCATTGGTTGAGCGGGAGGCAATGGCCATGAAGGCGCTGCGGTAGGCTTCTTTCATGCCTTTGTCCCGGGCAGCGGCGGCGCTGTCTGCCGTAATGTCTATTTTGACTTCCGCGGTATAACTGCCGGGCGCGGCCAGAGCATTGCCGACCGTTGAAAACGCTGCTACCATCAAAAACAGCCCAAAAAACAGTTTACGCAACTTTTCCTCCTAGCCAACGATTTCGGTATGATTAAAGAAAAAGGCGATTTCTCTTTGTGCTGCTTCCGGAGAATCGGAGCCGTGCACAGTGTTTTTATCAATAGACAGGGCAAGGGTTTTGCGGATGGTGCCTTCTTCGGCGACTGCCGGGTTGGTTGCCCCCATAATGCTGCGGTAAAGGGTTATGGCGTTTTCTCCTTCAAGAACCTGAACAACGACCGGCCCGGAAATCATTTGCTGAATCATGCCCGGAAAGAAAGATTTTTCCTTGTGTTCAGCATAGAATTCTTCTGCCTGAGCCTGGGTCAGCAAAATGCGGCGCTGGGCGATAATGCGCAGGCCGGCCGCTTCAATCATGCTGTTGACTTGTCCGGTGATGTTGCGTTCGGTTGCATCAGGTTTGATAATTGATAATGTTCTTTCCATGTTTTTCCCTTTGCAAAATGATTAAGTTTATTAGAATTTAGTTGATGTTATTCTATTTGCAATAAAAAATCAAAAGTTTTTTATGGACAATTAGCGCGAAGCATAGTTTATTATGGGTAGAAATCGGTTGTCACCGGGCGATGGCAACTGTCTTATAACGAAAGAAAAGGTTGTATCAATGTCTTATAACAAATATTTGCAGAGCCTGATGGAACAGGCCAAGTTGAAGAACAAAACGATTGTTTTGCCAGAAGGCGAAGATATGCGGATTTTGGAAGCCGCACATCTTATTGCCGCTGAAAAAGTTGCCAAGCTGGTTATTTTGGGAGATGAGGCCGAAATTAAGGCTCATTTTGCCAAGCAGGGATGGAGCCTGGAGGGAATCGAGATTGTTAAGCCGGAAAACTCTCCGCGGCTGGCCGAATATACCAAACTTTTGTATGACTTGCGCAAGGACAAAGGTCTGACGGAAGAAGACGCGGCAAAGTTGGCTTTGAACTATAATTACTTCGGGACGCTGATGATTAAATCCGGTCATGCCGATGGTATGGTTTCCGGCGCCAATCATTCAACGGCGGATACGGTGCGTCCGGCTTTGCAGATTATTAAATCCGCTAAAAAAGGCCGTGCGGTTTCTTCTTTCTTCCTGCTGGTTTTCGGGGATAATCCATATTTGCTTTCTGACTGCGGTATTGTTATTGATCCGACGGACAGGGAAATGGCCGATATTGCACTGGATGCCGCCGAAAGTGCTCTTAAGTTTGGTTTTGAGCCGAAAGTTGCTATGCTTTCTTATTCGACTTACGGTTCCGGCAAGGGCGAGCGGGTTGACAAGGTCAAGAGAGCCGTAGAAATGGCCAAGGCAGATTTGCAGACAGAAGAATATAAAAAACTCAATATCAAGCTTGACGGCGAGTTGCAGGCCGATGCCGCATTGGATGGTGTTGTCGCCAAGAAAAAAGCGCCGGGCAGCGATGTTGCCGGACAGGCTAACGTTTTGATTTTTCCAAGCCTTGAGGCTGGAAACATCGGTTATAAACTCTTGCAGCGTTTAGGCGGTTGTGATGCCTATGGTCCTTTATTGCAGGGATTGAATGCGCCGGTCAACGATTTGTCCCGCGGGGCTTTGGTTGAGGATATTGTAGGGGTTATTGCTATAACTTGTTTGCAAGCTTAAAAAATGGTGTATTTTGAGCTACTAGTACAGAAACTGCGAGCAAAATGTTCGGTCATGTACTTCTATGTACACTCCCTCGCATTTTCTCTGGTTTCTTACTATTAGCCTCAAACTCCATCATTTTTTAAGGGGGTGTAATGGTCGATTAGTGCGTTGTCAGCGGGACAGAAAAATGCTCATGTACTAGCTCAGGAATCTAAGTTCGTTGCAGCAGTTGTCACAGCTTAACTCACTAAGATTTTCTGAGATGTTACAGATAAAACTGTAACGTTGGTTACAGTTTTACTTAGCCATTGTACACTGCGCTTTTTCTGCCCTTGACGCCTACTACTCGACTCAAACTTCACCATTTCTTGGAAATGTGTATTTTGGGGTACCAGTGCAGAAATTGCGAGCAAAATATACTATTTGAATTGTTTTTTAGGATTGTTTATATGAAAAAAATATTAGTACTTAATTCAGGTTCGTCTTCTTTGAAATATCAGTTGTTTAATGTTGACGGCGATAAATATGAAGTTATAGCAAAAGGCAATGCCGAACGTATCGGTATTTACGGTTCTTTTGTCAGTATTAAAATCGGTGACGGCGACAAAATTATTAAAGATGTTGCTTTGCCTTCTCACAACGAAGCTATCAGGGAAGTTCTTAATCTGCTTTTGAACGGTGCTCTGAAGAGTCTTGACGAGTTGGACGGTGTCGGGCACCGCGTGGTTCAGGGCGGCAGTTTCTTTGACAAGTCGGTTTTGATTACGGATGAGGTTTTGAAGAAAATTGATGAGCTGTCGATTTTGGCTCCGCTGCATAATCCGGCGGCGGTTTTGGGGATTAAGGCGGTTAAAAACGCTTTGCCGCATATTAAGCAGGTTGCCGCTTTTGATACGGCTTTTCATCAGAGCATGCCTAAAGAAGCTTATCTTTATCCGCTGCCGATTGAACAATATGAAGCGCATCAGATTCGCCGTTACGGCGCTCACGGGACTTCTCATCAGTATGTTGCCCGCCGGGCGGCGGAACTGTTGGGATGCGACGGTAAGTTTATTACCTGCCATTTAGGCAACGGTGCTTCCATTTCTGCCGTTGACCACGGCAAATGCCGCGATACATCCATGGGCTTTACGCCGTTGGCCGGAATTATGATGGGGACACGCTGCGGCGATATTGATCCTTATATTCCGCTGCATATCATGAAGTATCAGCGCAAGACGGTTGACGAGGTCAACGACTTGCTGAACAAGCAGAGCGGTATGTTGGGGTTGAGCGGTTTCTCCGATAACCGTGACGTTGAAGCGAAGTATCTGGCCGGTGATGAAAAAGCCAAAACGGCGATGGAAGTTTATGTTCATACGATTATCCGTTTTATCGGTTCTTATATTGCCGTTCTGGGCGGTGTGGATGCGATAATTTTCACGGCGGGAATCGGCGAAAATTCACCGCTGCTGCGTAAAATGCTGTGTGAGCGTCTGTCTTATCTAGGCATCAAGCTGGTTGATGAAGCCAACAACAAGCGCGGTGAAGAAATTGAAATTTCAACACCGGATTCCAAAGTTAAGGTCTTTGTTATTCCGACAAACGAGGAATTGGTTATTGCTCAGGATACGGTAGAGCTGACAAAGTAATCTGTGTCCCGGAGAATCGGCAGAGAGGAGAGAACGCCGTGGGTGTTTTCTCCTTTTTTTCTAAAAAAAATATTTTTTTCTTAGTAAAAATAAGGCTTAAGAATCAAAAAACGACTCGATTGACAAAATATTTTTATTTTTAGACTAGATTTGAGGTTTAAAATGTGGTATGTTATGTTTCGTTAACGGGGTTGACTGTTGTCAAAAACCGAATAATCCAAACATGATAGGGAGTGATTATGAATAAAAAAGTTTCTTCGGGCATTGCGTTTAATTCGGGTGATTTTGTTGTTTATCCGGCTCACGGCGTTGGTAAGGTTTCCGATATTTCCAAGCAGAAGATTGCCGGTTCGGAGTTGGAGCTGATTGTTGTTAATTTTGACAAGGATAAAATGACGTTGCGCATTCCCATGGCTAAGGCTGATACTATCGGTCTGCGCAAAATTTCGGAAGCGGATACGATGAATGATGCTTTGAATGTTTTGAAAGGCAAAGCGAAAGTCAAGAAAATTATGTGGTCACGCCGTGCTCAGGAATATGAAAATAAAATAAATTCAGGAAATCCGGTTGCGATTGCGGAAGTTGTCCGCGATTTGTATCGCAATGAAAATCTTGCCGAGCAGTCATACAGCGAACGTCAGATTTATGAACAGGCTTTGGGACGTTTGGCCAGCGAGTATGCTGTTTGCAACAATATTTCTTCTGATGAAGCGACAAAGCAGTTGATTGAAATTCTTGCCAAATAATTTTTGCAGAATTTGCGTGTTATTAAAAAGGCCTTGGATTTCCAAGGCCTTTTGCTTTAATTATATTCCTGAATATAGTTGTTATTGACGACGTACATATTCAGGTACTGGTTGATGTTGCTTTCCATACTGCGGTTGAATTCCGTAAACAGCTTATGAACCATCGTATTCCAGTGTCTTTCTTTTTCATCAATATCCGTATCAGCCGGGATGGTCAGTTCCCTCCAGGCCTCTATTGTGGTTTCGGCGCTGCTGTTAGTTTGGGAATCGGTGATTTTGAGTGTGACAACCAGACGGGCATGGTATCTGATACGGTCTTTGGTGAAGAGCTCTATTGATTGTACAGGTTCTTCGGTTACGCTGGCATCTTTAATGATGAACTGCGCTACTTTGTTAGAGCCGAAGTCAACGGCTTCAAGCCGATCACGCGCCCATATCCGAGCTGTCTTCTCAATAGAAATAGGGAAGAGGTGTTCGACGTTCGGGCGTTTAAACGACGGCGTGAACTCCGAAACAACGTCAATTTTGTTGACTTTGAGGCGGATTGGCGCCTGATCGGCGAATCGAGGTTCTTCATAACGGCGCGGTTCCGCCATGTCGTCCTGAAGGCCGGTACAGGCCGGCGTGACAAAAATCAGCAGCAGGACGGTAAATAGTTTTTTCAGCATGCTTATTTCCATTTAAATTAATTAACTTCTGTTATTGGGCATATGTTATCAATTATAAATTAAGAAATAGTTATTGTTTGAGAAGTTCCCCTTTTTCAAAGCTGTATTTTTCTCCGCAAAAACTGCATTCCGCCGTGATTTTTCCTTTTTCGGCCAGAGAATCTACTTCTTCCGGGGACATGCTGCTTAGGACGGCCTGAAGTTTTTCCCGGCTGCAACGGCAGCCAAAGCGGTAGTTTTTGTGCAGGGAGGTTTCCAGATTGTTGGAATGATACAGGCGGTGCAGCAGTTCTTCCGAGCTTAATTCCCGGTTGAATACTTCGTCTGTCCGGAGGCTGTCCAAAAAGACGACAGCTTCTTCCCACAGGGATTCAATATCTATGCTTTCATCAATTTTTCCGCCGGCTTCAGGCAGTTTTTGCAGGAGGACACCGGCAGACTGCCATTTGTCCCCATCATATTCCGGTGCTTTGACGTAAAGTTTGAGTGCCGTGTCAATTTGTTCAGACTGTTTAAAATAACGCAGGGCGCATTCGGCCAGCGTTTTTCCCTGAATGTCAACAACGCCCTGATACATTTTGTCCGGACCGCCCTGGTCTACGGTGAAAGCAAGATAGCCGTGGCCAAGGAAATGCGGGGCTTCTTCATGCTCTTCTTCGGTTTTGCGCAGTTTACGCGCCATTTCAATGCGCTTTTCGTCATAAGTTGCGGAGGCTCTGATAACGCCTTCTGAGGTGACATCAACGACAACCATGCTTATCGGGCCGTCACTTTTGGTTTGCAGGGTGAACAGGCCTTCATATTTTATCGTACTGGCCAGCAGGGCTGCCAAGGCGACGCTTTCGGCGACAACCGAGGAAACGACTTCCGGATAATTGTGGCGGCTGATGATGGTGTTGACAACGTCGTCGAGACGTACCAGCCGTCCGAAAAAAGCGTTGTTGTTTATGTGAAATGATACACAAGTATCAGAATTTGTCTTAACCAATAGCGTAATCCTTTTATAATATGTTTATATTGTTTGATTTATACTTAAACCATGTTGAAGGATTTTGCAAGTGTCTGAGGAAGACGGAGAAAAGAAAAAGCGCCCGCTGCGGAAGATTACAAAACAGCGGCTGAAAAATATTGCCTTGTATTATTTGCAGCGGTTTGAATCTTCGGTTGATAATCTGCGCCGGGTATTGCAGAAAAGGGTTAGCGATTATGCTTATCAGAATAAGGACTATGACCGGTCAGAGGCTCTGGATTGGATTGAGGAGATTTTGGTTGAATTTCAGGGATATAATTATCTGAATGACAATCGTTTTGCTGAGTTGCGAATCCATGATTACCTGGCGGCGGGAAAGTCTGAAAAGTATATTCGCGGCAAAATGGCTGAAAAAGGTGTGGCAGAGAGTGTGGTGGCGGCGGTTTTGGCTGAGCAGGAATTTGATCCTTACGAAAATGCCCTTCTTTTGGCTAAAAAGAAGCATATTGGCCCTTTTCGGAGTGAGGCACTGCGGGCAGAATTTCGTCAAAAAGATATGGCGGCTTTGGCGCGTGCCGGTTTTGATTATGATGTTGTTCAGCGGGTTATGGAAACGGAAGTCTAGTATTCGACATTGCAGAGGTAAAGTCCGCCGGCGGGTGCTGTCGGTCCGGCTGCTTTACGGTCTTTGGCGGCGAGGATGGTCTTTATGTCTTCCGGTTTGAGATGGCCGTCGCCGACCATTTTCAGCGTACCGACGATATTGCGGACTTGGTGGTGCAGAAAGGAACGGGCCTCAACATAGAAAACTATTTCTTCCCCTTGAGTCGAGATTTCTATTTTATCCAGTGTTTTAACCGGGGATTTTGCCTGACAGGCCGCAGCCCGGAATGATGAGAAATCATGGTTGCCGATGAGATATTGCGCGCCTTGTTTCATTTTTTCAACATCCAGAGGAACAGGCACCCACCAGACGCGATTTTTTAAGAGCGGAGATGGGGCGCGACGATTGAGAATCCTGTATATGTAAGCGCGTTTGTTGGCGGAAAAACGGGCGTGAAAGTCATTGTTGACGGCTTCGACCTCTATGACAGAAACGGGAGCTTCCTGTGCCAGAAGGTTGCCGTTGAATGCTTCGCGAATTTTCCATGGTTCCATATCACGGTTTAAGTCGATATGAACAACCTGGCGGAGGGCATGGACACCGGCATCGGTTCTTCCGGCGGAGGCTATTTCGCGGTGTTCGCCGTTGAGCTTGTCAAGAATATCTTCCAGATATTGCTGGACACTCGGTCCGTCCAGTTGTCTTTGCCAGCCGAGAATGTTTGTTCCGTCGTATTCAATTGTCAGTTTGTAGCGCATTTTTTTATCTAAAAGTTAAGGGGCCGTTATATGCCCCTTAAAATATATGAATTTATAATTTGTGCAAGTTTTATTCTGCCGCGACAGCGAGATTGTCAGCAGCAGAAAGGTTAAAACCCAGGCTGTGCTGAATCTCCCACAGAACGCGCAGGGCATCAAGGGCGTTTTCGCCGCTGATACGCGGTGCGGCTTTGCCGTTAATGCAAGAAATGAAATGGTTTAATTCGGCTTGCAGCGGCTGGTTAGTCGGGATAAACAACTGTTCGACGCTGCCTTTCAGGCCATAGTTCATCCATTCTGGGATTTCTTCCTGATTGACATAGGGCATACGTCCCTGAGAATGAACGTTGATGCTCTGGCTGATGAAGTCCATATCAATGTAGTTGGTATCGGTTGTTACGGTCAGCGTTCTGACGCGTGCCTGCGTAATGCGGCTGGCGGTCAGGTTTGCGGTTACGCCGTTTTCAAATTCCAGAAGAGCCGTGATGTAATCTTTGCCGGAAGCATGATCCGGGGTTCTGACAGCAGATGCCTGAACTCTGCTTACTTTGCTTTTTACGAGAGAAAGGATGACTTCAACGTCGTGAATCATCAGGTCCATGGCGACGTCGACGTCAGTAATGCGGCCGGAAGCGGCGGACATTCTCTGCGCGGTTAAAGAACGAATCATTGATGTATCGGTCAGAATCTTGTGCATTTGTTCAACAGCGGGGTTGAATTGTTCAATATGTCCGACAAGGAGGGTAACATTATTGTTTTTGGCGGCATTAATCAGTCTTTGACAGCCTTCTTCCGTTGTGGCCAGCGGTTTTTCCATCAGGCAGTGGATGCCTTTGTTTAAGAAAAATTCGCCGACATCGGCATGGGTGACGGAGGTGGTTACGACGCTGACGGCGTCAACTTCCTTGGCTACGTCTTCCATTGATGCGAAAGCTTTGATTCCAAACATATCTGCGGCTGCTTTTGCTGCTTCGGGGAAGATGTCGTATACGCCGACAAGCTCGACTCCCTGCAGGGTTTTGTATGTTTTGATGTGGTTTTTGCCCATCATACCGGCGCCGATAACCGCAACTTTAATGTTATTCGTCATAAAATTTTCCTTTTATCTGTTAGGATACTTTCAATAAAGTGATTTACTTATAGCAAAAAAACTGCTAAAAAGCATTAAAAATGATGTTACAAATTATTACAGAATATTTCAGAGATATATTTTGAATATTTTACGTAAAATAAAGCTGTTAAAGATGATTAAACGCGTTAATAAAATTTATTTCGGCCTGTCGGTGCTGGCGGCTTTGGGTGCCTGCGGCACGGATGGTTCTTCCAGTCAGAAAGAAGTTCCGGCGCGGCTGGTAACGGAATGCGAGGTTCAGGGCGTTGTTCCCGAGGAAGCAAAAGGAAAAATTGACGTTTATGACGCGATGTCCCGGGCAGCCAAGTATAATATCGGTGCTCTGACCGAGAATATGTACAATAAAATTTACAGCGTTAACTCAAGCGTTACGCCAAAGGAGGTTGTTGCCAACCTGCTCAGTTCAAGCAAGGGGCAGGATAATAAGGTTTATAACGGTATCCGGGCGCTTGATTATGCCATTCTTTACGCATCGGCAAGTTTGTCAGATTCTTCTTTTGACGTTCATGACGATATTTTGGAAAAATCGGCGCAGAATTTGGCTTTGGCGGCAATAAAGTCCCATAATGACATGTTGTTTGCCGAGAAGAAAGACAAAGAAATTCTGAAAATGATTGCGGATAATCAAAAGCAGTTACGCGAGCTTGATGAAAAACAGGCGCGCAGCGGCCGATTGTTGCCAAATGAGGCCGAATATAAGAAAGCGTTGCAGGTTAACCTTTACAAGCTGAACGATTTTCATGATCTGATGTTGACGCGGCAGATAGAATACCGCAGCCTGATTAAAGACAAGCGTGAAAAACCCGAACTGGACGGACGCAAATTTTATGAGCTGGACAGTTTGGACAAGAAGCTGACGGCTGAGGTTTTTGAAAAATCGGCGCTGCGTTATCGGCCGGAATTTAAGCTGATGCAGGCCAAGGAATACACATATGCCGGAATCAGCCGCTATATGACAATTTCTTTTGACGGAAGCTATCGTTTGGATATTAACGGTTATAAGGAAAATAATCCGTTGTATGTTGATGCGATGGAAAAACAGGCGGCGACGATTGCTAACAAGCTTGTTGATTCTGTCGGGATTTATCAGAACAACAAGCAGAAGAACCAAGCTTTCCGGCTTAAGGAAAATGTTTATGACAATCTGAGCGCCGCCATTTTTACGCAGATTGAACTGGCTTACAATATGCTGCAAATGGTGGAGCTGGATTTTGCCAAAATCAACAGGCAGATAAAGGATTTGAAGAAGGAGATAAACCGGCTTAAGGGGCATGAACTGAATTATCCGCAGCGGATGGAGCTGATGGAGATGCAGACAAAGCTGGTTTCACTGGAAATGACTCGCAGCCAGATTGCCGGCGAGCGTTCCGTGGCTATCCGCGCTTTGTTCTTCTATGCCGGGTACGCGCCGTTTAACTGCCCGACGTTGAATCTGCCGCCGAGAAGCATTGCCCGGATTTTGAAAGACGGTTTTGCCAATGATGCCGTCAGAATGCTGGCCAGTATTCCCAATCAGCCGGCGGAAAAGACTGAGCCGGTTAACGAGTGGGCCAGAGGTGACGACTGGATTGACAGTTTGCTGGAAGCAAAGCCGGTTGCGGCTGAAAAAGCCCCCAAACCGGCGGAACCGGCAACGGCTTATGATTTATACCGCGGCGAGGAGTATAACCAACGGAAAATTATGCAGCTTGGCGCTTATAAAAGCGTTAAAAATGCTGAGTTGGAATGGGAAATGCTGCAGGAGGTTTATCCTCAGCTGAAGGCGTATAAGCCGACGATTACCCGCAGCGGCAGCGGCGGTAAAATGCTGAACCGCCTGGTGATTAAATCAAAAGACGGCGGTTTCCGGGATTTGTGTAACGAGTTGCGCCGCGATAAGGTACAATGTATTTTGAAATAAATTGTTTGTAATCTTTGTTGTTTTTGCGTATGATTAAAAATAGTCTGAGCAATAAGGCGGTTTAAAAGATGTCAGAAGGTAACAATAAATCAGATAAGCAAACGGAGCGAGCCGAGAACGAAAAGGTTTACCGGTGGCACGCCGTGTCCCGGGGGTATCGGCATGAGAAACGCCCTGCCGTTCGTGAACCTGTGGCGGAAAAAACATCGGAAGAAGTAATTTTGGACAAACCTCAGGAGGTTTTTGCCTCAAAAGTCTTGGAGGCGGTTGATTTTTCGGGAAAGAACAATGATGACGGCGTTTTTAACGGCGCTTCTTTAATCGGGGCAAATTTCAGTCGGGCTTCTTTGAAAAATACAGATTTTTCAGGGGCCGATTTAACCGGTGCCGACTTGAGCGGCGCTGACCTGACCGGAGCGAATTTGTCCGGTGCAATTCTGAAAGATGTCAATTTTACCGGTGCCTGCCTTAACGGTGTTAAGCTGGCAGAGGCTGATATTGAGGGAGCTATTCTGCTGGATATCAGAATTGATGAAATGGGGCTTGAAGATTTGCAGGCTTTAATTGAATATCTTGCAAAATATTTTCCGCACAAGCTTAATCTGGCAAAGATGAATTTGACGCTTCTCGATTTAAAGAAAATTGATTTGCACGGTTTGAATTTACGCGGGGTGGATTTTACCGGCGTTGATTTTACCGGGGTTAACATTATCGGCCTGAATTTAAGCGAATGTATTATTACGCCGCAGCAAATTATGCAGGCTATGGGACGGGTTCCCAGCCGGGAAGAGCTGGCCAAGCTTTTGGCGCCGCGTAAAAAAGACGGCAAAAAACAGGATTGGACAATAGACTGGCAGGAATTTTTTCTCAATGACAAAGAGATCGGTGTTTGGGATACGACAAAGGATGCCGGCATCAGCATTGATAAAATTGTCAAGGCCGGGCGGCAGGTTTTCAGAAAAGAACCGGCCAAGCCTAAAATCAAAGACGAACAGATTATTGAGAATGTGCGTTCCGACAAGGAAGCCCGGGAAAAAGAGCATAACGAAAAAGTTCGCGAGATTATTGAAAAAAACAAGCAGGCTGTTTTAGAAGCCAGAAAAGAACGCCAGAAAGAACTTGAAAACAGCAGCCGCCAAGAAGAAAGCAAAAGCAAGGAAATTGATTTGACCTTGGTTCATTCCCGTGGTGGCATAGAACGTTAGAAGCTTGAAAATTTGTCTTGCCTGCTGTTTAAAATTTAAGTAATATGGCCGGTATCGGGATTTTGGCCATATGGAAAATTTGTATGATAAAAGAATAAAAGCCCGGAGAGGGGCAGTTTGGCTCAAAGTATTATGGATAATACTTTGTTCTTTTATCTATTTCTGGGTGGCGGAATTAATTACCCTGATAATTTACCAATATGCCGAGTTTGGGTTTACGACCCGCAATACGCACCGGGTTTACCGTTTTTTGATGAAGATAAAGGAAGAGCCGGATTTTGTGTTTACGGCTTATGGTCTGTGGTTTAAGGGCTTGTTGAATACGGATGTTTATTCCTGGGGGCGTTTTATTCCGCTGCTGGTTCCGCTTTTGTTTCTGTTCATTATCTTTATGGGGTATATGCGCAATCCGCATTCTTTCAATCTGTGGTACAAGCTACACAATCATTTTGCTACGCTACAGGAAGTTCTTAAGATGAAGGTGCTGGGCGGCGGACTGATGTCACTGGGTAAATTTGAGGGGAAATCTTTGGGAATTAACCGGGTTGCCTCGCTGTTCGGCTGGGGGGCGACAGAGCTTGGAAAGACTTCCAGCGTTGCCATTCCTTCCATTTTAGAAAGCAACAGTGCCAGCGTTGTCGCCATAGATACCGACGGTGCGCTGTTTTCTCATACGTCCGGACACAGGGGGGATTTGGGGCGGGTTTTTTACTTTAACTGGAATTTGCTCGATAATCCCGAAAAGGGCGAGTACTGGCCGCGGTGGAATCCGCTGTCAGCCAAAGATATGCCGCAGAAAAGCGAAAAGCGCGATTTGTATTTGAAGCGGCTGGCGGAGCATCTGTTGCCCAGGCATGATGACGAAGCCTGGCTTAAGCTTTCCAACATGACGATAGAATGTCTGTTGAACTTTTTTGTCTGCAAGATAGAGCAGGCCTGCGCCAATGATTATCTGCTGAGGCGGCTGCTTGACAACGGGCATTTTGAGGATGAAGACAAAGCCATTTTGCTGAGTTATTACGCTTCCATGCCGGAAAGATATACGGCATCGGCGATTGCGGAGCTGAATAATGATGCAACGACTGAGGAAACTTATTTTCCGGTAGGCAGCTGGGATGGAATTCCCGCGGTTTGGAAAGGCAAGGAGCTTTGTCTGGCGATGATTACGGATTGTTTGATTCAGAAGTATTTTCTGATAAAAAACAGCGGCGAACATGATGGCTGGCGCATGGTGGTTGACGGTTTTCTGCAGGAAACTCTGCTGTTTGGCTACAGTGCAAAAGTCGTTCAGGGTTTTGAAGAAATTTTGCGTTTGGAACGGACGCAGCGCAACATCTTGTTTATGAGCCTTTTGGAACCGCTGTCTATTTTCAGAAAGGAAAATATCCGGGAACGTACGTCATCCAGCGATTATTCCCTGAAATTTGGACGGGGAATGCGGAATAATGACGGGGACTGGAAAGTTTCGACGACATATTTGGTGGCAGATAATCCGGAATCGCGTTTTATGACCAGGCTGATGGCAGATATGCTGATTGAGCGAAATATGGAAAAGCATAAATCGGCTTATCGAAATCCGTTGCTTTTTGTTATGGATGATTTGGAATTGCTGCCGCGGTTTGATTCACTGTTGAAAGGGGTGATGCAGGGCTATAAGACCAATTTGTCGTTTTTGCTGTTGACCGACCAGTTGAAAGGGTTGAATGAAATTTACGGTAAAAGCGGCGTTGAGGATATTGTCAGCGGTTGTACTTATAAGCTGGTTTTTGCCGACAATAATATTGATTTAAGCCGGCAGTTTCGTGAAATGGCGGTTTACGGTACGAAGTCCGTGCAGATACCGGCGGTCAGCACCGGGGCGTTTGCCAAAGTCAAACAGGGAATCGCCGATGCTTATTATTATCGTAAGATTGCCGATGATTTGGTTTCGGTTCGCTCAAACAAGAAAATCAACAAGGGTGAGCATTTGCTGCTGGTGGAGGGATTCTATAATCTGCCGGTTAAGGTTGATGCGAAGTGTTTTACTCAGGATGTCCGGCTGAAAACTTTGTCAGAAAAAGAGGCGTTTTATTATCTGGATGAGGATATTCGCAAAAAACGCAATTTGCAGGATGTTGACGTACCGCAGCTGCTTGAGGTTATGACGGAAATCGGCGAGGCTAATCTGCTTAATGACGAAATGAATGAGCGTTTAGAGAATCGGCAGGATGAAGAAAGCACGGTTTTGGCTGAAGTTGAAAATACAGCGGAAGAAATGACGGGAAACAAGGTCGATGAGACAGTTGCCGGAGAAGATGTTTCCGGCAATGACTGGTGGATGGAAGAGGATGCTTTCAGCCTGCAGGATGAGAAAGAAGAAAATTTGCCGGGAAAGCAGGAAAAATGATGGAAGAAACTTTATTTTCAAGCAATGTGAAAAAGCCATTGGCAGACAGGCTTCGTCCGCGGTCTTTGGACGAAGTTGTCGGGCAGGATAATATTATCGGCGAGAATGCGCCTTTGGGGCGGATGCTGAAAGCAAAAAAGATTTCGTCCTTTATTTTGTGGGGGCCTCCGGGTTGTGGCAAGACGACAATTGCCCGTTTGATTGCCGAGCATACGAATCTGTATTTTGAACAAATTTCGGCGGTTTTTTCCGGCGTGGCGGATTTGAAGCGGGTGTTTCAGTATGCGCAGGACCGCCGGGCGACTCAGGGCAAGGGGACTTTGCTGTTTGTTGATGAAATTCATCGTTTTAACAAATCCCAGCAGGATGGTTTTTTGCCCTATGTTGAGGATGGGACAATTATTCTGGTTGGGGCGACGACGGAGAATCCGTCTTTTGAGCTGAATGCGGCTTTGCTTTCCCGGTGTCAGGTTTTTGTTTTGAACCGTCTGAATGAGCCGGAATTTGAGGTTTTGCTGCAACGGGCAGAGAAAGAAACAGGCAGAAAACTGCCGGTGGATGATGAAGCGCGGGAATTTTTGAAAACTATTGCCGACGGTGATGGGCGCTATATTTTGAATCTGGCGGAAAGTATCTGGAATTATGCGCAGCCGGGCGAAGTTTTTGACAAGGAATCGATTGTTAAAATTATCCGTTCACGGGCGCCGGTTTATGATAAGGGGCGGGACGGCCATTATAATCTGATTTCCGCGGTGCACAAATCTTTGCGTGGGTCTGACGTTGATGCGGCGTTATACTGGGTTGCACGGATGATTGAGGGCGGAGAAGACCCTAAGTATTTGTTGCGGCGGTTGACGCGTTTTGCGGTGGAAGATGTTTCCATGGCTGATCCGAATGCGGTTAATCAGGCGATTTCCTGCTGGGACACTTATGAACGTCTGGGTTCTCCGGAGGGAGATTTGGCAGTGTTTCAACTGGCGGCGTATCTGGCGACAGCGCCGAAGTCCGCCGGTGTATATAAAGCGATGCACGCAGCTCGTGATGCTGCGCGGCGGACAGGTTCTCTTATGCCGCCGAAGAATATTCTGAATGCGCCGACAAAGCTGATGAAACAGTTGGGATATAACGAGGGATATGAATATGATCCGGATTGCGAAGACGGTTTTTCCGGAGCGAATTATTTTCCGGACGGGATGAAGCGCATGAAGTTGTATTATCCGGTTGACCGCGGTTTTGAGCGGGAAGTCAAAAAGCGGATTGAGTATTTTGACAGGCTCCGGGCGGAAAAGCAGGCGCGGAAAAATCAGGCTTAATCTTTTGTTGACATTTTTGGACAAAACCCTATAATCGGTTTAGTTTTGTATTATTAAAAAATCGATTTATGAAAATTATTAAATCTTTAGAAATTATTTTGCATGGTATCAGTGATTATCTTACCCTTATAGAGAATAACGGAAAGATGTTTGCTGTTTGGTTTGACGAGGAATCCGGCGATGCTTTATGTATTTTTGAGGAGCAGGCGGATGAATTTGAAAAACGGTTGAGAGAGATGGAAAAAGCCGGCATGAGAATCGGGGTTTGTATCATGTTTGATATGCCGCGGGGTGATGTTGAAAGGGTTTATGAAATCAGTAAACCGCCAGTTTTGGAGCCATTGGTTGTTTTGCCGAAGCAAACCGAAAAGAAAAGGCGATATCATGTGCCCAAGCAGATGGGCAAGAACAGGTTGAATGCCAAGCCACGGCGAAGGTAAATTTTTGAGCGCAAATATCTTAGTGAGTTTGCGCTTTTTTAGTGCTTGTAAAGTATGAAAATCTAAAGTAAAATCCGCAATGTAATTTTGACAGAAAGGGCAGATTATGGCAGGCGTTAAAATCGTGAAGATAAAGCAGGAAGATGACGGGATGCGTCTGAACCGTTGGTTTTTGAAGTATTATCCGGGGTTGAGCCTGGGGCGTTTGAATAAGCTGCTGCGCACGAAACAGATAAAAGTCAACGGCGGCCGGGTTGAGGCGGCAACCAAACTGGAAGCAGGACAGGAAATACGGCTTCCGCCTTTGGACAATGAGCAACAGACGGAAGGCAAAAAAGATTTTGTGTCGGCACGTGATGTTGCATTTATGCAATCCCTGGTTATTTTTAAAGACAAGAATATTTTGGTTCTAAACAAGCCGTCCGGGCTGGCCGTTCAAGGCGGAACAAATACGGACAGGCATGTGGACGGCATGCTGGACGCTTTGAAATTTGAGGCGGCAGAAAAGCCGCGCCTGGTTCATCGTATTGACAAGAATACCAGCGGGCTGCTGGTTTTGGCAAGAAACCGCAAATATGCGGAACTGTTGACGAAGGCTTTTCGCGAGCATCAGCTGCAAAAAACTTATCTGGCCTTTTGTATCGGTGTGCCCCGGCAGCATGAGGGCGAAATAAAAGGGCGTTTGCTCAAAGTCGGCGAGAAAAGCGTGATTGACAGGGACGGTAAGGAAGCTGTGACTCTTTACAAGGTTTTGGATACGGCGGGGAATAAGTTTTCTTTGATTGCCGCTTCTCCGTTGACAGGACGGACGCACCAAATCAGGGCGCATTTGGAATCTATCGGCTGTCCGATTGCCGGAGATGATCGGTATTATGGCGAAGTTCGTCAAAAATTCAGTATTTTTGCAGATAAACTTTATCTGCACGCATACAAAATTAACTTATCCGCGTTATATAATAAGAAGCTGGAAATTACGGCGGGGCTTCCCGATTATTTTAAGGAAAGCTTGAAAGCTGCCGGTATTATCTTTAAGGAGTAAAAGCATGAGATTTATAAAAGTTTTGATAAAAGTGATTATCGGACTGATTATTGTTGCCGCCATTGCCGGATATTTGTTCATCCGCAATTTTGATTTGAACAAATATAAGTCGGAAATTTCAACTTTGGCCGAGGAACAGCTGGGACGAAAACTGGCAATTAATGGTGAGGCAAAACTCGGTATTTCTTTTACTCCGACACTGATTATCGAGGATGTTGAACTGGCTAATGCGGAAGGAGCTTCCCAACCGCAGATGGTTACTGTCGGAAGCCTGGAAGTGAAGCTGGCTTTGCTGCCTTTGTTGAAACGCCAGGTGGTTATTGATAATGTTATTTTGCAGAATCCGGTTATTAATCTTGAAGTTGCCGCTGACGGGACGCCGAACTGGGTTTTCAAAAAAAGCGGCGGACAGGTTTCTCCGCAGCAAATCGAGCTGATGAAAGACCAGGCGATTGCGACCGGTTTGGTTGATATGAAAACAGCGGACAAGGCTGCGGAAATTGTTCAGAAGAATCCGGCAGCCGCGGCGTTGGCCGGTTTTGCCGCCAAGAAAGTTTTGATTGAAAACGGCCAGTTTAATATGGTGAATTATCAAAACGGTTCGGCATTTAATGTGGAATTGGTTCGTTTTACCATGACGGCGCCGAGCATGGATGCTGCCATTCAGACGGAATTTGAAGTTTTGTTTAACGGCCAGAATATTAAAGGCAAGGCAACATTGGGTGCTTTAAATATCCTTCTGGCCGGGACGGACGCTTATCCGGTGGAGGCCGACCTCAGCGCTTACGGCGTCAGTTTGAACGCAGCTGTTAATCTGCATGATGTTTTGACGAAGCCATCTTTTGCGGCTAATGTTAACTTGCATAATCCGCAGGGCAATTTTGGTGCGCCGGACGTGAAACTACTGGCTGAGGTCAGCGGCAATCAGCAGGCCGTTTCCGCCAATATTCAAAGCCTGAATGTTAACGGAAATATTATCAGCGGTGAAGTCAGCGTCAATATTTCGGAAGTTACGCCGTATGTTGTGGCGAATTTGAACAGCGATTTAATTAATGTTGTTTCTCTTGCGCCGGTTCAGACAACGGTCTGGCAGATGCCGGCTTTGATTGCTTCTGCCGAGGCCAGCCAGTTTGTGCCAGACACGGTGATTCCCTTCTCTTTGATGAAGCAGCTTAATGCCAAAGCCGCACTGAATATTAAGACTTTGCAGGTCAGCCCGGATATGGTTTTGAACAATGTTTCGATGAATGCGGTTTTGCTTAACGGGATTTTGAATGTTAATTCCCTGAAGGCTGATTTGGGCGGCGGGACGCTTAATGCCGTTATTACGGCCAATTCTTCATTGAAGAATATTACCGTTACGGCTGTCAGCAAAGGCGTTGTTTTGCAGCAGTTGTACAGCAAGCTGCAGAGTGGGCCGAACAGCAATGCTTTCGGAATTGTCGAGGGGGGAAATACGGATATAAACATTAATCTGTCTGGCAGCGGTGACACATATCGCCAGTTGGTCGACTCTATGAACGGCAGTGCCGTGGTTATTGTTGACAAGTCGGTTGTTCATCCGGGGTCGCTGGATATTCTGACCGGTAATTTTATTATGCAGATTTTGCATACTTTAAAGTTGGATACGGCCAAGGTGCAGAATTTGGATTTGACCTGCGCGGTTGTTCGGGCAGATGTTACGAATGGCATTGTTAATTTTCCGAAAGGAATCGCCGTTAATTCAAAGCAGCTTAATCTGGTCAGCAGCGGTAAATATAATCTGAACAATGACGGGATTGATTTTACGGTCAGACCTTATTCGGGGCAGATTATTGATGCAAATCTGGCGCAGGCTCTGAGTTCGTTTATTAAAATCAAAGGAACGGCCCAGGATCCGAAGATTGTTTTGGATGATGCACAGGCTTTGAAGGCTTTGGTAGGCATTGCCGCTACGGGCGGAACGGCTTATCTCGGATCGCAGCTGGTTCTTGATGCCGACAGCACGCCTTGTTACACGGCTTTGAAGGGGACTCAGTATCAGTCCCGTTTCCCGGGGCCGGGCGTTGTGACGAAGACCGGACAGGATATTTATCAGGGAACGGACGACGCGGTCAAAGGGAGTGTCGATGCCGTGAAATCGACGGTCAAAGACTCTTCAAAAGAGGTTAAAAAATCTCTGAAAGATTTGGAGAGCGCGGCTAAAGGCTTTTTGAAATCTTTGCAGCAGTGAGGTGTTTATGAGTGATAAGTTTACTGAGGCGCAGAGAGAGATTTCTGCAAACCGCAAGGAAATTATTGAAAAGCTGGTTCGTTTCGCTTTGACGGATGCCTTGCTTTTCTGGTCGCATAACGATGAATTGTCGCGGCGCCAGGAAAAATTGTGGATGCCGGTTATTATTTGGGCGCGGAAGCTGTTGCATACAGAAATTGTAACGACAGACGGTCTTGACGTTCCAAAGGAAAATGAAAAAATTGTCGATGAACTGAAGGTTTTTCTGGAGAAACTGTCCGACAAGAAGCTGACGGCGTTGTATCTGGCGGCATTGGATATGCGTTCGGTTATTTTGGCGATGGCTTTGGTGCAAGGGCGTCTGGATGCTGAGGAGGCTTATAAGGCTGCCTGGCTTGAGGAGTTGTGGCAGGCCGAAAAGTGGGGAATTGACCCGGAAGCCGAAAGCAAGCGTCTGGAACAGAAAAAGGAACTTCAGGAGATTGAGGCCTTTTTAAAACGGGACTGATTTATGAATAAAGAGGTCTATATTAAAATCCGCGGTCGGGTTCAGGGGATTGGTTTTCGCTGGTGGGCCGTGAAAAAAGCCCGGGAAATCGGCGGCATTTCCGGCTGGGTCAGGAATGTGGAAGATGGCAGCGTGGAAATTATGATGTCGGCGGAAGAAGACAAGCTTGATGAAATGCTGCTTGCCTGTCACAAAGGTCCGCCGTTATCCCGTGTCGACAGCGTGGATTTTGTTGTTGGGCGGTGGAGCAGTTTTTTGCCGCCGATTGAGCCAGGTATTTTTAAAAGAGCATGAGCCGGGCTTGATATTTTGTTAAAGAGGTATATCTAAAAGCTGTAAGAGGCGTGAGGATATAATCAATGATAAGGGCGGTTCCAAAAAATATTGTACAGGCCTATCGGCTGGCAACAGAAGAGATTGACGATTCTGACGATTTGGAGCAGAAAATTGACGCGGCTTCCAAAGTGATTGACTTTTGTGCGGAAACGGATTCCTGCCGGCTTGACGACAGTATTAAGAAAAATCAGATTATGTATTGGTCATATATCAACCGGGCAAAGGCTTATCTGGATAAAAACGGCGAAGAGTCCGATTATGAATATTCTCGTAAGAATTATATCAGAGCCTTGAAAAATTATAATGAAGCGCTGGCTTTTGCTGTCAGTGAAAATGATGTTCGGGATGTTTTGAGAAATATGGCCGCTCTTTGCCGTAAGCTTGGAGATGAAGAAGGTTATATTCAGCTCAAGCTGGAGGAAATTGACGGTTTGCCGGACAACGAGAAATTTCAGGAATATTGTTCTCTGGTAAATGAACTGTCAGGAAATGCCGATAAAATCAATATTCTGGAAAAGGCTTTGTTTGCGGTCACGGATGAGGATGTTTCCTTTGTAACGAAGTGTCGTAATACTATAGAAGTGTGTCGTTATTTGGAAAAGAGCTATTTGCACGGCGGTGATGAGGCGAATGCGGCGCGGGTGTCGAATTTGCGTCGGAATGCCGAGGAACTGTTGTCGCGCGGCTAGTCTGTGGTGCAGAAAAAAGAAAAACCGGGGTTGCTGTGGCACCTCGGTTTTCTTAGTTAATAATTTTTAAGAGAGAGCTCATTTTGAAATTCTTTAAGGTGTTCCTGTATCAGTTCAGTGTATTTTTCTTCTTCTAAAATATGGCAGTTCAGAAGAATTATGCCTTCAAACAGGTACCTTAGGGAATTTAGTTCCTCTTGATTTATTGTTTTTAAATTTGAGATAATGAAATTTGTGTAGTCATATACCAGTTCTTCATTATCATCCCGTTCCCATAATTCCTGTTCGGTTATATCTGTTTTTTCATGAAGTTTGAGTTCATGGAGCAGATACTTATGAACGGTTGGGTTAAGCGGGTAGTTTTCAGCAATGTAATGAACATGAAATAATGAGAAATCTTTCCATTCAGTCAACAGGTTTTCGTTTTTGCAAAACAGTTTGAGGCTGTTGATGAGCGGGTTGGATCCCGGTGCGTCGTATTCACTGTCATCACTGGCGTTGCGTACGGCCAACATTTTGAAAATCAGGTTGCTAACAAGCAAGTCCAGCAAAATGTCGGTATAAGAGAGATTGTTACTTCTCTCTTCATAAATTTTGATTTCTTCCTCATCCGGCATTATTGTTGAAATAATGTCGCAGATGTCTTCAAGTATTGTTTTCATAATATCTTATAATTATAGTTTTCCAGTCGTGAATATACACTATGGACAAAATTTGTCAATAGAAAAATCAAGTGTTTTTTCAGAAATTTTAAGCCTGATTGATATCAGGCTTTTTTGTTTGTCAACATATCAAACTCTTCTTTTTTACGGTTGAGCATGGTTTGGTTTTCTTCCGTAAGCCGGGTAGGTTTGCGGGCAATGACGTATTGCGGCAGAAGTTTTTTGATTTCGCTGATGTCTTTGTTCCAGGCCTGGGGACGGATGCGGATTTTTTTGCCTTGGCCGGCGGAAACTTTCGGCGTAATCTCTCCGGTTTCGGCGTCTTCAAATTCCGGCAGGGTCAGGCGCAGGTTCTCCAAGGTTCCGGGAATGAGAAATTCAATGAATTCGCCGCTGTTAATGTAGTTGCGGATTTCAAAGATGGCGTCATCATTCTGCCATTCGACAATGGAACCGGCAAAGAGCCAGTCGCCGAGTGTCCGGGTGTATTCATAGTTTTGGCTGATGTTGGTGAGTTTGCCGTCATGGAAACCCAGACAGTAGCCGCGATTTTGCAGTGTGTTGAGGTCGTCCATATATTTTGTGTAATCCCAGTTGTCAGGGGCGTTATACCAGTCATCAATCGCCTGACGGTAGGTGCGGGCAACAATGCCGGCGTAATATTCAGTTTTATTGCGGCCTTCAACTTTCAGGGAATCCATGCCAATACTCAGCAAGTCCGGCAGGCGGGGCATGAGGCACATATCTTTTGAGTTGAGCATATAACCGCCGTGGTCGTCTTCAACAACTTCATAATACTCACCCGGACGGAACTCTTCTTCAAGGAGAAATTCAAAGGAATCCTTGTTGTTTTCGTCAATAATCAGTTCTTTTATCGTGCCGTCTTTCAGGCGCAGGTGGAGTTTATAATGCCAGCGGCAGCAGTGGGCGCATTTACCCTGATTGGCGCTGCGGTCCGCCAGATAGTTTGAAATCAGGCAGCGTCCGGAATATGACATGCACATGGCGCCGTGCATGAAACATTCAAGCAGGATGTCCGGGCATTTTTCGCGAATTTCCTTCATTTCGGCATAGGTTACTTCCCGGCCGAGAACACAGAGCTTTGCCCCCTGGTTTTGCCAGAAGCGGACAGCCGGCCAGGAACAGATATTTGCCTGTGTGGATACGAAGAGGTTCAAATCCGGGGCGTTGTCCTTGACAAACTGAAAAACGCCGGGGTCGGCAATGAGCACGCCGTCCGGTTTTAAGTGGCTGAGCGTTTCGACAAAGACCGGCAATTTTTCAACATCACGGTTGTGCATGAACAGATTCAGTGTCAGGTAGATTTTTTTTCCTTTGCTATGGACGAACTCTATGCCTTCTTTCAGTTCTTCAAGAGAAAATTTTGACTGGGAACGCAGGCACAAATCCGGTGTTCCGGCATAAACGGCGTCAGCGCCGTAGAGGATGGCGGTTTTTAGTTTTGTCAGTGAACCGGCGGGCAATAGAAGTTCTGCTTTGTCTAACATTTTTAATCCTTAACAGTAATTTGACTGGTGTAAACGTTCAGTTCGCCGAGCGGTGTTTCTTCAATATAGGCTTTGGCGATGAATGGAAGCTTAGTCCTTTTTTCTTCCAAAATCCAGAAATAAATCGGGCGGTCAGAAGTAATCTGCCACAACAGGTCATCTCCGTTGGTGTCGAGCTTGTCGATATAGAGGGAGCATTTGCGCGCCGTTCCGCCGTAGGGAGAATATTTTCCGGGGATTAGTTCTTCGTCGCCTTCATCTTTGAAGATAACGTCAAAACGGCGTTTACCGTCAAAAACTTCCATGCGGGAATCGCAAAAGCGAAGTTCGGCGTATTGTTTTGATATTTCGGCAAAGACGGTTTGGAGGTCGGTTGTTCCCGCATTTTTTGGATCCTGCGTGATGTCAACTTTTTTGCTCTTGTCGTTTTTGGAGCTGATGCGGTAGACGGGCAGCCCCTCTTTGTTGTAAAACATTTCTTTGGTACGCCGGTTGCTGCGGGTTTTTGATTTGTAGCGGTAAACCTGCGTTTTGAAAGAGCCGTCCGGCATGATGTCGCCGGAGGTATAATATTCGGCGGTAAACGGATACACCGTGTCGAAAAAGCCGTTGGTTTTAACTTCTGATTTGGTCAGATAATGTTTTTTATCAAGATTGTATTCAAAAGAGGTGCGGCTGGCGTCAAAAATGCCGATATGGACAATGAAGTCGTGTTTAATGCCGGCAGCGTGCAATGGTTGGCTGTATAAGAGGAAAAGCGATAAAAAAAGCGTTTTTTTGAACATGGGTTTTAGTCTTTCTTAAATCTTTTGCAGCATACTAGCATAAAAAAATATATTTTAAAGGAATTTAACGTGAAAAAGGTTATGGTTTTGAAAGGCGGCTTTTCCGCGGAAAGGGAAGTCAGCCTGGTCAGCGGCGCCGGGGTGGAACAGGCGCTTCGGCAAAAAGGGTATGACGTTGCCGGTTTTGATTTGAAAGACAGCGGCGCGCTGATTGATGCGCTTCGTCGGGAGAAGCCGGATGTTGTTTTTAACGCTTTGCACGGCAACTGGGGGGAAGACGGTGCGGTACAGGCTTTTTTGGATATGTTGCAAATTCCCTATACGCATTCAGGTATGAAAGCGTCTTTGCTGGGGATGGACAAGGAATTGTCCCGTCAGGCTGCCGCCAAGAACGGGGTTCGCGTTGCCGAGGCCGAGCGTTTGCTCTATGGCGATTATAAAAGCCGGGGGACGAAAATTCCCTATCCTTATGTTTTAAAACCGGTGTGCGACGGTTCAAGCGTCGGTGTGTTTATTGTCAGAAATGATGCGGACAGGCAGGCTGTTTCTTATGAACGGGATGATGTGGAACTGTTGTGCGAAAAGTATATTGCCGGCAAAGAACTGACGGTTATGGTTTGGAAAGACAGGGCTTATGTGGTTACGGAACTGCGTCCGGAAGTTGCGTTTTATGATTACAAGGCCAAGTATACCGAGGGTATGACCCGGCACGTTCTGCCGGCGGAAATTCCCGAAGAAGCGGCAGCAACGGCGCGGCGTTATGCGGAAACGGTTCACCGGGCTTTGGGCTGCCGGATGGTTTCGCGTTCTGATTTTCGTTATAATGCCGAGGACGGCGTCGTATTTTTGGAAATCAATACAAACCCCGGTTTGACACCGTTGTCCTTGGTTCCGGAACAGGCGCGTTTTGCCGGAATCAGTTATGAAGATTTGTGCGCCGAACTTGTGGAAAACGCGCAATGCAGAAGCAGAAAGTGATTGTTATTGCCGGGCCGACGGCTTCGGGAAAGTCGCAGTTGGCCATTGATGCGGCACTGGCTGTCAGCGGTGTAGTGGTGAATGCCGATTCTATGCAGGTTTATCGGAATACGCCGATTATTTCCGCTTGCCCAAGTGAAGAAGACAAAGCGCTTGTTGCGCACCGGTTGTATGAAATCTGGGATGCGGAAAAAAACGGTTCGGTTGTCGACTGGCTGAATTTGGCGGTTGCCGAGATTAAAAACATTTGGCGGGACGGGAAAATTCCGGTTGTCGTCGGCGGAACGGGGCTGTATTTGGATAATCTGATTAACGGGACGACGCCAATTCCCGAAACAAGTCCGGAAGTCAGGGATAAAGTAAAAAAAATGCTGGAAGATAACGGCGTTCGGCAGCTGCATGATATGCTGGCAGAATTTGATCCGCCGTCTGCTGCAAAACTGAATCCTAATGATACGACCCGGGTGCGCCGGGCTTTGGAAGTTTATTTTGATACGGGGAAAGCCTTGAGCGCCTGGCATAGGCTGCCGATGATAAAGAAGCTTCCCGATGCGGCATTTTGGGTTGTCAAGATTGTACCATCGGCGGAAGAGCTGGATGAACGCTGTTTTCGGCGTTTTGACCAAATGATTGCCGGCGGCGCGCTAGACGAGGCTGTTGCTTTGTCCGCCCGTCACCTGAACCGCCGGTTGCCGGCCATGCGCGCGCTCGGTGTTCCTGAACTGATGGATTATGCAGAGGGAAGAACGACGCTGGAGGAGGCAATTATGCTCGGAAAACTGCATACGCGGCAATATGCCAAGCGTCAGCGGACTTGGTTTAATAATAAACTCAATGCTGATTTAGTGCTGAATCAATGTTATAGCGGACAAAAAGAAGTTATAGAAAATATAATTAAGTTTGTGAAAAGTTAATTAATAGTGTTGCACAATAGGCGAGATGGTTATAAAAAGAATTAATAATTAATGAACTGAAATCCGGAGATAAATATCATGATGTCAAAAATAATGGGCTGGTTGTCAGCAGATATGGCAATCGACCTGGGTACTGCCAACACTCTGGTTTATGTCAGAGGAAAAGGCATTGTTCTTAACGAGCCTTCCGTTGTCGCCATTGAGGAATACAGAGGCAAAAAACAGGTTTTAGCTGTCGGTAATGACGCCAAGCTGATGCTTGGGCGTACCCCGGGCAACATTCATGCAATTCGTCCGCTGCGCGATGGCGTTATTGCTGATTTTGAAATTGCCGAAGAAATGATTAAATATTTTATCCGCAAGGTACACAACCGCCGTTCTTTTGCATCTCCGATGGTTATCATTTGCGTTCCGTCCGGTTCAACAGCCGTTGAGCGTCGTGCTATTCAGGAATCTGCCGAAGCGGCAGGTGCCAGAAAAGTATGGCTGATTGAAGAACCTATGGCTGCGGCAATAGGCGCCGGGCTTCCGGTTACCGAACCGACCGGCAGCATGGTTGTTGATATTGGCGGCGGTACGACCGAGGTTGCCGTTTTGTCTTTGGGGGGGATTGTTTATGCCCGTTCTGTTCGCGTCGGCGGCGATAAGATGGACAATGCCATTATTTCTTATATCCGCCGTAATCATAACCTTTTGGTTGGTGAAGGCAGCGCCGAGAAAATCAAAAAAGAAATCGGTTCAGCCTGCCCGCCGGAAAAAGGCGAAGGCCGTACCGTTGATATTAAAGGCCGCGATTTGATGAACGGCGTTCCCAAGGAAATCGTCATTACTGAACGTCAGGTTGCCGAGAGTTTGGCAGAACCAGTTTCCCAGATTGTTGAAGCCGTTAAGGTCGCTTTGGAAAACACGGCACCGGAACTGGCAGCCGATATTGTTGACAAAGGTATTGTCTTGACCGGCGGCGGCGCTTTGCTTAGCAATTTGGATCAGGTTTTGCGCAATGCGACAGGACTTCCTGTTTCCATTGCCGAAAATCCTCTGGCTTGCGTTGTTAAGGGAACCGGCAAGGCTTTGGAAGATTTGTACAAGCTGAAGAGCATCCTTTCAAGCATGTACTAAATTGTTTTGGGCGTGTTTCCGAGCCGGCATAAGATTTTCTCCGGAATGTTTTATGGCGGCTTGGGGGAACACGCTCTTTCTGCTTTATGTAAACCTTTCGTTTCCGAGTTACAGACGTTATGAAGCACAGAAGAGTTTTATTTATGCAATTAAGCCAGATCAGGCTGCTGATTAAAAAGTTTGCTTTAGTCATTCTTTTTTTGGTAGCTTTTATTATGATGTTGGTCAATAAAACCGATACGGTGCTGATTGATAAGACGTCTTCGGTGGCAACTGACGTTATCAGTCCGGTTATTGACGTGCTGATTATTCCGGCGCGGCTGGTTGCCAATGTTTATGATTATTTTAAGGGAATGAGCCTGGCTTATGAGGAAAATAAGCAGTTGAAAATGGAAAACCGCAGGCTGCGTCTTATCGGCGAGCGTGCCCGGGCTTTGGAAATCGAAAACAAACTGTTGTCGCGTATTTTGAATTATACAAAACCGCCGGCGGAAAAAATGGTGACAGCTCGTATTGTGGCTGAAGAAGGGGATGCCTTTTCTCATTCTCTGATTGCCTATGTCGGTAAGGATAACGCTTCTGTTGAGGAAGGGCAGATTGTTTTGAACGAACGCGGTATTATCGGGCGAATCGACAATGTCGGAGATGCTTATGCAAAAATCTTGCTGTTGACGGATATCAATTCCAGGATTCCGGTTGTTATCGAAAAAAGCAGAACCCGGGGGATGATGGCCGGTGACAATACGCAAAGCCCGAAACTTGTATTTTTGCCGTTGTCTGCGGAAATCAGCGTCGGCGACAGAATTGTTACCTCCGGTGTTGCCGGTGTTTTTCCTCCCGGTTTGCCGGTCGGAGTTGTCAGCAAAGTTGACAAGCGGGATATCCGCATTACGCCTTATGCGGATCTGGACAGTCTTGAATATGTCAAAATCGTTTCTTTTGCCGAAGAGGCTTCGCCGGAAAGCGATTTAGCCACGCCGGAAAACAGCGGGATTTAGTTTCGATGAACGATGACTGGAAAGAAACATTGACATTATATTTGCAAAGGCTGCTGCCGCTTTTGTCGTCGGTTTTGCTGCTGTTGCTTTCCTGTATGCCATTTGTTCCGGCTATTTTTCATCCTTCTGTGGCCTTGATTTGCGTGTATTACTGGATGTTGCATCGTTCGGATGTTTTTAACCTGTTTTCGGTTTTTATTCTGGGAGTTGTGGCTGACTTGATTTCTGCATCGCCGTGGGGGGCGAATGTTTTTGAATTGTTGATTTTGTTTGTTTTAATCAGTAATTTTTTGAAATATTTCAACGGAAAGCCTTTTGAGGTTATGTGGGCGGGATTTATTCCGGCAGCTTTTATTTCCATGTTTGCCAAGTGGTTTGTGCTTTCGGTTTATTATAGCCAGTTTTTGCCTCTGGGAATGTTGATGTTTTCTCTGCTGATTACGGTTGCGTCTTATCCGATTGTCAGCCTGGTTAATGTTTTTGTGCAGAACAAATTTATGACGGATGAGGTTTGAGATGAATCGCGACAATGACAAAGGCAAGGTTCTGATCAAACGCTCCATGATTATGGCAGGATGCAAGGTGTTTGTTTTGCTGTGTATCATTGCCCGCCTGTATTATCTGCAGGTTTATCAGGCAGACAGGTTTAAGACTCTGGCTGATGAAAACCGCATATCCACCCGCCTTTTGATTCCGCAGCGCGGTATTATTTATGACCGCAACCACAAAGTTTTGGCAACGAATGAACAGAATTTTCAGGCGCTGATTGTGGCTGAGCAAACGACGAATGTTCAGGAAACGCTGGATGCTTTTAAGAAAATCATGCCATTGAGCGACAGCGAAGAAGAGCGAATCAAGAGGGATTTGAAGCGCAATCGCAGTTTTGTGCCGATAAAAATCAAAGATAACCTGACGTGGGAAGAAGTTTCAAGGATTCAATTGAACGCTTCCGATTTGCCCGGCATTATCATAGACGAGGGGCTGAACCGCTATTATCCTTACGGCGAAAAAATGGCGCCGGTTATCGGTTATGTGGCGGCGGTTTCCGAGAAAGACGTTAAAGACGATCCCTTGCTGGAAGTTCCGGGATTTAAAATCGGAAAGTCCGGTATTGAGAAATATTTGGAACAGCGGCTGCGCGGCAAAGGCGGCATTTTGAAGCTTGAAGTCAATGCTTATGGCCGGGTTATGAAAGAGATTGAGGAAACCGAAGGCGTTCACGGCGAAAACATTACTTTGACGCTTGATGCCCGGTTGCAGGAAAAAGCCTATGACGCGTTTGGCGAAGAGAGCGGCGCGGCAATTTTGCTGGATGTGCACAGCGGCGAAATTCTGGCTTTTGTTTCCACGCCGTCTTTTGATCCCAATGCTTTTACGCAGGGGTTGAGTACGGAGCAGTGGAATGCACTTTTGAATAACGAACGTCATCCGCTGACGAATAAGGCCATTCAGGGGCAGTATTCTCCCGGTTCGGTTTTCAAACCGCTGGTGGCGATTGCCGGGTTGGAAGCCGGAGCGATAAAAACTGATACGCGGCATTTCTGTGCCGGAAAAATGCTGCTGGGCGATCATCCTTTTCATTGCTGGAAGAAAATCGGCCATGGGTATCTTGATGTGGTTGAGGCTCTGAAACATTCCTGCGATATCTTTTTTTATGAAACGGCACAGCGGACGGGGATTGATAAGATTGCTGAAGTTGCCCGGCGTTTTGGTTTGGGTAAAGCGGTGAATATCGGTTTGGAAAATGAAAAGGCCGGATTGGTTCCCGATAAAGAATGGAAGCTGAAACGCTATGGTGAGCCGTGGCAGGTCGGTGAAAGTCTTATTTCCGGCATTGGGCAGGGATATCTTTTGGTGACGCCGCTGCAGTTGGCAACAATGACCGCCCGTTTGGCTAATGGCGGTTATGAAGTGACGCCGACGTTTTTTCCGGTTAAAGATAAAAACCATTTTAACAAGATTAATGTTTCCAAGGCACATTTGGATATTGTCAAACAGGGGATGTTTGAAGTTGTCAATGCTCCCGGAGGAACGGCCTGGGCTTCTCAGTTTGTTTATAATGGCCAGCGGATGAGCGGAAAGACCGGTTCGGTTCAAGTGCGCCGTATCAGTTTAAAGGAGCGCCAGACGGGTATTATCAAACAAAAAGACCTGCCTTGGAAATATCGTGACCATGCGATTTTTATCGCCTATGCGCCGGCGGATAATCCTAAATATGCGTTGGCCGTTTTGGTTGAGCACGGTGGCGGCGGTTCGTCCGTGGCGGCGCCGATTGCAGCAAAGATTTTGAAAGAAAGTTTGATTCTTGACCCCGTCGGAAAAGAAGCGGCGGCTCAGCAGCAGGAATAAAAGATATGTACAAACCTTATGAAACGACGTTTAAAAGCCAGAAGCTGACAATCAGGGAAAAGCTGATGAATATCAGTTTTTGCTATGTTTTGTTTATTTGTGTTTTGGCTGCAATCGGGATTACGATGTTGTATTCTGCTGCTAACGGCAGCTGGCGGCCGTGGGCGTTGAACCAGCTTGTCCGTTTTGGCGTCGGCTTTGGCGTCATGCTGTTTTTTGCTCTGATTGATATTCGCGTTTTGATGCGTTATGCCTATGTATTTTACTTTTTTACGCTTATTCTGCTGGTGATTGTTGAAGTCGGCGGGCATGTTGGCATGGGGGCTCAACGCTGGATTAATTTTGGCTTTTTTAAGTTACAGCCGTCGGAGTTGATGAAAATTGCCCTTGTGTTGGCTTTGGCCCGGTTTTTTCACACGTCTTCATTGCAGTCGATTGAAAGTATCAAGGGGATTATTCCCGCGCTGTTGCTGGCGTTGGTTCCGGCCGGGCTGATTATTATTCAGCCGGATTTGGGAACGGGTTTAATGCTGCTTTTTACGACAACCGCCATCTTTTTTGCCATTGGGGTACAGTTATGGAAGTTTGCGATTGTTGCCGTTTGCGGTATTGTGCTGATGCCGATTGCCTGGATGTTTTTGCATGATTATCAACGCGACCGCGTTTTAACGTTTCTCAATCCGGAAAGGGATCCGCTTGGCGCGGGCTATCATATTATTCAATCCAAAATTGCTCTGGGGTCGGGCGGCGTTTTCGGCAAAGGTTTTTTGAAAGGGACGCAGAGCCATTTGAATTTTTTGCCGGAAAAACATACCGATTTTATTTTTACCATGCTTTCCGAAGAATGGGGCATGATTGGCGCCGTTTTTGTCATCTTGGTTAATTTTTGCATTATTGCCTATGGTTATTCCTTTGCCATGAAAAGCACCAGCTATTTTGGCAAGGTCGTTGCCATCGGTTTGACAACCAACTATTTTCTTTACGTTTCAATCAATACAGCCATGGTTTTAGGTCTTATTCCTGTTGTCGGTATTCCTCTTCCGCTGATTTCCTACGGCGGAACCGTCATGCTCTCGATTATGGCGAGTTTCGGAATCCTTTTATCGGTATATATTAATCGTCATATTCAGTTTGGCAAAGAATAAAAAGCGTATAGCACGTTATCTAGAGCAATTTTACGGTGGTTCGAAAAATCCATGTACTAGTGTGTACACTAGGATTTTTCTCACACCTAGAAATCACTCTATCTAACGCACTCTCCGCTTTTTCTTTAGCGGAGAATGGGAGGGTGCAGCGCTTTTTTTGACCTTAAATCTTATTATCGGACTCACAGAATCCCTTTTCCTGCCATGTATATCAAAATAGTTTCTTTGGTGAAAATGTGAGGTAAGAGGGGTTATTCGTACTCTCGCGAGCGGGAGAAGTTTTCCGAAGGATGGGTGGACGGATTCTGCGGCGGTTGTTTGCGCAATTTATTTTTACGTTCGATGACTTTGTGTGTTGTTTCCGTTATTTTTTCACCTTTGATTGTTCTTTGGTGGCTTTTGTTATAACGGCGCAGATGTTTTTTGGCTTCGTCAGGCAGAGAGGCGGCGTATTCTGATGTCAGGTCGACTCCTTCCGGCGCTTTTTTTATATCGAGATTGAGGCTTAAAGCGGCCGCCAGAAGCCCAGTGCGAAAGGCTTCAGTTTTAATGTCATCAAAGACAACGCTTTCCAAGCCGTTTCCCTTGGCTGTTTTTAGGAGTTGGTAAAAATATTCATAAGACAGGGGCTGGTTATTTTGTGCGCCGATTTTTACGTCCACGCTTTCCGAATCCGGTTCCGCTTCAATGGAGATGACGGCGCCGCTGTCACCATTTTCTTCCTGTTCCGGAGATGGAGTTATCGTGATGTCCAGTTTGTTTTCCTGCGGTGCTTCATAGCTGATTGTTCTTTTAGGTTCGTTATTCTCGTCTAAATCCCTGTTGACCCATTCTTCCAGAGGTTTGGCGTATTGTTCGGCCAGTGATTTGTTTTCCCCCGTTTTTACGGGAGCCTGTTGCGCCGTTTCTTCTTTTTCAAGTTGTTGCAGGATGTTCTTTTTTTCTTCGACAGAAACCGGAACTCGCTGTTCTTTTTCCTTTTCTGCTTTTTGAGTCTGCGGTTGTTTTGTCTGTTCTGGCGCTTTAGGCGACGCTTCTTTGAGAATGAAGACTCTTTTGTTGGGAATAATTAAAACCTGTTTGTCAGTGTCTTTATATTTTTCTTTATAGAAGGCCAGTTCTTCGTCGTAAGTCATTTCCCGTTTTTCTTCGACGGGTGTCGGCGTTTTTTTCTTTTTTCTTTTTTTACGTTTTGGAGTTGGCGGAGGTGTTTGTTCTTCTCCGGCAGTTTCAATGATGGTGTTTAAATCGGCAAAATCGTGGATAATCTGAGGTTTTTCAGAAAGCGTTTGCGGAGCTTTTTCTTTTTTCCGGTCAGCATATTTTTCAAGAATATTGTCTTTCAGCCGTCGGCCTTGATTGGCCCGCAACGCAAATTTCAGACCATTGGGATTAGTAATCTCAAATCCCTGTTGTTCCAGTTCTTTACGGTATTCTTCATATGTGACAATATCTTTGGCCATTTGTTTTACCTTACTGAAAAATATATGTTTAATGTAGCATATAAATAAGGCGGCGTCCAGTCCTTATCGGCTGAGGATGCTGACAAACTCTTCTTTGGTTTGAGCGCGAAGGTAGGGGTTGCAGCGTTTTTCAATTTCCAGCGGTGTCGGCGCAACGGGAAGTCCGCGCTGCAGACGATTTTGTGCGTTTTGCAGATAAGCGATGACATCCGGGTTTCCGTTGGCAAAATACAGGGCATCGTTGGCGCCGGCCATGGTATATTCATGTCCGGGATAAAAAACAACATCATCCGGAAGATTTTTCACTTTTTGCACCGAAGCCCACATTTGGTCAATGTTTCCTTCAAATAAGCCGCCGATGCAGAGGTTGAACAACATATCGCCGGTAAAGACGATTTTATCTTCGGGAAAATACCACAGGATATGGCCGATTGTATGTCCGTCAACACCGATGATTTCAGCACGCGATTTTCCCAGCATGAATGTGTTTCCGGGGTTTACGCCGCGGTCGAAGCCCGGAATCCTTTTGGCATCGGCATTGTTGCCGATGATTTCGGCATGAAATATTTCTTTCATGTCCAGATTGCTGTCCGTGTGGTCAAAATGGTGATGTGTGTTAAGCACAAAAGAGGGTTTTATCGCCAGTTCTTTGCAGGCAGCGACAATCGGGGCTGTTTCTGAGGGGTCGATAACGGCGCTGATGCCTGTTTCCTTATCGGTTATCAAATAAGAGTAGTTATCCATGGAGCCGGCGCGGCAGAGGACTGTATTGACCTTTATCATAAATAATCCTCCGGGTGGACTTCATCAATCTGTTCCGGGGAAACATACTGTTCGGCGTATTCTTTGTAGACTTCGTTGGAAATGAAGACACGATATAAGTCAGGGTCAATATGCCCGGTATCTTTCATATTTTTCATGATTGTCAGGACTTCGCTCAATTTTTTCGGTTCTTTATACGGGCGGTCGTTGGAGGTCAGAGCCTCAAAGATATCGGCGATGGCCATGATTTTTGCAGGGATGGACATCTGGTCACCGGTCAGGCCGTAAGGATAGCCTTTGCCGTCGATGCGTTCATGGTGGGCCCCGGCATATTCAACGACGTTGGCGAGTTCTTTGGGGAAGTGAATCGCCTTGAGCATATCTATTGTCACAACGATGTGTTCATTAATTTTAGCGCGTTCTTCCTTGTTGATTGTACCGCTGCGAATTTCGAGATTATACAGCTCGCCGTGGTTATATCCTTTGAAGATATGGTCTTCACGGTCTTGGAGCAGGTTTTCAATACCTGGTTTCTGATAGAGGTCAAGATTGGTGATATTATCTCTTTCTGCCCAGGATAAGCCTTTGGTTCTGTCAAAGTAACGGGTGAATTTGATTTTTGCGATTTTTTCAAGGCGGATAATGTCGGCGTCGGTAATCGGAATATCGCCGGTATTGCAACGGGCGATAAAGTCAAAATCACTTTCTAAATCTTTTACTTTGTTAACAAATTCGCTTTGCAGGTTTTGTTGAGTATCGACGTTTGCCAGACGCTTTTTCAGATATTCAATATGCGCGTCGCGGCGCAGGATTTCAAAGCGGTCGCGAATTTCGTGAATGCGGTTGTAGATGGTTTCCAGTTTGGTGGCTTTGTCAACGATGTATTCCGGGGTGGTAACCTTTCCGCAGTCGTGCAGCCAAGAGGCAATATTGAGAGAATACCAGTCGTCACGGCTCATTTCAAAGTCTTTTAACGGTCCGGTTTCTTCCTGAACGGCGGCGGTGGTCAACATTCTGGCGATTACCGGGACGCGCTGGCAATGGGCGCCGGTATAAGGAGATTTGGCGTCGATGGCGCGCGCCAGAACTTCAATGAACGATTCCAAAAGCTGGTTATAGGCTGCGCTGTATTTTCGGTTTTCCAGGACAAGGCCGGCCAGGCTGCAGATAGCCTGTGTGAATCTTTGGACTTCCGGCGTGAAAGAGATGGTTTTGCCGTTGTCGTCTTTGGCATTGAAAAATTGGGCAATGCTGATGATATTTTTTTTGCGGTTTAAAATCGGCAGTGTCAGGCAGGAGACGATACGGTAGTTGTATTCCTGGTCAAACCATTTGGAAATGGAATTGTCAAAGTCAGTGGAGGCATAAATGTTGGATGTGTTTATCAGTTCATGGTTGAGGGCGCTGGTTTCCGCCAGCGATTTGAGTTCTTTGTTACGCAAATCCGGGATATAAACGGTGGGGTAAATTGTCATGTTGTCACTGCCGCTTTTATCAAAGCCCAGGCTGTCAACGTGCGTGTATTCCAAGCTCAGGAAGTCGTCATCATTGATGATGTATAGGAGATAGCCGTCCGCATTGCAGACAGACTGAGCAAACTCAATAATCTTTTTTACGGCGACTTTGTAGTCTTTCTCCGCAAGGATAAAATTATTAAGCTCCAAAAGATTTGTCAGCGTTGAACTACTATTAATACCAGCCAATTTTTTTCTTCCTCATAACTTAATCATGCCCGTCAGCTTAACTTAATTTTATTAATATTTAATCAACAAAACGAACAACGGAAGAAATTTTAATCAGTTGATTTTTGAGATTAAATATTCAATATCTCGCGGATCCAATTCTTCTTCGGCGTTTCCGTATGACAAAATCCGCTCAATAACTTTATGCGCAAAAGTTTGGTTACTGTTGTTTTTCAAGTCAAAACGGATGTCTTTGATAACATTCAGGGCGCTGAACACCGCAGGGAAAAGGTTTTTGGGGATGAAAGCCTTTCTGAGCAGGTTGCGAATGACAAAGTCGACCTGTGTGTTGAACAGGATTTTTCTGACTTCCGTTATCGGGGTGTTAGACAAGTAAACAATCGCGTATTCAAAAAATTTCAAATCGCCCATGCAGATGGAACGAACGACCAAAGATGGTGTCAATTTGTTTGACGTATATAATTCGTGCACAAGCTCTTCAATCTGTTTGTCCGAACTGTATTCGGCAGAAACGCGCAGGGTCGCTTTTTCTTTTACCTGTTCGACAATATCCGAGGCGATGTTGTTCGGCAGATTATGTGTCATAATCAGGCGTTTTTGCAATTCCTCGGACAGGGAATTGATGATTTTGCTGATAACGGTTACCGGAAGTTCGGAGCGGTATACCAGGCAGCGCTTGACGTTTTCGCTTTCAGAATATTTGTTGACGATATTTTGATATGTGTTTTCATAAATGTTGGCCGAGTTGTTGGAAATGAGGGTGACAACAACGTCTTCGGGACATTTGTCAACAATATAAGCCGAAACTTCGTTAGACAGGTTGTGGCGCTGAGCGACGGCTTTTTGTTTGTCGATGTTTTGGGCATTTAAGATATCTATCAGTTCTTTATTGGTCAGCCCCTGATAATATTTGATGAACGGAATGGAAATGCTGTTTTCGTCATTAATCAGCTTGATGACCAGATCCTGAGGTATTTCTTTGGTGTTTTTCAGGCATTCGGCAAGAATTTGGCGTACTTTGACTTCAACATCTTCCACCATAATACGGAAGATGTCCTCGGCCAGTTTCCTTTCGCGCAGGGTAATGTTAGGCGAACTGTATAAGGAAGATAACTTTTGCACCGTAGAAATTTTATTTTCGGCAGAACGGCTGGCTGAAAGTCTGACAACATCTTCCCTTGATAATTGTTTATTATTCTGCATTTTTTTATTCCGCTTGTTATCCTGTCTCTATAATATAATAAATTTGTTATAATGTTTCATTAATTTTTTGTGACAATTACAAAAATTGTGGATTCCAGGGCGGTTAAGGGGCTAAAGCAGCGTTTCTGTCGAGTTGATCCAGTTGGGAAAAAGTTATCGTATAGTCAAGAAGACCGGCAAAATTGGGTAAATCGGAGGCAAAAATCAGATAAGGCGCCAGGAATTTGCCGTTGGGTTGCTGGTTTTTATCAAGCAGCATTTGGCGCATTTCCCTGAATTCCTGATAATCGACATTGGAATTCAGCTTTAAGGCATAGTCCGCCATGGCGGTGTAGAGCGAGGGGTAAATTCTGATACGGTAAGAATCGTCTTCTTTTTCGTCCTCGGGTTTCAGTCCTTCATCGCTGTACCAGTTTAATTCGCGGTAGAGGTTGTTGGAGAGCGGCAGGAACTTTGCCTGTCCCCAGTTGGTGTTTATGGCGGCAATCGCCAGAAACAGCGAAGGGGGAACGGCGTTTATCCGCAGTTTGAGCTGCTTGAGGAGTATGGCGTAGCGGCGGTGTCCCTGCATCGGGGTGGAAACGTCATATTTAAGCGCCAGTTTTTCGATGATTGCTTCGTCTGCGGCGTCAAGGCTGTCCTCAGCGAATTTGTGCAGCAGGTAAATGACGACTTTTCGTTCTTTTTCAAGTTCTGCGTTGACCTTCAGAGCCAGCGGCGCCAAAATTCTGAAAAAGAGGTCTTGTTTTTGTTTTTCAGGCAAATCCGCGCCGAATTTTTCGGGGATGTTTTGAATGAAAATCTGTGGAAAATTCTCTCCTGAAGGCAGAAGGTAAGTCTTGTAGTTTTGTTTTTGGAAGATTTTTTCGATTTGCGCCGTGTTGTCCGTTTTTATAAATGTTTCAGCCTGAACTACCGCCGGCCAGAAAGCGGCAGCCGCCAGGAAAAACAATTTGATAAGCGCTTTATTCTTCATAGTTTTCGACAGATTTGACTTCCGGTATGTAGGTTTTTATGACTTTTTCGACGCCTTCTTTCAGGGTGCGCAGCGCATAAGGGCAACCGGCGCAGGCGCCGCACATTTCGACATAAACAATGCCGTCAACATATTTTCTGAATACGATGTCGCCGCCGTCCTGTTTTACAGCCGGGCGAATGCGGGCGTCAAGCAGACCGTGAATTTTTTGAATGATTTCTTCATCAGTCGTTGTTTCATTGTTGTCAATGACCGCTTCTTCTCCGGTGGCCAGATAATCCATGATTTCCGCCAGAATCAGCGGTTTTAAGTCTTCCCATGAGGCTGTGGCGTCTTTGGTGACTGACACCATATCCGCAGTGATGAAAACGGATTTTATGCTGCCGAGGTCGAAAATCTGTTCCGCCAGCGGGGATTTGCGGATGGTTTTGGCATCGGCAAATTCGGCCTGGCTTTTTTTCATCAGCGGTTTGTCCGGGAAAAAATTGATGACGTCGGCATCCGGCGTGTTTTGAGTTTCAATGAGCATTTTTAATCCTTGTCTTGCGGGAGTTGGTTAGATATTTTGAGCATCAGCAGCCTGGCTTTCAGAATATAACCGTTCAGGTAAGCCAGGTGGTTGGGGGCAGTCAGGCTGTCCGGTTCGCCGTTGCGGACAATCAGGGGTGCAATGTGCGCGGCTTCCTGCAAGGCCGAAAGCATGACGGTCCAGTTTTCGTATTGTCCGGCGGCGACGATGATTTCCTTATAATCGCGGCCGATGGCCTGCAATTCCAAAAATGCGGCGTAGGCTTTTCCCCGGTTGAAGTAAAAGACGTTGTCTGCTTTGCCGTCAAACCAGCTTGAGCTGAATTCGCGAATCTGCTTTTCAAGGTCGAGGTTGGCGCGTTTCAGATTGCCGCCGGTCAAGGCCAATATGGTTTTTAAATCGCCGGCGCGGGGCGTGAAAACGATGATTCCGGCCGACAGCGCCTGATTGTATTTGTTCAGCTGACGGATGGCCCGGCGGTATTGTTTGGTTGAAGAGGGCGCAGGGACGAGATTGTTTTCAAGAGAGAACAGCCAGACCGTTCCCGGATATTGCAGCATTTCCACGGCGGTATCAAGGCGGTTGGGCTTGTTTTCGCCGGCTGGCAGCGGCGGCATGACGCGGCTGAGCGCCAGAGCCGTGTTGGCGGCAGTATTTATCATTCCGAGCTGAAAGCTGGGCATATTGTCAAGAAAATATGAAGGGAAAAAGAACGGCAGGTTGGGGGTCCACAGTTTGTCGTTGACTTCCCTGTTGACAATATATGACGTTGTGGCGATTGTTGCGGATTGTTTTGGGTCGGACAAAGGGATTTCATAGTCGGTATTGGTATCAATATCGTTGATTATCCAGCCGCCGAGAGGATAATAGAGGCAGATGACGGTAATTGCCGTCACGGTGACGATATGCCACCAGGATTTTAAAAAGAAAACCAAGGCGTTGATGGGCTTAATCTTCATCAACGAACTGTTTTTCAGCCATTTTTTTAGTTTTGAAAACAGGGCGGACAGCGGCTTGTCAAACATTCTTTTTTCCTTTTTTGGCAAAAACTTTAAGGATTTCGTTATAATCCACGGCTCCTGTTAGTTTAGCCATAATGCCGAAAGTTGCAACACCCAAAATGCATAATCCGCTTAAAAGGGCGATTTTTTTCATGAAAGCGAGATGCAGCCAGTTGCCGTAACGGGCATTCAGCGCCGTTTCTCCCAGATAAATAGCCGCGGCCATGATCAGAGAGGACAGGGTTATCATCAGAATCCGGCGTTTCAATCTGCCGCTGAATGTCCAGTAACCGCGTTTTTTCAGGCCATAAACATATTGTCCGCAGGAAACGAAGGCTGCAATGGTGGTGGCGGAAGCCACGCCGACGTGTCCGAAAGGTTTCATCAGCAAAAGGGAGAAGCCGATATTGGCGGCAAAAACAACAATACTGTATTTTACCGGCGTTTGTGTGTCGCCGCGGGCAAAAAAGTTTGGCGTCAACGCCTTAACCAGCACATAGACGGGGAGTCCGACCGAATAGGCGATGACAGCGCGCGCCGTCATGGTTGTTTCCAATGTGCCGAATTTGCCGTGTTGAAACAGGATGTTGATTACCGGAACAGCCAGGACAATCAAGGCAAAAGCCGCGGGAATCGCGAAAAGCGCACCGTATTCTACAGCGTTGTCCTGTACGCGGCGGGCTTCGGCTAAATTTTCGGCTTTGATATGTTTTGACAGTATCGGCAGGAGGGCAACACTTATGGCAGCACCGATGACGCCCAACGGGAGCTGTTGCAGGCGATTGGCGTAATAAAGCCAGGAAATGGCACCGGTTCCGACGAGCGAAACGATAATTGTGTCGACCATCATATTTATCTGGTAGATTCCGGCTCCGAGAATGCCGGGAGCAATGCGCCGGAACAAGGTTTTTATTTCGGCAGAGCGACATAAGGCCAAAATGTTGAAATGCATGCGGACAACGGCGCCGGCTTTTTTTAAAAACCAGCCGAGCCAAATGATTTCAATCAAACCGGCAACAGTAACGCTGACGGAGATATTATAGGCAGGGGTGTTGATAAACGGGAAATAAACAAAAACCGCGCCGGCCATCATCAGGTTAAGGATTACCGGAGCGGCGGCGGGAGCGGCAAAACGGTTCAGGGCATTTAAAATTCCCGACTGGAAAGAAACAACGGAAACAAAAAGCAGAAAGGGAAAAGTTATACGGGACAAATCAACCGTCAGATGGAATTTATCGGGATCGCTCAAGAAGCCGGGCGCCATGAGGGCAACCAGCTGCGGCATGAATATTACAACAACAAGGACAAAGAGGAGCAGGAAAAAGACCAGCACGGAAATGGCTTTGGAAGCAAAATCAAAAGCCGAATCCTCGCCTTCCGCAACCATTTTTTGGGAGAGGAGCGGGACGAAAGCGCTGGTAAAAGCTCCTTCGGCAAACAGGCTGCGGAACAGGTTGGGGAGTTTGAAAGCAACAAAAAAGGCATCGGCGACAGCACCGGCGCCCAGAAAACCGGCAAGCAGCATATCTCTGACGAAACCGGTTATTCTGCTGACCAGCGTAAAACCGCCGAAAGTGGCTACGGATTTGAACAATGACATGGTTTATTCCATAAATTTGCTTTTTTTTCGATAAATTAATTTTTCTTTATTGAATTAATCATATAATGCAATATAAATAAACACAATAAGTTAAAATATTTATGAATTTGTTATCTTTTTGGCTTTTATGTGTTGACAAAGGTTATTTTTGTTGCGATAATAGACAAAAGAAAGAAAAATAATAAAAATAAATTTAGGAGAAGCGTTATGTCTAATTTAACAAAAGAAAATACCGGAAAGGTATTCGGGCAGGGGGAAGCGCGAAAATTCTTCACTGCCGGCGGAACGTCAATTTTGGCAACACAGAATGTAAAAGCTGCACGCGCAGATAAAAGTTATGTTGCAAATAAAGTTTTGAGCAATGGCGGCAAAAGTTGGAGCGGCGAGCTGCAAAGAGCTGATGAGAGCAAGTCGTTTGTTGCAAACAAGGCTATTTCCAAAAATCAGTATCTGAGCAGCGGCGAGATGTCTTATGTTGCTCCGGAAAAGGCTTTGGAAATTGTTAATACTGCCGAAGCTCAGCAGGCTGCTATTTTGGCCAGAGCCGGAAAGGAAATGTAACTGCCGAAAACAAAAGTTATTTATTAGGGCATAACTTCTTGATTTTATAAAAACGGGATGTTGAAAAGCATTCCGTTTTTTTGGGTGCGTATGGCGGCGCGGGACAAAGATTTTTTATTGAAATTTGAAAAAGAGGCTGTATACTCTGTTTCAGGCAGCGGAATTCCGTTGCTTAGCGCCGCGTGGCGCGGGGTGTCATAGCCCATTTTGTAACACGGTGTCCGATATAAGCACCGACAACCATGTTTTTGTTGGAAGAACTGGTTTTATATCCCCGGCCTATGGTCGGGGAGCTTTCAGCGTATGTTCAGAAACTTCTCGGTTTGCCGTTGGGTTTTAAAGGCTGAAAGATCATTTTGTTACAAGTGATCTATGACCTTCCCGACCACCTAGTGCTGTCACTGGTGGTTTTTTTTATATTGGCATAGGGGATATATCATGAAACAGGAAGGACAAAAATCCAAAAAAATAAAAAAGAGAGCCGGCAGTTCACGGGGGCGGATGCCTGACGGTACCCCGAATCCGATAGATGTTTTTGTCGGCGAGCGGCTGCGGCTGAGGCGGACAATGCTGGGACTCAGTTTAGAGGAGCTGGCGGCACAGATGGGAATGACGTTTCAGCAGCTACGGAAATATGAATGGGGTACTAATCGTATCAGTGCCAGCAGATTGTGGGATTTGTCCGTGTCTTTAGGCGTGTCAATAGATTTCTTTTTTGAGGATATGGGTGAGAAGACAGCCAGCCTGTCGCCGAGATATTTAAGTCCGAGATTCAATTCGTCTGAAGAAACTGAAAATTTGGAAGAGGATACGGAAGACCCGATGTCAAAAAAGGAAACGTTGGAGCTGGTTCGGGCGTATTATAAAATTAATAACCGCGAAACGGCCCGATTGCTTTGTGAGTTGATAGAGGCGCTGTCCAAAACGACGGCGGCGAAAAAGCAATAAAAAAACAAGTGCGGGCTTTGTCGGCCGGCACTTGTTTTTTTTAGTTTATCCGTTGACATGGGCGGCTGTTTTCATGGAATAGAAAATAAACAGCCAGATTGCCGTGTATATTGCGCCAAACCATACATTTAACAAAAAGGTTGCGGCACAGACACTTAGAATTACCGTTGAGAAAAAAATTTCTTTGCGGCGTCTGACTAATCGTTCGAAGAGGATCGCCAGGGTTAAGGCAAAGTTTCTCATGCTTCTTTTGCAACAGATGACTGATTTCAGCCATGCATGTTTTACAACGTTTTTTTTCATAATGATTTATATATAATAAGTTTATGAAACGTATTCTAGTATAAAATAGACAAAAAAACAAGCTTTTTAAATTAAAGAAGCAATTTCAGCGCGAAGCAAATCCAGCCCTTGGTTTTTGACGGAGCTGGTGGCAATGATATCCGTGTAGGCCGCCGCGTGTTTTTTTATTTCGGTATGGAGCGCTTCTTCCTGTTTTTGCTGTTCCTTGGCGCTGACTTTGTCGGCTTTGGTCAGGACAATCTGGTAAGTGACGGCGGCTTTGTCAAGCATTTCCATAACTTCTTTATCAACCTTTTTCAGGCCGTGACGGGAATCTATCAGCAAAAAAACGCGTTTAAGATTTACACGGCCGCGCAGATAATCAAAAATGAGCTTTTGCCATTGTTTGACCAGCTTTTCCGGAGCTTCGGCGTAGCCATAGCCGGGGAGGTCGACAATGTGGATGGAATCGTTGAGGTTAAAATAGTTTAGCTGCTGGGTGCGTCCCGGCGTGTTTGAGGTTTTTGCCAGTTTTTTTTGATTAAACAGAGCGTTGATTATGCTGGACTTGCCGACATTTGAACGTCCGGCAAAGGCGACTTCTCCTATTTCTGTCAGCGGCAACTGCGCCAGCGAAGCGACGCTGAGCACAAAATTTACCGGCTGGCGGAAGAGGACTTCCGCCGCCTGTATTTCTTCCGCGCTGAATTTGCCGTTGTCGGTATTTTCCGCCATTTTTTAGACTCCGTTCTTTCTCATGATGGCTTTTTGCTGGATGATGGACAGGATATTGCTGAGCGTCCAGTAGATGACCAGACCGGAAGCAAAATGCCCGAGCATGAAGGTAAATATTACCGGCAGCATGGCGAACATACGCGCCTGGTCTTTACTGGTCGGCGCCGGGTTCAGTTTTTGCTGGATGTACATGGTGATACCCATGATAATCGGCCAAACGCCGATATCCAGCAGGCCGGGAACCGGCAAGTGCGTGATGACGGACAACGTCAGCGGATCAGGCGCGGAAAGGTCTTTAATCCAGCCGATGAACGGCGCGTGGCGGATTTCAATGGCAATGTTCAAAACCTTATACAGGGAGAAAAAGACCGGAATTTGAATCAACAGCGGCAGACAACCGGCGGCAGGGTTGATTTTTTCCTTGCGGTAGAGCGCCATGGTTTCCTGCTGTAATTTCATTTTGTCGTCTTTATAACGTTCCTGCAGGGTTTTCAGCTTGGGTTGCAGTTTCTTCATCTTAGACATACTTTCGTATGATTTTCCGGCAACCGGATACATTACCAGACGCAGCAGGGCGGCAAAAAGCAGGATTGCCCAGCCCATGTTGCCAATCAGGTTATAAAGAAAGTCAAGAATGTAGAAGAACGGTTTGGTCAGGAAATAATACCAGCCAAAGTCAACGGCCAAATCAAATTTGGGAATGTTGTACTGTGTGGTGTAGCTGTCAAGGAGCTTGATTTCCTTGGCGCCGGCAAACATACGGATGTTGTTGGTTCCGGCTGTTCCCGCTGTGATGACAACCGGCTGGCCAAGGTAGTCGACTTGGTAGGTTGCGCCGTCAGTGTTGCGGTATTTTACGGTTGTTTCCTGGAGATTGTTTAAGATAACGGCGCTGAACCAATAGCGGTCAGAGAATCCGGCCCAGCCGCCTTTGGTTTTGAATTCTTTGCTTTCGCCTTTATCAAGGCTTTTGTATTTGACTTCGTGGAGCGTATTGTCAAAGACACCGGTCATGCCCTCATGCACGACGGAAGTTGACGAGGCTTCCAAATCCGGCGTGCGGCTTATCAGGCCATAGGGGTAAAGCGTTATGTTCCGGCCGGTGTTGTTTTCAACCGTGTCATCAATGGTGAACATATAGTTGTCGTCAAGGGATACTTTGCGGATGAACTTCAACCCCTGACCGTTGTTCCATTCCAGGATAAGCGGCGTTTCCGGCGTCAGTTCCTTGGTTTTTACTGTCCAGAGGGTATCTTTTGTCGGCAGTTTGACAGTCGGAGAGTTTGACAGCCAGCCGAATTCCGCATAATAGGGATGGGCTGTCTGTGCAGGTGTCAGCAGTTCAACGTCTTTACTGTCCGGTGCTAAGGTTTGTTTGTATTTATCAAGCATAATATCATCAAATCGCGCGCCCAGAACACGGATGCTTCCCGATACGGCGTTGTTTTTCAGCAATACGCGGGGATTTTGTTTTAAGGCTTCGTCAATGCCGATAACGGTTTCTTCTGCCATGACGGGCGTTGAAGTGCTATCCTGCCGCGGGGACTGCGCTGTTTCCGCAGCGGGGACTGCTACGGCCTCTTGGTTGGCAGCGGGGGTGGGAGAGGAGGGAAAAATCATGTTGGTGACAAATATAATGACGAGTGACAATATAATGGCAAGGTACAGGCCTTTGGTATCTTCTTTCATAATTTCTCCTCTGAACAAATCTGATGGTGATTTGAGATGGTTAATAAGCTTATTTTTGCAAAATTTAATCTATATTTGCCGGAAACGCAAGGGGTTATGTCAGGTTATGCTTATCTTTGTGGCGGTTTTTGCCGTTCGGGCGCGGCGGAACCGGGTCATAGCCCGAGCCTCCCCAAGGGTGACAACGAAGGATTCTTCTGACGCCGAGACACAGGCCTTTTATCAGTCCATGGGTTTGAACCGCTTCTATCATATATTGTGAGCAGGTCGGGCGATAGCGGCAGACGCCGGGAAACAAAGGGGAAATAAAATGCTGATAAAATTTAATCAGCAGGATGAGCAGAGTTTTCAACGGGTTGGTCATGAGGTGCCGCCGTATTGTTGTTGATGATGCGTTTGATTTTTCTTAAACCCCAGCCAAGGTCTTTGGTCAGCTGGCGGTAGGCGCAGTCTGCCGTGTTGTAACGGCCAATGAGCACATAGGCGTATCCCGGCTGGGCATGTTTGGCAAAAGTTTCCCGAACCGCTGCGCGGAGCCGTCGGCGGGAACGGTTTCTGACCGTGGCTTTGCCGATTTTTTTTGTTGTGGTGTAACCAACGTAAACATTTGCATCTTCGGCGCATAAATTTTGAGCCGCCTGCAAAATGACTGTCGACGTTATCATCTTAAGTCCTTTTTGGGCGACTCTTACGAAATCTTTACGTTTTTTAAGAGTTAAAATTTCCATGAGCTAAACGAGCTGTTATGCAGAAATTTTAGCGCGTCCTCTGGCACGGCGTGCGGCCAAAACTCTGCGGCCGTTTTTGGTTGCCATACGAGCGCGGAAGCCGTGACGGCGGGCTCTTACCAATTTGCTTGGCTGATAAGTACGTTTCATTTCATTTCTCCGGTTAAATGTGAATCTTTATGATTCTGGTTATTATTAGTTATTTTAGCCTCCGAACGGTGCGGAAGCCTCGGAACAAGCTGTTTATAACGGCAAAATGACAAGCTGTCAAGCGTAAAAAAACAGCTCCGGGCGAAAGGCGCGGAGCTGTGTTTGAACCGGGGAGGCTATTTTCTGTCGCCGAACAGGCGGAGCAGAGCCAGGAACATGTTGATGAAATCGAGATACAATTCCAAAGCGCCGATGAGCGCGGTTTTGTTCATGGTTTCCGTATCGCCGCTGCTTAAATACATCTGGCGGAGCTTTTGCGTGTCATAGGCGGTCAGGCCGGTGAAGACCAAGACAACCAGGACAGACAACGCCATATCAAGTCCGGTGCTGCCCATGAAGATGTTGACTATGGAAGCAATGATAATTCCCCACAGAGCCATTATGCAGAAGTTGCCGATACCGCTTAAGTCTTTTTTGGTGGTGTAGCCGTAAATACTCATACCGCCAAACATGGCTGCGGTAATCAGGAAAATACGGGCGATGCTGGCGCCGGTGTAGAGCATGACCGTCGGGGTGAGGGATGCGCCCATCAGAGCCGAGAAAATCCAGAAAACACCCTGCAGTTTGGAAGCGCTACCGTTGCGCGCTACGGAATTAAAATAAAAAACCATGGCTAATGGCGCAAAAAGAATCAGCCAGCCTAAAACGGAAAGGCTTACCATATTGCCGCTGACGCTGAAAAACAGTCGGAAGAGGGGCGGAATGCTCAGGATGATGTATGAGGTCAGAGCTGTGACGACCAGTCCGCCGGCCATGAAATTGTATACTTTACGCAAATATTCCCGCAGGTCGGCTTCAACGATGACGGTCTGAGCCGGATGGGAAGAGGTTTGAACTTCGTTTTCGATCATTATCGACTCTCCTTTGTGATGTAACTAAGGATAATATAGGGAGGATTGCACTTAAAATCAATAGTATTGTCAAAGGTGTGAAAAGGTGCAGATCTGTTTTTTTTTATTGATTTTTGTCTAAATATATGTTTATCTTTAAGTAACATTTAAATTATTGTATCATTAAAAAATTATAATTATGGAAAAAGATGCATTGTGTGCCTGTAAAGATGACGTTGCTTTGGAAAATGTTCGGTTTCGGCAAAAGTGTTTTCTAAGACTGTTTCGGGAGCGCTCTCAACTTTGTTTTGATTTTAGAGTAGCTTATAGTGATGGTTTGGTCAGCCGTTTGGTTAAAGAGCGCAAAAACCGGACACCGGTCGGAATTGTTGTAAAAGGATGGCTGGTTTTGGGAAAAGAAGCTCCGAGGCTAATGACTTGGGAAGAAGGCTTGAAATATTGCGCCAATGTCAAAGTCAACGGAAAGGGGTGTCAGTTATGTCCTGAAGATTTGTGTCATTGTCTGGTTGAGTGGGACGGGGAAATTAACAGTTTATTGTGTGATTTGGGATTTGAACCGTTTGACAATAACGAATTTTATTTCTGTCAGGAAACAGATTCAGGTCGGCGGGAAATGGCTAGTTCTTTTTGTCAACGCCAGGGATGGAATTATCGCTCAGACAAAGATGAGCCTCATAGGGTTCGGCCGATGATTAAGTTGTTTGAAAAGTAAAAAATACTGTCCGGATTTATTTTCCGGACATTATTTTTATTCATAGCGGTATAAGTCTTTACCGTGTTCTTTGAGCCATTGTTCCCCTTGTTCGTATTCGGGGTAAAGGCTTGCGACGCAATCCCAGAAACAGCGCGAGTGATTGGGGTGACGGAGGTGTGCTACTTCGTGCGCCATCAGGTAATTGATAACGAAATCGGGAGCCAGAGCAATGCGCCAGCTGTAGTTGATGTTTTGCAGGGTTGAGCAGCTGCCCCAACGTGATTTGGTATCTTTTATGGTGACGCCGTTGATGGTTTCTCCAAGTTTTTTGGCGTATTTATTGGAGCGTTTGTAAAATTCGTTTTGCGCTTTCTTTTTGATGAAATCTTTTACCCGGCGGTGCAGAAATTCGATTTCTCCGGAAACGAGGAGTTGGTCTGTTTCCAGTTTGGCGCCGAGGCGGCGTTTCGGGGCGTGGACGATAGTTACTTCTTTGCCGAAAAGGCTGATTGTATCGCCGTTTTCAAAAGGTTTGCTGCACGGCAGGCGGTTCAGCGAATCGTTAATCCACTGTTTGTGCGCCAAGACAAACTCAACCGCTTTTTTTTGCGGGCAGTAGCGGGGAATCGACAATACCGGGAGGTGTTCCCTGGTGTCAATCCGCAGAGTCAGCTTTTTGGCACGCGGGGATTTGACAATCTTTATCGGAAAGTCAATCTGCTGTTCAATATTATAAGTCTTGCCAGTCAACAATGTAATCTTCATAGTTTTTTATTCCGGTTTCAGAAACGACAGGGCGGTTTTGCAGGGACATTCCGGCCGCGTGTACGGAGGCGGCGGTTCCGGTTATGAGCGGGTGCCATTCCGGCAGGTCATAACCGTTGTCCAACAGCCAGTAGGCGCAGGTTTTTGGCAGCCAGCGCGGTTTTTCGCGGATGGCGGCTAAGTCGATGTCGCGGCAGTCGTCAACTTTTTCAAAACGGTGCGGGTAAATTTTGCAGAGGCAGGTTTTGCAATCCAAAAAGCGGCAGTGCGTGTTGGTGAATTTGATTCTTCCTTTGATTTCCAGCTTGTTCAGGCAGCATTTGCCGCAGCCGTCGCAGAGCAGTTCCCATTCGGTTTTGCTCATTTCTTCAAGCTTTTTTTTGCGCCAGAATTCCGGTTCCAGCTTTTTATATTCGGCAAAACGGGATTCCGGGTCATATTCCGGCTCTATGGCATAATCTTTGGTCGTCATTATAAGTCATCCCAATCAACGATGTGGTCTTCTAGTTCATCTTCAGGTACAAGCTTTTCCGAGATGCAGCGGCCCTTGATTGTGGTTTTTTGTGCCGGCGGGCGGTTTTCAAAGAGGCGGCGGTAAGCACAGCTATCCGGCATCCAAGCGATTTTATCGACATTGTCTTTTGTCAGCTTGATACATTCCGGAACAAGTTCGCAGCGGCGGTCATATACCGTGCAGAGGCATTTTTCCGAATCGAAATATTGGCAGACGACATTAGTATAATAAATGTCGCCGCTGTCTTCGTCCTGCAATTTAATCAGGCAGCATTTGCCGCAGTTGGTACAGATGTTTTCCCATTCGGTTTCGCTGTAATATTCTAATTTTTTTTTCAAAATCGCACCCTTGTTTATTCTTTTGTAATGATGTCTGACTAAAATAACACTAAATTAGTTAAGGAGAAACAAAAATGTTTAAATGGCTGGCTGATATGATTGTGAAAACCCCGGTACAAGGGACTTGCAGCTGTTGCGAGGGGAAGAAGGAACAACTGAAAAAGATGCAGAAAGCTATTCTTGACGGCAGCGAATCGGAAAATTTGGATTTTTCGGGAGAAGATTCCTGTGGTTGCGGCGGAAGCTGCTGTCATGGGGGTAGTCATGAATGTTCATGTCAAAACGGTGAAAAATGCGAGCATAGAGCAAAGCAGGGCGGAATTCCTTTGGGAGCGACTTTTGCCTCAGCGTCTTATTCCGCTTCCTATCATTTTGACCAGGCGTCGGGACAGTATAACCGCGCGGTACGCTATCATGCCGAGCATACGGCTGAAGATGACGCAAAGCATGGCGCCGGCAGTACCAAGCATGATGACGAAAACCACTAAGGTGTTGACGGCGTTGGTTAGAAATTTCATCAGGCTTATCCGATTTGGTCGGGGAGGTTTTCTTCGCGGACAAGGTTGCCGAACTGGGTGAATTCGCCGTTCCAGAATAACTGTACGGTTCCGGTCGGGCCGTGGCGCTGTTTACCGATGATGACTTCGCCGATGTTTTCGGTTTGGCGAATCCGGGTTTCCCATTCTTCCATGCGGTTTTGGAAGTGTTCGGGCGTTTCTCCGGCGTGTTGTTTGGGTTCTTCGTTCTTAATATAATAGTTTTCGCGGAAAACAAACATGACGATATCGGCGTCTTGCTCGATAGAACCGGATTCACGCAAGTCGGACATAATCGGGCGTTTATCGTCGCGTTGTTCAACGCCGCGGCTTAATTGTGACAGGGCAATAACCGGAATGTTCAATTCTTTGGCCAGCATTTTCAGGCCGCGGGAAATTTCCGACAGCTCCTGAACGCGGTTGCCTTCGGAACGTTTGCTGCCGGTGCCGCTGATGAGTTGGATATAGTCGATGACTATCAGGCCTAGGCCTTTGTTGCGTTTCAATCGGCGGGCACGGGTGCGGATGGTGTTGATGTTGACGCCGGGCGAATCGTCAATGTACAGAGGAATGCTTTCCAGCTCCCGGACTCCGGCTGCAATACGGATAAATTCGGATTCGTCCAGTTCGCCGGTGCGCATTTTGTGGCTTGGTGTCTGGGTAACGGTTGACAGAATACGGCTAGCCAGCTGGTCTGCGGACATTTCCAGAGAAAAGAATGCAACGCCGCGGCTTTTGTCATCAAGGTTTTTATCGCGCCCCATAAATTCGGCGACGTTATAGGCAATATTTGTTGCCAGAGCGGTTTTACCCATAGCAGGACGTCCGGCCAGAATAATCAGGTCGGAGTTGTTCAGACCGCCGGTTTTGTTGTCCAGGGCATCCAGCCCCGTAGGGAGCCCGGAGAGTTTGCCTTCTTTCTGGTAAGCCTGTTCAATCAAACTGAGTGATGTGGTTAAGGCGTCGCCGAAAGAAACAAATCCGCCTTGGATGTCGCCTTGGTTTGAGAGTTCAAACAGACGCTTTTCGGCCATTTCAATTTGCGAGTTGGCATCTGCATCAACGTCTTCTTTCATGGCGGAGTTGACTATTTCATAGCCGGTGGCAATCAGTTCGCGGCGCAGGTATTTGTCATAAATAAACTGTCCGTAATATTCGACATTGGTCAGCGGTGAGGCACTGTCGGCGAGTTTTATCAGATATTTGTGTCCGCCGACTTCGTTTAAGGTACCTTCCTGTTCAAAGTAGTTTTTCAGGGTGATGACGTCGGCAATATGGCCGCGTTGGATGAGTTTGGAGATGACTTCAAAGATTTTTACATGGATAGAATCGGCAAAGTGAAAGGGGCGGAGGTATTCCGAAACTTTTTCAAATGCTTTGTTGTTTACGAGAATCGCTCCCAGAAGAGCCTGTTCAGCTTCAAGGTTTTGCGGAAGGAGTGATGGGTCGATGTTGTTGTCCATGATTCAAAATCCCTGTCTTAGTTCAGGCTATTTATAGCTTATTTATTTTCAAATACAAGGCAAAACTGTCTAAAGTGTTTGAGGTAAGGCGGCGGTTTGTGGATAATGGGGATAAACGGGGTGTTGGGAGGGAGCAACGGGAGGGGCGGCGTATCCATTTCTTTATGGATTCGAACTCCGGGATTTGCAATATTAAAAACCACTCACAAGGAGTGGTTTCTTTTAATGGCGTACCCGAAGGGATTGGCTCCTGCTGTCGCCGCCGCGTCGTCGTTCGGCTTTGCCTCACCGGCATACTTCCGTCTGCCTCTCCTTCTAGTCGAACCCATTTCCTCATGTGTTCGAATCCCGGGGTTTGCAACATCAAAAAAACCACTCACAAGGAGTGGTTTCTTTTAATGGCGTACCCGAAGGGATTCGAACCCATGACCCTCGGCGTCGGAGGCCGATACTCTATCCAACTGAGCTACGGGTACATTGACAGCTAAGTTATTTAGCTTATTTTCTGCCAAGACTCAAGTAAAATTTCAAATTCATACCAAATTTCTGTGTTTGCTTTTGCGTTTATTATATGTATATGTATGTATTTATTGGGTAAATTCTGTTTTGAAGCGCTGTATTACGTATTTTTTGCTTGACTTTTGTTGAATCTGTGGCTATTAAGTCATCAACAAGTTTATGTTTTGATTGAAATATAGGATGATTTGATATGTCTAAAAAATGTGATATCACCGGCACCGGCGTTATGAGCGGTAACAATGTGAGCCATGCCAATAACAAGACACGCCGTCGTTTTTTGCCGAATCTTCAGGTTGTTTCACTGTTGAGTGAAAAGCTTGGAAAAGTATTCAAACTTAAAGTTTGTTCCAAAACTTTGCGTTCAATTGAACACAATGGTGGTTTGGACGCTTATCTGGCTTCTACTTCTAACACAAAATTGTCAGAAGAAGCTATTAAGATTAAAAAGCAGATTGCTAAAGCATAATTATTGTTTCTGATTTGCATAAAGGAGCCCTGATTTTTGTCAGGGCTTTTTTGTATGCAAAAAAATGATGGACGTGGTGGAGGGTTTATTTAAAATTCGGGTAGAAAATTATCTGTTGAAACAAAAGGAATATCATAAAAAATATTGGGGCGCACAGGATGAGGCGGAATCTTTTGGGATGTTCGTCTTTGTGTTTGAAGCCGAAAAACAGCAGGTATGAGAATGAAATTAAAAGGGTGAGGCAGTATAAAAAGTGGCGGCCTCTGGAGATTAAATACCAAGGCGTGTCAGGAGTTGTTTTCCATACGGGGGTTGTTATAGTGTCATATAGGAGGCATACATAAAGCGTGAGAAAGCAAAAGTAAAAAGCACAGAGGCAGATATTGATGAAGGAATCCGGTGCCGGCGCTTTTTTTCTTACGATATGGTGCTTTTTCATGTTTATTTCCTTATTTTATTTCTGACAACAGTCTTTTTTTTGGGGGGGGATGCGGGGATATTATATTGGTATTTGTCTAAGAGATTACTAATTTTTTTAGCAGAAAGGGAGGGCGAGGATTGCGTAGCGCAGGAATTTTCCGCAGAACATGGCCGATATGGTTATGACTGCATTAGCGCGCATCAATCCCAAAACGATTGCCAGCGGATCCCCGATGAACGGCAGAAAGCTGAAAAAGGCAAAAGCAGCACTTTTTCCTTGCAGTTTTTGTTTGAGGTTTTTTACTTCTTGTGGGGGGACACGGAGGTATTTTTCAATCCATTCGGTTTTTCCCATTCGTCCCAGAATATAATTGGTCATTCCGCCTAAGGTATTGCCGATGGAAGCGATTGCCAGACACAGGGCGGGATTGAAGCCCAGGGAGAGGAGGCTGATAAAAATTATTTCCGATCCCAGAGGCAGGATCGTGGCGGCGAGAAAGCTTCCGGCAAAAAGCCCGAAATAGCCGTATTGTATAAACTGTTCCATTTGTTTTTCCTTTGACGCTGTTGCAGTATAGCGTCAGCAGAGAATTTGTAAAGAGTCGGTGATTGGCTGTCAGGCGCATGATAAAAAGATATAACTCTTCGGGGAGGCCGGTATGTCAGTAAAAATAAGCAGTTTTGTTTATTTTCAACAGTCGTGTTATTTTGAGTGATTTATTAACGTTCTTGGGGTATATTGATAAATGTAATTTAATTAGGGAGTGATCGCTATGAAAGTGTTTTTCACGTTTTTAGTGGCTCTGGGATTTATGGCATCTTCGGCGGGGGCGGCAGATGTCGTCACGCAAGAGGAGATGGTTTCCGGGTTTTGGAGCTATTTTGAAGGTATGAACGCATTGACGCTGGTCTTTGTTTCTCTGCTGGTTTTTGCTATTGCTTATCGTTTTTACGGGATTTTTATTGCCAACAAGGTTTTGCGGCTGGATGCGAATCGTGTTACGCCGGCAGTTAAATATGCTGACGGGCATGATTATGTTGCCACAAACAAAAATGTTTTGTTTGGACACCATTTTGCGGCGATTGCCGCAGCCGGGCCTCTGGTTGGGCCGGTTTTGGCAGCGCAATTCGGTTATCTGCCCGGCGCGTTGTGGATTTTAATCGGCTGTGTTTTGGGCGGTGCAGTTCATGATATGGTGGTGTTGTTCGCTTCCGTTCGTCATAAAGCGCAAAGCCTGGCGACGATTACGGAACGTGAAGTCGGCCCCTTTACGGGGACTGTTGCCGGTTTTGCGGTTTTGTTCATTTTGATTCTTACTTTGGCCGGGTTGTCTTTGGCTTGTGTCAGTGCCATGCATAATGCACCGTGGTCTTTGTTTATTGTTGCTATCACAATGCCTATTGCCATTTTGATGGGGTTGATTATGCGGTTTCGCAAGAACAGTGTCGGTTTAGCCAGCCTTATCGGCATCGGTTTGCTGCTGATTGGTATTATTTCAGGACACTCCCTTATGCAGCAAGACGTTTTAGGGTGGATGTTTGACTGGGACAGAACGACGGTTTCGCTGGCTATTCCCGCTTATGGTTTTGTTGCCTCGGTTTTGCCAATCTGGTTTTTGCTGGTACCGCGGGATTATTTGTCCACTTATCTGAAAATCGGTACAATTTTGATGCTGGCACTCGGTATTGTTTTTGTTCGTCCCGATTTAATGATGCATACGTTTACACCGTTTATTTATGGCGGCGGTCCGGTTATTAACGGTCCGGTTTTGCCATTTATTTTTATTACCATTGCCTGCGGCGCAATTTCCGGTTTTCATGCGATTATCGGCACCGGTACGACGCCGAAGATGATCGGCAACGAACGTGAAATTTTGTTTGTCGGTTACGGTGCGATGCTGACGGAAGGATTTGTGGCGATTATGGCTTTGATTGCCGCCTGCACAATGATGCCGGGCGATTATTTTGCCATTAACTCAAGTCCGGAGGCTTATGCTGCCTTAATTCAGGCTCATCCGAACTTTAATGTTGTCGATTTACCGTTTTTTGAAGAACATATCGGTATTGATTTGCACGGTCGTACCGGCGGTGCCGTTTCTCTGGCGGTTGGTATGGCGCATATTTTCCGCAATATTCCGTATATGGATCATCTGATGGCTTATTGGTATAATTTTGCGGTTATGTTTGAAGCTGTGTTTATTTTGACGGCTATTGATGCCGGAACCCGTGTTGGCCGTTTCTTTCTGCAGGAAATGCTGGGCAAAGTTCATCCGAAATTTGCCGAGAAGGAATGGATGCCGGGCGTGGTTATTACCAGTGCAATCTTTACGTTTCTGTGGGGATATCTGGTATATACCGGAAACATCAGCAGTATTTGGCCGTTGTTCGGCTTGAGTAACCAGCTGCTGGCGACCTGCGCGTTGATTGTCTGCACGACAATGCTGCTCAGACTTGACCGTAAGAAATATGCTTTGGCGGTTTCTATTCCGGGATTGTTTATGGTTGTCGTAACTTTCTGGGCCGGATATTTGCAGGTCTTTACGCAGTATATTCCGAACAAGCAGTATCTGCTGGCCGTTTTAGGTTCAACGGTTATGGTTTTGATGGTATTTGTTTTGTATGGCTCGTTTAAGAAATGGTATGAGCTGATGAGAATCAAAACGACTGTCAAAGACGAATATGGCGAGGAAGTTCGCCAACTGGCTGTTGAGTAAAACGACAGGCAAAGCAAAGAAAGGGCTGATAGGTTTATCAGCCCTTTCTTTGTCAGCTATTTGCCGCGGGCAAAAAAAATGCCGTTCTCTTTTTGAAAACGGCGGTTTAGAATGCTTTGGTTTAGAATTTAAGGCCGATGCCGGTAACCACGGCATAGCCTTTGCTGTTATCGTCGGCGTATTTTTCGGCACCTTTGGCGTTAAGGTAAGCACCGACGAGAAACAAATCAATATATTTGTTGGCGGAATAGACGTTTGACCAGATATATAAGTCGTCACTGTTCCGGGTGTTGGACGCTTCCGTATGCAGGTAGGCCAGGTTGGTTTTGAAATTTTCAAACTGGTATCCCATGCTGACGTTATAGGCATTGGATTCACGGTAGTTATCGAACAAAGCCGGCAGATAAGAACTTTTGGCTTTATAGGTGATGGGGTTTTTATTGCCTTTAATCCAGGCATTTTTATAACCGGCGGCAATGTTGAAGTTATCTTTGACCCAGGTTACGCCGAAAGACATTTCGTTATCTGTCCGGTTGAATATGCCGTAGCCCATAGAAGTATATAAGGTGGAGTTATCCGGCAATTCCCAGCGGTTTTGCATGGCTGCTGTATAACCGTCTTCTTCCAGTTCATAATGAGCGTAACGGCTGACAAAACCACGGCGGTTTTCATTTTTCGGCGTGTAAGAAAAACCAAATTTGGTATTGCCGATTTCCGGTGAAATATATTTGATTTTGGCGGCGCGGCCGTCGTCCATAATCGCTGTTGATTTTGGCGTGGCGAATTTTACGGAATGTTTGCCGTTGCCCCAGTTGGGATTGCTCAGATAATAAATCATGTTGGTATCGTCGATACCGAAAAATGTGATTTCCTTTGCTCCTTTGTGCAGTTCATGGGCTGCCCCGTAAACATAACCGACAGTGATGTCACCGTATTTGGATTTATCTGTTACAAAAGGATAAAAGCGCCAGTCACCGTCGCGGTAGTCTTTGTCATGTTCCCGGTAGACTAGTGTAAAGTTGCCGAAAATGCCGAGTTGGTGGTCGGGAGAAAAGTGGTAATTTGCGCCGAAGAGGGCGTCGGTACGGTAGACCCAGCGGTTAGGCATGGAGTTTACAGCGTATTGTTTTTTTGTTTCCGAGATACCGTAGTAGCCGCCCATCAGGCCGGATGCCGTAAAATCCCAGTTGTCTTTAGTGAGGGTTGCAGCATGGGCAGATGCCGATACGGCGGAAAGCACGGTTGTCAGTAAAAGCAATTTTTTCATAGTCCGTGTCCTTTGTTATTTGTCTGAATTGTTAGCGTCTTTATTATAAACTTAAAATTGTTAACTTAGATTTAACCGGGGTTGAATGGCTCAAATGAGTGTTTATATAAATTTTGAACATCTATTTAAGGAGGCTTTTTATGAATAAAATTGTTTTGATGCCGGAAATTCAGGCATTTATTGATGATGTGGAAAAAAATACCGAAACACCGCTGTATGAATTGTCGTATGAAGAAGCACGCGCCGTGCTGCGCGGCGCTCAGAATATGTCGGTTCGTCAGGAAGAAGCTGATATTGAAGATACGACATTTATGGTTTATGACAATCATGAAATTCCGGTCAGAATTGTCCGTCCGTCAGGTGCAGCGGGATTTTTGCCGGTTATCTTCTATATTCACGGAGGCGGCTGGGTTATGGGAGACGCCAATACGCACGAGCGCCTTATCAGAGAGCTGGCCGCGAAAACCGGTGCCGCAGTTATTTTTCCGGTATATACGCCGTCGCCCGAGGCGCAGTATCCGCAACCGGTTGAAGAATTGTACGGCGCGTTGGAATATGTGGTTAAAAATGCAGCCGAGCTGCGTGTCGATTTGAAAAATCTGGTTGTTGCCGGCGACAGTGTCGGCGGAAATATGGCCGCAGTTATGACTTTGATGGCAAAAGAGAAAAAACTGCCGGCGAAAATTAAGTTTCAGTTGTTGTTTTATCCGGTAACCGATGATGATTTTGATAATGAATCTTATTTGCGTTTTCAAAATGGTCCATGGTTGTCTCGCGAGGCGATGAAATGGTTTTGGAATGCTTATGCGCCGGATAAGGCAGACAGAAAGAAAATTTATGTCTGCCCGTTAAAGGCGACAGAGGAGGAATTGAAAAACCTGCCTGAGGCTTTGGTGATTACCGATGAAAATGATGTTTTGCGTGATGAGGGCGAAGCTTATGCCCGTAAGTTGGCCAATGCCGGCGTAAAAGTTACGGCGGTGCGCTTTAACGGAACGATTCATGATTTTGTTATGTTGAATGCCATTGCCGATACTTTACCGACGCGTTCGGCTCTTTTGTTGGCAACGGCAAAGTTGAAGGAAGTTTTTGAAAACTGATTTGAGTGTACTAAAAAAGGCGGAGAATATTCTCCGCCTTTTGCGTTATTTTTTCATTCTGGCTAGATAGCTGTCAAATTGGATGCCGGCATTCTTTGACCAGCCGAGGATGTAGTTGTTGCCCATACAGATGAGCGGTGTTCCCAGTTCCCGTTTGTCAATGTTGAATTTTTCAGCGCATTTTTCAAAGAGTTTGCGGCTTTCGGGATTTTGTTGAATGTTTTCCATACGGATGCTGATATCAGGATGTTTGCGGGCGATATAGTTTGATGCCGCGTGGCAGTGCGGACAGGTGGGCTGATAGAACATATAAATTTCGTTTTCATTTATATGATAGGTATCTTTCCCGCCGTAAATATTGTAGCCAATGAATGACAAAAGGCCGATTATGGCAAGAATAACAAGATTTCTGGTGTTGAAAACGGTCATAATTGTTTCTTTTTGTTGGAGGTTGTTATAAAAAAGCCCGCCGTGAAGCAGCGGGCTTTATGTTGTTTTGCGGCGATTATTTCTCGCTGTCAGCGCAGAGCAAGGTCATAACATAGATTGCACCGACAACCGGGATAAGAATGAACAGCAGATACCACGGATTGATTTTTGCATCACGCATACGACGAATCATAATTGCGATTGTCGGGAGAAGCAATCCCAATGCGACGACGAGAGAAAGAATTCCCCAAATTGTTGCCAAAAACGGCAAAAGAGCTGTTAAAATGGTAAAGATTGAAGAAATTGCAGAATAAATTACAATGTATTTTGCAAAGTCGGCAAAATTTGTTTTACCGCTGAAGTCAACGTATTGATTTTTGATAACATCAACGAAATTTTTATTGATGATTGATTTTACTTTATCCAAATATAATTCCATAAGTTTTCTCCTAATTAAATTTTATAAAAAATACAATGTCTTATATTCTTTATTTGTTTTTATCTAATACTGTATCTGCCTAAAAAGCAATATAAAAATACAGATATACACGATAATTGTTAATGCCAGGGCAGTTCGACCTGATGGTGGCAGAAAAGGTATTTGCGACCGATGCGGCGGATGACCATATAATATCCGATACTGACGACAGCGGCTCCGCCAATCCAGGCAATCGGGCTGGCGTAGCAAACGCCGGTAAAGCCGAAGTGGTAGGCCAGAACGATGGCGGCAAATGAGCGCATTCCCAGTTCAACGATGCTTGATATAAGCGGAATTACCGGTTTTCCAAGTCCTTGCAACGCATTTCTGTAAACAAATATTTGTCCGAGGAAGAAATAAAACAAAACGCTGATGTTGAGATACATTTTGGCGGTGTCAATAACGATTTCGTTACGTTCTTTGGTGAAGATTTCAACCAGGTTTTCGCCGGCTGTAAAAATAATTATGGCCATGAGAATGCTGACTCCTAAGGAAATCATGGAACAGTTGAAGACGCCGCGGCGGACTCGGCCGATTAAGCCGGCACCGTAGTTTTGTGCCGTATAGGTTGCCATGGCGACGCCGAAAGAAATCATCGGCTGGGCAGCCAGCTGTTCAATGCGCATGGCAGAGGTAAAGGCTGCAATCGTCAGTGGGCCGAAAGAGTTACAGACGCTCTGGATGACCATGGAACTCAGGGCAATGATTGAAAACTGCACAGCCATGGGGATGGCTAATGCTAGGTGTTCTTTGCTGAAATTCCAGTCAAGTTTCCAATCGCTTTTTTTGAGGTGCAGAATTGGGAATTTTTTGATGATGTAAAAGTAACAGCAGATAACGGAAATGCTTAACGCTAAAACTGTTCCGAGGGCGGAGCCTTCAACGCCCATGCCGCAGACGTATATTAAAAACAGGTTAAGGCCGATATTGATGATTGAGGCAAAAATGAGAAAATACAAAGGAGTCCGGCTGTCGCCCAAGGCGCGGATAATGCCGGACAGAAGATTGTAAAAGACAATCATGACCAGGCCGTAGGCGATGATGGAAATAAACGCCAAAGCCTCGCCGAAGATTTCTTCCGGAACGTTCATCAGGCGTAATATGGGGTGGAGAAAAGCTATCAGAATCAGGCTGAAAATGAGTGTGAATGCGGTGCTGATGACCGTTGCCGTTGCCGCAGAACGGCGCATGGCGTTGAAGTCGTTGGCGCCGAAACGCTGTGCGGTAATGACGGTCAGGCCGCTGGTAAAGCCGATGGTGACGGCAAGCAGCAGAAAGAACAGCGGTCCTGTTGCTCCGACGGCAGCTAGAGAATTTACGCCAAGCAGGCGGCCGACGATGATGATGTCGGAAATGCTGTAAAGTTGTTGGAAGACGTTGCCAATTAATAACGGAATCGTAAATTGGATGATTAGTTTTACCGGACTTCCAGAGGTCATATTTTGAATCATTGTATGCTTCTCTTCATTTTTTTGTCATGGGATATATACAACCGTTATTTTTTTATGACAAGACCCTAATTATATGTCAGCCAAGTTTCTTTTTAAATGTCCAGGCCGCGATGGAAAGCGTTCCCAAGGCGATGAAAAACAGGGGAAGCATATTTTGCCAGATGTCTGCAGGCGCCATGTCTTTTAAGAGAATCCCCTTGGCGATAATCAGATAGTAACGCACGGGATTGATTAAAGTTATGTTTTGAAGAAACTGCGGCATATCCGCGATGGGCGAAACATAGCCGGAAATCAGAATTGACGGCATGAGAAAAGAAAATGCGCCGAGAATCGCCTGCTGCTGGGTTTTACAGATTGAGGAAACAAACAGGCCGATGCCGACAATGGACATTAGGTAGACAAGAAGAGAGAGGATGAACCAGAAGACAGAGCCTTTGAATGGGAGGTTAAAAATAAGGACGGCGCAGAGCGTGATGATAATAGCGACAGCCATGGCGATGATAACCGGCGGAATGGTTTTGCCGAGGAGTATTTCAAAAGAACTCAGCGGCGACACGATGATTTGGTCGAATGTGCCCAGTTCGTGTTCCCGGGCGATGGACATAGCGGTCAGGACAAGCGCCGAGATGGCGCTGAGAATGGCAATCATGGAGGATACGGTGTACCATTGGTAAGAAAGGTTCGGGTTAAACCAATGGCGGACTTCAATCGTGATTGAGGGAACGGAACGATAGCGATCGGGGTGGATGCGCTGTTCATAGGCGGCGATTATCTTTGAGGCATAACCGCTGATTATGGCGGCGGAATTGGTTTGTCTGCCGTCAACAATGACCTGTATCTCAACAGGTGTCCGCGATTTTATTTTGGCGGCGAAGTCATTGTTGATGATGATGCCCAGTTGCGCCTGTTCTGAGGCGATGAGATTTTCCATTTGCCTGTGGTTGTCGGTGAAGATGATTTTTTTGAACCAGGGTGAGCCTTCAAAGCCGGATATAAGCTCCCGGGATTCATAACTTTTGCTGTCGTCGAAAACGACGGCGGATATGTTTTTGACTTCCATTGTGGCGGCGTTGGCGAAGATTATCAGCTGGACAATCGGCGGGACGATAATGAGAATCCGGCTTTTGGGGTCGCGCCAGGCGGCCAAAAATTCTTTGATAATCAGCGACCAGATACGTTTCAGCATTTTTCCAACCTCATATCTGTTTTACGGTAAACGGCAATCATCAGCACAATGCTGAAACAAAGCATGGCGATGCTGTTGGGGAGGATGACATCCCAGATTGTCCCGGCCAGAAATTCGCTTTGGGCGCAAGGCAGATAATAACGCGCGGGAATCAGCCAGGTAACATATTGAACGAGTTTGGGCATGGATTGAATCGGAAAGACCAGCCCCGAAAGAATCAACGAGGGCATGAAGCCGCCGACGAGCGCTGCCTGGCTGGCGGTGAATTGGTTTTTTAAAGCTGAGGAGATGAACAGTCCCTGGCCGAGCGCCGCGAAAAGGAACAGAGATGACGTCAGCCACAGAACTGCGTAACTGCCGCGGAAAGGAATGTCAAAAATATGCACGCAGACCATGACGTTAAAGATAACGGAAGCAAAGCCTAAAATGAAGTATGCGATGTATTTGCTGAGAACGATGTCTATTTTGCGGGCGCGTGTGGTGATGAGTGTTTCCATTGTGCCGCGTTCCCATTCCCGGGAAACAACCAGGGCAGTCAGCAGCATACCGATGAGTGTCAGGGTGATTGACAGGGTTCCGGGCAGGATAAAGTAGTGGCTGTTTAATTCCTGATTATACCAGACGCGGTTTTGCGGCACGACCAGCGGTTCGGGATTGGAAAAACGGTATTTGCTCAGTCCGGTCAGCCAGTGGGTGGCTATGGCGGTTATGTAGTTTTCAACGTAATTTGCGGTATTGGTTTCAGAGCCGTCGGTAATGATTTGAAGCGGCGCTGAGGTTGATTTTGACAGGTTTTGGGAAAAGTTCTCCGGAATTATCATCAGGCCGCGGAGTTTTGACCTGTTTATGTCTTTATACATTTGCCGGCGGCTGTCGTAGGCAACGGCATTGATAAAGCGGTTGTTGCCGACGGAATCCGCCAAGCTTTGACTCTCAACTGACATATCTTCATTTTTAATGCCAACTGTCAGCCGGGTAGTGTCAAGGTTGATGCCGTACATATATATGGGCAGTAAAATTGCCGGGAGAATGAAGGCAATTAAAATGCTGCTCGGGTCCCGGATGATTTGATAAAATTCTTTAACGATAAGGGCTTTCAGTATTCTCATGCTGTGGCCTTTGCGTCAAAGTTTTCAATGAGGCTGATAAAGGCGTCTTCCATGGTTGCCGCAGCCGAAACGCTGTGTTTTAATTCGTCGGGAGAGCCGGTGGCGATGGCCTGTCCCTGATAAAACAGGCTGATACGGTCGCAGTATTCTGCTTCATCCATAAAATGGGTCGTGACCATTATGGTGACGCCTTTTCCGGCCAAGACGTTGATGTGATTCCAAAATTCGCGGCGGGTCAGCGGGTCGACGCCAGAGGTCGGTTCGTCAAGAAACAGTACTGCCGGGTTGTGCATAATGGCGCAGGATAAGGCTAAACGTTGTTTGTATCCCAAAGGCAAATCGCCGGCGTTGGTTTTGAGGTGTTTGCCGAGGTGGAACATATCAGTCATTTCTGCGATTTTTTCTTTTTGCTCTGTGCCTTTCAGGCCGTAAATTCCTGAGAAAAAGTTCAGATTTTGCAGGACATTCAAGTCAGCATAGAGTGAAAATTTCTGTGCCATATAGCCGAGGCGGGAACGGGCCAGCGCCGGTTTTTTGCGGACGTCTACGCCCATAATGCGGGCGGTGCCCGATGTCGGCGTTGTCAGGCCGCAGAGCATTTTGAACGAAGTTGATTTTCCGGCGCCGTTGGGGCCGAGAAGCCCGAATATTTCACCGCGGCGGATTTGAAAGGTATTGTTTTTAACCGCATAAAAACTGCCGTATTTTTTGACCAGATTTTGTGCTTCTACCGGGTATTCAACATTTGCCGCCGTTTGTGGGTATGAGCGGTTTAACGGAGAAACGCCGTGTGGAATGCCGCCGAGCACATCGATGACGGCGTCTTCAAAACGTGGTGCGGCAATTTGGGAAATTGTTCCTTCCATTTGGCGGATTTTGTCTTTGAAAACAACGCGCACGGCTGTTCCCTGGATGACGGCGTCAACAATATTTTGTTCTTTGCCGCTGATTCTTTTGAGCAGGTCGCGGTTGCTGCCGGAAGTATTTTGTAACAGGGCGACCCGGTTTTGCAGTTTTTGAGTTAAGGCTTCAGGTTTTCCCTGATAGAGGATCTTTCCTTCATTCAGCAGCAGGCAGTCGTCAAAGTTTTCGGCTTCGTCAAGATATGCCGTTGACCAGAGGATTGTTGTGCCGCCCTCAGCCAGTTCGTTGACCATTTTTATCAGTTCGCGGCGGGAAATGGGATCAACGCCGACGGAGGGTTCATCCAGAAGCAGAAGTTTGGGGGCAGAGAGCAGTGCGCAGGCCAGACCGAGTTTTTGTTTCATGCCGCCGGAGAGTTCTCCTGCCAGGCGAGTGGTGAAGTTTTGGAGGTTGGTAAATTTGAGGAGGCGGTTGGAGATATTTGTTTGATCCTGCGGCGGGATGGCTTTTAATTCGGCGTAAAGCTTAAGGTTTTCGCTAATGCTTAAGTCTTCATATAAGCCGAATTTCTGCGGCATATATCCCAGGGACAGGTTTAATTCTTCTTTGTCCGTCAGGGGATTGAGGCCATTGACGTCTATTGTTCCTTTTGAAGGGAGGAGAAGGCCGATAATCGTGCGTATAAGCGTTGTCTTTCCGGCGCCGTCAGGCCCGATAAGCCCGGTTATTTTTCCCCGGGCGATGGTACAGGAAATGTCGTCAAGAGCGGTAATGCCGCTGTCCGGGAAGCGCTTGCTCAGGTTTTTTATGGTGATGAAATCAGAGGTCATTCCTGTGCCTTTACTGCTGTCGGGGCAAGGTTTATTTTTATGGTGACGGGCATGCCCTGCTTGAGATATTCGTCAGGGTTGCTGACATAGACGCGGATGCGGTATACCAAGTCTGTTCGCAAGTCGGTTGTTTCCACGGTTTTTGGGGTGAATTCGGCAACCGGGGAAATGTAGCCGACATAGCCGTTATAGGCACGGGCTTGCCCGTTGTCGGGATTGACGCTGTCGGTTATGATTTGGGCGGCAGTGCCGTATTTGACATTTGCGAGCTGTGTTTCAGGAATATAGGCGCGAATCCACAGAGGTGTTTTTTTGGACATGGTATAGACGGGCTGTGCGGCGCCGACGACGGCTCCCGGTTCCTGAATGCGGGTCATAATTATACCGCTGTCCGGGGCGTACATTTTGGTGTCGTTGAGGTTGTTACGGGCATGCTCGTCAGCCGCTAGAGCGGCATCAAGCGCGGCCTTGGTGCCGTTCATGGCGTTCAACAGGTCGTCGCATTCCTGTTTGGACACGATGTTTTTGGTGCAAAGCGGGGCGTTGCGGTTATATTTTGAAACGGCGTTATTGTAGGCTGCCTGGCTTTGCGCTATTTCAGCAGCAGTTTGTGCTGCGGTCGTTTTATAAGGAATATCGTCAAGGCTAGCCAGGAGGTCGTCTTTTTTGACGGAATCGCCTTCTTCAAAATACATGTTTTGAATCCGTCCTTCAACCCGGAAGCTCAAGTCTACCTGGCGGATTTCGACATTGCCGTAGAGTGTCAGGCTGTCCCGGGACTTGATTTTGTTTTCGTAAGACAGGTAGCTGAAAGCGGCGGCGCCCAAAAGGGCAACTAAGCTGAGAAGGAGAAGTTTTTTCATTATTATTTCCTTATAAAATACCGTTTACGGCCAGTTTACACCGGACAATCTTATTAAAGATTTAATAATCCTTATTATTATCTTCAATTAAGCGCTTGTATTTGTTTTTATCTTACGCTAATTTAAGCAGGGCAATAATTATTTAAAAGGCACGATTATGAAATCTTATTTTATTCAGAGGCTTAAGCCGTTTTTTATCAGCTTTATTTTGCTGGAAATTTTGTTCCTTTGTGGAAAGGTTTATCAAAGTTTTGAAGGCTTTGATTTTGCACCGTGGGAGTTGGTCAAGGTTTTGGGAATTTTGCTCTTGACCGCGTCTATCGCTTTTTTATACATGATGTTGCCTTATGTGCTGTATTTGGTCATTTTGCCGGCAAAGAAACAAAACGGCCGTTTAGATAAAATCGTAACAACCGGCGCTTATACGATTTTTATTTATGCCACGTTGTTTCAGGGTGCCTCTACGCAGATTTTCTGGGATGAATTTCAGGCCGCCTTTAATTTTATCGCTGTTGACTATCTGGTTTATACAACCGAAGTGATTGACAACATTTATCAGTCTTATCCGGTGAACTGGATTTTGCTGGGGTTGCTGGTGGCGACGCTGGTTATTGTGAAGCTGTCTTATCGCAGTCTGTTTCCTGAAGTTTCAGCGCCGGCTTGGGGTAAGCGTTTGCTGCAGCTGGTTGTCTATGTTGTGGTGCTTGTTGTTTCTTACTTTGCCGTTGATATGTCGCGTTTGGAAATATGCAAAAACTATTATAACAATGAGGCGGGCAAGGAAGGGACTTACAGTCTGTTCAGCGCCTTTTTGAAAAACGAACTGCCATACGACAAGTTTTATCTTACTCAGAATCCGTCGGAGAATCTGAAAATCTTGCAAGAGAAGCTTAAGGGTAAAAATGTTACTTTTCTTGAGCCGGATAGAAATATCCGTCGTCGGATTACCGCCGACAAACCGGAAAACAAGGCGAATGTCGTGATTGTGCTGATGGAAAGCATGAGCGCCAAATATATGAACGAGAATCTGCCGGAGGGGCATATTCCCCTGACGCCGAATCTGGAAAAGCTCTCCAAAGAGGGATTGTATTTCAGTAACACTTATGCCAACGGCACGCGTTCGGTTCGCGGCATTGAAGCTTTGACGCTCAGTGTACCGCCGCTGCCGGGAATGTCTATTGTCCGTCGCCCGAATAATGAGAATCTGTATAATATCGGTACGATTTTCAAAGAGAAAGGATATGACAACAAGTGGATTTACGGTGGGTACGGTTATTTTGACAATATGAATTATTTCTTTGGGCATAACGGTTTTCAGATTGTTGACCGTGCGGTTTGGGACAAAAGCGAAGTCACTTTTGCCAATGCCTGGGGTGCGGCAGACGATGATACCTACCGCAAGGTTATTAAAGAAGCGGACAAGTCTTATGCTGCCGGAAAACCGTTCTTTACAATGTTGTTGTCGATTTCCAATCACCGTCCGTATACGTATCCGGAAGGGCGGATTCCGCTTGAACCGGAAAAGTGGGGGCGCTTGGGCGGCGTTATGTATGCTGATTATGCCATAGGCGAGTTTATTAAGGAAGCCAAGAGTAAGCCGTGGTTTGACAATACACTGTTTGTCTTTATCGCCGATCATACGGCCGGTGCATCCGGTAAGGAGGAGATTAACCTTGAAGGTTATCATATTCCTTTTATTATCTATGCGCCGAAGTTGGTTAAAACGCAGAGAATCGACACGCCGATAAGCCAGATTGACGCTTTGCCGACGATTTTGGGAATTTTGAACTTTGATTATGAATCACGCTTTTATGGGCAGGACGCATTGTCTGAAGATTATGAATCCCGTTTCTTCGTCAGCAATTATCAGAAAATCGGTTTTGTTAAGAACGGGACGGATGTTATTTTGAAACCTGTCCGCCAGTATTCGGTTGAAGGGCCGAAAATTTCCGACAAGGCATTGGCTAAGCAGAAGAGCGAGGCAATTGCCTTTTATCAGCAGGCTGATAACTGGGAGGAAAATCTGAAAGAGTAATGTCATTTCAGCAAGAAAGCCCGGAATAAAAATTCCGGGCTTTCTTGCGTATTGCAGGCTTATTTTTTTGAATCATTTTAAAGAGTTAACCCAAAATTTAGAATCAGGAATCTATGATGACGGCATAATAAAAAGAATCACCTGTTTTTGAGGTGGTTATGTTTATTGAATTTTGGTTTAACAATTAAAGGAATTTAGGAATGTCAGCTTTGAAAAGACTAAAATCTTTGGCTCTGGCCGTGTTTATGGCAGCAGCTGCCGGGATTTCTCAAGCTCAGGCTTCTGAAATCGATCTTAACATTCCGAGCCTTGATGTCGGATATAATATTTTCGGCCTGTCTATGACCGGAAGCGAAATTCTGATGTATGGCCTCGGTATTTGTATTTTGGGCATGTTGTTCGGTTTGTATGAATTTTTTAAAATCAAAAAGATTCCCGCTCACGAATCCATGCTGAATGTTTCTCATACGATTTATGAAACATGCAAAACCTATATGAAACAGCAGTCAAAGCTTTTGGTGGTTTTGGAACTGTTCATTGCTGCTTGTATCTTTTATTATTTCTATTATCTTAACGCAACGCCGATGCCAAAAGTGCTGACTATTCTGATGTGGTCAATTTTGGGTATTCTCGGTTCTTATACTGTTGCGTGGTTTGGCATGCGTATTAATACTTATGCCAACTCGCGTACGGCTTTCCTTTCTTTGCAGGGAAAAGCCTTTCCGGTTATGAGCCTGCCGCTGCGTTCGGGTATGTCTATCGGCGTTTTGCTTATCTGCGTCGAACTGATTATGATGATTATCATTTTGTTGTGGGTTCCGCGTGAGAGCGCCGGCGCCTGCTTTATCGGTTTTGCCATCGGCGAATCCTTGGGTGCGGCCGCTTTACGTATTTGCGGCGGTATCTTTACCAAGATTGCCGATATTGGTGCGGATTTGATGAAAATTATTTTCAAAATTGATGAAGACGATGCCCGCAACCCGGGTGTGATTGCCGATTGTACCGGTGATAATGCCGGCGATTCAGTTGGGCCGACCGCTGATGGTTTTGAAACCTACGGCGTAACCGGCGTGGCTCTTATCAGCTTTATTGTTCTCGGTGCCGGTATGATGTATACGCAGAACGGCGAGCTGGCTTTAATGAGCGGCGGCATTGATATTCAGGCGCGTTTGATTGTCTGGATCTTTGCTATGCGCCTGTTGATGATTGTTACGTCTTTGGTGTCTTATGCTCTTAACAACGGTCTGTCTAAATTGCTTTACGGCAATAAAGACGAATTTGATTTTGAAAAGCCGCTGACCAGTTTGATTTGGCTGACGTCCGTTATTTCCATTCTGGTTACTTTCGGTGTTTCTTATGTGATGATCGGCGATATGGGCGCAGATTTGTGGTGGAAGCTTTCGGTTATCATTTCCTGCGGTACGTTAGCCGCGGCTTTGATTCCTGAATTTACCAAAATCTTTACTTCTCCGAAGTCGCAGCATGTTAACGAAATCGTTAATGCCAGCCGCGAGGCAGGCGCTTCCCTGAATATTATTTCAGGTATTGTTGCCGGTAACTTCTCCGCTTTCTGGCAGGGAATCGTTATGGTAGCACTGATGGCGATTGCTTATGTTACCGCAAGTTCGGGACTTGACGCTTATATGGTTTATCCGTCAGTCTTTGCTTTTGGTTTGGTGGCTTTTGGCATGCTGGGCATGGGGCCGGTCAACATTGCCGTTGACAGTTACGGGCCGGTTGCCGACAATGCCCAGTCTGTATTTGAATTGTCACAGATTGAAAATATCAGAGGCATTAACAAAACCATTGAAAAAGATTTTGGCTTTAAGCCTGATTTTGAAAAAGGCAAACATTATCTGGAAGCTAACGACGGTGCCGGAAACACCTTTAAGGCAACGGCAAAACCGGTGCTTATCGGTACGGCGGTTATCGGTGCGGCAACAATGATTTTCTCTATCATTCTTTTGCTGAACCTGAAGTTGTCATTGCTTGATCCGGAAGTTTTGTTTGGTATCATTCTTGGCGGCGCGGTTATCTACTGGTTCTCCGGCGCTTCCATGCAGGCGGTTTCGACCGGCGCTTATCGCGCGGTTGATTTTATCAAAAAGCACATTAAGCTGAACACGAAGAAGGCTGCTTCGGTTGAAGACAGCAAAGAGGTTGTTCGTATTTGTACATTGTATGCACAGAAAGGTATGTTTAACATCTTTGTTGCCATATTCTCGTTTACGTTGGCTTTTGCCTGCTTTGATCCGAACCTGTTTGCCAGTTATCTGATTTCAATTGCCGTCTTCGGTTTGTTCCAGGCGCTGTATATGGCTAATGCCGGCGGCGCATGGGATAACGCCAAGAAGGTTGTTGAAGTTGATCTTGGTGAAAAAGGAACAGAACTGCACGCAGCTTCGGTTGTCGGTGATACGGTCGGCGATCCGTATAAAGATACGTCATCCGTAGCTTTGAATCCGATTATTAAGTTTACGACTTTGTTCGGTTTGCTGGCTGTGGAAATTGCCGTTTCGGCGCCGCGCAATGTGTCTTTGACGCTGGGTGCGGTCTTTATGGCGATTGCTTTAGTCTTTGTATGGCGGTCGTTCTATGCGATGCGTATTCAGACAAAGGCGTAAAAATCGATATAATTGCTGAAATTTATGCAATAAGTTATAAGGAAACGCGAAAGCGTTTCCTTTTTTACTGCAAACATGAAAAAAAGTTCTTGATTTATTGCACGGAGTTGTGTATCAAAGAAAACGCAGTTTGGTTAAACTGTGTTTTATAGGGGTATAGCTCAGTTGGTAGAGCACCGGTCTCCAAAACCGGGTGTCGTGAGTTCGAATCTTACTGCCCCTGCCAGTCAAGATGAAGGCGCTGAAAAGCGTCTTTTTTCTTTATAAATCAAGCATTTAGCCGAGTCTGTGTAAGCTGTGCCAATCAGAGCCATTTCCCGCTTGTTACACGGACTTTATATCTACATAAGTTTTTTATTTTCAATCATTTAAGTCAAATTAAAACTCATATAATTTAGGGACTAATTAATTTAAATAAAGAAAACCCTTGAAACTTATTGTTTCAAGGGAAAAAGACAATGAATCACTGCTTCCAAGTGAACATCCTATTCTTTTTTAGCAACCCTCTTATCTGTTTGTTTTCGTTCGCCACTACTTACAATTAAGGCTTTAGATACTATCTCAGCAAACCTAAGCTTTCTCAAGTAATCTTGACGGACTGCTAAACCGTTGTGTTTGAATATTAATGAGTATCTGGGTCAACAAGATCGGGATTGTATTTTTATACACAAAAATATCTGCATAATATGTTTAATGCTCACTCTTTTAAGGCATTACATATTAAAAGTCAATATAAAATGGTCCGTACATCATCTTACTGTCCCTGCCAGTTAAGATAAAGACGCAGAAAAGCGTCTTTTTTCTTTATATATTAAGTGCTTAACTGAATCTGCGAGAGGTTGCATTGATGAGGGCTTTTTTGTATTGCTACGAAAGTTAATGCTTTCTACTTGCGCGAACAACTAAGCTTTGTGCGGCTAAAGCTTAGCAATACTAAGAGAAGTTTTTGGGTGTTATACGGACTTTTTTTTTGGGGGGGGAATCTATATTTACTTTGTCGCAGGATTTATGATAAGGTCATCATAAGTTTGGAAAGATGGTTTGTATGGGGCAGAAAATGAGAAAAATTTTTTATTTATTGTTATTTTTACTGATAGCTTCTCCAGCGCCAGCGGCTCATGACCAGCCGGTAGTTATGAATGTAAAAACATATATCTACCACAATCCAAGCTGTAAATGGGCTAAAAAATGCATAAAAAACTGTATCATAACCACCAAACAGAAAGCACGGGCTCAAGGGGCAAGGCCTTGTAAGGTCTGCGGTGGGTAGAGAGCGGTTTATCTTTTTCGAGGTTATATTCTTGACACGTCATGTTCTGATTTTTATACTTCGGGTATGTTTTTTAAATTATAATGAGGTTGATTATGAAGACAGTGATTGTTGGCGGCGGTGCTGCCGGAGCCAGTTGTGCGGTGAGACTGAGACGTCTTGATGAAACTATGGAAATTATGATAATTGAACGCACTAATGAGGTTTCCATTGCTAATTGCGGTCTGCCTTATTATATCTCTGGCGTTATTGCCGAAAGAGAAGATATTCTGGTTTCAAGTCCGCAGAAGTTTAAAGGCTGGTTTAACATTGATATTAAATTAAATGCGGAAGCAGTGTCCATTAATCGCCGAGACAAGACTATAGCGCTCAATAACTCTGAAATCATTGCTTATGACAAACTGGTTTTGGCAACCGGTGCAAAGCCTATTGTCCCTGATTTTGAAGGGCTTGACCATAATAAAGTTTTTGTTGTCCGCAATTTGGCGGATGCCGATAAGTTGAAAGCTTATGTTCGGGAGAATAAGCCGCAAAAAGCGGTTGTCGTCGGCGGCGGGTTTATCGGTGTGGAAGTTGCTGAAAATCTGGTGAATATGAAATTGGATACGACATTGATTGAATTAAGCAATCAGATTTTGGCACCGGTCGATAAAGAGATTGCCCTCTATGCTGAAAATGCCATGCGTGAAAATGGTGTAAAACTCATTCTTTCTGACGGTGTCAAAAAATTTCATCAAAATAAGATTGTTTTGAATTCGGCAAAAGAAGTGGATTTTGATTTTGTGGTTATGGCTATCGGCGTCCAGGCGGAAACCCACTTGGCTCAGGCTGCCGGCTTAGCGGTGGGCAGAGGTGTTATTATTAATGAACATATGCAGACCTCCGATGAAAATATTTTTGCCGCGGGTGATTCCGTTGAGGTTAAAGATGCCGTCACCAATAACCAGACCCTTATTCCGTTGGCCGGTCCGGCCAACCGTCAGGGGCGCATTATTGCCGATTATATTTGTGGGATAAAGTCATCTTATAAAGGTTCTTTGGGGGCCTCTGTTATCAAGGTTTTTAATTTGACCGTTGCCTGTATCGGCAATAATGAAAAACAGTTAAAGCAAAATAATATACCTTATCTTAAAACCTATGTTGTCGGCGCCAGTCATGCCGGTTATTATCCGAATTCTAGGCGGATTGTTTTTAAAATGCTGTTCAGTGATGACGGGAAGATACTTGGCGTGCAAGCTGTCGGACCGGAAAATGTTGAAAAAAGGATTGACGTTATCAGCACAATTATGCGTTTGGGCGGCACGGTTCGGGATATGATTGACAGTGAATTATGCTATGCGCCGCCGTATTCTTCTGCGAAGGATCCTGTCAATATTTTGGGAATGAATGCAGACAATATGTTACGCGGATTGTTTAAGCCTGCGTTTTTAGACGACTTGGGTGATGACTGCCTTATTGATGTTCGACCGCCGGAAATGTACAGAAAGAAAACAATAAAGGGTGCGATTAATATTCCGATAAGTACCATCCGGGGACGTCTGAACGAAATTCCCAAGGATAAAAAGGTTATTTTGTTCTGCAATACCGGATACACCAGTTATTGCGCGGCCAGAATTTTGCTGCAGCACGGGTTTGAAAATATATCTTCCCTTGCAGGCGGTATAGCGATGTATAATGAAGCTGAAAAACAATTGTAGTCGTAAAGGGGGGGGAGTGATGGAAAAAGGTTTGGATTATATTTTTAATGAACGAACAAAAATGATTATTCTGGGAACATTTCCCAGTATTCAATCTCGGGATATCTGCTATTATAATAATCCCCAAAACCAGTTTTGGCGAATTATTGCCGATGTTTTTCAAGATGATGAGATTATTACTGGAGATAAAGACAGGCGCTATGCCTGTTTGCTTAGTAACGGCGTTGGTCTTTGGGATGTTATACAGACCTGTCAATTTGAGCAAAAGTCCAGTTTGGACAGCAAGATAAGCAAAGATAGTATTGTTTATAATAACTTTTTGTTATTGCAGCAAAAGTGTCCGGCGTTAAAATGTCTTGTTTTTAATGGCAAAAATGCAAAAAAGTTATTTGGTTGTTACTTAAAGCAAGAAACGAATGAGGCCGTTAGGATGTGGTTATGGGGATTAACCAATAACGGAAAAAATGTTCTTCCTTCGACCAGTCCAGCCAATGCGCGTAAAAAGCCCGAAGACAAATTAAGGGAATGGAAGGCGTTTATAAAGGAGCACATATCCGGCGTTTAGCTGTATTGGTGCAGCCTGGTCTTTAGTTTTCCCGGCGTAGATTTTGACGCTGTTTTTGCCGTTGTTTAGTCGGAGCACAGAAAAGCCGGGAATGTTCCCTGATTATTTGTATATACAAAAATATAGTTATTGACATATAAAAAATAATTTAATATGTTGGCGACATTAAGCTAGGATGTGTCCGGCTGTTTGTATCAGCTTGTGAGGTGCAAGGCGCGTCCTGTCATTTTGCCCCGACGGGGCGGTTGTTTAAATCTATTTTTTATGGATAGGATCCATGGCAAAAGTTAGTCCAATACAGTTTTTCAGACAGGTTAAGCAAGAAGTAAAAAAAGTGACCTGGCCAACGAGAAAAGAAGTCGTCCAGACCTCCATTATGGTTATTATCCTGGTGGCAATCGCGGCAACATTCTTTTTCTTTGTCGATCAGATTATTGGATGGGTGATGAAATTAATATTAGGTCTTGGAGTTTAGGTTTATGGAAGCTCGCTGGTATGTTGTAAATGTTTACTCCGGTTCGGAGAAGAAAGTTGCCGAATCGATTAAAGAGCAGGCTATACTTAAAAAAATGGAAGATAAGATTTTGGAAGTTCTGGTTCCGACGGAAGAAGTTGTTGAGCTGAAGAAAGGTTCTAAAGTCAATTCTGAAAGAAAGTTTTTCCCGGGTTATGTCTTGGTTAAGATGGTTATGTCCGACGAATGCTGGCATGTTGTCAGAAACACACCGCGCGTCAGCGGGTTCTTGGGCAGCCGCAATAAGCCGCAGCCAATTTCCGAGGCAGAAGCCCAGCGTATTATCAAACAGATGACAGAAGGTGTTGAGCGTCCGCGTACCGCTGTTGATTTTGAGGTTGGCGAGCAGGTTCGCGTTAATGACGGTCCGTTTGCTTCTTTCATTGGTTTTGTTGAGGAAGTTGATACGGAAAAAATGCGCTTGAAAGTTTCTGTTTCAATTTTCGGGCGTTCTACGCCGGTTGAGTTGGAATTCAGTCAAGTTGAGAAAATTAAGTAGTTTTCTTGTTTTTGTAAAAGCCCCGGGTGTTTTCGGGGTTTTTTCGTAATTGCGCGGTTGAATTTTTTATATCGCTGTTTATTATAGTGTTAGTTAATGTTTAGGAGGGTATATGATTAAAGGTTTTATTAATGAATTTAAAAAGTTTGCCGTACGCGGCAATGTGATTGATATGGCTGTCGGTATTATTATCGGTGCGGCGTTTGGTAAGATTGTCGACTCTCTGGTTAAGGACATCATTATGCCGCCAATTAGCATTTTGTTGGGAAAAATGGATTTTTCCAATCTGTTTTTTGTGTTGCGTAACGGGCCTGATTATACGGCGCCGTATGTTTCGTTGCAACAGGCTAACGATGCCGGAGCAGTGACTTTAAATCTCGGAAATTTTCTGAATGCTTCAATCAGTTTTATTATTGTTGCTTTTGCCGTGTTTTTGCTGATAAAGGCAATTAACCGTGTTCAGGAGGCGATTGATGCGGGAGAGAAGGTCGTTCCTACCGTGAAGAAGTGTCCCTTCTGTTGCACAGATATTCCGGTTAAGGCAGTGCGTTGTCCGCATTGTACGTCAGAATTGTCTGAGAAATAGCAAAGAAACGATACTCCGAGGTGAGTATCGTTTCTTTTTTAGGCAATAGCTGAAATAATCAAATCCTGATTGTTTGGATTATAACTGCGAATTTGGCAGGTTACGGGCTGTCCGACTTCCATTCCGGGGAGAACCATATGTTTGCAGCCGATGCCATAAAGACTGATTGTTGCTACTTTCCCTTGGATAATTTCAACAACTTCGCCGCTGACATAAGAGCCGACGGGGAAGGCGTTTACAAGATCTTCCGCTGTTCTGATATTGATGATGTCGGCAATATAGAACTTTTTAGATTTGCGGTTGATTTTGACGGTCAGCCTTTGGCCGATTAGATAGTTTCCGGTATCAGGGGTGAAGATTTTAATACTCAATCCCTGATAGGATAGGGTTAAAGCATTAGCACTGATTAATCTTACAAATGCACTGACAGTCTGTTCTTTTCTTAATCCTGTTGTTTTCATAATTGTAAATTTATATGTTAATAATATTTCATTGAGGGATAATCTATCATATTTTTATGATGTTGGCAATAGCTAAAATTGACAAAAATGCAGAGGCGATGACGTTTTTGTGAATCGAATCAGCGGGTTAATGTTAAAATTTTTGAAGAAAATGCTTGTAAAATAAAATAAATGCTGTTATATAAGGGCGACTCTGAAAAGGATATATGTGTATCTGAAACAGACGAATCGTGAATTTTAATGTAATTTCGTGGGAGACGAGCCATCGTCTGGAAAAACCACGAACCTAACAAAGAAGGTTTTGAAATGGCTAAGTCTAAAAAGAAGATTTTAGGATTAATCAAGCTTCAAATCCCCGCTGGAAAAGCTAACCCTTCTCCTCCGGTTGGTCCGGCTCTCGGCCAAAAAGGCTTGAACATTATGGATTTCTGCAAACAGTTTAATGCTGCTACCCAGAAAATGGAGCCGGGTATTCCTGTTCCTGTCGTTATTACGGCTTACGAAGACAAGTCTTTTGTTTTTGAAACAAAGCTGCCTCCGGTATCTTACTTTATCAAAAAGGCTGCAAATATTAAGTCCGGTTCTAAAGAACCGAGCAAAGTTGTTGCCGGTCAGATTACTATGGCTCAGGTTAAAGAAATTGCCCAGTCAAAATTGCCGGATTTGAACTGTTCAACAGTTGAATCCGCCATGAATATGGTTAAAGGCCAGGCTGTTTCCATGGGCGTTAAGGTTGTGGAGTAAGGTTATGCAGGGAAAAAGAATCGTAAACGCATATAAAACAGTTGACAAATTCAAAGCTCATTCTTTGAAAGAAGCTGTTAAGATTGTTAAAGAAAATGCAACTGCAAAATTTGACGAAACAATTGATATTGCCGTAAATCTGGGTGTTGACCCGAAATATGCCGACCAGATGGTCAGAGGCGTTTGCGCTCTGCCGCATGGTAACGGTAAGACAGTCCGCGTTGCTGTTTTGGCTCAGAACGAAAAAGCAGAAGAAGCTAAAGCTGCCGGTGCCGATATTGTCGGTGCTGAAAATCTGATTGATTCTATTTTGAGTGGTAAGATTGAATTTGACAGATGTATTGCTACGCCGGATATGATGGGATTGGCTGGTAAGGTTGCCCGCGTTCTCGGTCCGAAAGGCCTGATGCCGAACCCGAAATTGGGCACGGTTACCGTTGACGTTGCCAATGCTGTTAAGAAGGCTAAGGCTGGTGAAGTTCAGTATCGTGTTGAAAAGAATGGTATTGTTCATGCCGGTGTTGCCAAGGCAAGCTTCTCTGAAGATCAGATTTATGACAATGCGAAAGCATTTATGGATGCTATCATTAAAGCCAAACCGGCCGGCGCCAAAGGAACTTATGTTAAGAAGATTTCTTTGAGCAGCACAATGGGTGTTGGCATTAAGGTTGACGCATCTCAACTTTAAAAGTTTTGGGTGGGGTATTTTGCCCCGCCCGCTCTTCAAAAATGCGGGCATTTTCTTGTGCCGGAGCGTTTTTGAAAACTGTCCAAGACCGTAGGTGATTGAGGATTTGAGAGGGTGGTTTTTTTTAATTGAAGAAACTGAAAGCCGATTGAATTTTTGTTCTTAAATATCCTACGCAGACGGGAGTAGAGAATTTTTTATCTTTTTTCTCCTGGACAGATTAGGTCCTGCCAGTTTTGGCAGAAAGTGTTAATGACACGGACGTTTGATGCGGGTGACCGTTGAAAATGAAAGTGTTTTTATTGGAGACAACAAGTGAATCGCGAAGAAAAATCACAGTTACTCAGCGAACTGAATGAACTGTTCTCTAATTCAGAAGTTATCGTTGTATCTCATTACAAAGGTTTGACGGTTAAAGAAGTTTCTGAATTGAGAGACAGAATCAGAACAGCAGGTGCTGGTTTCAGAGTTACTAAGAATCGCATTACTCGTCTTGCTCTTAAAGGTACAAAATTTGAAGGTTTGGCAGATTTGTTCACTGGTCCGACTGCTATTGCATTCGCCAATGATCCGATTTCCGCCTGCAAGGCTTGTGTCGAATTTGCAAAAGAAAATGAAAAGCTGATTGTTGTCGGCGGCGCTATGGGAACTGGCGCTATTTCCATCGACGAAATCAAAAAACTGGCAAGCATTCCTTCTATGGACGAACTGCGCGCCAAAATCATCGGTCTTTTGCAGGCTCCCGGTGCTCAGCTGGCTCGTCTGGCGAAGGCATACAGCGAGAAGGAAGCCGCTTAATTTTATTGTTTTATGCAGTCCTCGCTTGTTATTTTTTCTCTTGTGTACTGTTTTGTACGCATCATTCAAAAATAACGGGATGTTGGGCTTAAGACAATAAGGTTCGGGCTTTTAGAGCAAAAGAGAATTTTTAGTAATTTAATTTTAAGATTTAATTTTTATTGGAGAAAAAAAATGGCCGATTTAGCCAAGTTAGTAGATGAATTGTCAGCTTTGACCGTAATGGAAGCTGCTGATCTTGCAAAAATGTTGGAAGAAAAATGGGGCGTTTCTGCTGCTGCTGCCGTAGCTGTTGCTGCTGGTGGTGCTGCTGCCGGCGCTGCTGAAGAAAAAGATGAATTTACCGTTGTATTGGCAGAAGCCGGTGCAAACAAGATTAACGTTATTAAAGAAATCCGCGCTATTACTCAGCTGGGTCTGAAGGAAGCTAAGGATTTGGTTGACGGTGCTCCGAAGACTGTTAAAGAAGGCGTTAACAAGGCTGAAGCTGAAGAAATTAAGAAGAAGCTGGAAGAAGCCGGTGCTAAGGTCGAACTTAAGTAATTGTTCATCTTTGTGCAAAGGTTTGCTCTTTGAGCATTTTGATAAAAAGCCGGGGTTTTATACTCCGGTTTTTTATTGTATTATGTTTGTCCGGTTTTGAGTGTTTTGAAATTATCGGCATAATTAGAAAAAAAGTTCTGGTAACACCAGAACTTTTTTAATTTGAGAATGTTGATATTTTCCTAATCCGGTATTCTGTTATGCCAATCGTCAAGTTTTTTTTGAAAAATTTTCTGTACGTTTTTTTGGGAATCCTGTGGCTGCTTTTTAGGTGTCGGTGCAGTTTCATTGGCAGAAACGTTTTTTGCTCTTTCTGCTGACTTAAATTTGTGAGTCTGTTGTTGCAGTTTTAATCTGACTTCCTGTAATTTGGAAAGATTTTTGTTTTCTGTGTCGGCAGTTGTGTTTTCTATTTTTTCTGCGAACTTTTTGTATCCACGCAGTGCTTTGGGACTCATGTTTTCCGGTATGTTTAATTTTCCTAAGGTTTCACCATCAAGAATTCTTCCCGGGATGATATCGGAATTTCCGTAATCATCATAAGCAATTTCTATATTTTTCTGGACGTAGTGGTTGTTTTTATCTTTGAAGACCATAATTTTTGTTTCATTATCAGAATATGCGTTTCCGGAAGATATATTCGGTTCTATTGTATCCAGCACAATAAAATCCTCTGTTGAGAATTTGTCATTGATACAGAGGCGCTGTTTTGATTCTGCAATGATGTTTTGTTCTTTGTCATTATTTTCATATAGGACAAATTTGTTTTCTTTGGCTTGGTTATCAAAAGAGATTTTAATATCTAAAGCTTCTATTTCTGCCAGGAAACGGTTTTCGGCTTCTTCTTCAAGTTCACTTCTTTCAGAGATTTCGTAGTCATCTTCGGCGCGTATATAACCGATTGAAAATTTATTAGTTGTCATCGTTTCCTCCTTTTTGAATAATATTTATTTTAGTTTAGCTTGTCCGGTTGGAAATGTCAAAATATTTTTTTTGGGTAATTTTGTTTAATTTTTCTATTTTATCAGGGAAATTGTATGCGCAACAGGGGGGCAGCAAACCGGGGTGCTTCGTCAGTATCGGGTTTTAGATGATGACGATGTTGCCAGAGATTTTATTTCTTTGGGCGAAAGTAGCGTTAAAATTATTGGCAGATAAATCTGTTTATGCTGCAAGCGAAAAAAGCGGCAGAAATTATTGTAATGAGTGATTTGTATCAGAGATAAGTTTTTTGTAAAGCATGTTCGTTAGGAATGTGCTTTTTTGTGAAATTTTGGATAAAAAGCGCCAAGTTCGGAAAGAATCGGAAAGTGACTCTAGGACAGGAATTAAAATAAAAAATCCGTTAATTAAAAAATAAATTTCTTGACTCATTTTGTGAAAAATTACTTGCATTTTGGGAGTCTTAGGTATACAAATAAGCGACTTTAAAAATGTATTATTTTGCGAATCTGCGCCAAGAGAGCAACGACTCGAGGGTTTGGTGCGATTTTTTCGTTTTAAATCTAGATTTTTTTTTAACCTTCTGCGGTCGGGTTTTGGATATTCCAATAGGATAGTCGCAGATTATAACCATAGGGATTGAATAAATGAAAGAATCTTATACGAGCAAAAAACGTGTAAGAAAAAACTTTGGCAAGATTGATTCCGTTTCGGAAATGCCGAGTTTAATCGAAGTTCAGACTGGTTCTTATAAAGATTTTATTGAGGCGGACGGCGAAACAAGCGAGTTTGGCCTTGAGGAAGTTTTCAAGTCAATTTTTCCAATTAAAGATTTTTCGGGCAACGGCGAGTTAGAGTTTGTTAAATATGAACTTGAAGAGCCGAAGTACGACGTTGAAGAGTGCTTTAAGCGTGACATGACTTATGCTGCGCCGGTTAAGGCTACTCTGCGTCTGGTTGTTTGGGATATTGACGAATCTACCGGTGCCAAGTCTATTCACGACATTAAGGAACAAGACGTTTATATGGGCGATATTCCGCTGATGACAGATAAGGGTACGTTTATTTTCAACGGTACCGAGCGCGTCGTTGTTTCTCAGATGCACCGTTCTCCGGGCGTGTTCTTTGATCATGACAAAGGCAAGACAGTGGCCTCCGGTAAATATTTGTTTGCTGCCCGCGTTATTCCTTACCGCGGTTCCTGGCTTGATTTTGAATTTGATGCCAAAGATTTGGTTTATGCCCGTATTGACCGCCGCCGTAAGCTGCCGGTAACTTCGATTTTGTATTCTTTGTACTCCAAAGAAACAGAAGAAAAAATCGCAGAGTTGGCCAAGGAAGGCAAAAAAATCAATCCGGCCGACATCAGAGGTATGGATAAAGAGGAAATCTTAAGCTACTTCTATGATGTTGACACTTTGGTTGCGGATAAGAAAAACTGGAAAGTTAAGTTTATTCCCGAAAGAATGAAAGGCGTTAAATTTGATTTTGATTTGGTTAACGCCAAAACCGGCGACGTTGTTGTCGAAGCAGGCAAGAAGATTGCACCGCGCATGGCTCAGAAGCTGGCTGACGAAGGTTTGGAATATTATGAACTGCCGGCAGCCAAACTGCAAGGCAAATTCCTTGCTTCCGAAGTTGTTGCAGCCAAGACCGGCGAAGTTATTGCCGACGCCGGCGATGAGTTGACGGAAGAGGTTTTGCAGAAAATTGCCGATGCCAAAGTTAAAGAATTAAAAGTTTTGTATATTGACGGCGTTAATGTCGGTCCGTATATTCGCAATACTTTGGTCAGCGACAAGAATCACTGCCGCGAAGAAGCACTGTTGGATATTTACCGCGTTATGCGTCCGGGCGAGCCGCCTACCTATGAAACGGCAGACCAGCTGTTCCACGGCTTGTTCTTTGACAACGAAAGATATGATTTGTCTTCCGTCGGTCGCGTTAAGATGAATGTTTCTCTGGATATTCCGTTTGATGAAGCACCGGATACTTACCGCGTTCTGCGCAAAGACGATATTCTGCGCATTGTTAAGAGATTGTGCGATTTGCGTGACGGCAAAGGCGAAGTTGACGATATTGACCACTTGGGCAACCGTCGTGTTCGTTCCGTCGGCGAATTGATGGAAAATCAGTATCGCATGGGCTTGCTGCGTATGGAAAGAGCCATTCGTGAAAGAATGTCTTCCGAAGTTCTGAATAACGTTAAACCGCAGGATTTGGTCAATGCCAAGCCGATTGCTTCGGTTATTCGCGAGTTCTTCGGTTCCTCCCAGTTGTCACAGTTTATGGATCAGAACAATCCGCTCTCAGAAATTACGCATAAGCGCCGTTTGTCTGCCTTGGGCCCGGGCGGTTTGTCCCGTGACCGCGCAGGCTTTGAAGTCCGCGACGTACATCCGACGCACTATGGTCGTATTTGCCCGATTGAAACGCCGGAAGGTCCGAACATTGGTTTGATTAACTCTTTGTCGACTTATGCCCGCATCAACAAATACGGCTTTATTGAATGTCCGTATCGCAAGGTTGTTGACGGTGTTGTTACCGACGAAGTCGTTTATTTGTCAGCTGATGAAGAAGGCAAGTTCAAAATTGCCGAAGCAAACGCCAAGGTTAAGGAAGACGGTCATTTTGAAAATGACTTGGTCGCCTGCCGTAAAGCCGGTGAGTTTGAGTTTGCACATCCGGAAGAAATCAACTTTATTGACGTTTCGCCGAAACAGTTGGTTTCTGTGGCGACGGCTTTGATTCCGTTCCTGGAAAACGATGACGCGAACCGCGCGTTGATGGGCGCGAACATGCAGCGCCAAGGCGTGCCTTTGCTGCGCTCCGAGGCTCCTCTGGTCGGTACCGGTATGGAAGCTACAGTTGCGAAAGATTCCGGGGCTACTTTGGTTGCCAAATATGACGGTATCGTTGACGCAGTTGATGCCAACCGAATCGTTATTCGTTCTAAGAGCGGTGACGTTGCCGGTGCCGGTGTCGAAATTTACAAACTGCAGAAGTTCCGCCGTTCAAACCAGAACACCTGTATTAATCAGGTTCCGCTGGTTAAAGTCGGTGATGAAATTCATGCCGGTGACATTATTGCCGACGGTCCGTGTACCGATTTGGGTGAGTTGGCTCTCGGTCGCAATCTGCTGGTTGCCTTTATGCCGTGGAACGGTTTGAACTACGAAGATGCAATTTTGTTGTCCGAACGTATTTCCCGCGATGATGTCCTGACTTCTCTGCATATTGAAGAATTTGAAGTCATGGCGCGCGACACCAAGCTTGGTCAGGAAGAAATTACCCGCGATATTCCGAATGTGGGTGAAGAAGCTCTGCGCAATCTTGACGAAGCCGGTATCGTTTATATCGGCGCTGAAGTTAAGGCCGGAGATATCTTGGTCGGTAAGGTTACGCCGAAGGGCGAATCGCCGGTTACACCGGAAGAAAAACTGCTTCGCGCTATCTTTGGCGAAAAAGCTTCCGATGTCCGTGATACGTCTTTACGCGTTCAGCCGGGTATTGAAGGTATTGTTGTCGATGTTCATGTCTTCTCTCGCCGCGGCGTTGAGAAAGACGAGCGTGCTCTTTCTATCGAGCAGGAAGAAATTTCCCAGCTGGCGAAAGACCGCGATGATGAAATCGCTATTATCCGCCGCAGCTGCGAGGCACGTCTGAAGTCAATGCTGGTTGGCCAGGTTGTGGTTGACGCGCCGAAAGGCATTGCCAAGAATGTGACGATTACTGAAGATGTTCTGGCGGCTGTTCCTTCTTCCCAGTGGCGTAAAATTATCGTCAAAGACGAAGATGTTATGGCCAAGGTTGAAGAATTCCTGAATGCTTTTGACGCCCGTCTGGAAAAAGTTCAGAAACACTTTGAAGACAAGGTTGAAAAAGTTCAGCGCGGCGATGATTTGCTGCCGGGCGTTTTGAAGATGGTTAAGGTCTTCATTGCGACCAAGCGTAAAATTCAATCAGGTGATAAAATTGCCGGACGTCACGGTAACAAAGGTACGATTTCCCGCGTGTTCCCGTTGCAGGATATGCCTTATACCGAAGACGGAACCCCGGTTGATATCGTTTTGAACCCGCTTGGCGTGCCGTCCCGTATGAACGTCGGGCAAATCCTTGAAACCCACTTAGGCTGGGCGGCCAAGGAACTCGGCAAACAGCTGAACGAGATGTGCGAACAGTTTAAGCGCGGTGAAAAAACGGCAGAAGAACTGAATGCCAAGCTTCGTGAAATTTACGGTGAAAAGCAGTATAAGCGCGAAATCGAAAACCTGACTCAGGACGAAAAAGTCGAGATGATTTCTCACCTGAAGAACGGCGTGCCGATGGCGACACCGGTATTTGACGGTGCTTCCGGCGAAGACATCAACAATATGCTGTCTATGGCGGGGCTTCCGACTTCCGGTCAGATTGACCTGTATGACGGACGTACCGGTGAGAAGTTTGACCGTAAGGTTACCGTTGGTATCATTTATATGATTAAACTGCACCACATCGTTGATGAGAAAATGCACGCCCGTTCCGTCGGTCCGTATTCTCTGGTTACACAGCAGCCTTTGGGCGGTAAAGCTCAGTTCGGCGGACAACGCTTTGGTGAAATGGAAGTTTGGGCTTTGCAGGCTTACGGCGCAGCTTATACGTTGCAGGAAATGCTTACGGTTAAATCCGATGATGTCAGCGGCCGTACCAAGGTTTATGAAGCCATTGTCCGCGGTGAGGACAGCTTTGAAGCCGGCGTTCCCGAATCCTTTAACGTTTTGGTCAAAGAAATTAAGTCTTTGTGCCTGAATGTTGAAATGTTGAACGAAGAAGTTTAAGGCAAAGGAGTTTTGTTAATATGAATGATGTTATGAAGTATTTTGGTCAACAGGTAACTTCTGGTGATTCTTTTGACCAAATCAGAATCTCTATCGCTTCGCCGGAACAAATTCGTTCATGGTCTTACGGTGAAGTAAAAAAACCGGAAACGATTAACTATCGTACGTTTAAGCCGGAAAGGGACGGTTTGTTCTGCGCCCGTATTTTCGGTCCGGTTAAAGACTACGAATGTTTGTGTGGTAAGTACAAACGTATGAAGTTCCGCGGTATCGTCTGCGAGAAGTGCGGCGTGGAAGTTACACTTTCCAAAGTTCGCCGTGAGAGAATGGGACATATTGAACTGGCTGCGCCGGTTGCGCATATCTGGTTCCTGAAATCCCTGCCATCTCGTATTGCCACTTTGACCGATATTCCGATGAAGGCTTTGGAACGCGTTCTTTATTTTGAAAGCTACATTGTTATTGAGCCGGGGCTGACGCCTTTGGCTGTCAATGAACTTTTGACCGAAGAACAGTATCAGGAAGCGATTGACGAATACGGTGAAGATGCTTTCCGTGCCGGTATCGGTGCCGAAGCTATCAAAGAAATTTTGTCGGCAATCGATTTGGAAGCCGAACGTTCGGCTATTCGCGAAGAGTTGAAGGACAACGCTTCCGAAGCCAAGCGCAAAAAGCTGGTTAAACGTTTGAAGCTGATTGAAGACTTTATCAATTCAAACACCAAGCCGGAATGGATGATTTTGACGGTTCTGCCGGTTATTCCGCCTGAACTGCGTCCGTTGGTTCCGCTGGATGGCGGTCGTTTTGCGACTTCTGATCTGAACGATTTGTATCGCCGCGTTATCAATCGTAACAACCGTCTGAAAAGATTGATGGAACTGCATGCGCCGGATATTATCATCCGCAACGAAAAGAGAATGCTGCAGGAAGCTGTTGACGCCCTGTTTGACAACGGCCGTCGTGCCCGCGCCATTACCGGCACCAACAAGCGTCCACTGAAATCTTTGTCCGATATGCTGAAAGGTAAGCAGGGTCGTTTCCGCCAGAACCTGCTTGGTAAACGCGTTGACTATTCCGGCCGTTCGGTAATTACCGTTGGTCCGGAACTGAAATTGCAGCAGTGCGGTTTGCCGAAGAAGATGGCTTTGGAATTGTTTAAGCCGTTTGTTTACGCCAAGCTGGAACTGTACGGACACGCCACTACCATTAAAGCGGCAAAACGCATGGTTGAAAAAGAACGTCCGGAAGTATGGGATATTCTGGAAGAAGTTATCCGCGAGCACCCGGTTATGCTTAACCGTGCGCCGACATTGCACCGTTTGGGTATTCAGGCGTTTGAGCCGGTATTGGTCGAAGGTAAGGCTATTCACCTGCACCCGTTGGTTTGTACGGCATTTAACGCTGACTTCGACGGTGACCAAATGGCCGTTCATGTTCCGTTGTCAGTTGAAGCTCAGCTGGAAGCCCGTGTTTTGATGATGTCTACGAACAATATCTTGTCGCCGGCATCCGGTAAGCCGATTATCGTTCCGTCGCAAGACATGGTTTTAGGTATTTATTACCTGACTTATGAAGCTGACGGTTTGACCGGTGAAGGTTCAATTTTTGCAGACTTTAACGAAGTTCAGCTGGCTTTGGATGCCAAAACGGTTGATCTGCATGCTAAAGTCAAATGCAGAATGGAATATGTTACCGATGACGGCGAAATCAAATACGGCATTGTTGACACAACGCCGGGACGCATTATCGTTTCTCAGATTTTGCCGAAGCATAAGAATGTTCCGTTCTCTCTGGTTAACCGTTTGGTTAAAAAGAAAGAAATCGGTGAAATCATTGATATTGTTTATCGTCACTGCGGCCAGAAAGAAACGGTTCTGTTTGTCGACAAGATTATGACCCTTGGGTTTACGAATGCATGCAAGGCTGGTATTTCTTTCGGTAAAGACGATTTGGTTGTTCCTGAAGCCAAAGCCGCTTTGGTTGCCGAAACCGAAGCTCAGGTTAAGGAATTTGAACAGCAGTATCAGAACGGTTTGATTACCAAGGGCGAGAAATATAACAAAGTCGTTGATATCTGGGCTTCCTGTACGGATAAGGTTGCCGATGAGATGATGAAGAATATTTCTAAAATCGATCATGGTTACATTAACTCCGTATACATGATGGCTCACTCCGGCGCCCGCGGTTCCGCCGCACAAATGCGTCAGGTTGCCGGTATGCGCGGTTTGATGGCCAAGCCAAACGGTGAAATTATCGAACAACCGATTATCTCCAACTTTAAAGAAGGTCTGACGGTGTTAGAGTACTTTAACTCTACCCACGGTGCCCGTAAAGGTTTGGCGGATACGGCTTTGAAGACAGCTAACTCCGGTTATCTGACCCGTCGTCTGGTTGACGTTGCACAGGATGTTGTCATTACGGAAAGCAACTGCGGTACGGAAAGAGGTATTATTGTCCGCCCGGTTGTTGACGGCGGTAATGTTATCGTTTCCATCGGTGAGAGAATTCTCGGCCGTACTATTCAGGAAGATATTATTCATCCTGAAACAGGCGAAGTTCTGATTAAGAAGGGCAAGCTGATTGATGAGAATGATGTCGAGGTTGTTGAAGCTGCCGGTGTTGAACAGGTTAAAATCCGTTCAGTTCTGACTTGCGAATCCGAGCATGGTGTTTGTGCCGCTTGTTACGGTCGCGATTTGGCTCGCGGTACGCCGGTTAATATCGGTGAAGCTGTCGGTGTTATTGCAGCTCAGTCAATCGGTGAACCGGGTACACAGCTGACGATGAGAACCTTCCACATTGGTGGTGCGGCTTCTAAATCTGCCGAACAGGCTTCTGTCGAAGTTCCGTTTGCCGGCGTTCTGAAACTGGAAAATGCCCATATGGTTACGAATTCCGAAGGTCATGGCATTATTCTGTCCCGTAACTGCGAAATCGTTATTGCGGATGCTAACGGCCGTGAAAAGTCCCGTCACCATGTTCCTTACGGTGCTAAGATTTTGGTTGCCGAAGGCGCTAAGGTGAAGAAGGGGCAGAAAGTTGCCGAGTGGGATCCGTTTACAGTTCCGGTTATTACGGAAAAAGCCGGTAAGGTCGAACTGGTTGACTTGATTAACAATCTCTCCATTAAGGAAAGCATTGATGAAACGACCGGTATTGTTTCCAAGGTTGTTATTGACTGGCGTTCAAATTCAGCAAGCTCTAACCTGAAACCGAGCATTATGCTGAAGGACAACAAGGGCAATCTGGTTACCTACGACAACGGTAAGGAAGTCCGCTATTATCTGTCGGTTGACGCGATTTTGACCGTTGACAACGGTGCAGAAGTTCAGGTCGGTGATGTTATTGCGAGAATTCCGAGAGAAAGCTCCAAGACAAAAGATATTACCGGTGGTCTGCCGCGTGTTGCCGAGCTGTTTGAAGCCCGTCGTCCGAAAGATCAGGCCATTATTTCCGATATTGACGGTGTTGTTGAGTTTGGCAAAGACTATAAAGCCAAACAGCGTATCACGGTTGTACCGGCCAAAGGCGAAGCTTTGGAATACCTTATTCCGAAAGGACGTCATCTGGTTGTTCAGGAAGGCGATGTTGTCAAGAAGGGCGATATGCTGGTTGAAGGTACGCCGGCTCCTCATGATATTCTGCGTGTTCTCGGTGTTGAGAAACTGGCTGAATATCTGGTTAAGGAAGTTCAGGATGTTTACCGTCTGCAAGGCGTTAAGATTAACGATAAGCATATTGAAGTTATCGTTTCTCAAATGCTGAGAAAAGTTGAAATTACCAATCCGGGCGATACGACATTCCTAGTTGGCGAACAGGTTGACAGAGATGTCTTTGAAAGCGTTAATGCCAAGATTATAGAAGAAAACGGTACGCCGGCAGTTGCCGACCCGATTTTGCTTGGTATTACCAAAGCTTCTCTGCAAACCAAGTCATTTATTTCAGCCGCATCCTTCCAGGAGACAACCCGCGTCTTGACTGAAGCTGCTGTTGAAGGCAAGGTTGACACATTGCAAGGGCTCAAAGAAAACGTTATCGTCGGACGTCTGATTCCGGCCGGTACCGGTACTGTTCTCAGAGCTTTGCGCAAGGTTGCCGCTCAGAATGACAAAGAGATTCAATCTCTGAAAGAGGAAGAGGCCAATGCTGCCAATGCGGCTTTGGAAGCTCCTGCCGAGTAATCAGGTTTTATCCGGGGCGGGCTGCCCGTGTTATTCTGGATAAGGTCTTACAAAAAGAGGGTGTTTTCTGCATCCTCTTTTTTTTGTTGACTTTTGTCAATAATTAAAGTAAATTTGAGGTAATTTTCATATTATTAATTTTAAATTTATTTATTATGTTGGTACACGTACATGTTATTTATTTATCGATTATCGCTGTTTTGATTGTCGTTATTCTTTGGCAGTCTATGCGTTTGAAGCATATAAGCGAAAAGCCGGCGACAGAGGTACAATTTATTGCGCGGGAAGAGTTAAAACGGATTATGGAAGATTTGAAACTTCCCGAGCAGAATTATATGCTGATGACGCAGCTTACCCGAGAGCGGTTAAAACTGAGGCAGGCTTATGAAGAATTTGGCGATTTGGTGTTTTTCAGAAAGATTTCTTCAGAGGAGCAGGAAATTTATAAAGAACGACTGGAAAAATGCCTGCAATCAGCCAAGGATGCCTGTGCTAAAGACAAAGAAGATGAAGATGCGGCTGCTTCGGTTGCTTTTTATTCTGAGCTTTTGGACAAACTGAGGTTAATGTGGCGGATAGATAAATGATATTTTTTTAAGACTCAGGATATTCTGGGTCTTTTTTTTATTTTTGTACAAACTTCTTGCTTTTTTCGAAAATCAGGTGTAATGTACGGGCATAACTTTATTATTAATGATATTATGGATACAGCAAAAAAGGGTGATAATGCGAAGTACAGTAACATGTCACCGGAAGAAGCAGCGTTTAAGGTAATTCATACAGCTCAGTATCACGGGCCGTTGATTATTTTTGATTTGAGAAAGGTCGCTTTGGAAAAGTTGAAGATTAATCCGGAAATGGCTGACCGCGTCAGTGCATATATTTCTGATTATATTGGTTATTTTCAACAAATGAATTCTTTTATTTTGCACGATGATGACCGGAAGTCTATTTTTTACGCGTCAAAGCAGATTTGTGAAATTTTGAGCGGGAAGTATCCGGAGATTATGTGGGCGGCTGTTTTTCAACGGGCGACATATATTCCCTGTGTTCCTAAAGAAATTGAAGCCAGAGGCCATATCAGCGGATGGGCTTACGCGGAAAAAGGGTATTCTTTCGGGATGCTTGTTGTGAATGAAATTCCTTTGGATTATCATCGTTATGAAAGAATTATTTCCGGGGTTAAAAACTATCTTCCCGAAATTCTTTATTGGGTTTTGGAGGAAATGATTGACCGGGAGATGTATTATCCGCCGTTGCATTTGCAAAAAGAGCCGTATCATTTGCATTTAGCGGCAAAGGATGTCAGCGATGCCAATATGATTATTTGGCATAAGCTTTTAAAGCTTTAGAGCTTCTTTAAAAAGGTCTTGATGGGGAACATCAAGACCTTTTGGTTTATAAATCGGAAATACAGGCGCAATAATTATCATCATCTGAGTACATCCAGCTCGGCCCACTGCGATCTTCGCCGAATAACCAGGCGCCTCCGGCAGTTGAACTCCATATTTCGGAATTCCAATAAACGTCATAGGTTTTTCCGCCCATTGCCACGATGGCACACCGCAGGGCTTCTATGTCGCGGCGTGCAGGAATACGCCATTTTATTCCGCCGCGGGAACTTTGAGCGCAATCACTGTAACAGCTGCTTTTAGAATTGTAGGATACTTCGTTGCTGACAATAACATTACCAACGATTACGCCGAGGTATTCACCGTTTTTTCGGTATTCCTCATATGATAAATCAGAAGTTGAGCAGTATTGTTTCGCGACAGGAGGGATATCATTTTCCCGGCATGAAGTGTAACATGTTTTTCCGGAGTAAGTTATTTTGTTGCATATTTTTCCGCTTGGAATTTTATCAAGATATCCGGCATCGGAACATAGCCCCTCGCAGGTGGTGTATTTTCCGCCGCAGGCTTTGCCGCCTAATTTTTTAGGCGCCGGGCAATTGGAACTGTCGTAAATATATTCGGCACTGCAACATTCCTTGCAGCTTGAATAAGTCGTCTGTCCGTTGACAGTGCAAGACGTAGCTCCGGCAGCGCCGCCGCATTCACAGGATTTGTACG
>CEAB01059749.1_pt1 | contig 119065 bp, 116 predicted proteins | sample 557651 | NCBI WGS metagenome assembly CEAB01 (sample SAMEA3182046, study PRJEB8094) | gut metagenome | biome: human; feature: gut; material: Stool; isolation source: human stools | place: Canada | collected 2011-11-15 | reverse complement strand
GGCATGAGCCAGAGCCACCGGCAGAGCTGCAATCAGGTATAGGCGGGTGGTCATTTCTTCTCGTTCCAGCAAAATATCTTCCGGTGATCTGCTGTGTTCCAGTGCGTAATTTTCCAGCCAGCTGTATGCGTCCAGAGAGTAGTAGGCGCGGTGGTAAACTTTCCGACGCTCATAGTTCTCCATCTCCCGCTTGGCCTGATACATCGCTGCCCATACCTCGTCCGTAACATCCACAAACTCGTCATGCCGGTAGTGGGGATACATCCACCGCAGATTGATTGTTTTCATAGGCTTACCTCCTGAAAATCGGAGAGGCGGACAGCTCGTCCGCTGTCCGCCCCTCGCTGAGATAAGGGAAATGATCCCTTTCACTTGGTAGCCAGAAAACAGGTCATTCGTTAAGCCTGTTCTCAAAGAAATTTATAAATTTTTTTCTGACCGCCTCCACACTTTGATAAACAGCCACTTTGGAGCAGCCGCACAGCACACCGATCTCTGCAAGGCTCAGCCCGTCAAGCGCATAGAGCAGGAACCGGCGGCGCTGGGCCTCGGTACAGGTGTCCAGAACAGCCATCAGCTCATGCAGCGTTTCCATGCGGCAAAGGTATTCCTCCGGCGTTTCGCCGTAGACCCCTACACCCTCGGTGGTAATGATGTACTCGTCAAACTCCCGGCCATCCCAATGCCGCCGCTGTTCATGGAACAGGTTCTCCGTTTTATGATCGGCCCGGTCAAGAAATTCATAGACTTCCAGCGTAACCTCCACGGCCACAGCTTGTCCGTTATAATTGATGGTAACTTCCATCTGCCTTTCCTCCATTCAGATTTTTTTGGTAAATCTGAATGAGGCGGCGGGGCGCGGCTCCGGGGATAAAGTTCGGGCCATGCTGACCCGATGTTCCGGCTCCATAGGGACAAAAAAGCGCCCGGACGGCATAAAGCCATACGAGCGTAATAGAGTATATTTTGCTGTTTAGTTACATGGTATAGTGCATACTTCTGACCGCATTGCTCCGCTGCTGGGAACAGGCTTTTTTTAGCTGGTGCAGGTCATGGGGACTGTGAAAAAAGGCAAAAATAGACACGGCGGCAATCCTCCTATGTGCCGCCGTGGATTTACACGGTGTTAGGTCGTCGTTGGTTTAGCGTAGACGAAAAGAAACGGCGGCTCTGATTTCTCAAAACCGCCGCCAGAGTATGTAGAGTAAGCGCACAAAATCAACCTGCCCAGCTACGGTTTTTTTCTTTCCCCATTGGGCGGGGCAGGCTCTCATCGTATATTGAAATAAAAAAGAACCGATAATCACAAGTGAATTTACCTTGCGTATTATCGGCTCTGCGTCTGTGCGTCTGGCTCTTTGATAACAGATATATTCAGTTGTCGTGCGGAGATCAATGTTTCATGCTTGCATTTGGGACAGTACAATGGGAAGTTTTCAAGAACTGTATCTTCTCGTATTCGTACCCTTGTTTTAGAGCCGCAGACTGGACACAATATCCATTTCTGTATCATTACTTTGCACCTTTTTGCAATGAATAAATAGCGTTCTATAATTCTTGATATAAGTGCTGACCTTTTTTGTCCACCCACGCCACCATTGTTAAAAGCAGCAATAGAATAATTGCACAGGCAAGCCAACTCCCCATAAACAAGGCGCTTGGGAAAAATCTCAACAGCAGATATGCCGTTCCACAGGTAACTACAACTCCGATCAAGGCCGTCAAAATTGCTGGTAGACTTTGCTTGATAATATGGGTGACATTCTCCCATTCAAAATTTGGGAAAATGAGATTTAAGATGTAGCCTATCATTCCGATCAGCACCGAACATAGCAAAGGAAAAGCATACCCCAGCATAGCTTTAGGGAAAGACCATTGCAAATACAATGCCATAATGGTATTCAAAACAAAAATGGTCGGTACAGACATTGAGAGATGGTGTAGCAGCTTTACTCGAAAGAGGCACTTTGCCGCAATGGGTAAGGATTTCAGTATTTCAATCTGTTTTCCCTCGATGGAAATGCTGACATAGGTTGTGCAGGATATTGTTGTCAAGATAGAAAAAGCATATATGAACAGCACATCATAATCAGCAAAAGGCACCTGAAAATATTCGGCCAACTGATAAATGTATGGCGTGATCTTATCCGACATTAAAACAACCAGCAGAACAAAGACCGCAGCAAAAAGCAATCCGCAGGCAGTATTGGTTAGATATACTGGAAGCGAAAAATAACGTGTGCGCTCTCTTTCTAAAAGAGCAGATACCGGGCTGTGCTGTTTCGTGGTTTGTTTGTTCCAATCGACGGGCTGACTTTTTGAGCCTTGTATCGCGTCATTGCTATACCAGTTACGAAATATTTTGATTAGACCATAGAGCAGAGTAACGCCTATCAGGAATACCCCACCGAAGTATATGCCTATCAACAGATAGTCCCCGTTAAGCAATCGGTGAATATACTGGCCTGCATAAAGTGTAAAAGTCGAGGTAGAAATAACATCCCCAAAATTTCCGGCAGCTATATCTGGGAATTTGCAGAACATGAAGATCATAAACGCAAACAAAATCAGGATAGCCGCCGCTGCCTTTAGTCGGGCAATACGAGCAGAGGAATTTTTCAAGATGCGGTAAATCTGTGTTCCGAACATTGTTCCCAAAAGGCCGGGAATGACAGGAAAGAGAATTGTTATTCCAAGCACAATTAGATAAAACGGAAATCCCATACCTGCGGTTAGGCCAAACAGCACCATCATAGGAAGCAGCAGCGCCACAGTAAGAGCGACTTCTACCATAAACAGGACAGTCAATTTGGAGAGTATCAATGTACGCAGCGGAATTGGAAGTGCAAGCACACTGTCAATATTAGTATCACTAAGGAGCAGACCACTTCCCCCAAAAATACTAATCGCAATATTAAGGATCACGCAGATCAGAACCATAGGAACAACAAGTTCTGTCACTACTTCCTCCAACGACCACGCAATAGAATAAATGATTTTCAAGGAGTAAATCAGGTATGCAAGCAATCCCATTAGGATCATGGCTATAAGCATATACAAAGTGATCGTTTTTGTGCGGTTCTTTGTATCTGCATATCGAAGCTGATTGGCATGAGATAGCTGCAAAAGATTATTCCTTAGTAGGGGTAACAGAAATTTCATCGCCATTCATCTCCATAAATACTTCTTCCAAACCCTTTGTCCCAACGATTTCTGTCGTCCTGCCGGAATACAGTAATTGTCCATGCTTAATAACGGACACTTTATTGCACACCTTTTCTACCACATCAAGAATATGGCTTGAAAACAGAACGGAATTTCCACTTGCACAGAGTTCTTTCATCTGCTCTTTCAGGATCACAAATGCTTCCGGGTCTAATCCAACGAAAGGTTCATCCAATATCAGCAGTTTAGGCGTGTGCGAAAAGGCGGCAATCAGCGCAAGTTTCTGTTTCATGCCGTGGGAGTAAGAGGAAATCAAGTTATTCAAATGCGGCCCCATCTGAAAAGCTGAGGCCAATTTCTCGAAGTTTTGTTTCCGCATCTTGGACGGTACTTCGTAAATATCACAGATAAAGTTGAGATACTGCAATCCAGTCATATACTCGTCAAGCTGGGGATTATCTGGCACATACGCCATCTTCCGCTTACAAGCCATCGGTTCTTTGAGGACAGAAGTTCCATCCAAAAGGATTTCTCCCTCGTCGATGCCGATGATACCTAAACAGGCTTTCAATGTTGTGGTTTTGCCAGCTCCATTCTTTCCGATGAAGCCCATTATGTCGCCATCTTCCACGACAAAACTAAGGTTGCTTATAGCCTTTTTCGCACCGTAGCTTTTGGATAAGTTCTTGATTTGTAACATAGCATTCCTTGCCTTTATTTAGAAAAATTTCAAAATGACATTCAAAAAAATAACCGTTCAGCCACCAAAGTTCTTGTTGGGGCAATTCACTTCATCCCCAAATAGATCATGATGCCCGTTGCTACGAATGCAACAATAGCCATGATATAGTACATATACGGCTTTGCATTCTCTTTCTGGCTGACGGTAAAGCCAGAAATGAGGTTCAGCAGGACACAGGCCACGGGAACGCCGAACACTACAACATTGCGGGGCCAGAAAGAATTTGCTACTCCGGCAGAATCAAAATGGATGGGGATAGACTCCGGCAGGCGATTATAGAAAGCGAGAAAGACTACCAGCGTCAACGCACACAAAACGGTGCTGATAACAATATGCTTCGTTGCAGATTTCATAAGTATTACCTCCTTTAGTTGCTTTGTTTCCTCTTAAAAAAGAGGACAAGTGAATAGACCAACGGGACAACGCCAACCAGAAAAATGATTAGCGGAACGGTTACAAAAATAAGATTGTGCAGCGGATGCAGAATGCTGACAATACCAGCCAGTATCCATGTATAACTGCCCAGCCGATGCGTCTTGTACCAGCCTTCTTCATCATTGAATAGCCACGGAAACTTTAGTCCGACATAGGGATTGATGTGGTTTTTGGGAAAATAATTGCCACTGACAATAAACAAAATACCAATAAAAACATACCAATAAGTATCTTGCATGGTCTTGGCAGGAAACAGTACGGAATATACCTGCGGGATCAAATATACAACTCCCGCAATCGGCATAATCCATTTGCCCAAAGACACTAACGCCTTGGCTCCGTTTGTCGAAGCAATTTTGATATTAAGCGCAAGGTTCAGAACAATATTCAGCAAAACGGCAATCACATAGAGCAGAATATAGTTTTCGTTACTGGCCCCGCCCATGTGGGACAGAGCGAATGCTACGATGGACAAAATAATGCAAATTGTACTTGTCAGAAACAAGGTTCGTTTATTTTTGGGGTTCATCTTTATCCTCCTGAAATTGCATAAGCCACATAACAACACTTTCAAATACCGATGTATTGATTTCATAATAGATGTATTTCTGATAGCGCGTTTCAAAAATCAAATCAGCCTTTTTTAGAGTAGAAAGGTGGTATGAAATAGTGGCATTAGTCAAGTCAAATTCTGCGGCAATTTCACCGGCTGACATCTTCCGTTTTTGTTTTAGTTTCAGCAATATCTCCCGTCGGACGGGATCGCTTAATGCTTTGAAAATATTAGGTAAACTCACAGTGCTTTCACCTTTGCCTCTGTTATTTTGAAAAATCTCTAAATGATATTTTCATTGTAGCACAATAGGAAAAAAAGTCAACATTCATTTTGAAAATTCTCTAAATGGCTTTTGGGGATCATAGATAGCCCTGTAAGCAAGGATGATGTATTAGGGCTTTTTTAGAATATGGCAGTGCCACAAACGATGTGCTGAATGCGAGAGCTGAAAAGCCTCTTATGTATTGCCATAATCAAATAGATATGAATTATAAAGTTTAATCTAACTGCATATAACAACATTCCACGGGCAGAGTATGAATTATACAATGTAAATGGGTGATGTTATATGGCTAAAGTTGAAGATTGCCCCGGCTTTGAAACCTTCGGCGCAGATGTCAAAGCTGCACGAGAGGCAAAGCGTCTGGCACGAAAAACATTGGCGGAAATGGTTGGGATTGAATGGCGGTATCTTGCCAACATTGAGAATCAAGGTGCAATTCCGAGCCTGCCTGTGATGATCCAATTGATTAAGATCTGCGGACTTCCCGTGGAACGGTATTTTAACCCGGAGATCATGCGGGAAGAAAGCGAACAGCGGCAACGGGTCAGCCACAAGCTGAAACTCTGCCCTGAAGAATACCTGCCGATTATCGAAGGTGCCATAGACGGGGCGCTCAAAATGGAACAGACTGCGAAGCAGAAGGAGGACGCATAATCGCGGCCTCCTTCTGGCATTTCTATATCAAGGTTCCCGGCACTTTTCCAAAAGTTCCCGACACCTCTGCTGGATTTCTCCGGTTTCTGTCACAGTCAGGTCACGGTCATTTCCGGTAATCTTATCTTCCAGAAAGTTGGCGTATGTACCCAACAAAGCGTTCCGTAAATCCTCCGGGGTTTTCTGTATATCAGCGCTGTACCAGTCATTCCGGTGGGGTTCCCATGCCATCAATGTATAACCGTGGCTGGTCTGAACCACCTCATACAGTGGATCATCATCCAGATATGCCTGAAACACTTTCAAAATCTTTTCAAAGGTCAGCATTTCCCGCACCTCCCATTCAGCTGCAAATCAGTTCCCTGATTAAAATTTCCTCAATCTGTGCCGTTAATGTGTTCATCAGCCCCACCCAACGCATAGGGTCACAGGCTTTCAGTTCTTCCGTGACACCCGCAGTCTCCATCATGTGAGGCAACATGGTGTCCACGCGCTCCTGCGCTGTCCGGTCAATCTCTAACAGGTGTGGATACAGCTTCTCGCTCATCAGCAGTTGGTTGTAGAGAATGGGGCGATGTTTCTTTAGGTAGGATTTTCTCATCCTGCCGTACTTGCCGATAGAAGTTTCCGGCTGTTCAGAAAGTTTTAGGTTGGGTATATCATAATCTCCACAACGAATGTAAGTCAACTTACTCATATTCATTCTCCTTTGCTTCGTGATGATTAGACTGCTGCGCTGGCTGCTATGCTGCCTTTGCGCGGTTCTTCTTTTGGTAGCTGACCGATAGTAGAAAAAACACCTTTTTTCATATCCTCAGCCCGGATCAGGGCTTTCTTAGCGTCCATTTCCGCTTTTTTCTTCGCCTTGATTTTGTCCTCATACTGTTTCTGTGCGCCGCTGGCTTTCCGCTTCAAATAATTCTGATGAAGCCTGTCCTTGCGTTCTTCTTTTTTCCGCAGTTCTTCCTGTTCCTCCGGGGTTAAAGGAACCGGCTGTAAGGATGGTGGGATATAGCGCCCTAAAAAATTGAAGTAGATTTCAATTTCCTGCGTGGTGTCCTGGCTGCCTTTTCGGGCGCGTTCGTGGACAAGGATTTTCTCTACAAACTCGTTGAGCATGGTGTTTGTCAGAGTGTCAAAATTCTCATACTTATCAATTAGGGCTATAAATTTCTCTGCGGATTTCTGGCTCTGCTCATAGCCGGTAACAGCCTTTTCCAGCTCTGCAATTTCAATCTCAAGTGCATCCTGCTCTTTGGCATACTGTGCATCAAGCGCCTTATATCGTGCATCCGGCAGCTTGCCGAGGGCGTTGTCCTCATAGATTTTGCAAATCAGTTTTTCCAGTTCTCCGGCTCTCTTTTGGGCAGCAGCCAAACGCCTGCGCTTTTTCGATATATCGGCACTCTGTTGAGCAACCTGCGTCTCCTGAACAGTGTGAATAAATTCCGTCCGGTCATTTCTGGAATATTCAGCAATAGCCCGGAGCGTGTCGGAAACCAATGTCAGAACAGCACTCTCATTGATACGGTGTTGTGTAGGGCATAGTGTCCCACACGGAACTTTGGTATAATTGGAACAGGTATATTGAGAAACCCGCTTGCCATTGTTGGTGCGGTGGACATACATCTTGCCGCCGCAATCGGCACAATAGAGCAAGCCTGTGAGGGGAGCCGCTTCGCCCCAGCCGTTTGGATAACGCCGTACATTGCTGCGGATTTTCTGCGCCAAATCAAAGGTCTGCTGGTCGATAATGGCTTCATGGGTATTCTCAAAGATCGTCCATTCGTCCTCAGAAACATAGTGGCTTTTCTTGTCCTTAAAGTGCTTGCGGGTCTTGAAATTGATGGTATGCCCTAAATACTCTCGTTTTTTCAAAATGTTCACGATGGTAGATGATCCCCATCCATAGGGGTCTTTGACCGGCTTTGAACGGTTCACACCCTCGTTGAAGCGGGCAAGGTGTACGACAGGAATTTCAATCCGGTCTGTGGATAATTTGCAGGCGATCTGGTAAGGCCCATATCCCTCCAGCGTGAGGGAGAATATACGGCGTACCACTTCGGCAGCTTCCTCATCTACCAGCCAATGCTCCCGTTTTTCGTCCCATAAGTAGCCGTAAATCACAGTGCCGGTCAGGTGCTTGCCACTCATGCCTTTTGACTTAAACACAGAGCGGATTTTCCGGCTGGTATCACGGGCGTAAAATTCATTCATAATGTTGCGGAACGGGGTAAAATCGTCATCACCTTTCAGACTGTCCACACCGTCGTTGATGGCAATCAGCCGAACTCCGCGCTGCCGCAAAACCTCCATGACCTGACCGACCTTTAGATAGTCGCGCCCCAACCGGCTCATGTCCTTGATGACGATTGCCTCTACACGCCCTGCCTCCACTTCCTCCATCATCGCCAAAAATCCGGGGCGGTCAAAACGAGTGCCTGAGATACCATCATCGGTAAAGTGCGTAGGGTTGGGCAGCCCATTCCGGCGGGCAAAATCCTCTAACATCTGTTTTTGGTTGGATATGGAGTTGCTCTCGCCCTGTAACTCATCGTCCCGGCTCAGGCGCTCGTACAGTGGGGTAATTTTTTCATTTCTCATGGCTGTACCTCCTGAAACAAAAATGCTCTAAGTGATTGCTTCACTAACCATGACAAAATCATGATTAAGAAGTCACTTAGAGCATATATCACCGCTGGCCAACTTGTATTTGGCATATTGGCGCACAGCGAAGTGCTGGGGACTTCGCTTGGCAAGGCCGTCAAACATATAGTCCACAGCGTTTTTGAAGCTCTCGTCATCCTCCCGGACTTCCATGCTGTTTATCATCTCTACCAGCGTATTCATGTTCCGTTCTTCCTCCGGCCCTTCAAAGACGATATAGGCCACAAGGGCGCAGTACAGAAGGGTTTCCGCTTTCGTCCAGAACTCGTCCCCCTCCTTGCCGTCCCCCTTGGTGTTGGCGATCAGGGCGTTGACGAATTTCAGCACATCACTTTCCGTCTTGATATAGGACATGGGGTTGTAGTGCATGGACTTGGAAAAATCAATGCTGTTGAACACTTTGATCTTGTAGCCCTTCTTCCGTTGCAGGAAATGGCCGCATTGGGAGAGGGTGCCGCCCTTGGGGTCTACCACCACATAGGACGAATGGGCTTGAAGGAGCTGGGGCGTGAGCCAGAACCTCGTCTTGCCCGAGCCGGACGAACCGATGACACAGGCATTTAAGTTTCTGGCGTTGGCCGGATTTTTGGGCCGGGTGTTCATGGTGAGAAATTCCGTCCCGGTCAAAATGACATTGTTCTCAAACTTGGGGTCTACAAACGGCTTTATGTCCGCCTCCGTACCCCATCGGGCGGAGCCGTACTCCATATCCCGGCGAAACTTCCGGGCCTTCTTGATTTTGGACTGTACCACAAAGTACAATATCACGGCCCCGGCCACGCCCACGGCAAGGTCGAAAAGCCCCAGCCCCGGTACATAGGACTGAAACACCGGGCCGATGGTCTTGACCATGCCGAACAGCTTTTCCCCGAGGTTGGCCCCAGACGCCATGCGGTAGGCGGTGCCGCACTTGGAGAAAAACCAAAAGGCTATGAGATACGGGAAATATGGAAGTACATATTTCTTGATTTTCTTGCTCACCGTTCTTCCTTCACCGCCTCTCTGGCCCGTTCCTTCTGCTTGGGTCTTGCCGCAATCTGTTCCACGAACTGCCGGAGCTGGCCGAGGATAGACGGCTTTTCCTGACTGCGGCCCATGACTTTTTCCGTGTATTTGGAGAAGGCCGCTGTGATAGCGTCCGCCTGATCTGCCTTGAAGAACAGCAGATAGTGGCCGGAGCTGGTCTTGTGAAAGGCGTAGTCCACATGGAACTCCTTGACGATACGGTCAAAGTCCTTGGGGGCTCCCACATACTTCATGGCGCTTTTGGTGCCGTAGTGGTTCATCAGCTTTTTTACGCTCTGCCTGCCGTGGGGTCGTTTTGCTACCTCATGGTGCTTTTTCATTTCTGCCAGGACTTTTTTGCAGGCCGCCGCCAGCGCCCGCCCTGAGAGCTTGGCCGCTTTGATGGAGATAGCGATTGTCCGTTCTTCTACATATTCCTGCATACTGCCTCCTTTCCTCCGGGCAAGTCAGGGAAACCGGGAGGCCCCCGGGGAGCCGCCCGGATAGCGGAACCTCGGGCCAACTTGGCCCGAGGTCTACCGTCCTTCATGGGAAGGCCCTGCCTTGTCCTTATGGGGAACAGGAGGGGCCTCCTTAAACTGCTTGATTGTCTCCAAGATGGAGCGTGTTTCCTCCTTCTCGTCCCGGGCGTGGACATTGGAAATACGGTATTCCTCTGGAATATCGTCCAGCCCGGTATAATGCTCGATAAATTTGCTCTGATTGTCGAACACATAGCCGCCGGGGGCAAAATGCCCACCTTCGTTGATACGCACATCCCGCCCGTATGCCTCGTAGTCGATGTAGTCGATCAGGTGCTCCGGCACCGTGAGAGCTTCAAACTCCAAGATATACATACGGCCCAATTCTTCCTCGTCCTTCACTCCGGGATAAAACTCGAAGCAGTCAAGGTTTTGGGTTAGGTTGATTAAATCCTTGACGCTGCCTGTGTACTCCCCGGCGTCCATGACCGCTTCCAGCTTTTCCAGCTCGTCCTGGGTCATTTCTTCCAGAAGGTGCGCCAGATAGTTGAGCTCGTCAAGGCTTTCGTATTCTCCGAGGTGATCATACAGTCCCAGCACATCACTCTGATAATCGGTGATGAAGTATTCCTCATAGCGTTTTCCGTCTATGCCAATCCGGGAGAACAGGGCCTGCACTTCCTCAATGGTAGTGGGAAATCTCAGGTATTCTTCGACTTCAACGCCCCGTTCCGGGTACATCCCCAGATTGGTCACATAGGCTTCAAACATCATGGCGGCCCTGCTGGTTGACGGTCAGGATACCGTCAAGGGTGGTGGCCGTGATATTGAGCCGCTTGGCAACGGCAATATCATTCTTCACATCCTCGTCCACTTCGCCGCCGCAGACCACAAGCACATGGGAGCGGCGCAGCATATCCCGGCGCATATCAATCCCGTTCTTGTGCTCCTCCGGGATAGCGTCGTTGATGAACAGCGGCAGATAGAGAATGGGGCAGATAGGAGAAAAGCCCGCTTCGTATGCCATCCGGCAGTAGCGGGCCGCAAGCTCCATATCCGTGTCGGGGTCACCGCACCATGCGGCGGTGATGTATGCCAAAGGTCGTTTCAAGGTTTTGTCCCTCCGTTTCTACATATTTTAATAGAGTTGCGCTGGATAAGCCCAACCCCTCCGCCCCTTCCCGTGGGAAGGGGGACGGCTCAAAGGAATATATATCCCCGTCGCTTGCCGCCTGAAAGCATAGCCGGGAGAAATCCGTCAAGGGTGCCTTTGGCACCGCCTGCGGCGGCTGTGGCCCTTGACTGATTTTCCCGGATATGCTACCTGAAAACCTGGCGACGGGGAATATTAAATATCCTTTGAGCTTCGGGGTGCGGGGCAGAGCCCCGCATACACCCTCGGGCCAACTTGTCCCGAAGTGGGCTTTACTTCTCCGCCTCGGGAGACTTCTTTTCCGGCTTGGCAACTTCCTTCTGCTGGCCCTTCCAGTCGTCCAGCAGCTTGATGATCTGATCTTTCATTTCCCTCGGGGTTGTTTCCTTCCCGAAGTATTTGCTCAGTTCCGCACCTGTCAAAATCACTTTGTCTACCTCCTTCTTATCCTCCATCATAATGCCGTCGATCACATCTCCGTTGAGAACGCCCTTCTGGTCAAGCTCTCTCATACGCTGGGCCTGCGAGAGAGAAGGGGCCGACTGCTGGCTTTCGATGGCAACGGCGATATACCGCTGGTTCTTGGGCTTGATATAGGCCAGCTCCACCGCCGGGGTGAATTTGATCTGCCCGGCGTCCATCATTTTCTGCAAATCCGGCACAAGGTCATTGAGCTTGATATACCGCTGCACCTGCTTGACAGTCATTTTGTTTCGCTCGGCCACAATCTCATTGGAACGCCGCCCAGTATCCTTCGGGTCAAGTTGGCCCGAAGTAGCCTCCTTGGCTCCTTGGTGCTTGATGGCCTCCAACTGCATTTTCAGGGCCTTGGCCCGCTCACTCGGCAGGATATTTTCACGCTGGTTGGTGTTGTCCTCCACCATCTGCGTGATGGCCTGCTCGTCCGTCAGGTTGCGGATGATACAGGGCATATCCGTAAAGCCCGCAAGCTCGCTGGCCTTTTGGCGGCGGTGGCCCGACACGATTTCATAGCCGCCGTCCTCACGAGGTCGGACAATAGCAGGCTGGGTCACGCCCTTGTCCCGGACGCTTGACACCATAGCCTTCATTTCCTCGTCGTTGCGGACTTGGAAGGGGTGGTTCTTGAAGGCATGGAGCTCGGACAGCTTGATATAGACAATCTGTTCGTCCTTGGCCGGGCGGGGAGCCTCGGCGGGAGCCGCAGGCGTTTCAGCCTGAACGGGAGCCTTTACCTCGGGCGCACCCTTGGCGGGCTTGGGAGCCTTGGGGGCTTTTTCCGCTTTTTTGGCGGGAGCGGGCTTCTGCGCCGTCTTGCCCTTCTTGGTGGGAGCCTCCTTCTGTGTGGGAGCGGCGGCCTTGGCCTTATCCTCCTTGGGAGGTCGGCCCCGGCGCTTCTCAGGCTGCTCCTGCTTCGGCCCGGCCTCTTTGGACGGCGCAGGGGGAGCCGCCTGTTCCGGGCCTTTCGCCTCCTGCTGGGCGGCGGTCCGTTCCGCCGCTTTCTTCTCGGCCATGATTTCAGAGAAGTTAAAGACCGACACGCTGGCGGCCTTCTGTTCTTTGGGAGCGTCTGCGGCCATGTCCTGCTGGGTGGGGGCCGCCTGTTCAGGAGCTTCGGCCTTATCCGGGGCGGGAGCCTCGGGAGTAGGCTGTTCCTGCTTGGGGGACGGTGCGCCGCCGCCCGCCTCGGGCTGTGCCGGGGCAGGGCCAGCGTCCGGCCCGGTTGCGTCAGTTACGATTTTTCCTTTTTCATCGGCCATTCGCATTTCCTCCTTCTTATTTGATGGCATGAAAAAAGGGCCTGACCGTTTCCAGTCAAGCCCCACAGATAGGGATACCTCCTTTCCCTGCCCATGAAAAAACCGCCCTGTGTCTCGATAGGGCGGTAAATTCAGTAGGTTGGCAGTCCATTTTTAGTTGTTTTATGTAGTATCCCTTTGTAAACCGACGCAAAGGCCGCCAGCAGCAGAAGCCCGGCCCACAGACTGATGCCCCGCCGAGCAAGATCCCAAATGGCGGCGGCGACCGCCAAAACCGCCGGGATGATGCCGACCAGCAGGCTCCACCGGGGGACGGTGGCCCGGGCCATTTCGGTTAGGTTCTGTCGGGTGAGGGTGGTGGTATTCTCAAAGATGCTTTCCATGGCGTCCTCCGGTCTTTTGGGTAAGAATAGTGGGAAAAGGCTCCCCCATCGCCCGATGAGGGAGCCGGCCAAATGTTACACTTATTCGAGGTTCTTCTTGAGAGTCTCCAGCTCCTCCCACAGCTTGGCGGGCAGACGCTCGCCGATGGAGGTATAGAAGCCTTCGATATTCTCAGCATCCTCGCGCCACAGGGCCTTATCGACGCTGAGCAGCTCATCCAGCATCATGTGGGTGAACTCCTTGCCGTCGTTTTCCAGCCCCTCGATATCGATATCCTTGACATAGGGCAGGTAGCCGATCTCGGTCTCGCGGGCGCTGACCTTGCCATCGCAGCGGGCCAGGATCCACAGCAGAACACGCATATTATCACCGAAGCCGGGCCACAGGAAGTTGCCTTCATCATCGGTGCGGAACCAGTTGACATGGAAGATCTTCGGGGCCTTATCGCCCAGCTTTTCGCCCATCTCCAGCCAGTGGCCGAAGTAATCGCCGACATGGTAGCCGATGAAGGGACGCATGGCCATGGGGTCACGGCGGACTACACCGACAGCACCGGTAGCGGCAGCGGTGGTCTCGCTGGCCAGAACGGAGCCTACAAAGACGCCATGGGCCCAATCGCGGGACTGGTAGACCAGCGGAGCGGTCTTGGCGCGGCGGCCGCCGAAGATGATGGCGGAGATCGGAACGCCATTGGGATTCTCATACTCGGGAGAGAGGCAGGGGCAATTGTGGCTGGGCGCGGTGAAGCGGCTATTGGGATGGGCGCCGGGGGTGCCGTCGCTGCCGTCCCAGGGCTCGCCCTTCCAATTGAGCGCGTGCTTGGGAGGATTCTTATCCAGCTTCTCCCACCAGACAGTGTTATCATCCAGGTTCTGCACCACATTGGTAAAGATGGTATTCTTGCGGGTGGTGGCCAGGGCGTTGGGGTTGCTCTTGGCATTGGTACCGGGCGCTACGCCAAAGAAGCCATACTCGGGATTGACAGCCCAAAGGCGGCCATCGGGGCCGATACGCAGCCAGGCGATATCATCGCCGACACACCAGGCCTTGTAGCCCATATCGGCATACTTCTTGGGCGGGATGAGCATGGCGAGGTTGGTCTTGCCGCAGGCGGAGGGGAAAGCGGCGGTGACATACTTGGTCTCGCCCTCGGGATTCTCAATGCCGAGGATGAGCATATGCTCGGCCATCCAGCCCTCGGATTTGGCCTGGAAGGAGGCGATGCGCAGGGCGAAGCACTTTTTGCCCAGCAGCACATTGCCGCCGTAGCCGGAGTTGATGCTCCAGATGGTGTTATCCTCCGGGAAGTGGACGATGTAGCGCTCGGACTCATCCAGGTCCTTCTTGGAGTGCAGACCCTTGACGAAATCCTCGCTGTCGCCCAGGAAGTCCATTACCTTCTGCCCGATGCGGGTCATGATGGCCATGGAGAGAACGACATAGATGGAATCGGTCAGCTCGATGCCCACCTTGGCAAAGGGGGAGCCGACATGCGCCATGCAGTAGGGGATGACATACATGGTGCGGCCCTTCATGGCGCCATCAAAGAGCTTGCCCAGCTTTTCGTAGGCCTCCTTGGGGTCCATCCAGTTATTTGTAGGACCAGCGTCCTCTTCCTTGCGGGTGCAGATGAAGGTACGGCCTTCTACACGGGCTACATCATTGACCGCGGAACGGTGCAGATAGCAGCCGGGCAGCTTTTCCTCATTCAGCTTGATCATCTCGCCGGTGGAGCAGGCCTCGGCGCGCAGCGCCTCCAGCTGTTCCTCGCTGCCGTCGATCCAGACGACATGATCCGGTTTGGTGAGGGCGACCATCTCGTCCACCCATTTGAGAACGGACTTGTTGGAAGTAAGTGCCATTTTTATATCTCCCTTCTGATAAAGCCGGAAAACCGGCCTGTTTTTACGCATCTATTATACCCTATCCCCGCGGGAAATGCTACCACCAAATTTGTTAAGTTTCCGCGAACGGAAAAAGTGCGGGCTAATAAGTTCTTAATGTTCCAAACTGTTCGGTGATCTCCATGGTGGGCAAGCCATTGAGGGATTCATCCGCCGTGTGGCCGGCCAAATACTCGTAGTATGCCTGCGCGCCGATCATAGCGGCATTATCCCCGGTGAGAGAAAGCGGCGGCATGTAAAGCTGCCAGCCTTTTTCGGCACAACCCTGCCGGGCACGCTGCCGCAGCCAGCTATTGGCGGAAACACCGCCAGCCAGCACGATTTTATCGCAGCCGCAGCGCTCGGCGGCCAGGGCGGTCTTTTGCCACAGGATCTCGCTGACATGGCAGCAAAAGCTGGCGGCAAGATCAGCGGGAACCAGAGGCTGTCCCTTTTGCTCGGCATTGTGCGCCAGATTGATGACCGCTGTTTTGAGCCCCGAAAAGGAGAAGTTGAACTCCCCTTCGGCATGGGGGGTAGGCAGCGGGTAGGCGTGGGGATTGCCCTCGTGCGAGATGGCATCCAGCGCCACGCCGCCGGGATAAGGCAGACCGACACAGCGGGCGGCCTTATCGAAGGCCTCGCCCGCGGCGTCATCGGTGGTGCGGCCCAGGATGGTGTAGTCGCAGTAATCCCGCACCAATACGATATGGCTGTGCCCGCCGCTGACGATGAGCGCCAAAAAAGGCGGTTCCAGCTCGAGATGAGCCAAATAATTTGCCGCCACATGGCCACGGATATGGTGAACCGGGATGAGGGGCTTTTCCGCCGAAAGTGCCAAGCCCTTGGCGAAATTGACCCCCACCAACACCGCACCAATAAGTCCCGGCGCAGCAGTAACGGCCACGGCATCCACTTCGCGGGCGGTAAGGCCTGCCTGCTCCAGCGCTTCGGCGGTCACCCCACAGATGGATTCGATGTGGCGGCGGGAGGCGATCTCCGGGACGACCCCGCCGTAGAGCTTGTGTTCTTCCACCTGCGTATGGATGACCGAGGAACAGATCTTCCGGCCATCCTCAATGACCGCGGCGGCGGTCTCATCGCAGCTGGATTCGATACCGAGAATTTTCATACAGACTCCGGGTTAGTTCTCTTTTTTATGATGACGGGCAATGCGGCGTACCAGTCGGCTGATGCGCCAGAACAGGAACAGTCCGGCCAGGAGGATGACACCGGTCTTTCTCAGCTTATCCAGAGAAAGCTGATTGCTGACGAAAATGACCTCGGGGTGGTTGCCTTCGGCGTCCTCACGGGTGACGACCAGGCCGTTTTTACGGCCCCAGTAAAAGTGGATGGGATTCTTTTTCATAGTGATACACTCCTTTTTATTTTTACTCAGTTACAGAGTGACTGTCATCAGTATAGCATCTTCTGTGGGCGAGGTATAGTAGTTTTTGCGGCGGCCCACCGGTACAAAATCATGTTTTTGGTAAAGAGCAATGGCAGGGGCATTGGTTTCCCGCGCCTCCAGCGTAACGGTGGCAAGGCCAAGGCCTTTGGCCCGGCGCAGCAGCTCATTGAGCAGAGCATCAGCGATGCCCTGGCGGCGGTGTGCCGGAAAAACCGCCACATTAGTGATGCCGCCCTCATCCAGTACATATTCCATGCCAAGGTAGCCAAGCGCTTCCCCTTCCCGCTCCGCTAAAAGGAACAGCGAGCGGCCGTTGCCGAGCGTTTCTGCCAGGCTTTTTTCGCTCCATGGGTGGGCAAAGCAGGCCAGTTCCAAAGCGGCAAGGGCGGGCAGGTCGCTTTCGGCCGCGGGGCGGATGGTAACGGACATGGGGTAGGCTCCTTTCGGCGGGGATGGGGTGGGTTTCTGCAGGGGGCAGGGCGGGCCGCGGGCCCGGCGGCGCAGCCGCCGACGCAGGCGGTGCCTGCGTGCCCCCGCGAAGCGGGGGCGGCCTGCGGCCCGATCCTGCGGCTTGCAGAAATTAGCGAGGGATCAGTGGGCTTCGCCCCAGGTTTTTCCTACCTTGGCATCCACCAAAAGCGGAACCGACAGCGAGACTGCGGATTCCATCTCCTGGCGCACCAGCTCTCGCACCTGCTCGGCAGATCCCTGCGGGGTCTCAACAATGAGTTCATCGTGGACCTGCAAAATGAGCTGGGCGGCGGGGACTTCCGTCTTTAGGCGGCGGTACACCCGCACCATGGCGACCTTGATAATATCTGCGGCGGTGCCCTGGATGGGGGCGTTCATCGCCACCCGTTCGCCAAAGGCGCGCTGCACCCGGTTGGAGGCTTTCAGCTCCGGCAGGGGGCGGCGGCGGCCGAACAGCGTTTCGGCATAGCCTTTTTCCTTGGCGTCCTCTATGGCACGCTCCAGGTAGGCGGCAATGCCGCTGTAGGTCTTTTTGTAATTCTTAATGTAGGTATCGGCCTCCTGCATCGAAACACCAATATCCCGGGAAAGGGAGAAGGCGCCGATGCCATAGACGATGCCAAAGTTGACCGCCTTGGCGCGGGAGCGCATCTGTGGGGTGACAAAGGCCTCCGGCAGATCGAATACCTGCGCGGCGGTACGGGTGTGGATATCCACGCCCTCCCGAAAGGCTTCGATCATGGCACTGTCATTGGCCAGGGCCGCCAGCACCCGCAGCTCGATCTGGGAATAGTCGGCATCCACCAGCAGGTTGCCCTCCTCCGCTTCGAAGAAATCCCGCATACGGCTGCCGGGTTCGGTACGGATGGGAATATTCTGCATATTGGGCTCCGCACTGCTGATGCGGCCGGTTCGGGTATCGGTCTGGCGGAACACCGAGCGGATGCGGCTATCGGGGCCAATGGTGTCCTTAAGACCCTCCACATAGGTGGAGGAGAGCTTTTTGTACTTGCGGTACTCCAGTATCTTGCTGATAATGGGGTGATAGGGGATCAGCTCCTCCAGCACCTCGGCATTGGTGGAATAGCCGCTCTTGGTTTTCTTTTTGGCGGGCAGCTCCAGCTTGCCAAACAGAACATCTCCCAGCTGCTTGGGGGAATTGATATTGAATTTGCCGCCGGCCAGCTGATAGATCTCCTGCTCCAGCTGGATGGTCAGTCCATCCAGGTAGATGCCGAACTCCCGCAGGCCCTCGCGGTCGACGCGAAAGCCGGTGAGCTCCATCGAGGCCAGCACCTCGCAGAGGGGCTGCTCCACCTCCCGCAGCAGCTTTTGCTGGCCGTTCGCTTCCAGCTCCCGTTCCAGCAGGGGAGAAAGCGCCGAAAGGCCCAGGCATTCCCGTGCCAGCGGCAGCAGCTTCTGCGGGGTCTCCGCCGCGGGGAGGGAAAGCCCATGCTGGGCCAGCTGGCGTTCCACGGCGTAGTCACTGGCATTGGGATTGAGCAGATACCCGGCCAGACCGGCATCCAGCCATAGGGCGGCAAAGGTATTATTCGCCTTTAGCGCCGCTTTATAATAGGGTTTGGCGTCGGCGGTGATTTTGGGATTGGGCAAAGAGAAAATTTTCTGCCACAGGGAGGCAGCGGGATCCTCGCAGCCGCATAGCTGCTCCCCGCAAAGGACGCAGAGGGCGGCAGGCGTACCATCCTCCGCCCAGCGGGCCGAAAGGATGATCGGGGTTTCCTTGCCCCAGGCGGCAAGGTCAGATTCTTCGGTAAGAGGGGCAAAGATCACGGCGGAAGCCGCCTCCTCCGCAGCGGGTTCCTCCGGCATCGTTTCCGGAGCGGCAAGACCCAGCCTGGTGATAAGACGGTTGAGCTCCAGCCGGGAAAGGAAGGCATAAAGGGCGTCCTCCTGCCGGGGCCGGGGCTTCAGTTCGCTCCACTGGGGTACCGGCACCTCGCAGCAGATGGTCCCCAGCTCCCGGCTGAGGGCGGCGGATTCCCGGCCCTCGGCCAGCTTTTTACGGAGCGCCGGGGTCAACTCCAACTCCTCCAAATGGGCATAGATATATTCGATGGTGTGATACTTTTGGATAAGGGCCAGAGCGCCTTTTTCGCCAATGCCGGGCACGCCGGGAATGTTATCGGAGGGATCGCCCATTAGGGCCTTGACCTCGATCATCTCCCGGGGCGTCACGCCGTACTTTTCGCGAATGGCAGCGGGGTCCATTATCTCATAAACGGCGCCCTGCGGGGCAGTTTTGGCCAGGATGACGCTGACCTTATCGGTGATGAGCTGGAGGGAGTCCCGGTCGCCAGTGCAAATCAGCACCTCATCGCCATTCTGCTCTCCCTGCCGGGCCAGACTGCCCAGGATATCATCCGCCTCGTAGCCCTCTACCTCCAGGATGGGATAGCCTAAAAGCCGCAGCATTTCCTTCACCAGCGGCATCTGCTGGCGCAACTCCTCCGGCATACCCTTGCGGGTGCCCTTGTACTGCTCGTACATCTTATGCCGGAAGGTGGGCGCGTGCAGATCAAAGGCAAAAGCGACCGCATCCGGCTTCTGCTCCTCGATAAGCTTATAAACAATATTGAAAAAGCCGTAAACGGCATTGGTATAGGTGCCCTCCCGGGTGGAGAGCAGCCGCACGCCGTAAAAGGCACGGTTGACGATGCTGTTGGCATCAAAGGCAAGGACTTTCATGATGGGCCTCCTTGTGGGGAGATTTGAGAACATACATTTATTTTTTATTATACCATATCCTGCCCCGGAGGGAAAGCAAAATCCCGGGATTTTAGGCGGGACGGCGGAATTTGTGCCGTAAAGCCAAACCTGCTATAATAAAGAAAAACTGCCGGAGGGAATAGTATGGAAGAAATGCGCCGGAAAGACCGGGAAGTAACAGAACTGGAGGCCGTCAAGGAGATCATCCGCCAGTGCGATGTGCTGCGGCTGGGACTGGCCGATGGGGACTACCCCTACATCGTGCCGATGAACTTTGGCTGGGAGGAAAAAGAGGGACGGCTGTATTTCTACCTGCACGGGGCAGCAGAAGGCCGCAAGGCGGAGCTGCTGCGGCAAAACGGGGCTTGTTTCTTCCAGATGGACTGTGGCCACCGGGTAGTGCAGCTGCCGGGGCACGGCATTACCACACGGTACGGCTGCGTAATGGGCAAGGCGACTGTTACCCCGCTGACCGAGGAAGAAAAGCCCCAGGCCATGCGGCTTTTGATCGACCGGTACCTGCCCGGCGCACCGGGCTGCCCGCCGCAGACCATGGCCCGCACCGCCATGTGGCGGCTGGAGGTGGCCGACTGGAGCGCCAAGGAGAATAAGGACTGAACCGCACGCCATCTGCTTTTCTTTTTCGGAATGGCATGGTAAAATAGAGTCAGAATTCGCGGCCCGGGTCGGGCCCGCAGGGCATCCCATCCGGAGGATGGGTTTGGCGGCTGCGCCGCCTACGCCCGCCTACGGCGGGCGGCCCTGCGGGCCCCATCCCTGCGGCTTGCAGAAATCATGGGGAGGAGCCATGGAAGAAACAGCTGTTATTAAGGTAATCGCGGAGATCCGCAGCGACTTTCCCACCAAATTCGGCATCCCGCGGCAGAGCGGGCTGGTGCCGGAGCTGGAAGCGCTGGTGGTGTTCCGGCCGGAGTACCGGGTACCGGAGGCGCTGCGGGGGATTGAGGGCTACAGCCACCTGTGGCTGCTATGGGAATTTTCCGAAACGAAGCGGGAGGGCTGGCGGCCTACCGTGCGTCCGCCCCGGCTGGGCGGCAACCGCCGGGTCGGTGTATTCGCCAGCCGGTCACCGTTCCGCCCCAATGCCATCGGGCTTTCCTGCGTCAAGCTGCTGGGGGTGGTGCACCATCCAGAATGGGGCACGGTGCTGCGGGTAGCCGGGGCTGACCTGATGGACGGCACACCTATTTATGATGTAAAGCCCTACCTGCCCCATGCCGATTGCCACCCGGAGGCCACCGGGGGGTATTCCGCCGATGGGCTAGCACATGTCCTCACGGTGATACTGCCGCCGGAATGGGAAGAAAAGGTTCCCGCGGCGCACCGGGCTTCCCTGCGGGCGGTACTGGCACAGGATCCCCGGCCGGCTTATCAGCAGGATAGCGACCGGGTATACGGCTTTCCCTTTGCCGGGCTGGAGGTGCACTTTACCGTGGCAGGTGATGTGCTGACGGTCTGCGGCATTTTCCCTGCCGAAAAAGCATGAACGATTTGTAAAAAGGACGGCGGGAGCATTGCTTTTCCCCCGCCCTTTCGGTTATGATGAGCATGGAATAGAATCCGCTGTGGATAGATGAAAGGAGAGCATCACTATGCTGGGTTTAGCACTGGAAGGCGGCGGTGCCAAAGGCGCCTATGAGATCGGCGCATACCGCGCCCTTACCGAACTGGGTTATCATTTTGATGTCATCTGCGGTGTTTCCATCGGCGCCATCAATGCGGCGCTGCTGGCGCAGGGCGATTGTGAAAAGGCCGCGGAATTTTGGGAAACGACCGCCAATGACGATCTGTTCTCTGAGGAGGACAAAGGCTTTTTGGAAATCATCAACCGGCAGGTGAACCTCAATACCCTTTCGGCCCTCAAGGAAAATATCAAAGCCGCGCTGGAAAACGGCGGTATCGATACCTCCAAAATCCGTGCCTTCCTGGAGCAGAACATTGACCCCAAGCGACTGCTGGAAAGTCCCATTGATTATGGCATGATCGCCGTGGCTTTCCCGGAGCTTCAGCCGCTGATCGCCTATAAGAAAGATATGACCCCCGAAAATGTGCTGGACCATGTGCTGGCCTCGGCTTCGTTCCCCGGGTTCCAGCCCACCGTCATTGGAGATAAGAAGTACCTGGACGGCGGCCTGTACGATGCCTGCCCCTATAATGAGCTGCTGGACTACGGCTGCGATGAGGTCATCGCCATCCGGCTCAATGGCTTCGGCATCATCCATCCGCTGCGGGATAAGCAGAAGATCCGTCAGATCTTCCCCAGTGAGCAGCTGGGCCCTGTCATGCGGTTCGATCCCGCCACCAGCCGCCGCAATATTCAGATGGGCTACTACGATACCATGCGGTTTATGCGGGAGCTCCCCGGCCAGCTGTATTACTTTTCCGAAAAAGCCGATGGCTTTGCGGCCTTTGCCGCCCTGCCGGAGAATGCCATAAAGGCCGCCGGTATCCCGTTGCGCCTGCCGGAGGGGCTCTCCCCTCGCCGTGCCCTGTTCGAGCACATTCTGCCGGCCGTAGCTGCGGAGCTGCGCCTGCCCCGGGAAGCCGGCTATGATGACCTGCTGCTGGCCCTGCTGGAGCACCGGGCCGAACAGCTTGGCATTGGCCGCTTTCGCTGGTACACCCCCGCCCAGCTGCAAGCTGTCATCGCGGAATCCACCGCCCTGCCGGAGGAACCCCGCCGCCCCCTGCTGCGCAGCCGTCCGCTGGAGGCCGCCGAAATTCTGGCAGCGGCGCTGCCGCTCCTGGGATAATGGGCAGTTTTGTTGTGCTTTTCTCTCCTTTTTGCCGCCTTTTTGTGCGATAAGGAGATTTGATGCAGGATATCTTGCATTAGAGCACAAAAGGGCTATAATACCTATACTGTCCTCTTAATCTCTATGCCCCAGCAGCGCCCGCGGCGCTGTACTAGGCTTTTTCCCAATATGCACAAAGAAGGAGCGTTGTTTCCCTTGGCTACTGCACGCCATAAGTATGAAATAGATATGTGTACCGGTAGCTTGCCGCAGAAGATCCTGCTTTTTTCCCTGCCGCTAATGGCCACAGGAATGCTGCAGCTTCTTTTCAATGCCGCCGATATCATCGTGGTGGGACGGTATGTGGGCAGCCACGCGCTGGCCGCCGTCGGCTCCAATGGCTCCATCATCAATCTGATCGTCAACCTGTTTATGGGTATCTCCATCGGCGGCAGCGCCGTCATTGCCCAGCACTACGGCGCCGCCCAGTACGAGGATGTCTCCGAGGCCACCCACACCTGCATGCTGGTGGGCCTTATCAGCGGTTTCTTTGTCATGGTAGTGGGCGTGGTGTGTACCCCCGCCATCCTGCGGCTGATGGATACCCCCGACGATGTCCTTCCACTGGCTATCCTGTATCTGCGCATCTACTTTTTGGGGATGCCAGGCAGTATGCTGTATAACTTTGGTGCGGCGGTACTGCGCGGCGTGGGCGATACCCGCCGGCCCCTGATCTTCCTTTTCTTTGCCGGCATCGTCAATGTCGGTCTCAACCTGCTTCTGGTCATCCAGTTCAATCTCAGTGTGGCGGGCGTCGGCATTGCCACCGTTGTTTCGCAGTATATCTCCGCCGCGCTGGTACTGTGGTGCATGCTGAAAACCGATGGCTGCTACCACATCGTCCTCAAGGAGCTGCGCATCCACCGGGATAAGCTCATCCGTATCCTCAAGATCGGCATTCCCGCCGGTCTGCAGGGTGCTATCTTCTCCATCTCCAATGTCCTCATCCAGTCCTCCATCAATTCCTTCGGCAGCACCGCCATGGCCGGTAATGCCGCCGCCGTCAATATTGAAGGCTTCGTTTTTACCAGCTGCAATTCGGTGGCGCAGGCTTCCCTTACCTTCACCAGTCAGAATCTCGGCGCCGGGCAGTACAAGCGCCTGCGGGGCATCACCCTTTGGTGCCTGGCCCTGGGCATCCTCCTTTCGGAGATTCTCGGCTTTATCGCCTACGGCTTTGGCAATTCGCTGCTTGCTTTCTACAATAAGGATTCGGAAGTTATTGCCATGGGCATGATCCGTATGATGATCGTCGGTACCACCTACGGTCTGGATGCCATTATGGATATTATGGCGGATATCATCCGCGGGATGGGCAGCTCTGTCATGCCCATGATCGTCACTCTCATCGGCGCCTGCGGCTTCCGTGTGGTGTGGATCTATACCATTTTCGCCACTCACCACGATCTGCGGGTACTCTATATCTCCTACCCCATCAGCTGGATCTTGACCTCGCTCACCCACATCATCTGCTATTTCATCGTCAAGCGCCGCCGACTGAGCGGCCTAACGGAGGGAGTTCCATCAGTATGAGCCGTATGAAACTAATCGCCTTGACCTTGGCCTTGCTGGCCACCCTTCTGGTATTCACCGCCTGCGGCAATCCCATCAGCGAGATCGTCCATGGCGATCCGCCCCAGGGCGAAATATCGCAGGACCCCGCACCTGTCTCCCCAGAGCCCGAACCGGAACCGGAGGAAACCGAGGAGCAGCGCCGTGCCCGTCTCATAAAAAAGATGGAGGATATCTTTGCGGCGGCGGAGCCGATGGAGAACTACACCTTCACCCTCAATGATCCAGTGACGGTGGAGGGCCGGGAATACTACTATGGTGTGTGGCAGCGCGTCATCACCGATTACGATACCCAGTCCCGCTACCTTTCCACCGTGGCGGAGTTCTTCATTACCCCGGATGGGGATGAATGCTACATCGGCAACCACTTCCCCGCCAATGAAGGTAACGGCGAAACAGTGGTATTTTCCTCTGGCAATATCTTTGAGGAAATCAATAATGGCTGAATTCTATCCCCTGCTCTTTGGCAGGGGATTTTCTTTGCCTCAGCTTCTGTTTTTTTGCTGCTTCTCCTCACCCTTGTGCAGGGCCCCAGTACCGGCCCGCAGGGCAGGCGACGCTTCGCATCGCCTTGAGGGCGGCCTGCGGCCGCCCCCACCCCGGCTCCGCCGGGGGCCCTGCGGGCCGCCTCGCCCCTGCACCCTCCTGCCGTTTTTTCTCCCCTCCGGGTTCTATTGCCGTCCGCCGCGCGGTAAATATCTACTACCAATGACCCCGGAGGTGTCCTATGAAAAAGCTTCTGCTCTCCCTCTCCGCGCTGCTGCTTTTGGCCGCCCTCGTTTTTACCGGCATCTATTTTACCCGTTTTCAAAGCATGGCCACCCTGCAAAAAATCACTGATTACAGCGATGGCTATAACCTCTACCGCATGGATATCCGCTACCGTTACAGCCTGAATGACCTCCTCGCCCGCGGCATCACCGATGACCAAAGCATGGTGGATGCCATCCTGGAAGAGGCGCTGCCGCTGCTGCCGGTCACTATCCAGGCACCCTCCTTCGGCTGCACCGCCTTTGCCGTAGTGGAGCAGGATGGTACCGCTTGCATGGGCCGTAATTACGATTTTCGCTACGATACCTCCGCCATGGTGGTCTATTGCTCACCACAGGATAGCTACCGCTCAGTGGCCTTCGCCGCCTTGGATAACATCCAGGCCAACACCCCGGAGCAAAGCCTGAAAACCCGCCTGGCTACCCTCACCGCGCCGTTCATCTGTCTGGATGGCATGAATGAAAAGGGGGTGTCTATTGCTGTGCTCACCTTGGATAGCGAACCCACCTACCAGCAGACCGGTAAACCCACCATCACTCCCACCTTGGCCATCCGTCTGGTACTGGATCACGCCGCCACCACCGCTGAAGCAGTAGCCTTGCTGCGGGAGTATGATATGTTTGCCTCCGGCGGCCGGGATTATCACTTTTACATCACCGATGCCAGCGGAGATGGGCGTGTGGTGGAATATGACTGCGATGATCCCGCCCGTCCCCTGGTGGATACCCCCGCGGCAGCCGCCACCAACTTCTACGCGCTCTACCCGGATCGGGTCAAACCCAACCAGCGAAACGGTATCTACGGCCATGGCCGGGAACGCTACGATACTGTACTGAAAATATTAGCGCAGCAAAAGGATGTCCTCTCCCCCCTTACCGTATGGGATGCCCTGCGGGCCGTCGCCCAGGAGCCTGACTCCAAGGATATCACCAGCAATACCCAGTGGTCCATCTGCTTCCACAGTAGCACTCTTTCCGCCGATGTGGCCTTGCGCCGCCACTGGGATAATATTTTCCGTTTCCGCCTGACTGAGAATACTGCCACTGCGCTTTCCTAATCCAAAGCGCAAAAAATCCCCCTTTCGGGGGATTTTCCTTTTATCTGTTACCGGTTCAGCAGCCATATCGCAATATTAAGATACGCCGCAAAGCACAGCCAAATGAGATAAGGAATCTGCAGATAGGCCGCCTTGGGGCTTATCTGCTCAAACCGCAAAGCCATGACCATCACCAGTGCAATGAGAAGCAGCAGCCAGATCGCCGCAAAGCCCCACATCTCCCACCGGAAGAAGAAAAACGGCCACAGCAAATTCACCACCAGCTGCACGATATAGAGATTCCGGGCAGGCTTAGCATGGGCCTGGTCGGCGTTCCATACCATCGCCATTCCTATCGCCATCAGCAGATACAGTACCGCCCACACCACCGGAAACAGCCACCCCGGCGGTGATAACGGCGGTTTTATATAGTTTTCGTAGTTGCCCCCGCTGCCGGAAAGGATCCCCGCCAGCACCCCACCTGCTATGGTCGGCAGTGTCGCCCACAGGTAGGCTTTCCACGGTTTTTGCTTCATTGCCACGCCCCCCTTTGCCCTTAGTATACGCACCGGGTCCATCCTCTATGCAGCCGGCAAATGGCCGCCCCTGCGGGGCTGCCGCCCCTCCCCTTTTGCAAACTCTCCCCCATGTTAAAATATGTTGCTTGCTTCCCCGCCGCCTTTTGTGCCATAATAGCGGGTAGATACCACCAAGGGAGGTGATCAACATGCTGGGCGAAAATATCCGCGCACTGCGCAAAGCCCGGGGCCTTTCCCAGCAGGAACTGGCCGAACGGCTGCATGTGGTCAGGCAGACCGTCAGCAAATGGGAGCAGGGGCTCTCGGTCCCGGATGCCGATATGCTGGTGCGGCTGGCCGAGTGCCTGGAGGTCTCCGTAGAGGAGCTGCTGGGCACTCCAAAGCCGGAAAGCACCGCCCCGCTGGAACCGCAAGCGGTATTGGCGGATAAGCTGAGCGCCCTCACCGGCCAGCTGGCGGAGCAGAATCGCCGCCGGCGCCGCTTCTGGAAATGGGTCGCCATCGCCGCCGGGATATGCGGGCTGTTGCTGCTGCCGCAGCTAGTGCTTACCCTACTCATGCTGGGGTATGGCCTCCCGGCCAATAGCAGCATCGGCATCATCGGCGGCGCGGATGGCCCCACCGCTATTTTCATCACGGCCGGCTTTCCCTGGGGCCTGCTCTTCGCCATATTGGGCTGCATCGCCCTGGTGATACTGGGCATCATTATGAGCCGCCGCCCAGACTAAGGAGGAACCTATGAAACGATTTTTCGCTATTATTCTTGCCAGCGTATTGCTGCTTACCGCCTGCGGCAAGCAGGTCACCACCCACCGCATCGAGGATAAAGATTGGCAGGTCGTCACGGTGCAGTCCACCCAGGATGGCAGCATCCTTTTCATCGGGAACAGCATGCAGGAGATCTACCCCGATGCCGCAGTGCTTGAACTGACCTGCCGGGCCGAAAACGGCAAGCTCACCTTCACCTCCGGCACGCAAAGCTGGGAGGGCAGCTATACCCGGCAGGATAGCGGCGGTGTGGAAGCCACCATTTACAGCCTCACCGTAGGGGATGAAACCGGCCCCGCGGCGGTATCGGTCACCACCCGGCAGGATGGCAGCGCCGAGCAAACGCTGGTGCTGCAGTTGGGCGGGTACTCGCTGTACTTTGCCGCGGCCGCTTCGTAAAGTTTTCGGTCAAGCCTTTTTCAAAAGGCTTGCAGTTTCCAAAGACAGCGTCTTTGGTCGCCCATTTCAATGGGCGAAACCCCTTAAGGCCGGAGGGCGCTCCGAAAGGGGATGAATTGTGGGGATGACCCAGTGTGGTCATTCCCACAAGAGGGGGAGCCCTGCAAGAGAGGGCTTCCCCTTAGTTTCCCCTTTAGTAAGCTTTCTTTTCGCCGAACAGGCGAAAAGAGCATCGGCAGGGCGTCTCTCTGCCAGCCCTCACAGAAGGCTTTTTTCCTCCACCGATAAAGAGCAAAAACCGTCCCCCACCGGCTCATCACCGATGGGGGACATTTTATGGCGTATTCTTTTACTTGTTCAGGTCAGGCGCCGATACGGGCGGACGGCGGAAGTGGGAGTGCTGCTCAAAGGCATAAGCGATCTCGATGAGCTTCGCCTCGCTCCAGGGACGGCCGATGATCTCCATGCCGACCGGCACGCCGATGGGCGCGTTCTCATCAGGCGCAAAGCCCGCGGGAACCGCGATGGAGGGGAAACCGGTGGAGGAGCACAGCACGCCATTGCGCTGCTGCTGGTTGGCACCGATCTTGCAGACCAGCTGCTGCTGATGCGGATAAACCATGGCATCCAGGTTCAGGTCGGCCATGATCTTCAGCACATGGGTGCGCACACCGATCTTGTTATACATCTTCTCCAGATAGCGGGGAGAACCCACCTCGCGGGTCATGGCATCGCGCATATTGCTCTCGCTAAAGGGATGGAACAGGCCCTTTTCTAGAATCTCCGCCATGCTGTGGATCTGCCAATCCTCAGGCAGGGTGGCCAGATACCCGTCCAGGTCATGCTGGAAATCATCCAGATGGACGGAAACCTCGCTGGTCAGCCACGGCTGGTCAATGTTATCGGTCACAGGCACCAGGGTAGCGCCGTTCTCCTCAAAGACCTTCAGTGCATTGCGCACCACCTTGTTGGTGGATTCATTGATCTCTTCCTTGCCAAAGAGGCTCTCCAGCACACCAATGCGGCGGCCCTTCATGCCGTCCACATTCAGGTGGTCCATGTAGCACTCCTCGTGGCCCACGCTCCAGGCGGTCTCGGCATCATCAGGGTCATAGCCCTTAATGACATCCAGGCAGCGAACGGCGTCCTCCACGGTGCGGCAGATGGGGCCGGCGGTATCCTGCGTCAGGGAATAGGGCACGATGCCCGCGCGGGAAACCAGACCAATGGTGGGACGGATGCCGACCAGGCTGTTGGCGGAAGAGGGGGAACGGACGGAATTGATGGTATCAGTGCCCAGGCCGATGATACCGATATTGCAGGCGATGGAAGCGCCGGTGCCGCCGGAGGAACCGCCGGGGGTACGGGTGGGATCATAGGGGTTCACGGATTGACCCATCACCGAGCTGATGGTCTCGCCCCAGATGGCGAACTCATGCAGGTTGGTCTTGGCCAGAATGAGAGCGCCCGCTTCGCGCAGCTTCTTGGTCACAAAGGCATCCTTATCCGGCACCCAGCCCTCCAACGCGATGCTGCCGGCGGTGGTGGGCATATCGGTGGTATTAAAGTTATCCTTCAGCATCACAGGGATACCGTGCAGCGGGCCGCACAGCGCGTGGTGCTCTTTTACATAGGCGTCAAAGGCATCCGCCTCCTCCAGCGCCTTGGGGTTTACACAGATGATGGAATTGATGGCCGGGCCCTCGTGGTCATACGCCTTGATGCGCGCGATGTAATCCTCGCACAGCTCGCGGCAGGTCAGGGTTCCGTCCAGGTAGGCGGCCTGCACCTTGGCCACAGTGGTCTCCATAATGTTAAATTTGCTCATGGGGCTACTCCTTCCTTTTTCCCGGGATAAGCACTTTTTCTCCTACTTACCCATTTTGTTATTCTCATTATAAGCCTCCAAAATGCCTTCGTCAACGGCTTTTTACCGCCTTGTGGGCGTTCCACAACCCGCCTCTCCCCCGCAGCCCGCGCTTTGTTTTCTGCCCCTAACGGTCGTCCCCTGCAAACCGAAAATAAGGGCGCAGCCCGTTCCGGCTTCGCCGGAACCCACGAGCTTCGCTCGTGGCGCCCGCCTCCGGCGGGCGGGGGCTGCGCCCCCTGTCTCCTTTCATGTCCCGCTTCTTCCCTTCTCCCACCATGCACACGGCGGCCGCGGGTCGCCCCGCAGCCGCCGTACTATGTTCATTTTATTGCAGCCCTTATTTATAGCGCACAAGCTCCTTTAGTTCTTCCAACTCATGCACATTGTAGTACTGTGGAGAAAGCAACTCTGCGCCGTTAGGGGTCGCCAGCCAAGTATTTCCAAATAGAAAGCCGTCTTTATCGCTAAGGACGCTGGGGTGTAGGGTCAGTACCATGTTGGGGACGATCTCCATCTCATTCATATTGCCAATGTCCACTCCGTCACCCAAATCATGCCCCATACCATGACCGCTCCATACACCGGTCTTGCAGCCGTTTTGGGCCACTACCTTTTCCACGGCCTTGGCTACATCTGCCACGGTGTTGCCTATCTTCATCGCTTCCGCGCCGGCAGCCTCTGCTTCCTTTATTACTTCCAGAATGTGCCGTACCTCTGGCTGGCAGCCCTTGCTGAAAAAGATCGGCCGCAGCACCTGTGTCCAGTAGCCAAAGGGCCCTGCAACCTCCGCCGAATAAACGGTAGCGGTATCCCGCTCCATTCGGTAGTCAGTTGGACGGCAGATAAAAGAATGCGGATGTTGAGAGCGCACCAGCACCAAAGAATCCTCCGCGCCATGTGCCCTCAGGTAGCCTTCCCCAGCGCCTACCATCTGGCGTTCAGTAGCACCTACCTCTATCATCTTCACCACATGCTCAAAAGACTCCACCGCGATGCGGGTGGCCTCTCGGGTCAGCTCCACCTCAAATTCGGATTTCGGCTGACGAGCCTTGGTGTAGGCATCGGTAATATCCACAATCTCAGCACCGGCATCCAATATTGCCTGCTGGATCGGCACCGGCAGCTCGGCGGTCGCGTACATTCCCACTCGGGGCTTCGTCAGCCCCAACTCGCGGATCCAACCACACACCGTTTCCACCATTGGGCCGCAGTAAATATTCTCATCCGGCAGCCAACTCAAACGGCGGGCATGGAACTGCTGTCCTACAGTGGGGATAATCAGCCGAGGCATCTCACCCGGCTTCATAAAAACAAAATCACGGCGAGTCGTTAATTGATAGCCTGAAACATACTTAGTCGCTACCTGGTAGGCCTGCTGGGCAGTCGATGTCAGTACCAGCGCGTCCACCCTAGTATCCTCTATCAGTTTATCCAGCAGCGCCACTCGTCTATCCCGTTCTGCTACATATTTCGCGTCTGTAATCATTTGTTTTTCCTCTCGTTTGTTATTTGACCAACTCTTTTAGATCCTCCCAATAGGGGGACTCCCTGTACTTATCGGTTAGGCAGCGAGCTCCACCCTCAGTGGACACATAAGTATCTGCGTACAGCACTCCCTCTCCGTTTTTATCCAGCAAACTGGGATGGAAGGTCAGAATCATATTTGGTACGATCTCCATCTTATTGGATTCTCCAATATTATACCCATCGCCCAAATCAATTCCCATGGAGTGCCCTGCCCATACGCCCTTGGAAAGTTCATACTTTCGCGCTACCCTGTTGATGGCTTCATCTACATCGCAGATGAGGTTGCCGGGGCGGAATTTCTCCACACCGGCCTGGATTGCCTCCTTCACCTGGCACAGCACCTCGTAGGCCTCACGGTGGCTCCCTCTGGAAAGGAAGATAGGCCGGATGATCTGCGTCCAGTAGCCGTACACTCCGGCAATCTCCACTGAAAACACAAACAGATCGTCCTTTTCAATGCGGCGGAAGGTTGGACGGTTAATAAAGGCATGGGGGTACTCTCCTCGGGAAAGGATCAGCAGATCCTCGGCACCGTGAGCTCGCAGATAGCCCTCAGCATAGCCGATGACCTCCTTTTCGGTCACGCCGGGCCGGATATATTTCACAACTTCCTCAAAGGCCGCGATCGCCAGGTCGGAAGCCTCCTGAATCAGCTGCAATTCATAGGGGGCTTTGGGTGCCTTAGCCACTACAAAAGCCTCGGTAATGTCCACAATCTCCGCCCCGGTTTCGTAAAGCGCATCCGTAAAGAACTTGGGATACTCCCCCAGTGATGGAACACCCACCCGGGGATGCTCCCCGGGCAGCGCCTCTATCCTGCGGCAGATTTCGCCCACCATATCCGGTGTGATAACCACATGGTCCGCGTCCAGAAAGGTCTTCAGTCGGGCATGGAAGCCAGCATCGGCACGCCCCAGCAGGGCAATGGGCTGTTCCCCCCGCACCATCATGGAAAACATATGCCCGCAGGGGGTCACCAGGTCGGTCATGTATTTCACATCCGCCTGATACGCCATCGCGCCGTTTCCATGGCACACCATCACAGCTAGGTCGTTTTCCTTCATCAGCCCGTTTAGGACCGCCATCCGGCGTTCCCGTTCCGCTATATGCATTTCCCTTGTGCGCTCCATATAGGCCTGCCCCCTTTATAGCGACATTCCCAGCAGCGAAGGCAGGAATGTAATAATTCCTGGAATAAACACCATGGCTATCAGCACCGCAAGGCAAAGCCCGACCAGAATAAAGGCATGCTTTGTCATACAGTCGAAAGGCACCTTGGCAATACCGGCTGCCACAAACAGGTTAACGCCAAAGGGCGGGGTGACCATGCCAAGCGAAACGCAGATGATCATAATAATACCCAGCGTAATGGGACTTACATTAAAGGAGCGCATCACCGGCACCAAAATAGGCGTCAGTACGATCATGGCGGCGTTAACAGACATAAAGCAGCCGATAATGGTGAGCAAAACAATCAGTGCGAGCAGAATACCGGCAGCGCTGCTGAAGATCCCCAGGAACCAGTCGCTCAGCATCTTGGGCACACGATTGGTGGTAATGATCCAGTTAAACCCATCGGCCAGCGAGACGATCAGCATCGCGGAAGCAGCGGTAATACCGGATTCAATAAACATTTTTACAATGTCCTTCAGTTTGATTTCTCTATACACCAGCACGCCCAGGATCAATCCGTAAATGACCGCAATGCCGGAAGCCTGTGTGGGGGTAAAAATACCGGAATAAATACCGCCTAGAATGATGACGGGCATGGCAATGGCAGGCAAACCGTCCGCAAAGACCTTCACCTTATCCTTAAAGGTAGGCGCATCCACAGGGGCAGGCTTGTAGCCGTTCCTGCGGGCAATGATATAGGCATAGATCATCATAGCAAGCCCCAAAATGATACCAGGAACGATACCAGCACAGAACATGGTGCCCACTGAACACCCAGCCAGCGTAGCGTAAATGACCATGGGGATACTGGGCGGAATGATAATACCTAGGCCGCCCGCAGAGCCCATCAAAGCGCCAGCGAAGCCTACATCATAGCCGTCATTCACCATAGCAGGAATCATAAAGACACCCAAAGCCGCCACGGTAGCAGGGCCGGAGCCGGAAATGGCTGCAAAAATCATGGCGGCCAACACAGCCACAATGGCCAGGCCGCCACGGATGCGGCCGACAAACAGCCGGCAGAAATTGATCAGTCGGCGTGAAATACCACCCATGTTCATAATGCTACCCGCCAGCATAAAGAATGGGACTGCCAGCAGCGAAAGATTACTGGTGGAATCGTAGCACTGCTGCGCCGTCAGCATCAGCGAGGAAGCGCCATGGGTCAAATTGGTCACAATGGACGCAAAGGACATGGAAAACGCAATGGGCGTTCCTAGGAACATCGTCACCAGGAACAAAGCCAACAGCATGATTAACATTACGCAGCAACCTCCTCTTCATCCTTCTTTGTAAAGTCATGGTAGATTGTAAACAAAATACGGATCAGCACCAGGGCAAAGCAAACCGGCACAGCCAGCTCACCCACGGCGGTGGGCCACCGGGTAATGGAATACACCGACCCCAGTCTTATTTGCATGGAAACCAGCGCAATGCCGGAGGCCACCACATATCCGCTTACAAAAATACAGATCAAATCGGTAAACAGCACAACCCATTTGGCTATCTTTTTCGGCATCTTTCTCACCAGGAACTCCACCCCCAGGTGGCTTCTGGTGCCTGCCGCTACTGAAGCACCGGAAAGAATGCACCACACCAGCATAATGCGATTTACCTCAGTGGTCCACATCAGGTTGGCGTGCAGCACCTTTGCGTCCAGTACTTCTATTGCCGTAACGATAAGCATAACAGTGATGGAGCCAAACAGCACAATTTTCTCCAGCATCCCTATTCCCTTATCCATGGCATCTATTATTTTTTTCATCAAAAACACCTCTGCTGTCTATAAGAATAACTGCCCGCGCACACCGTTTCGGGCGGCGGGCAGTTACCGTCTTTCAGTTATTCATGTTTTATCTCGTCAGGATATCAGTCCCAGGTTACTCCCACAGCGTCCATCCAGGTCTTCAGCACATCGGCACCGATGGTGGCCTCCATTGCCTTCCATACAGGCTTAGCCGCCTTCTGGAATTCCAGCCACTGCTCATCGGTCAGGGTGTTCACCTTCATTCCCTTTTCATTCACCAGGAAATCATAAGCAGCGTCATTCACCTCGGGCGCCAGCTCCTTGATATCTTTGGAAACCTCCACGGCGCATTCCTTCAGAATATCCTGCTGCTCAGTGGTCAGCTTATCCCAAAAATCTGCGTTGACCGCAAACAGCGAGAAGGACCAGATATGGTTGGTAATAGAAAGATACTCCTGCACCTCATAAAAAGCCTGGTTCTTAATGGTGTCCAAGGGATTCTCCTGGCCGTCTACCGTACCGTTCTGCAGGGACATATAGAGTTCGGCCATCGACATGGGGACAGCGGAGGCCTTAAATTCCTTCATCCAGGTCACCAAAGTGGGAACATCCAGTACGCGAAAGCTCAGACCCTCCATATCGGCAGGGGCCTGGATGGGGTGCTTACTGTTGGTAAACGCTCTCATTGCAATCGGCAGATAGGCCAGGCCCACAACATTGTTGCTGTCACGCAGCTTATCCAGCATCATTTGACCGGCTTCACCCTGACAGGCGGCATAGGCGCTGTCGCTGTCGCGGAAGAAGAAGGGCTGATAGAACAACTGCCAAGCATCGGTATTGGGAGGGGGAACGATTGCCATATCAATGTCGCCGGACTGCAGCAGCTTAAAGGTGGTCTGGCTGTTGCGGCCGGAAAGCTCACCATTGCTGTAAATGTCAATCTCAATCGTACCACCACTCTTCTCCGCCACCAGCTTTGCGAAGTTTTCCATGCCGATGGAGTTTGCTGTTTCGGGGGAATAGTCGTGTGCCAAGCGAATCTTAGTTACCTCTTTCTCAGCGTCACCCTGCTTGTTGGCATCGTTGCCACAGGCCGCCATGGAAAGCACCATAACCAAGGCAAGTACAAATGCTAAAACCTTTTTCATGTTTACCTCCTACATCAATTTCATTTTTTGCTCTTTTTCCGAGGACTTTTGTCCTTGTTTGTAATTATACATAAAATGAATCTCGATGTGAAACGACTCTTTGTTGTATTGTTAGTATAAAAATGTTATAATAACAAAAAGTCACCCACCGTAATGCGTATTTTAACTAACCAAATGCTCAGAATCCGTTAATATTCACCATGCTTTTCTTCAATCTGTTCAAAAACAGGAGGTCATTTTTGTGAACATTCACAGCCTTCAGTACTTCTGCAGCGTGGCAAAGCACCTCAATTTTTCCAAAGCGGCCGAAGAATGCCATATTGCCCAAACCGCCATGAGCCGCAGCATCGCCGCCATGGAAGATGAACTGGGATTTCGTCTCTTTGATCGTACCCGTCACCATGTAGAGCTGACCCCTGCCGGTGCCTACTTTCTTAAGGAAGCCGCCCAAATCGTGGAACAGTATAATTTCTCTCTCCAGTCCGGCCGGGAGATCTCCCGTTCCTCCTCCACCCGGCTAGATATCGGCTTTGGCGGCTATGATATGAATTTTGCCAGGTTTTATGTCAGCCGCTTTATGCGGCTCCACCCGGAGTGTTCCATCGTTCTGCGGGAATACCACTACGATAAGATCTTCGGCAGTCTGCTTTCCCGCACCTGCGATGTCATCTTTACCGCGCAAACCCGCATTGAAGATGAGGCCGCTGTACGGCAGGTGCTGGTCTCGCACTCTAACTATATTGTCGGTGTCGGCCTCTGTCACCCTCTCAGTCAGTACGATACCATCACGCCTGATCAGCTCAATGGTATGCGCTTCATCTGTCCCGTTGATATTAACGGCAGCTGGGAACAAGCCCGGACCCTCAACCATCTGTTTACCCATTACGGCATCAAACCCGGTTCCATCACTCGTACCAATTCCGCCATTGCCGTTACTACCATGCTGGATTTGGGCATGGGCGTTACCTTTCTCACCGAGGACATCGTGCTAGCCAACCAAAATGTCAAAAAAATCCCCCTCCTGTTCGAACAGCCCGCCACCAAATGTCATGTTGCCGCCAACCTCATTCCATCTAAGCGTCCCCTCATCGATCAGTTCATGGACTTCGTGGCACAAACGCCATTCCATGCGGATTAAGCTGCCGTCGCCCATAAACAATTATTGGCCGGTTTATTCGGCTCTTCATTTACACAAGTACAAGGAGCATTCCCATGATCGATTGGAAATCCATTCCCAAAATAGATGCCCATATCCACCGGCTCCCTCCCGATGTGATCGAAAACAACCGGGGAAACGGTGACCGCTTCGTTGAGTACGGCAGCGTGGATGACTACCTGCGGCTCATGGATCAGTACCATATCGAAGCCGCCTGCGTCATGCCGTTCAATGATCCCTACATGCTCTCCATGGATTTTCAGGCCGGCTCCGTCCATAATAACCTGCTCGCCATGTGCCTGCAGGTGGAAAACTGCCTCTTCTGTTTCGCGGATATCGATATCCGCAACCCGGTCGAAACGACCTTGGAACTCCTGGAAAAGGCCCTGGAACAAAAAAATTCTGGGCGTAAAAATTCACCCCACCAATACCGGCTACCCCGTGGGCGGTGCCTATTACGACCGTGTTTTCGCGTGGGCCGATCAAAGCCGTGTGCCGGTGGAGATCCACTCCTATCCCAGGACCCACCTCCCGGATGATGTCTGTTCCCCCTCACGCATCAGGAATGTTATCCGGAAATACCCCGCACTGCGCGTTTCCGTGGCGCATGCCGGCGGGTTCCAATACGAGGAGCTCATCGGTCTCGGCCTGTACTTCAATATCTCCGCTGTGTTGACCGATTGGGCCGGCCAATACGGCATCGAAAAAACCAACCATATTCTAAGGCAGCTGGACGTCAACCGGCTGGTATTCGCCACCGATTACCCCGATAACCGCAAGCTCACTCCGTGCGAAATCTATGACCGGTATTTCGTAATCCTCGGCAGCATGGGGCTTGCCTTTGGGGGAGCGGAAATCCCACGGATTCATCGCGTAAAGCACGCTCACGCTCTAACTGCCAGTCTGAACTATCCCCTAAATATAAAAAGCAAAGGAGAACCACCATGGATTCTGTCAAGCTCGCCGTCAACGGCACCCTCATGCGGGGGCTCCCGCTGGAAAAGAACCTCCTCGATGCCGGCGCCACCTTCCTGCGGGAAGCCGCCACCGCCCCCTGCTACCGCCTGTGGAGCATCAATGACAACAACCCCGCCATGCTGCGGGTGGATCCCGCCGACCCCCAGGCCGTTAGCGTCGCCGTGGAGGTATGGCAGGTTCCCGCCGCCGGGCTCGCCTCGGTACTCATGAAAGAGCCCGAGGGCCTCTCGGTCGGCAAGGTCACCCTCTCTGATGGCGAGGTCGTTCTCGGCGTCATCGGAGAGCCGGAACTCGTCCGCGCCCAAAAGGAGATCTCCTCTTATGGCGGCTGGCGCAGCTATATCGCCTCACTCTGATCCATCCGGCGGCGCGCCGTTTTCGGCCGCGGCTAATTTTCTCCCTGATACTGTGCGCCGCCGTTCCCCTTTTGGAGAACGGCGGCTTTATTCTATCCCTCTATTGGTCCGGCTTCCTCCGCTTTTATAATGATTATCTCGCCAGTCCGGCCTGCCTTGGGATTACTCAGCAGGGTGCCCTCCACCACTTCCTCCGCCAGCTCGGCCGCCCGGCGCTCATTCTGCTCCTTGGCGTCCGCGTAGATATCCTCGGCGTTCTCCCGGACGGTGGTCACGGCATCCATCACGCAGTCCTTGGCGCGCAGCGCGGCGGCTGTTACGCCGGTGTAGACCTTCTTGGCTTCCCGGCAGCCCAGGATCTTGAGCCCGGCGGTGTCGAACAGAACACCGGCCGCAAACAATCCGATCTTCTTCATAGTCGTATACCTCCTGTCAGTCGGCACCTCGGCAGCTTCCGCCATGCTTTTCTGTGATTACCTTCGTTTGACAAGAGCACATACAGTTTTTGCGGGCATAAATACCGCCAGACATTGCGCATCGCGTTGACAGGCGCCAGCCTGCCTGCCGCTCCGCGCTTCCTCGGATGCCATTTCTCCCGCGCAAAAACTCCGTAGGACTTTTCGGCGGGGGAAACCCGGATGATGACAAGGAAGAGGACGCCGGCATACTGGCGTATGCCAAGGACGATAACGCAGTCAGCGCCGATTTCCGCTTGGGGTCCCTGCAAGGTCGTAAGACCTTGCGGGGAAAGGAGGACGCACCGCAGCGGGGAGGGCTGCCCGAAGCAAAGCGCAGGGTCAGCACGACAGGAGCGGAGGTTGCGTCCGACGCAAAAGTGTGCGTGTCCTTGTCAAGCGAAGGTGTTTTTCACTCCACATATTTATCGTAAAGAGTGCCGAAAGCAAGTACTTTTTTCCATCCCAAGACCACACTTTTCCGCAGAAAATTCTTCTTTTTGCCCGCCTCATTTTGTGCTGTTTTTCTGCCCTGCAAGATATAGTGGCACAGCATCATTTTTAGCTGCAACTAATTTTCTTTTGCGTTCACTAAATTGCCATAATGTAAATCTGGCATGGGTTCCACTCATCCCAAAGGCTTGGGAATACTTCCAGTTCCTTGAACCCCAAACTCTGGTAAAAACGGTTGGTGTCATCATATTCTTTGTAGCGCCCCATCTGCACTGTTTTTACCTGCAAAAAAGAATACCCGGTTTGGGCCGCATACTTCTTTGCTGCCGCAAAAAGCGCTCGGCCACAGCCTCGGCAGTGGTACTTTCGGTCCACTCCCATCACCGCCAGTTCCATGGTATCACGCCCGGTCTCCTTCAGACAAAGAAAGCCGATGGGCTTTCCCTGCTCCATCGCGGCAAAACAAGGTTGTCCGGCGCTTTGGGCAATATATTCCTCCCGCGCCTCAGCTATACCAAACCATTCCGGCAGCCCCTCCAAGATCTGCCGTACCACCTTTTGCTTTTCTTCCGCCACTGTGAGCTCCTGAATCTCCATATTCTCCTCTCCTCGCTAAAAATGCCGGCACAGTTCCCCATGCCGGCCGTTATCCTTATGCCTCCGCAGGCTCCGCCGCGGTGAATTTCGCCATCTCCGTCAGGGTATCAAACATCCGCAGGCTCTGGTTTTGGAACGCCGTAAAATCAATCGCCATGACCTTGTCATTCTTCACGGCAGCCACCACCTTATACTCATAGCTCTGCTTCACCGTCTCCACCTCGTCCGCCTCAGCACAGAAGATCACATCCGGCTCCAGCGCCCTCAGCTCACTTTCCGGGTACAGCCAGTTGGTGTAGTCCGCCCCGCTGCAGTGGAAGCCCACCTGGGCCAGCAGTTGGCCCTCCAGGGTATCCCCAGTGGCCATGCGGTAGGGGTAGGAGATGAGCAGGGTGGCATCGGGGGCGGCAGCCATCCCGGAAAGGGCGGCGGTCGCTTCGGCCAGCTTGCTGTCTATCGCCGTGCTTACGGTCTCCGCAGCAGCAGTGCCGGTCACATTACCGGCCAGCAGGCTGCCCAGCGCCCGGTAGTTCTGCTTTATTCCCTCCACCGAGTCCGCCCGGGGCAGCACCAGCACCTGAGCTCCGGCCTGCTGCAGCTCGGTCAGAGTACTTTCGGTCGGCTGAACAGTGCACAGCACCAGCGTGGCTCCGCTGGCTTTTATTTTTTCCACCTCCGGCTGGTAAGCGCTGCCCATCCGGGGTTTGGCGACAGCTGCCGCCGGGGCCGTGCAGTATTCGCTTACCCCCACCAGCAATTCCCCATAGCCCAGGTCGTACACCATTTCGGTGGTCGCCGGGGAAAGGGATGCCACAGCCGTAGGGGCCTCGGTCAGGGTCACATTGCCCACCGTCACCGGGTATTCCGGGTCAGGCTTGGGCTCCGGTTCGGCCGGGTTGTTATTACAGCCGGCAGCCAGCAGCAGAAGCGCCGCAGCGGCCAGGGCCAGCAGTTTTTTCATCATGGCACATCCTCCCTTGGTTTCTCTCTCCATTGTACCCGCTTTGGGCCCGCATTTCAAATGAACTTTGTATGAACGCCCCGGAAAATTGCGGCAGAGCTCCTCCGCAGGTCTGTGCAGGGGGCGCATTCGGGCCGCAGGCCAAACCGTCCCCCGCGGGGGACGGTTTCAGCGGGCTCCGCCCGCTGGCCCCGGCTGCGCCGGGGCGGCCTGCGGCCCGCCCCTCCCCTCGCAGAAACCCTGCCTTTATATTCAATACAAACCGTATAATTCAATCAAATTTATACTCTTTTCGACAGATCTCCCGCCCTCTGCCATTCGGCGGGCCAGCATCTCTTGCCAAAGCCCGCATCCATCGGGCCAAGTTCGTGCAAAAGGCAGCTCGCCCACTCCTCCACAGGCTTTGTGCCAGGCCAAGGAACCGGTGCGCAGCCCCCTCCGGCCTTTCTTATACATACTGTATTTTGTTATCAAATTATACATCTATTCGACGGAATCCCCCATGGCTTTGCGATTACAAATGCCATGTATCATTTTTGCCGCATCAAAACTTCGCAGAACAATTCATTGAAAGAAAGTCAAAAATAACATCGTCAACGATGGTTTTGCGTTTGTGGGAAAGGAAGATGCCTCTCAGCGGGAAGGGCTCTCCCGTTAGGCTCCGCTAAATCCAACCTTTACGACACATCGAGAGACACTAACTTACCCTCTTTGCCGCACTTCCCCCTACTACGACCTTTCCGCCGTCCACAAACCCCTTATCAAGATAAAATGCCGTTTCCTGTTATTCTGCGGCGGCCTTCACCACATCCTCCGCCAGCCGCTTTATGTCGTCCAGCGTCTGTAATTCCCCGGCACGGCGGCGCAGCTGGGCCGCCCCCCGCACCCCACTGATGTACCATCCACAGTGCTTGCGGGCCTCATGGCTGGCCACCCGCTCGCCCTTGTATTGCACGGCCAGGGTCATCTGCTCCACCATCAGCTCCATGCGTTTTTCCAGCGGAGGGGTCGGCTCATATGCCCCGGTTTGCAGGTACTGCCGCACCTGCCGGAACAGCCACGGGGCCCCCAGGGCGCCCCGGCCGATCATGATGAGATCGCAGCCGGTGGTTTCGTACAGGGCCTTGGCGGTTTCGGGGCTCACCACATCGCCATTGCCAATGACCGGGATGGAAACCGCGTTTTTCACCTGGCGGATGATCTCCCAATCCACCGGGGGAGCGTACATCTGCTGCCGGGTCCTGCCATGAACCGTCACGGCATCAGCCCCGGCGGCTTCGGCCATTTGGGCAAATTCCACGGCGTTGATGTGGCTGTCGTCCCAGCCCTTGCGGAACTTGACGGTGACCGGGATGCTGCTGGCCTCCTTCACCGCGCGTATAATGCTTTCGGCCCGGTCCGGCTCCAGCATCAGGGCGCTGCCGCTGCGGTTGCCGGCAATTTTGGGGGCGGGGCAGCCCATGTTGATATCCAGCCAGGCGGGGGAATACTGCTGGGCCAGCTCGGCCGCGCGCGCCATGGGCTCCGGTTCATCGCCAAAAAGCTGGATGGCGCAGGGCATTTCCAGCGGGCCTATTTCCATCAGCTCGGCGCTTTTGCGGCTGCCCTGCACCAGCCCCTTGCAGCTCACCATCTCGCCCACGCAGGCCACGGCCCCAAAGCGCATGGCCAGCTCCCGCAGGGCGCGGTCGGAGACGCCGGCCATAGGGGCCAGCATGGCATAGGGGGGCAGCTCCCATTTTCCCAGAATCATCCTGTTTTCCTCCCGGTTTGGAATGCGAACGAAAGTTCTCCAGTTTCATTGTAGCACAAGAATGGGGGGATGTAAAGCCGCGAACAAAAGTTTGTAGGAGTGCACGAAAATTCTACCATTTTGGGGGCTTGACAATGGGCAGGGTGCATAGAAAAAAGCCCCCGGTGAGGGGGGCTTTGGATGGATCACGGGTTATTTTTTGCGGGAGAGGACAGCCATGCCGAGGGCGGAGACAGCCATGAGGGCCGCAGCCGCGGCGACCATATCATTGGCACCGGTGGTGGGGTTCTTCTCGGGCTCGGTCTTGGGGGTGTCCTCGGTGGGGGTGATGATGACGATGGTGCCGCCGGTTGTGGTCTCAATGAAGCCGTTACCAATTACCGGGTCTTTATCGCCAACCTTGCCCCAATTATTATTGGTCATGGTCACTTCCATGCCTTCCGGCAGGGTCCCAGCGGCAACAATCTCACCGTTAGGCTTGCCGCTGTTGACGGAGGTATTATTGCTAATGGTGATGGTGGTACCCTCACCAACATTATTAAAGCGTATGATACGGTCGCCGACATTCTTAAAGGTATTGCCGGTGATGACAACATTGCCGTGGTCGCAAGTACCCTTGAAATCCTGAATGGCAATGGCATTGTGGCCGGTTGTATCAAAAGTACAGCCCTTTACCGTGACATTTTTGATATGGCTTGTATAAACGCCCTGGCGGCAGCTGTTAAATTTGCAGTTTTCAACAGTCAGGTCGGTCAGATTGCCATTGTTGTTCTCGTTGTAATAACGCAGTGCAATATAATCACTGTTATCGTCGGTGTTTCCGATATTGAATGTGCAGTTCTTGAAGGTAAAGCCGTTGATGGTAGTTTCAGGGATTGAAGTATTGATATCGGTCTTTGCTGTGAATGTGATACCCTCAATCGTGATGTTACTCATCTTCTGGGCTAAATAATAAGTATGCATTCCTCCTTGGACCGCTTTATCGAGCACATAGTCCGTAGAGTTTTGATAGATGTGGCCGGAGGAAGCGAAAAGACCTGCTACCGTTACTTCCGCACCCGCTGCTGCCTTAATGGTGACATTGTTCAGCGGACGACAATAAAAGCAGTTCGGAGTCCAGATGGTCTGGCTCTTATAAGCAATGATTTCCTCTGCAGTATTAAACTTCTGATAATTCGCAGCAGATTCATCAAATCCGCCAACCATGTACTGGGTATTGCTGCCCGGATACTTGGTGGCACGGCCCAGCTCCAGCTGGCCGTAGGTACCAGCAGTAAGTACAATGGTGGTACCATCAATAGAGCCATACTTACCATCGAGAACATCCTGTGCGTTGGCAGGAGTGACATTCCAAACACCATTTACCGGGGCAGGGTCGCCCTCCGCCGCCATCGCCGTCACCGGCAGCATGACGGCCAGCATCAGTAGCGCCAGCACAACACTTAAAAGCTTTTTCATTTGAATAAACCTCTCTTCTTTTTTTTTTCCCGCAGGTGGAGTTGTGTTTGCGGGGCAAACACAAAATATCCCCATGGGGATATTACTAACAAGAATAAGCTACCACTTTTGGGCTGGGTGTGTCAACCTAAATGAGAAATTTTGGGGAGGTGCACAAATTTTCCCACTAAATTTGTGCAGGGTTTTCCTCCAGCAGGACCTGCAGGGACTGCCGCAGGGAAAGGTAGCGCTGCTGCCAGTCCTCCCCGGCGGGGACGGTGTAATTTACCCCAAACCAGCGGCAAACCCCACGGCACAGGGCTTCGGCGATTGCGCCCTGGTTTTCCACCAGCCACTGGGCATCGGCGCCATTATCGTGGAAGGCAAGCTCCGGATAGACCGAAAGCATGGGGGTGCTGTTGATCTCGTAGAAGGTGGTATTCTGGCGGACGCCGCGGGTGGTAGCCGCCGGGTAAATGGCCATGAGTTCCTCGTAGGTCATTTGGCAGGCGCGCCAGCTGATGCCGCCGGGCTGGCCATAGGCCAGGACCTCCGGGCCGCGGGCGGAGCCCTCCCTGGGGGTGGCGGAGCTGGCATTGGTGTGGATGGGGAGGTAGTAATCAGCCTGCCAGGAAATGGCTTCCGCCACACGGACACGCACGGTGGCCGCGGGCGGGGCCATTTTGACCGAAAAGCCGCAGCGGGTAAGGGCCACGGCGGTTTTTTGCGCGATGGAGGTGGTGACATCGTGCTCGAAGAGGGTGGGATAGCCGAAGTAGGGGCCGTGGGGAGCGGGACGGCGCTCCGGGGAGAGGTAGATTTTTTTCATGAGGGGTGCTCCTTTCGTGGGGTGTAAGATATTTTATGCCGGAGGGGCCGGGGGCGAAAGTCCCTCCACTAATACGGCAAAAACGGCCCTTCTTTGCAGGTGAAAGGTTAATAATTCACTTTTTTTCACGGAAAATTTACGAATGCGGGAAAATATGGGTGTGATTTGACTAAATGTTAGTTTTTATTTACAGTAAAATGGCAGGAAAAAGGAGCCCCCGAAGGGGCTCCCGAAAGAGGGGAATGTGTTATTTTTTGCGAGTGAGGACGGCCATGCCGAGGGCGGAAGCGGCCATGAGGGCCACGGCCGCGGCGACGACATCATTGGCGCCGGTGGTGGGGTTCTTCTCGGGCTCGGTCTTGGGGGTGTCCTCGGTGCGGTCGGGGACGATGATGGTGATGGGATGCTCCACCATGGTACCATTGATGGTAGTGGTGGAATCAATCACACCGGTTTCTTTCGTCATTGCCTTGCCAGGGTTAGCAATATCGAGGGTGTTGCCGGAAGAGGTAATCTTGCTTTGGTCGAGATTAGCTTCGTTCCAAAGGAGATATGGCGCCTTGATATTGTTGTTGCTGATAGTCACATCAGCTTCCAAACCTTTATAGAAATGAAGTGCATTTACATTTTCTGTGCTGATCGTATTATCGGTTACGGTAATGGAGGTACCCTGGGTAAGCTGAATAGCAGAACCATAAGTATTTCCCTCTTTGGTTATCCCGCACAAGTCTTTGATTGTATTGTTCTTAATCGTAGCTTCAGCGGTTTTTTGATCAATATTGATTCCGCGGGCATAGTTGGAAATAATATTATTGCTGATATTGATGGTCAGCGGTGCAGTTTCATTCCCCTGCAGATGGATGGCATAAGCATTTTTGGGGGCATTGGTGCCATCAAAGATGTTATTGGTAATAGTGTAGCTGCCACCGACATTGGAGCAATTATAAATCTTGATGCCTTCGAGCTTGCAGTTGTTGACCTTAAAGTTAATGCCATCGAAGAAGTCCTGTGTGGGATACAGACCACTGGGTGCGGTGCCCGTAATGGTCAAGTCTTCGAAAGAAATGGATGTTGTGGTTTTCTCCCCCCACCACTCATAGGGAAGTGTGATATTGGAATTTACAGTCAGGGTATCGCTATCTCTTCCGGTCGCACCAACAAACTTGAAGTTGATGAGGTGGCGGTCATTTCCGTAATGGGATGCTCTGCGACCAAAGGTTAACAAATTATTAAGGGTCGACTCATCATAGGTTATATTTCCACAAATAGTATATGTCAGTGTAGCGTTCCCATTTTCATCGCGATTGAAAAACAGGGCATCAAACTTTTCCGCAGTAGTTGCACCCTGGCCCAAGGCATCAGATTCACAAAGGGCCTCCAGCTTTGGTTTAATTGCATTATAAGCCGCTTCAAAAGAATCATACTTTTCATTTTCTACTCCTGTTATGCCGGAAATCATAACATAGTTTTCCTCCGCCATTGCAGTGACCGGCAGCATGACGACCAGCATGAGGAATGCCAACGCGACGCTTAAAAGCTTTTTCATTAGAATAAACCTCTCTTCTTTTTTATTTTTCCCGCAGGTGGGGTTGTGTTTGCCCCGCAAACACAAAAATATCCCCATGGGGATATGAATAAACTACCACCTTTGGGCAGGGGTGTCAACCTTTTTGAGAATTTTTGGTGACTCGCACAAAATGCGGGGGTGGTATTTGGCAAAAAATTCCCCCGGCAGCAAGCTACCGGGGGATTCCGCGCTTATTTTACATTTTAGCCAGAGAAACGGCGATGCGGGCGGCGCAGCGGGCATTATTGAGCGCCAGCTGGACATTGGAGGCGAAGGACTCGCCTCCGGTCAACTCCTTGATGTGGGCCAGCAGGAAGGGGGTGATCTCCTTGCCGTGGATGTGCTGGGCATCGGCCAGCTCCAGGGCCCTGGTGATGATGCCCTCCATGTAATCGAAATCCATGGCGTATTCATCCGGGATGGGATTGCCGATGAGGACGCCGCCGGGCATTTCCAGCTCCAGCTTGGTCTTGATGATGCGAGCGATCTCCTCCTCGCTCTGGGCGGCGTAATCCACACCGAAGCCGCTCTTTTTGCAGAAGAAGGCGGGGAAATCGCTGGTGCCATTGCCGATGACGGGGACGCCCATAGTCTCGAGGTACTCCAGCGTGCGGCCGATATCGAGGATCTGCTTGGCGCCGGCGCAGATGACAGCGACGGGGGTGCGGGCCAGCTCCTGCAGGTCGGCAGAGACATCCATGGTGACCTCACCATGGCGATGAACGCCGCCGATGCCGCCGGTGGCGAATACATGGATGCCAGCCAGAGCCGCGCACATCATGGTGGAAGCGACGGTGGTAGCACCGGTCTTACCGGTGGCGAGGTAGGTGGCAAAGTCGCGGCGGGAGACCTTGCCGACATTTTCGCCGCGGCACATCAGCTCCAGCTCTTCCGGGGAGAGACCGACTTTGATCTTGCCGCCGATGAGCGCCATAGTGGCGGGATGGGCACCGCAGGCCCGGATCTCTTTTTCCACCTCTGCGGCAAAGGAGAGGTTTTCCGGATAGGGCATACCGTGGCTGAGGATGGTGCTTTCCAGGGCGACAACGGGCTCGCCGTTTTTGATGGCTTCCTGCAGCTCGGGGGTAATATCAAGGTATTTTTCGAGATTCATGTCAGATGTTCCTCCTGTAATTAAAGTATACCGTAATACGGGTTTCAAAAGGTTCATCGACTGGGGCGGACGCTCCATCGTTGAAAGCTTATTATACCCATTCCCACGGCGGAATGCAAGGGGTTTTGATGTGAAATTTGTGTGATTTTTGCGGGAAAGAATGGGAGATGACGAGCGGGCGCAGCCCCTTTCGGCGGAGCCGAAAGCCACGCGCGGAGCGCGTGGAGCCCGCCGGAGGCGGGCGGGCTGCGCCCCGGGCCAGCGGCTGGCAGAAACCTGCGGAAATGCGATATTGACACCCGGCCCAGGGGATCCTATTATAATAAGGTATACCAAGTGACGGGAGAGTGGAGATCCTATGTTATCCTCTGCGGCCGGGCTGCTGACCGATCAATCCTTTTTGAGCGTATTTTGCGCCGCCATGCTGACCATCGGGATCGGCTGGGGGCTGCGGAAGAAAAATATCCTGAAGGCGGAAAGCCGTCCGGTACTGAATGCCCTGCTGCTGAAGCTGACGGTGCCGTGCCTGGCCTTTGATGCCTTTATGACCGATTTTGCCCGCGGGGAGCTGCGGCGCAATGTGCAGATCCTGCTGATCTCCTTTGCGCTGTATCTTTCGATGATCGCGCTGTCGCAGCTTATTTTTATTAAATACGGCCGGCGGAAGGCCAACCTATATGGCATCTGCTTTGCCATAGGACAGCAGACACTATACGCCATGCCTATTCTACGGGCTATTTACCGGGAAAATCCGTCGGAATCGATGCTTTCCGCCAGCATGGTAGCTATCGCTTTCCGGGTGATGCTGTACCTCTACGCCTTTTATTCCATCAGCGGGGTGGCGGTGACCGGTGGCAGCCTGATGCAAAATCTGAAAAAAGCGTTCCTGACGCCGGTGATGCTGGCTATGTTCGCGGGGTTCTTCATCTGGCTGACACAGGGACTGCTTCCCTGCCCCGGCGGTATACCGCTGCTGCGGCTGGACCTGCGATTCCCGGCACTGTACGCGGTGGTACCGCAGATGGCCACCCTGGTGAACCCCCTGGCGATGCTGCTGATCGGCTCGACACTGGGGGAATCCCAGCTGGGCGACGCGCTGCGGGACGGCAAGGCGTGGTTCATCGCCTTTCTGCGGATGTTTATAGCCCCGCTGTATACCCTGGCGGTGCTGTGCCTGCTCCAGCAGATCGGATGGACCCACTTTACCGAGGTGACGCTGATGACGGTGGTGATGTGCTTTGCTGCGCCGCTTTCCGCCGTGCTGTGCACCTTCTTCATCACCTACCAGGAGGAAGCGGATATGGCCGCACGGGTGTGTCTGCTTTCCACGCTGTTCTGTGTCCTATCCACGCCGCTCTTCTACTGCCTGGTGAAGGCCGCAGTAGCCAGCGGAGCGTTTCCTATATAATATAGGTAAGAAAACGCGCGAAAGCCCTCCAAACAGAGGGGGGCAACGGAAGGTTGCTAAAAATCCATGAGGGGTTGGTCGACAGCACCCCCATTCCATGATACTCTTGCGGTACAAAACATGAAAGGCGGATGCTGAAATGACACTGGGTGAACGGATCGCATATTACAGGGGGAAGCTGGGGCTTTCCCAGGGGGAGCTGGCGGAGCAGCTGGGCGTGAGCCGTCAAGCCGTAAGCAAATGGGAGACCGATGCCGGACTGCCGGATCTGGAACGGCTGATCGCGCTTTCCCGGCTGTACCATATCACACTGGATGAACTGGTAAAGGGAGAGTCCCCGGAGGAAACGGCCGAAGCCCCGGAGGAGATACCGGTGGATGCGGTCATTGCGAAGCCAGCAGCCCCCAACGGGCAGAAAACCATTGGGTATATCCTGCTGGGGGTGGGGCTGCTGTGTGCGGTGCTGGCGCTGTTTTTGAACTGGGCGCTGCTGATCCCGGCGGGCTACCTGCTGATTTGCGCGGTGCTGTGCCTGACGCTGCGGCGGTATGCCGGGCGGATCATTATAGGCGGGACGCTGCTGGCAATCCTGCTGCCCGCGCAGCGCTGGTTTGGCGGTGTAAGCCTGGGGAGCGTGATCAACCCGATCGCCTACCAGTCGGAGTATTTCGGAATTGGGCTATTGATCTCCTGGGCATTGTGGGCGGTTCTTATCTTGTATGTGGTGCTGGCCCTGCGGCACACCCGCTGGCAGAAATACACCCCGCTGGCACTGGGGTGGACAGTGGTATTGGGGCTGCATGGCTGGCTGGCCCCGCTGTGGCAGGTGCTGGGCGGTGCAGAAGCCGCCAGCTGGTACTATCCGGTGGTCTCCGGCCTTATCAATCTGCTGGCGGCGGCTGTGGTGCTGCTGACGGTCCGGGCCATTTACCGGGCCCGACGGGAGAAAAAGAGCGCATAAATACAAAAATTGAAAAGAGCCGTTCCCAAAAGGAGCGGCTCTTTGGCTTATTTTAGGGTGGAGCTGTTATTGAGGACGCCGGCACTATACAGGAACAGCACATCGCAGCCTGTAAAATCGACAAAGCCGCCCAGCCGGCTGGAGGCGAGATACCGGATATCCACCAGCGTAACGGAGGAATAGCCCTCCACCAGCAGCGGTGCGATGCTGCTGCCAAAGGAATCCCGGAAGATCACCAGCCGGCGGCCGGAGGTGTTCTGCGGATTTTCGATGCGCAGGAGCGACACGGAGCCGGAAAGGAACATCTCATACGGATCACGGCCCGCGGCCTTTTCCGCATCGTAGATACCGCCCTCGGTATCGGTTTCGTAATTATAGACCGCGGCGGTATCGATGGCGCCGCCGGTGAGATAGTTCATCTCCTCCGGGGCGATGGGCAGCGCGGCCTGGCCGTAGTAAACACCATAGAAAGGCTTTTCCAGCGTTTTTCTGGTGTAGCTGCCGGTAAGCTCCACGCCCATGCCACCCGCCAGCCGGGCAGCCACATCCAGGATCTTCTCCTGCCGCCAGTGGGCATCGGTGCGGTAGTAGTCCTCCAACTCCAGCAGATCGAAGATATCGATATACTGCATATAGCCGGTGCGGCTTTGCAGTTCCTCAGCAAACTGCTCATAATCGATGGAGGGGTAGCCATTGGGCGCGGCCATAAAGTAGTTTTTATCCGGGATGAGGGACAGATACACCCGACTGTCGGCGTCCTTCAGGTAAGCTTCGTAGAGATACCGGAAGCGCTCCGCCGCATGGTCAAGGGAAGCAGTATTCATGGGGTATTCCAGCTTGGCCAGATGATCTCCCACCCGGTACAGGCCGTTATTATCCCGCTGACGCAGCAGCCCTGTGGCGGTAAGTGCTTTGAGCGTGCGGAATTCATCCCGCAGCGGGAACTGATCGGTGGCGTAGTCCTCAAAGCGATCGGCAAAGGTGCCGGAAAGCAGCGACTGGCCGGTGAGGGCAGGCAGCTGCGCCAGGGAGCGGCGCTCCGCATCGGAGGCGGCATCGGCGGGCTTAAAAACAGTCCAAAGGGTGAACGCCGCCAAAAATACCCCCAACACCGCAATGGTGAGAATGGTACGGGGCTTATTGTTTTCCACAGCGGCACCTCCTTAAAAGCGGAAATAGAGGAACGGATTGAATGAGCCATCCACCAGGTAGGCAGTGACGACCGCCAGCAGGGCCATCAGGGCCACAGGGGCCGCGACCGCCAGCACCCGGCCGGTTTTGGGGCCTTCGGAAAGGCGGTTCATCCAGCGGGTGGGATAGGGCGTAGCGCCGATGATGGCGATGATGAAGGTGACGGCATAGCTGCCGAGGTAGTAAAGCGCTTCGCCGGTGGCAAGCGGCACCCCGCCCGCCCCAAACATGCGGCCCAGGTGGGCGGCGGCCTCCGAAAGGCCGGCGCTATCGAAGAGGACAAAGCTGACCGCGACCAGCAGCAGGGTATAAAGATGGCTGAGGACGGGGAGCCTTTGCAGGGGCTTTAAGAGGAAAACTTTTTCCAGGATGAGGAACACAGCGAAGAACAGGCCCCACAGGACAAAGTTCCAATCGGCGCCATGCCAAAGACCGGTCAGCATCCATACCACGAGGATATTGAGGTAGCGGCGGGCCGGGGCCACCCGGTTGCCGCCCATGGGGATATAGACATAATCCCGGAACCAGGAGCCAAGGCTCATGTGCCAGCGCCGCCAAAATTCGGTGACGCTGCGGGAGATATAGGGATAATTGAAGTTTTCGGCAAAGGTAAAGCCGAAAATTTTCCCCAGGCCGATGGCCATATCGCTGTAACCGGAAAAATCGAAATAGATGTGCAGCATATAGGCCGCGGCGTACATCCAGCTGTACAGCACCGAGGGCTGGGTGGTAGCCTTATACACCGTGATAAGCTGATAAAGCACATTGGCGATGAGGACCTTTTTGCCCAGGCCCAGCACAAAGCGCTGCGCGCCCGCGGCGATCATGGCCGGGGTGGAGCGGCGTTCCTTAAGCTGGGGTTCGATATCGGCATAGCGGACGATGGGCCCCGCGATGAGCTGCGGGAACATGGCGATATAGGTGCCGAGGTCGATGAGATTACGCTGGGCGGCCACGGTGCCCCGGTGGACATCCACCACATAACTGAGGATCTGGAAGGTGTAGAAGCTGATGCCAATGGGCAGCGCCACCCGCAGAAGCGGCACCGAAAGGCCGGTCACGGCATTGAAGCTGCGGATGAAGAAATCGGCGTACTTGCAGTAGCCCAAAAGCAGCAGGCTGAAAAGGACCGAGGCGGTCAAAAAGAGCTTTGACCGCCGGGGATTGCTGATACGATATTTTTCTACCAGCCGCCCAAAGAAATAGCCCTGCAGAATGGATACGACCATGAATAGGACATATTTCGGCTCGCCCCACGCATAGAACACAAGGGAAAAGAGGAGCAGAACGGCATTTTTTGCCCGGCGCGGCACCAAAAAATAGCACAGCAGCGTGAGCGGCAGAAAGTAGTAGAGAAACGGGATGCTTGAAAACAGCATAAGCTGATCCCCCCGAAACGATTACTGGATGGCTTCGTCAAAATCGATGACGGCGGCGGGATAGGAAGCGGTGAGGGTATCACGGAAGCTGTTGATGAGCTCCTCATCACCGTACATGGCAACAACCACCTCATTTATGGTGATGACAACCAGCTTATCGGGGAAGCCGCACATCCACTGGCGGGACTGGATGCTGTCACGCAGGGACTGGGCCAGCGTCTTGGCATCGGCGGCATTTTTGACATGATAAGCGCCGCAGGTGAAGGTGTTCATATTCATCATGTGGGTGAGAGAGGCGGCGCTGTCAATGAGGTCGACGCTGCCGGCTGGGAAAGACAGCATATAATCCAGATTATCGGTATCGGAAATATCGAATTTGCCGGGCTTGTCATCCACGGGGCTGCCGTTATCGCCGCCGGCGGCCGGGAATTTATCCTCCTCGGGCAGGCTGCTCCAGGTCTTGCTGAGAACCTCCAGCGGATCGGTGACGGCCGCGTCATTGCCGCCGTTATTGCCGGAATTGTTGCCGCAAGCGGCGAAGGCCAGCACCATTACGGCTGCCAGCAGAATGGAAATGATCTTTTTCATGCTACAAATTCTCCTTCTTTTATAAAGCTTTTTGTATCATCCAGACGCCCTGCTCATTTTGAGAAAGGGTCATTGTCTGTGCGTTGAGGGTAAGGCGGTAGGTTTCCCCCGCCGTGGGCTGCGGAATGGCCCAAAGAACGGTACAGGCCCCGCGGCCCTGTTGGGTGCCGCTCCAGGCGGAAACGGCATCCCCCTGGGTGATCCGCAATTCGCCATCGGCTGTGGAAAGCTGCCATTCCCCATGGCCGGAAAGGGTCAGGGGGACTTCCAGGCTGCCAAGGGTATAGAGCGCGGGCTCCGCGGCGGTGCGTGGGACGGCTTCCGTTATGGCCGGCACCGGCTGGCTGCCGATGATGGTATTCCCCACCGAAAGACGGGGCGCACCGGACTGCTGCCACAGCACCGAGATGCCAAATACCAGCAGCAGGGCAGCCGCTATGGCGCCCCAGCGGCCAAAGGCCGGACGGCGAGGAACGGGCGGTACCGTTATAGCATCCTGCAGCAGGTCATCGTCAAGGGCAGTGACAGCGGATGCCAGTGCTTCATGCTTCATTTGGTCCATCCCTCGCTTTCAAGATATTTTGCCAGACGGGTGCGGGTACGCAGCAGCATGGATTTGACACGGCTTTCGGAAAATCCAAAGTGGTCGGCGACCTGCGCGACTGGGCAGCACATGAAATATCGCTGCAGGAACACCCGGCGGGCCTCCTCGCTTTCGGTGCGCAAAAATTCGCTGAGAAGGTGGGAAAACGCAGCGGCTTCGGCCTCATCCTGCGGCTCGCTGCCGGATGGCAGGCATTCCGCCAATTCCTCCAGCGAAAGGGCCGCTTCTCCCCCGCCCCGTTTTTCGGCCGCGCGGGCTTTATAGCGGTTCAGGGCCAGATTGCGGGCAATGCGCCCGAGAAACGCCGCGAAAAACTGCGGGCGTTGCGGCGGGATGGCATTCCAGGTACGCAGGTAGGTGTCATTGACATTTTCCTCGCTGTCTTCCCGGTTCATCAGAATATTCATGGAGAGCCGCATACAGTATGCCCCGTATTTACGGGAAGTTTCATCGATGGCCTGCGGGCTGCGCTGCCAGTAAAGCTCGATGATCTTTTCGTCCTCCATCGGGCACTCCTTTCCCGCTCCCGGATCGGTGCCCTCACCCATATAGACAACAAGTGAGAAGGTTTGGTTGCGCCGGAGAGCAAATTTTTTTTGAAAAATCTGAAATTGATCTTTGGGCGAGAATACCCGCAGGAGTCATGGGGCTGCTGCGGGTTTCTTTATGGGGTATATTGTGCCCGGTTTTACGGGAGAAGTTCCAGGCTGCCGCCATCTTCTACGGTGTGGCCTTCCAGCAGCAGGAGCTTCTCCGCCAGCAGGCGGGAGAAACCACCAATGATCGCAGCCGTGGCGATGATGTCCTCCACCCGATCGGTATCCAGCATGGACGGCTCCTCGTCCTCATGCTTGAGAATGGTAGCGCAGGCGGCGCGCACCTCCCGGGTGAAATAAACGGCGGCCAGGCTGTGACGCCCGATGTACTCGGTGTAGATGGGACGCAGTTCCTCCTCGGTGAGCTCCGACGGGATGAGCCGCTGCACCAGTGAGATACCGAGCCCCTGCTTGAGGGTGCAAATCATAATGAGGTAGGCCAGGTGCAGTCGGTAATAGCGCTTTTTGACGGGGCCGGGCATGGCGCGCGTGCGCACATAGTTATTGATGGCAGCGGCAGTGACAGCCTCCTCCTCCTTGAGCTCAGGGGGAAGATAATCAAGATAGCCGCGCAGCAGGGTAACGACCTGCTCCATATACAGTCCGATATCCGGGATCTCCTCCCAAGCGGGAAGATGATAGCGGTTGAGGTAGCGGTCCCAGCGACGCAGCTTGCCCGCTACCAGATCTTTATCAAAGTTCACGGCAGCACACCTCTCTTTGGGTGATATTATACCACATAGGAAAGGAGCCCGCAAGAATTTGTGATGAATATTACAGCTTGACATGATTATAAAAATGTTGTAATCTAATGAAGCACATTAGATGAAAGAGGGTTTTACATCTTGTACGAAATCTTTACCGATACTGCCGCCAATTTAGATTGCTCCCTGCTGGAGGAACTGGGGGTGGAATTGATCCCCTTTTCCTTCTATTATAATGGGGAGGAGCACCGGGTGACCAGCCTGGAGCAATTTGATGGGCACGCCTACTATGATATGATTCGGGCCGGAACCGATGTGACCACCTCGCTGGTGGAGCCGCAGCGGTATATTGACGGTTTTACCCCGCTGCTGCGGGAGGGACGGGATATTCTGTTTGTGGGGATGTCCAGCGGCATCAGCGGCAGCTATGCTTCCGCCGAGGTGGCCGCCGCCACACTGCGGGAGGAATTCCCGGAACGGAAAATACGGCTGGTGGATACCCTTTCGGCTTCGCTGGGAGAGGGGCTGCAGGTGCTAAAGGCGGTGGAATACCGTGCCGAAGGGGTGGATATCGATACCGCCGCCGACCGGCTGCTGGAAGGCCGCCATAATATGTGCCAGGTCTTTACCGTGGATAACCTGAAATACCTGAAAAAAGGCGGGCGCATCAGCAACCTGAAGGCTGCCGTGGGCACCGTTTTGCAGATAAAGCCGCTGCTGAAGGGGGACCCGGAGGGGAAAATTGTATGCTTTGCGCAGGTGCGGGGTCGGAAGAAATCCATTGAACTGATGGCAGAGCAATATGACCGCTATGTGGAACACGCCGAATGCGAGACTATTGGCATTGCACACGGCGACTGCCCCGAGGACGCGGAAGCGCTGATTGCACTGCTGAACCGCAACCACCCGCCGAAGAACATCATTAATGCCTGCTACGAGCCGATGACCGGCGCCCATGTAGGGCCCGGCGCTTTGGCGCTGTTCTTCTACGGAAAAAAGGAATTCCGGCAGGCGACGAAATAAGATATTCGGAGGAAAAGCATATAATTCTGATATGACGAATAATATTTCGTCATTGCCGAATAACAATCATTGCCCCCGTCACATGCGGGGGCTATAATTATCAGTACCATTATTCTGTAATGAGATGATCGCATTTTATTAAATTATGAAATTATAATTTTTCATTGCAAAATTAGTTCGGATATTTTATAGCTAAGGTAAAAGATAGCCCGCAAGGAGAGCAACTATATGACCACCCCCGCCAAACAACTGAAAAAGGATCGTTCCACAGGCGGCGCTGCCCGGCTGTGGGCCTTGGCCGCCCTGCTGCTGGCGGTCTTTTTGGGGTCCTTCTTTTTGGGACGGTATGGGGTATCCCTTACACTGGGGCAGTTCCTGGGGCTGATGGCCGAGGGACTGCAGCGGGTGCTGACCGCTCTGGTAAACTGGGCAGGTAAGCCGTTTGGCTTTGCCGTCGAGCGGCTGTTTGCCGTGCCGGTGACCTGGTCCTCCGTAATGGAGACCATCGTGCTGAATATCCGGATGCCCCGCATTATTATGGCCTGTCTGGTGGGCTGCTGCCTGGCTTCCGCCGGTGCATGCTACCAGGGCGTTTTCCAGAACCCGATGGCGGCCCCCGATCTGCTGGGTGCTTCCACCGGTGCCTGCTTTGGCGCGGCACTGGCCATTCTACATGGGCGTTCCTCCGCTATGATCACCCTGTACGCTTTCTTTTTCAGCCTGCTTACGGTGCTGCTGGTCTTTGTGATCGGTCAGCGTGCCCCGGGGCAGAAAACTGTTAACTTGATTTTGGCCGGTATTATGGTCAGCTCGCTCTTTTCGGCGGGGACTTCCTACATCAAGCTGGTGGCGGACCCCGGCAGTAAGCTTCCGGAAATCACCTACTGGCTGATGGGCAGTCTTTCCGGCACCCGCGGGGTGGATATCCGCTTTGCTGTCTTTCCCATGGCACTGGGGCTTATCCCGCTGCTGCTCATCCGCTGGCGGCTGAACCTGCTGACCCTGGGCGAGGAAGAAGCCCGCGCGCTGGGGATCAATACCGCCCTGCTGCGGCTGATTGTAGTGGTATGCGCCACGCTGGTCACCGCCGCTTCGGTTTCGGTCAGCGGTCTGATCGGCTGGGTGGGTTTGGTCATCCCCCACCTGTGCCGTCGGTATATCGGCAATGACTACCGCAAGCTGCTCCCGGCCTCGATGCTGTTTGGAGCCACCTTTCTGCTGCTGGTGGATAACATCAGCCGGAACCTGCTGGCGGTGGAGATCCCCATCGGCATTCTGACTGCCTTTATCGGTGCGCCGTTCTTTATTTACCTGATGCGCCAGAAGGGAGGCGGCGTATGAGCTACCCTGCCATAGAAGCCAAGGGCGTGCGCTTCTCCTACGGAAAAAATGAAATTCTGCATGGGATGGATTTTGCTGCCCAAAAAGGGCAGCTGATTGCGGTGCTGGGACCCAACGGCGCCGGAAAAAGTACGCTGTTCCGCTGCCTGTTGGGGCTGTACCACAGCTACCGGGGCAGCATCACCATAGAGGGCCGAGAGGTAAAAAACATGCAGCCGCGGGAGATTGCGGCCAAGGTGGCCTATATCCCGCAGACCCATACCCCTACCTTTCACTACACGGTGCTGGAGATGGTGCTGATGGGCACCACCCACCGGGTGCGGGGACTGCAAAGCCCCGGTGAAAAGGAGCTTGCCATCGCGCGCGGCGCACTGGCGCAGGTGGGCATAGCCGACATGGAGAACCGCAGCTACGGCAGACTTTCCGGCGGCGAGCAGCAGCTGGTGCTGATTGCCCGGGCACTAGCCCAACAGACTGAGCTGCTCATCATGGATGAGCCGACCAGCAGCCTGGACTACGGCAACCAGCTGCGGGTGATGCAGCGGGTAAGGGCGTTGGCCCGGCAGGGGTATACCATCCTGCTTTCCAGCCACAATCCGCAGCAGGCACTGCTTTTTTCGGACCGCATCCTGGCGCTGCACGATGGCGTGATTTGCGCTGACGGTACTCCGGAGAAGGTGATAACCCCTGAACTGCTGGAGACGCTTTATAGCATCAAGACCCGCCTGGCGGAAGCGGAAGAAAGACGGTTGATCGTTCCGCTGCTGAAGGAGGATGACTGATGTTTATTTGGAATGAAGATATGATCCGCTTTTTGCGGGATGCCAGCGAACACAGCGACTACCACCATTTGCTGGCGGAATACCTTGCCAAGCGATTGCCCGAAAACGCCCATGTGTGTGATGCGGGCTGTGGGTTGGGGTACCTCAGCCTGCAGCTGGCCCCCTACTGCCGACAAGTAACGGCGGTAGATGTAAGCCCGGAGGCACTGGCGGTTCTGGCTGCAAATTGCGATAAAGAAAAAATCAAGAATGTAGATATCCGCTGCGGTGAGATAGCGGAGCTGCCGCCCGATGAGCCCTATGATGCCATGGTATTCTGCTTCTTTGGCACTGGGAACGAAGCGCTGCGCATCGCTAAGGAGCAGTGCTGTGGACCCGTTATCATCATCAAAAAGGGCTGGAGCGAGCATCGCTTCTCGCTGGGCAAGCAGAAGATGGGCCACGAAAGCTACGCCGACACCATGGCGCTGCTGGAGGGGTACGGCATCCCCCATACCGGCGAAACATTGACGCTGGAAATGGGACAGCCTTTCCGGAGTCTGGACGACGCCTGTCGTTTTTTTGAGATCTACGAGCGGAGCGGCGCTGCCGTGACCGAAGAAGCAGTACGCGCGCGGCTGACCGCCACCGGGGATGACGAATTCCCGTGGTACCTGCCACAGCCCAAGGTAATGGGCATTATCCGGTTGAACAGCAGGGATATCCCTGAGTTATAAAATCCTAAAAGAACAAACAGAAGGAGAAAAGATATGAAAAAAATGCTTAGCGTTCTGCTGGCAGCCATGATGATCGCCACCCTGGCGCTGACTGGCTGTGGGCAGAACAATGATCCTACTCCGGATCCCGCGCCCGCCACCCGCACCTTTACCGATTCCCTGGGCCGCGAGGTGACCCTGCCCGCCAATCTTAGTAAGATCGCCATTTCCGGCCCTCTGGCCCAGATCGTGGTATTCGCCATCGCTCCCGATATGATGGTCGGTATCGCCAACGGCTGGGCGGATGAGGCCAAGGGGCTGATCCCCGATGAGTACTACAATCTGCCTCTGCTGGGCCAGCTGTACGGCGGCAAGGGAGAGCTGAACCTGGAAACCCTGCTGCAATCCGGTGCCGAGGTGGTTATTGATGTAGGCGAGCAGAAGGACGGCATGGCCGATGACCTGAACGCTCTGCAGGAGCAGACCGGGATTCCTTTCGTTCACATTGACTGCTACACCGGCAGCATGGGGGATACCTACCGCACCCTGGGCACCCTGCTGGGCAAGGAGACCGAGGGCAACACCCTGGGTGAGTACTGCGACAAGATTTATAACCGCACCAATGAGATCGCCGCGAGTGTAAAGAAGGTAAACCTGCTGTACTGCCTGGGTGATAAGGGCGAAAATGTCATCGCCAAGGGCAGCTACCATGCCGAGATCATTGACCTGCTTTCCAACAACCTGGCAGTTGTAGAATCCCCCTCCTCCAATGGCACCGGCAACGAGGTTGATATTGAGCAGATCCTGAAGTGGAATCCTGATGTGATTCTATTTGCCCCCGGCAGCGTATACGCTACCGTTGGTGAGGATCCCGCCTGGCAGGGCGTCAACGCCATCAAGAACGGCACCTACTACGAAGTGCCCATCGGTCCCTACAACTGGATGGGCTTCCCCCCCAGCGTTCAGCGGATGCTGGGTATGATGTGGATGGCCAAGCTGCTTTATCCGGAGACTGCCGACTATGATCTGCAGGCCGAGGTGACCGAGTACTTCAAGCTGTTCTACCACACCACCCTGAGCGAAGATGCCTACAATGCTCTGGCAGCCAACTCCATTGGCACCGTAGAAGTAAAGGCTGCCGCGTAAACAAAACTTTGATAGAAGCATCCGGCCATTTTACGATGGCCGGATGCTTCTATGCTTTGATGCTGCATTATCAAATATTTTTTGCCCATTTCCGTGCAAACCGACTTGTAACCTATGCGAAAAAGCAGTATAATATAAGCTAAGCATTATTCTCTTATAAGATAAACGGGAGGGCGAACACACACATGCTGGAAGCAGGCGGACGGGTACAATCAATTGAAAAAGCGGTCAGAATCCTAGAGATCCTGGCGGAGGCTGGCACACCCATGCCGCTGCGGGAGATTGCGCGGCGCACGGAGTTGCCCAAAAGCACCCTGCATGGCATTATCTCCACCCTGCGGGAAACCGGGTTGGTAGAACAATCCGCTGAGGATGGCTGCTACGGGCTGGGGCTACACCTGTTTGAACTGGGATGTGCGGCCAGCGGCAGCCGGAACATTACCGCCATCAGTCGGCCCTTCCTGCAAGGCCTGGCCAATCGGGCAGGCGAGACCGCATTCTTGGCGGCACTGGATGGCACCGATGCCCTGCTGCTGGAGGTCACCGAAGCCCCCAACCCGCTGCGTGTCGCATTAGCGCCCGGCACCCGTATGCCGCTGCATTGCACCGCCCAGGGCAAGGTGTTCCTGGCGTGGAATGAGAATGCTATGCGGCAGGTGTGCCGCGGCGAGCCGGTCGCCTACACCCCCCATACCCACACCACCCCGGAGCAAATCCAGGCTGATGTGGCTGCTACGCGGGAACGCGGTTATGCCATTGAAGATGGTGAGCACCGGATTGGCCTGCGCGCCATTGCAGCGCCTATAGCCGATGCCGAAGGGCGAGTACGGTATACCATTGGCGTGGTGGGCATGTTCCGCCGGGTCCATTCGGAGGAATTTTCAACTGCCGCACATCTGACGGTAGAAGCCGCCAGGGCCATTGCGGCATCGCTGCAAAGACAGCCTTAGCTGCATAAAAACAGAGCCGCCCCGACAGGGGCGGCTTTTTCATAGGGAAAGTTTGTGCGAAGGGCGGGGCCTGCAGAGCAAGCCGCCGCAGGCGGCTTTGGGCGGCCCTGCGGGCCCCAAACCTGCCCCCTGTACAAACCTAAAACAGTGCGCACTGCCAGCCTGCGGTACGCACTGTTTCAGTTTTATGTTTAGGGCTTAGGCTCCAGAGCTGCCAACGCCTCGGTAATGGTTTTATCGTTGGCTTCCATCCCGTATTTATCTACCTCGGCACGGCTGCGGGGGCCGTGGGTCAGGCATCCTGCCCCACCGATGCACCCACCGGTGCAGGCCATTCCTTCAATGAAATTGGCATCCAGCAGCTTTTTGCTCTTCTTGAACAGGGCAATGCGACACTGTTCAATACCGTCACAGGAGGTTGCTTTCAGCTCGAAATCGGTGTGGCCATGCTCCTTGATCCCTTGGGCCACCGCTTCCGCCAAACCGCCGCAGCGGGCAAAAATGCGTCCGAAGTAGGAGGCCTCATCCAGCATTCCTTCCTCCAGCGCAGTGATATCGATTTCCCGGCTGTCAAAAAGCGCCTGTAACTCCTCAAAGGTCATTGCGGCATCCACATAGGGGCGGACTTCCTGCTTGGCGGCCTCCCCCTTTTTGGCCGTGCAGGGACCGATAAAGACAACCTTGGCCGTTGCATCATGCTCCTTCAGATAGCGGGCAATGGTGGCCATGGGGGAGAGATTGTGAGAGATATAAGGTTTCAATTCCGGGAAGGCCTTTTCAATATAGCTGACAAATCCGGGGCAGCAGGAGCTGGTCAGAAAGCCCTTTTCCACCAGTTCGCGGCTTTCGGCATCGGCCACCATATCGGCACCCAGGGCGGCCTCCGCCACCGAGTAAAACCCCAACCGATGCAGCCCGGTGACAACCTGCCCCAGCTTGGCGTAGGTGAATTGGCTGGAGATGGAGGGGGCAATGACCGCATAGACATGGTATTTCTCATTGTCCCCGCTCTTTTTTATCATATCAATGACATTGAGGATATAGGATTTATCGGTGATGGCGCCAAAGGGGCACTGATAGACGCAGGCACCGCAGGAAATGCAGGTATTGTTATCAATAGCGGCGGCCTTATTCTCATTCATGGTGATGGCCTTGATCTTGCAGGCGTTCTCGCAGGGACGCTTGCGGTCTACAATGGCGGAATAAGGGCAGACCCGGGCACAGGCACCGCAGTCCACACACTTGGCCTTATCGATGTGCGCCACATGGTTGTGGAAGGTGATGGCTCCCTTGGGGCAGGCATCCTCGCACCGGCGGGCTAGGCAGCCGCGGCAGGAATTGGTGACCTCATAGCCGCCCATGGGACACTCATCGCAGGCGATATCAATGACCTCGATGACATTGGGGTTCTGCTTATTGCCGCCCATGGCCATGCGTACCCGTTCGCTCAGGATGGCACGCTCCTTGTAGACACAGCAGTAGATGGTCTCGGCATTGCGGGGCGCCAGCTCCCGCGGAATGGACATGACATTATCCAGCAGGGTATCATTCCAGGCCTGCCGGGCCACCTCCCGCAGCACCTTGTATTTCAGGTATTGCACCTTGGTATCAAACTTTCTCATGGGCTCCCCCTTATTTTTTAGAAATACATGACCTTGACCCTCTTGCCCATTTTATGCAGCAGCTCGGAGAGCTCCTCCACCAGCTTCATTTTGATATTGAAGCTGATGGGCAGGTTGGGATCCTGATGGGCGGGGTTTACCGCCCGGCCAACGAAGAAATTGACATCCGTCGCTTCCTCAAACAGCATCCGGCTGATGAGACAGGCGCCATCGTGACCATAGCCCCATTCCTCATGGCGTTCGTTCTGATCCAGCACATCCTTGGCGTACTCAATGACCCGGCTGATGGTGATAATGCCCTCTGTCACCAGGTCCACACCCTCCATGTGGGCAATGGGCGGCAGGCCGCTGCTTTGGTAGTGCAGTTCGGTGGTGATGGGCGACCCCAGATACTGCGAAGCAATGGATGCCGTGGTGCCGCCGCAGATAATGCGCTTGCCGCCCTTGGAAAAGAACAGCGTCATCATGCGGGCGTCGTCATCCCGGTTGCGGGGCGGGCCAAACAGAATATTGACCGGTGCGCGGCGGCGCACCCGCACCACGCAGGCGGTGGCATCATCGCCGGGTTTGCCGCCATACAAGCGGTCACACTCCTCCACCAGCATGGTGGAAAGCGTCTTGGCATTGTAACCGGCCACCGAAGCGGTCGCTATAAAGTCAGCAATGTCCTTTAGCTGCCAGCCAAAGTTATATGCCACCCCAATACCGGCGTGGGGGCAGCCATCGCTCACCGCCACCAGGATATCTCCTTCCTGCAGGCGCAGCTCGGATTTATGTACTTTTTTATCTCCCCCCACGATCATATCCCGGCCTGGCAGATCGGTGGGTACACCGTTCCGGATAAGAATGACCGGGGGATTATCGTAGCAGATAATCTCCGCCACCTCATTATTGATAAGGCGAATGATGGTAAAGGTGGAATAGGCCACCTTGCGCACCGAACAGATGGGAAGCGTAGCCGCGATGGCCTTGACGCACTCTTCCAGCGGCAGGCCCTCGGCGATCATGGTAGAAATGATGCGGGAAGTAAGGATGGAGAGAATATTGGCTTTTACCCCGCTGCCCAAGCCGTCGGCCAACACCAGCACCGAGGAATCCTCCCCCTGTCCTACCACTTCCACATGGTCGCCGCACAATTCCTCACCCACATGGTTGATGCTATTGTAGCCAATCTCTACACACAGGTCATTCATCGGATACCGAACCTTTCAATTTATACAGGGCAATTTTGGTCTCAGCGGCCGTTTCGCCCAGCAGGGAAGCTATTTCCTGCACAATGCGCATCTGCTTGGCCACCACACCATCCGCAATCTCGGCAGTCTGCCGGCTGAGCTCTTCCTTTTGCCGGCGAACCCGTTCCTCCTCGGTCACATCCCGCAGGATACAAATGATCTGATGGAACTCGTGATCCGGGATGATGGTCTCCTCAGCATAGCGGTCGTATTCCGAAAGATAAATGCGCTTTTTCTCGATGCTCTGCCCACTTTCCAATACGGTAAAGAAATCCCCCGGATCCAGCACACGGACGACCGGTTCTCCCGTCACATCGGAGGGAGAGGACAGGTTCATCATCTGCAGCGCCGCCCGGTTGATCTGCTGGATTTCCAGCTTTTCATTGAGCAGGATAAAGCCATTCGGTGAATTATTGACGATATTTCCGGTAAAGCTCTCGGCCCGCTCTTTCAGATACGGCAGGCACATGGAGATTTCCGCCTTGCCCTGATAAACGGCAATGGCCTTTTCCCGGCAGGTATTGTAGCCGCAGGAGCCGCAGTTCAGCTCATCCTCCGGCTTCTTTTTGCCCATCTGACGCAGGATATCGGCAAGCTCCCGCTCTGATGGCAGATGGCGCTCCTTGATGAGCGGCAGGCGTTTCTGGCTCAATTGGGCTGAGGAAGGCTGGGGCAGGTCAAAATCCCGCTGCCCGGTCACACGGTCCACCGCCTGGTAATCCCGCACCGGGGAACGATGGAATTTTTCCATGACCGGCCCGCCCACACAGCTGCCGGTACACACCGACATTTCAATAAAGCAGTGGTGCAGCCCGCCATGCAGCAGATCCTCCAGCACCTCCAGACAGTTTTGGGCACCATCCACCGCCATGTAGGTATAGCCTGCGTTGGGCTTTTCCATGCAGCGCAGAATACCCCCTGCCGTGGGGAACAGTCTCGCCCGGCCGCCCTTTTTCAGTTCGCGGGCCGGCTGCACAGTGATATTTTCCTGGTTTAGCCATTCGGTCAGCTCATCAAAGGTCAGTACGGCATCCACTTCGCCGCATTCCTGGGCTTCTTCTTTTTTGGCCACACAAGGTCCAATGAATACGGTTTTAGCGCCGGGAATGCGGCGCTTGATATCGGCACAGTGGGCCTGCATAGGGGACATAACTGGTGCCAAATATCCCAGCAGCGCCGGGTAATACCGGCGGATAAGCAAATTGACTGATGGGCAGCAGGAGGAAATGATAATATCCCGGTTTTCCTCTGCCACCATACGGTCATATTCCCGCTTGACTACCGTAGCGCCCAGGGCCGTTTCCTCTGCATCATAGAAGCCCAGCTTTTTCAGCGCCTCCCGCATCTCCTCTATGCCGCTGCCGGCGTAATTGGCAATGAAGGAGGGGGCCAGGCTGGCTACCACCGGCGCGCCGCTTTGCAGCATTACCCGCACCTTGCCTACCTCGCTGACGATCTGCTTGGCATCCTGCGGACAGACCACAAAGCACTGACCGCACATGATGCATTCATCCTGGATAATATACGCCTGGTTGCCGGAAAAGCGAATAGCCTTGACCGGGCAGTGGCGGATGCATTTATAGCAGTTTTTGCAATTGGCTTTTTTCAGGGTCAGACATTCCATAGAAGCTTCCTCCCCGCCGCGGCGGTTTATTGCTTATTCAGGGGCTTCAGCACCTTTTCCTCAAAGAACGCGCGGGTGCCCTCCGGCGTGACGGAGCAGAACTCATCATCCACCTTTACGCAGACACCCAGCTGGCACTGGCCCATGCAAAAGGACCCGCACAGCTCCACCTCATCGCTGAGGTTATGATCCCGGATGAGATCCTGCAGCTGCTCCACCACCTGGCGGGAGCCACGCACATGACAGGAAGACCCGATACAAACTGTAACTTTCATGCTTCATTCACCTCTGTTTCCATCTCTTGCGCCCCTGCGGGGTCATCGATCCACCGCTGCAGCACGGCACGGCTGCGGGCATTGGCTACTACCGTTTGGGAAGCCGCCACCAGCGGCATCCAGCGGCGGATATAATGCGGTTCGATTCCGCTTTTTTCACAGAACAAGGCAAGGTACTGCTCGGCTTCCTCCCTGCGGCCGCGCATCCGCAGCAGCAAATAGGTCAACGCGGCATCTGCGGCGGCATTGCCCTGCGTGGCATGGAACCAATCGATGATATATGGTTCTCCTGTCGCGACGCTGATGATGACCTTGGACGGCACAAAGTTGCCGTGGCAGACCTCGTTATATTTTGGGATCCGCTCCAGCCGGGAGTACAGATCATACCGGTCGGTGGCGGAAAGCTCCGAGCTGTTGATATTGCGCTGAAGCTCATCCTTGAGCTTTTTGAACATGGGGCAGGACTGCTGGTGGATGTGGCAGTGCAGAGAGGCGAAAAGTTCCATATACTCCCCCGCCTTTTCGGGATAGCGCTCCATCAACTGTTCCAGATTTTCACCCTTGATGTACTCCGAAACAATGGCCCACTTGCCATTTACCTCGGTCACCTCCAGAATTTTGGGGACAGTGACGGTCGTTTCCTCCATTCGGGCCTGGTTCAGCGCCTCATTGATGACATCCGCCTTGGCGCAGTCCTCATTAAAAACCTTTAGGCAGCGGTCGCCATCCCGAAAAACGGTGATGCTGTTCTGCACCGAAATAATACGATCCAGATTCATCGCTCGACCTCCTTCCGGTTACAGGCGTGCCTTCAGGTGCGCCAAAGAAAGCGCCAGATTCTCGTACTGGATGACAGCATCGGGCGGGAGCTGCAGGCGGCAGGGTGCAAAGCACCAGAATGCCCGCACACCACTGCGGTACAGCACATCAGTCACCGCCTGCGCGGCTTCCTTAGGCACCGTAACAATGCCGATGCTGACATGATTCGCGGCGCAGAAATCCGCCAGCGCCGACATGGGCAGCACCGGCTTCAGCTCACTGCGGTCGCCCTCTGCCGGGACATTCAAATCAAATGCCGCCAGGATGTTGGTACCATATTCCGAAAAACCGGCGTAATCCAGCAGTGCGCGGCCCAGCTTGCCTGCACCCACTATTACCGCTGCCACCGGGCGGCCGCCCAGGCAGTCCTCCAGGCAAGCGGTCAGCTCAGCACGGTCGTAGCCCACACGGGGGCGCCCCGCGCCGCATACGGCGCCCAGGTCCTTTCGCACCTGCACCTCGCCCAGGTCCAGCGCCTTGGCAATGCCGGTAGCGGAAACGGTCGTAATCTCCTGCGGCAGGGAGCTGATATACCGCAGATATTGCGGCAGGCGACCTATCGTGGCTCTTTTGATCTCTTTGGTATTCATAGTATTCTTTCCCTTCTTGTCAATCCGTTGATGCGATATCGATAATAAGCGGTACCTTTCCAAGGCTATTCTATCACATCCCATTCGCCATGGGAATTGCTTTTCTGTAATATCGGTATTGCTTTTATCGATATACCGCAGGCGAAAATTGTATACAAAAAGCGCCTGTCACAGCAGACGCCTTCCGTTCAATCACTTTATACATCAAATACCTTCCGGCAATAAGGGCAGGGGTGCCCTTACTGATCCCAATTATCCGGCAGCTCCCGCTTGGTAGCAATAAGCTGCGCGATGAACTGCTTATCCAATGGAGATAGTGTGTAGTCCTGCCGGTAGATGAGCACATCCTTATACCGGCGGCGGCTATCCACACAGGGGCGGTGTACCAGCGAATACCTCTCCAGCAGTTCCTGCGAAACCGGTGAAACCCACATAAAAGCTTGCGGGTTGCGGGAAAGCAGTTCAAAGCGGCTGGCCCGCTCAAAGACATAGATGCGCCGGTTGATATCATCCGGCAGCTCTTCCCGCCGCACTTCGGAAGCCGGCAGCGAGGGGACATACGGATCGGCATAGGCCACGCGGATATAGTTTTTCAAGTCCTCATAGGTGATGCTCTCCTGCTGCGCCAGCGGGCAGTCCTTGCTCATCAGCAGGGCATAGCGGAATTCCGCCACCAGCTCACACCGCAGACCCTTTTCTTCCACCAATTCCTTATAGTAGCGGTCGTAGTTTTCGGCATACCGCAGGATGCCCAGCTTATAGTCGTCCTGAAGAACATTCTTCAGGGTACGCATAGCGTTGGTTTCCTTGTAGAAGACTTCAAACTCCTCATCGGCGGAAAGCTCGCAGGAAAAACGGGCAAAGGCCTCCGAGATATAGCTGGAGCGCGGCACCGAGATGGAAAAGTGCTTTTTCTTGGCGGAGCCTTCGGTAAACATATGCTCCACCTCATCCACCTGCTGCAGGATCGCCTTGGCATACCGCAGGAACACCCCGCCCTCCGGGGTCAGCTCCATGCCATGGGTGCTTCGCTCAAAGATAGTCACCCCCAGACTGCCCTCCAGCTCCTTTATGGCACGGCTCAGGTTGGATTGCCCGACAAACAGTCTGTCGGCGGCCTTGTTGATGGAGCCGGTCTCCGCCACAGCCACGGCATATTTCATGTGCTGAAGATTCATAGGATCCCTCCTGCCCTTTTCAGGCACTGTGCTGCTTTATGGCTTACAGGAAAAACTTTTTCTGCAGCGATTCCCGCAGCGGACGGCAGCAGCCGATAATAATGAGCATCAGCCCTAAAATGATGCCGGCCGCCAGCGGGTAAATGGACCACAGCAGAGCGTCATGGAGCTTAAAGGTCAGGTTGATAAGAAATTCCACCAGCACCATCAGCCCGCCGGAAAGAATAAACGCCCCACCGAATACAAACAGGTGTCCACCGTGCAGGTAGCGCAGCAGGATGACCATTGCCGTGACAATAATACCTGCCGCCCCCACCACCGGAAAAGCAAAGGAAAGGAACCAACGCCCACCGGTAGCCAGATTGATATACAGCAGGTAAACCCCCAGCGCCACAAAATCGACCGGGACAAAAATAACGGGATTCCCCCTGCGGAACCACAGCGGCAGTACGATAACGATGTAGCACATCAGCAGCGCACCCGTCACATAACCCGACCATACGATTCCACCATTGATACGCCAATCGCACAGCAGGCAGATAACAATAGGCAGTACCGTCAGCACCGTCACTACAAAGAGTGCGCCGCTGCGGCTCACTTCCTTGTGGATGTGTTCCTCCGGCGGGTAAGGCCCGTCCCCTTTGGGAGGCTCCATCTCCGGGTGAAAGACCGTGGTGCCGCACAGCGGGCATTTTTTCTCACTGTCGCCCAGCTCCACACCGCATTTAACACAATACATAGCTGTTCCCCCCTTGGCGCCTTCAGCGCCCGTTGCTTTCCGCCTTTACCGGCAGGCCCATCCAGTGCAGCACCTCATAGAAATGCCGCTCCAGCTCCGGCTCCCGGATATTGCGGATCATATTGATATAAACTGTATCGCCCCAGGTGATGATCCCACAGTTGTGCGGTGCCTTGGCCTGCACACCAATGATAAAATCCATCCGGCGGATATACGGCCGCATGGCATCCGGCACCTGTACCACACCCAGATTGGACATGCACAGGCAGCTCTTGCACTCGCCTACGGTATCAAATACCATCTTCATCGCAAAATTTTTGATAAACAGGGGCATCACCTTGAGGATGGGAATGCGCTCACTGTTTACATTGGTGGCAATGCGGGCACTCATATTCTTACGGGTGACCTCCAGCCCCATGCGATGATGTACAATGCGGCACAGCTCCTCCAGGGTGTAATCCCCCAGGCGGGAATCCGCCTCCGGTGTAACATACTGGGCAAAATTCCGCAGCGACTGGCTGGGGAATAGCCCGCGCAGGTTTACCGGCACCAGCACCTTTACCGGACGACGGCGCCGGCGGCTCGGTACTTTTTTAGCCTGCAGGTTCAGAATCGCCTTCATCATGGCGGCGCACAGCAGCTCCGTTACCGTCACACCGTATTCCTTGGCCTTTGCTTTCAGCTCGGCGGCTGGCACCATCAGCGTGGTCAGGTCCAGGTAGCCATCCGGTTCCGGTGTCCCACTCAGGTGGTAGGCGGTCGCCTCTTTTCGGCTGGCCTCCACCCGGCCCGCATATTTCTGAAAGCTATCCTCCAGCTCCTCCTCACGGGGCGGGTCCAGGCGGCGCAGCACGCCATCGGTCGCCGGGATTTCTACCCCATACCGGCGGCACAGGTACTCCGCCAGCAGCGTCTTTAGGAAGATGGTCCCCCCGGTGCCATCGGTCAGCGCATGGAAAAATTCCACCGCAATGCGGTCCCGGTACACCAACACCCGGAATGCGCACTTGCGGATATCATCAAAGGGCATATGCACCAATGGATAGCTCTTTTCCGGCTGGATGGCCGGCGCCGCCGGGATCTGCTCCAGATAGTACCAGAACATTCCCCGGCGCAGCCGAACAGCAATAGAGGGAAACCGCCGTACAGTCACATCCAGCGCGGTTTGCAGGGTCGGCACATCCACTATTTCAGTAAGGGTAGCCGAGAGCCGAAACAGGTTGTTCCAGTTACGGCGGCGGGCGGCAGGATAGATTTTCGCGGCGTTATCCAGCTGCATCCAGCGCAGCTTGCGTTCCCCGCCCATCACCCGGTTTAGGAACTTGCCCATCTCCTCAAAGTCGGACATATTCTCATTGAGATAATACAGCACATAGGCATGCCAGCGTTCCGGCGCTACGATCATTTTGCTCTCACAGCCGGCATCCAACAGTTTTTGGTGCAGGCGGCGGGTATCATCCAGCAATATCTCATCCCCGCCCACAAAAAGCAGCACAGGCGGGAAACCGGTCAGATCACCGAAGAGCGGCGAAACCAGTGGCTCCTCCTTGGAGGTCAGCCCACCGGTGTAACAATCGGCATAAAAGCGCAGCAGCTCTTCGGTCAAGGATGGGTCCGCTTCGCGGTTTTCCTCATAGGTTTTCCCGGAGCAGGTCAAGTCCGTCCAAGGTGAAATGGCAATAAGTCCCGCGGGCATCGCCATGTTCATCTCCTTCAGCCGCAGGCACAGCGCGCAAATGAGCCCGCCTCCGGCGCTTTCCCCGCACAGCACAATCTGCTCCGGCGCATAGCCTTTCTCCAGCAGGTAGCGGTAGGCCTCCAGGGCATCCTCCACCGCGGCCGGGTAGGGGCTTTCCGGGGCCAGGCGGTAGGCGGCGCAGAATACTCTGATCCCGCATTCATCAGCCAGCGTCGCGCCGAAGCCCTTGGCGTAGTCCAGGTCGCCGCAGGTATAGCCGCCGCCATGCAGATACAGGATCACCCCGCTGCGGCGCTCATCCCGCGGGATCAGCCAGGCGCCTTCAAAGCGCTCAAACGAATAATCCCTCACAATGACATCTTTTTTGTGGATCGCTTCCATTAGCTCGCCCAATTTATCCTGTCCCTTGCGGGTCACCTCCAGCGAGCAATTCGCCACAAAAGGCTTAAAAAAATTGAGCTGCGAGCGTACCAAACGGGCGGGAAGTCCCATACAGCGCCGTCTCCTTTCCAGTCTATCGTTAAAAGATAATTATAGCATTGACTGCCCGGAATGTAAAGAATCGCCCGGCACGCAAAAGGCTCGCAAGCCCTCATCCGTAAAATTCACATAAAGTTCATGGGATTTTACCCCCTTTGCACCGTTCGATTTTACAATATACCGGTAGAACTCTGCCGAACAAGGTGTTATAATGTATAAAATCAACCGTGGAAAGGATGCCAGCGCATGGGCGATAATTATTTCTTACTTACCAATCTGCTTTCGGAAGACGAGCAGAAGATCATCACCAGTATAGCCGCGCACCTGGAACGCGGGGAAAAACGGGTCGGCATTCAGCAGGTCGCCACCGAAAATTTTGTCTCCACCGCCACCATCGTAAAAATGTGCAAGCGGCTGGGCTTTGAGGGGTACAGCGAGCTGTATTATTATCTCAGCCGTCAGCTGAATGGCCGGGATGAACGCCGCAATGCCGAAAATCTCAAAAATCTCATTGATAACTATTCTGATACCCTCATCGATGATTTCTGTGGGTTGCTCAAAGCCTCCCGCCAGGAGAAAATGTTCACCACCGGTGCCGGTTTCTCCAATATCGTCGGCTCCTACATCGCGCAGCGGCTTTCCATCTGCGGCTTTATGGTGTTCAATAATGTCCATTTCTACGATTATATGCTGTTCCAGGATGCTCATCACCTGCCCGGCGGCAGCGAACCCTCGGTGATGTTTGCCGTCAGCCAAAGCGGCGAGACCGAGCCGGTGCTTAACGATGTGCGTCATGCTCAGCAGCACGGTCACAAGATCATGGCCTTTACCAAGCGCGGGGATTCCGCCCTGGCCCGGCTTGCTGATATTGTTTTTGTCATTGACGGCTCCAAACAGACGCTGGTCGGCAGCCTTCCCAATCCCTTCTTCGGCCATGTTATTCTGGCCTTTGAGGATCTCATCGCCATCTACTTTGACCGTGACCGCCGGCCGTAAGATAATACTTTTTTTACGAAAACAGAAAAAATTTTCGCGGGGCAGCATGTTATACTTTAGATAGTGTAGCAGGCTGCCCAGTTTGCTGCACCGCCAGTTGCCCGCACACCGCGGGCAAAAAGGATAATGAAGAATCATTATGGAGGAAAAACAAATGAAAAAGCTGTTTGCGTTTTTGCTGGTAGTCGTCATGATCCTCAGCATGATGGTCGGCTGCGGCAACAACACCACCCCCGGCAATGACACGGATACCAAGAAGATCGAAACCCTCAAGGTCGCTTTCGTTCCTTCCCGTGAGCCCGCCGAGATCATCACCGTCACCGAGCCCCTGAAGGCAATGCTCAAGGAAGAGCTGGCCAAAGAAGGCTACGAGGTCGGCGAAGTTGAGATCACCGTCGGCACCACCTACGAGGCAGTCGGCGAAGGTTTGGAAGCCGGCACCATCGATGTTGGCCTCATCCCCGGCGGCACCTATGTTCTGTACGATGACGGCGCCGAGGTCATCCTCACTGCCACCCGTAACGGCCTCAGCAAGGATTCCGATAACGCCAAGGATTGGAACGATGGCCAGCCCACCGAAGCTTCCGAAAAGCAGGCTGTTTCCTATCGTGCTCTCATGATCGCCGGCCCCTCCGATAAGGGTCAGGAGCTGCTCGCCAAGGTTAATAACGGCGAAGAACTGACTTGGGAAGACCTGAACAGCGCCAACTGGAGCGTCATGGGCACCTCTTCCCCCGCCGGTTACATCTATCCCGCCCTGTGGCTGCAGGATCACTACGGCAAGGGCATCTCTGATCTCGCCAGTGCCGTTCAGTCCGATTCCTATGCCAGCGCCTTTGCTCGTCTGGCTTCCGGTCAGGTCGATGTCCTGGTGACCTATGCCGATGCCCGCCGCGACTATGCCGAGCGTTGGAACACCGAGTTCAGCCGTGAGGCTTCCATCTGGGAGGAGACCGGCGTCATCGGTGTTACCGCCCCCATCTACAATGACACCATCTCCGTCAGCAAGAACTCCGAGATCATGACCGATGAGTTCATCGCCGCTCTGCAGAACGCTTTCATCAATATCGGCAATACCGATGCCGGCAAGGAAGTTATCGCTATCTACAGCCACAATGGCTATCAGAAGGCCCAGCCTTCCGATTATGACAGCGAGCGCGCCGCTCAGAAGCTCATCCAGGAGCTGAGCGCCGCCAACTAACCTTTCGGTTTCTCATTTCCATCCCATATGCGGGGAGGACATGCACAGATTACTGCTTTCCTCTGTGCGGTCCTCCCCATTCTCGTTCCCAAACCGGAATACATCCCCCAGCGTGTGTATCCCGGTTTATGAATGAGACCCGTATTCTAACCGCAGAAGAGGAGACCGTATGATTCAATTTGACCATGTATCCAAGGTATACCCCAATGGCACCGTGGGGCTGGACGATGTAAACCTGACCATCCAGGATGGTGAATTTGTCGCCATCATCGGCCGTTCCGGCGCCGGTAAATCCACCCTGCTGCGCTCCGTCAACCGGATGCACCGCATCACCTCCGGCACCCTTATGGTAAATGGCATCAATGTCAGCACCCTTTCCGGCAAAAGCCTGCGCCGTTTCCGCCGGGGCATCGGCATGGTGTTCCAGTCTTTCAATCTGGTCACCCGCACCACCGTCATCAAAAATGTTCTCTCCGCCTGCGTACCGGATATGCCATTCTGGCGGGTACTGCTGGGTATTTTCCGCCGGGAGGATAAAATGAAGGCCCTGGAGTCCCTCGATAAGGTCGGCATCCTGGATAAGGCCTACATCCGCGCCGACCAGCTCTCCGGCGGCCAGCAGCAGCGTGTGGCATTGGCCCGCACCCTCACCCAAGACCCGCAGATCATCCTGGCCGATGAACCGGTCGCCGCGCTGGATCCTGTCACCGCCCGTCAGGTCATGCAGGATTTTGTCCGCATCAATAAGGAAATGGGCATCTCCATTCTGCTCAATATCCACCATGTGGAGCTCGCTATTGAGTACGCCGACCGCATCATCGGCATCCGGGCCGGGCGCATCGTCTACGATGGTCCCTCCAAGCAGGTGGATCAGGCCGTTCTGAATGCCATCTACGGGGATGACGCCGAAACGGAGGCGACCGCATGAGCTTTTACGATCGTATCTTTAAGCCCCGCCGTTACACCCTGCCCAGCGGCGCCGTGGTGGAGGAAAAGCGCAGCCGTGCATGGCTCGTGCTCCTCATCATCCTGCTGCTGGGGGCGGTTTCTGTCCATATCACCGGCTTCAATTTCACCGTCCTCGTAAAAAAGGGCAGCAAGTTCTTTGATATTCTGGTGGCCATGTTCCCGCCCAATACCGCCTATCTCTCCAAGATCTGGGCTCCCCTGTGGGATACCATCAAGATGTCCTTCCTCGGCTCCTTCATCGGCGCGGTGTTGGCCGTTCCCTTTGCCATCGCCGCCGCCAGCAATATCGTCACCAACCGCATTGTGGTTTCCATCGTCCGGCTGTTCCTCAGCCTGGTACGCACCCTGCCCACACTGGTCTGCGCCCTTATCGCTACCTATATCTTCGGTCTCGGCACCATGGCCGGTACCTGTGCCATTGCCGTGTTTACCTTTGCCTATGTGGGCAAACAGCTCTTCGAGGTCATCGAAACAGTGGATATGGGCCCCTTCGAGGCCATGGAAGCTCTGGGCGCTACCCGTATCCGGGCCTTTGTCACCTCGGTATTCCCGCAGGTATTGCCCACCTATCTCTCCGTTTCGCTCTTCTGCCTGGAGGGCAATGTCCGCTATGCCTCCATTCTGGGCTATGTGGGCGCCGGCGGTCTGGGACTTATCATGAATGAAAAAATCGGCTGGCGCGAATATGACAGCCTTGGCATGATCCTCATTGTCCTCTTTATCACCGTGCTTATCATCGAGGGGATCAGCCATGCCCTGCGCAAGCGCCTGACTTAAAAGGAGGTACCGCTGTGAATAAAATTCAAAAAGCCTATGCCTCCGCGCCCAAAACCTGGATCTGGCAGCTGCTGGCCGCCTTTATTGTGGCCTGTCTGCTGGCGTGGTCCGCTTCAGCTGTCCGGGTCAGCAATCCCACCGGCAACGGGCTGGAGGTCGCCAAGAACATCCTCTCCGGCATCTTCCACCCCTCCCCCAAGCTGCTGTTCACCCTGGGCACCAATGGCGTTCCCTACCTGCTACTGGAAACCTTCTGCATCGCGTTTCTCGGCACCATCGTCGGCGCTGTCATCTCGCTGCCGCTTTCCTTTCTCTCCGCCAGCAATCTGGTCCCCCGGCCCATTGCGCTCATCGGCCGCATGATCATTGCCGCCATCCGCACCGTTCCCGCCTTTGTTTATGGGCTTATGTTTATCCGCGTCACCGGTCCCGGGCCCTTTGCTGGCCTGCTCACCATGTCGCTGTGCTCCATCGGCATGGTCTCCAAAATGTTCATCGAGAGCATCGAGGACCTGGATAAGCGCATCCTGGAATCTCTGGATGCCGCCGGCTGCACCACCTTCCAGAAGATCCGCTACGGCATCCTGCCGCAGCTCACCGCCGATTTCACCTCCACCATCATCTACCGCTTTGATATGAACCTGCGCGATGCCACCGTACTGGGCCTTGTCGGGGCCGGCGGTATCGGCGCACCGCTTATCTTTGCCATGAGCAGCTACCGCTGGAATGAGGTCGGTGCCATCCTGCTGGGGCTTATCATCCTGGTGCTCATCATCGAGGCCATTTCCGCCAAGATCCGCGTCCGGCTGGCACGGGGGTAACTATGGAAAGTAAAAAACTCACCATCTTTTTCACTTCCGATCTTCACGCCTATATCTACCCCACCGATTACCGCAGCCGGGAGGAGCGTGACATCGGCCTGTTCAAGTGCGCCAGCCGTTTCACCCGCGATGGCAACACTCTCATCATTGATGGCGGCGACCTGCTGCAGGGCTCTCCTTTGGGGGCCTTCTGCCACGATACCCTGCAAAATGCCGCCCCCTTTGCCGAGATGATGAACTGCTGCGGCTACGATTATGTCACACTGGGCAACCACGATTTTAACTACGGCATGCCCTACCTGGAAAGCTACCTAAACGCCCTGCGGGCCCGCTGCGTCTGTCAGAATATCCGCTGGGACGGCGCGGGGGTGCGCTTCCCGGCTTGCATCCATACGCTGGAAAACGGTCTGCGCATCGGTATCGTCGGCATCGTCACCGACTATGTGAACATTTGGGAACGGCCGGAGCATCTTTCCGGCATCACCATCTCCGATCCCATTCCAGCAGCCGCCGCGGCACTGGAAGAGCTCCGCGGCAAAACCGACCTCAACCTCTGCGTCTATCACGGTGGGTTCGAGCGGGATCTTACCACCGGCCGGGTGCTTTCCTCCACCCACGAAAATGTCGCCTACCGCATCTGCCAGGAGCTCGATTTTGATATCCTGCTTACCGGGCACCAGCACATGTCGGTCCCCGGGCAGATGGTCTCCGGCACCTTTGTGGTGCAGCCCTCCGACCGCGGCCAGGAATTTTTGCGGATCGAGGCCGTCGTCTCCGGTACGGAAAAGCGGCTTTCCAGCCACACCATCCCCGCCGGCGGAGCCTGCCATCCCCAGTGGCTGCGGCAGTTTGCTCAGATGGAACATGGCGCGCAGGATTGGTTGGATCAGGTGGTCGGTCACCTGCCCCACCCGCTGCTGCCGGATGCTCCCCTAAAAATGGCCGCGGAGGGCAGCGGCCTGGCCGACCTGTTCAATGCCGTTCAGCTGGAGGTCAGCGGGGCACAGCTTTCCGCCGCCAGCCTGGCCAATGATGTGGCCGGCTTGCCGCAGGTCGTGCGCCGTCGGGATCTCCTCATCGCCTACCCCTATACCAATACCCTCACCGTGCTGCGCATCACCGGGGCTGTGCTGCGCCAGGCTATGGAGCGCAGCGCCGCCTACTTCACCCGTGGAGAGGATAATACCCTGCGGGTCTCGGATTGCTTCCTGGAGCCCAAGGTGGAGCACTACAATTACGATTACTATGCCGGGGTATCCTATGCCTATGATATCTCTCGGCCAGTCGGCCAGCGGGTCGTTTCTCTCCTGGTCGATGGCCACCCGGTCGCCGATACCGATGAATTCACCATCTGCCTGAACAGCTACCGTGCCAGCGGCACCGGCGGCTACGGTTGCTATGTCGGCTGTCCGGTCGTGCGGGAGATCCCCCACGAAATGTCCGAGCTGCTGCTGGAATATTTTCGCCGACACGGCGGGGATATCCCCCTTGCCGCCAGCGATTACCGAGTCTGTTAAAATGAAAAGCCCCCGGTTCATAAGCCGGGGACTCCCCTTATTTCCCTGCGGCACCATGTTAAAGCAAAGCAGCACAAAGGCTCCCAGCCTTCCGGCCGGGAGCTTCTTTTTTGTTTCGCTTAGCGTTTCTGTAGCTTAGCCAGGTGATTCAGCGCGCCGCCCTCCAGCAGCAGGTTCTTATCGTAGTCAGAGGCCCCCAGCACCGCCGTCAGCGTCAGGCCACGCTCCGGTACGGTTACCGTCAGCCGTCCCGCCCGGATACCCTCCGGCACATTTTCCAGCACCAGCCGGTCACCCTGCTGCAGCTTTTCATAGTCCGCCGGGTCTTCAAAAATCAGCGGCAGAATGCCGTAATTGAACAGGTTCTCCTTATGGATCCGTGCATAGGATTTGGCAATGACCGCCTCCACGCCCAGGCACATTGGCAGCATGGCCGCGTGCTCCCGGCTGGAACCCTGTCCGTAATTCTCCCCGCCCACGATGACGCTGTGCCCCATGCGGCGGGCCCGGTCCACAAAGTCCGGATCGGTATAGCAGAAGGTATACTTCGCAAATTCCGGAATGTTGGAGATGTACTTCAGGATGGAGGCCCCAGCCGGGATAATATCATCGGTGGTGATGTTATCCCCCAGCTTCAGCACAATCCCGGCATCAATGGTTTCCCGCACCGGGCCACGCATCGGCAGCTCGGAGATATTCGGTCCCTTGATGACCTCTACCGCGTGGCGGTCGGCGGTTTCTTTGGGCGCGATCAGCGAAGAATCATCGATAATATACGCCTCCGGCTCCTGGATCTTTGCCAATACGCTGACATCCATCAGGTCGCGCGGGTCAGTGATATGCCCAGTCACTGCTGTGGCCGCCGCGGTCTCCGAGCTAGCCAGGTAAACATAGGCATCGTTGCTGCCGCACCGGCCGGGGAAGTTCCGGTTGGAGGTCCGTACCGAAATGCCATTATGGGGCGGCACCTGTCCCACCCCGATGCAGGGTCCGCAGGCACACTCCAGGATGCGGCAGCCGGATTCCACCAAATCCGCCAACACCCCGTCCTTAATAAGCTGCGCCAGCACCTGCCGGGAGCCGGGCGCCACTGTGCAGTCAATATCCTTATGCACCTTATGCCCCTTCAGGATGCACGCCGCCCGGGCAATATCGGAATAGGAAGCATTGGTACAGCTGCCGATAAATACCGAACCCGGCTTCACACCTTCTGCCTTGCGGGCCGTACACACCTTATCCGGCATGGAGGGCTCCGCCACCAGCGGCTCCAGCCGGTCCAAATCGATTTCCACCACCTTGTCGTAGGTTGCACCCTCCTCCGGCTGCAGCGGCACATAGTCGCACTCTCGCCGCTGGGCCTTTAGGAACTCCCTCGTCCGCTCATCACTGGGGAAAATGCCGGTCGTCGCACCGATCTCGATGCTCATATTGGCAATGGTCTGACGCTCGCTGATGGAAAGCTCCTTCACTCCATCGCCGCAGTATTCCACAATGTATCCAATGCCGCCCTTGACGCTTACCTGCCGCAGCAGCTCCAGCGCGATATCCTTGGCGGTCACGCCAGGATGCAGCCGGCCGACCAACTTTACCCCCATCACCTTGGGGACATTCATCCTAAAGCCCTGCCCCAGTGCCGCCTCTGCCACCGTCAAGCCGCCGCTGCCAATGGCCAGCATCCCCAGCGCCCCGGAGGTCGGGGTATGGCTATCGGCGCCCAGCATCACCTTACCGGGCCTGGCAAAGCGCTGGCAGTGCAAAAAGTGACAAATCCCATTGCCGGGTTTGGAGAAATATACCCCAAAGCGGGCCGCCGCGGTCTTGAGGAACAGATGATCATCCGCGTTTTCTCCGCTGACGCACAGGGTGTTGTGATCGCAGTAAAATACGCTGGCCTCGGTCTGCACCCGGTCGGCGCCCACCGCCAGGAAGGTCTGCCCCGCCATAATACCGGTCAGGTCATGTCCCAGGGTTTGGTCCACCCGGATAGCGATGGGGGTCCCTGGCGTCAGCTCACCCTCCATCAGGTGGGAGCGCAGGATCTGAAATACAATATTCTCTGCCATGCTATTTCTGCCTTCTTTCTTTTTTTCTTGGCTTTATTTAAGCTGCGTGCCATATATCGGGCGCCCCTCCGCTTTTGTCGGGCTGATCCTCCACTTTATTCCGGAGGGCCCTCCCCGCTGCGGAGCGCCCTCTTTACCCCTTGTAGTAGCATCCTCTGCATACATCCTTTGTCGTTTTAGAGTGTCGAGAAGCTTGCTAAATCGTTAATGTAATTTTATTGAATCATCTTTTGACCTATTTTGCAAGCCATTCCCACTAATTTCAGCGGCTTTCACAAATGCCGCTCCCACAGTTCTTTACTTTAGTCCAATGTAATTTTACTAAAATTATTACTTTTTACTTGATATTTTAGTTTTCTGCCCTATACTTAAAAGAAAGACCCCCCGAAAGGAGCCTGCCCATGTCCACCCTCAAAGATGTCGCCGCGCTGGCGCAATGTTCCCTCACCACCGCTTCCATCGTTGCCAACGGCCGCGGGGATGAAATGCACATCTCCCCCGCCACCCAGCAGCGCGTTGCCGAAGCTATCCAGCAGCTTCAGTACCGCCCGGACCGCGGGGCGCAGCTGCTGCGGGCCGGCCGGCGCCGTCTCACCATCGCGCTGTACTGGCCGCTGGATCACCGCACCGCTCTACTGGGCGATAGACTGTATAATTTCTACAGTATCCTCCAGCAGGAGCAGGAACCCGCCGACCCTTACGAGCTGCTCATCCAAACCTATTTCAGCGGCCGCCTGGGAGAGATGCTCTCCCCCATCCTGCAGGGCCGCTACGATGGCGTCATCATCGGCGGGGCCGGCGAGCAGGATCTCATTCAGCTGGAAAATGCGGATATTTCCACCCCTCTTGTTCTCATCAATGCCGAAAGCCGGAAGTATTCCACCGCCGGGGTCAACCACGCCCAAACCGGCTCCCAGGCCGCTGCCCTCATCCACCAAAAGGGTTACCGCGAATGCGCGGTCATCCGGGGCGGCGACCATTATGATGGCACCAGCCAGCGCACCAAGGCTTTCCTCAATTCCTGCCGGCAGCTGGGCATCCGCATCCAGCCGGAATGGACCTTCCAGGCCGCGCCCACCATTGCGGGCGGGGCCGCCGCCACCGAGGAATACTGCGTTCTCCGCCAGCGCCCCCGTGTCATCTACTACGAGAATGACAGCATGGCCCAAGGTGGCCTGTATACCCTGGCTCGCAGCGGCATCCGTGTCCCACAGGATACCGAGGTACTCTGCATTGGGCTGCGCAAGCCGGAAATGAACCACTGCCTAAATCCCGCCCTCAGCTGCATCACCATCCCGCAGACGGTGGACCGGCAGGCCGTTGCCCTGCTGCTCCGCCTCATCCGGGAGCTGCCAGCTGCCCCCTTGCATGTGGAAATGGAGCCACAGGTCCAGCTTCGGGAATCCTTTACCCCGCCGGAAAATGCCCCCGCAGACAGCCAGTAAAAATGTTTCACGTGAAACATTTGTTCGCGTTTGACCTCTCAACTCCCAGCTTTTCCCATCTCGTAAGTAAACATCCCCCGACCGGGGGATGTTTACTTTATTGCGGACTTTCTTCCCTTCGCTTAACAAGGACACCCACGCTTTTGCATCGGACGCAGCCTGCGCTCCTGTCGTGCTGACCCTGCGCTTTGCTTCGGGCAGCCCTCCCCGCTGCGGTGCGTCCTCCTTTCCCTGCAAGGTCTTACGATTTTGCAGGGACCCCAAGTGAAAATCGGCGCTGACTGCACCATCGTCCTTGACATACGCCAGTATGCCGGCGTCCTCTTCCTTGTCATCATCCGGTTTTCGCGCAGGAGAAAATGGCGTCCGAGGAAGCGCGAAGCGGCAGGCAGGCTGGCGCCTATCAACGCGACGCGCAATGTCGGGCGGTATTTATGCCCGCAAAAGCCGTATGTGCTCTTGTCAATCGAAAGTATTAAAATAAATAATTACAGAGCCGCAACGGATCGTCTTTCCGTTACGGCTCTCTTTTATGAATATGCTGTTGGCATTGGTCTTTTCGACCGCATGTTTTTCACAGGGAGAAAGATTCCCGGAAGATGACCACCGGCTCGTAGGAGCGCACCACGGCGGCATTTGCGCCCTTGCGGATCATCTCTGCGGCCATTTGAACGGCACCGGCCGTCATCGCCTCGGTAGGCATTTCGATGACCGAAAGCGGCGGGGTACAGTACTGCGCCTGCTGGCGCTCTCCCAAGCCAAAGCAGATAAGCCCCACCTCCTGCGGGATGCGGATGCCTTCCTTTTGCATCTGGTGAGCCGCCCCAATAGCCATAATATCGGATGCAAATACCAAAAGCTCCGGCAGCGAGCCGCCGGTCATCATGGTTTTTATTCCCACGGCGCCGCCCTCATAGGTATCCTCCGCTTCCACCACCGCGTGGGGCGGTACCCGCAGACCATACTCCCCCGCTGCTGTTATGGCATCGCGGATGCGGCTGCTATCCGCCATAAAGTTGGAACGGTTCTTCAAAAAGCCGATGCTGCGGCAGCCCTTGGCACGGGCCAATTCCATCACCTGCCGCACCGCCTTGGCATAATCGGTATACACCGCACCAAAGCCCGCCTGGCGGCGGTTATACAGCACCAACGGCAGATCCGTCTCCAGCTGGGCCAGGGCGTCCATATCCGCCGGGGAAAGACCGCCTAAAATAGCGCAGCTGTATGGGCTATGGAAGTGCAGGCCCTTTTCCTCGCACAGGTGCCCCTCCCGGAAGGTATTGACCACCAAATCGTAGTCCAACTCCTGGCGCAGGTGCTCCTGCTGGAACGCCCCCAACAGCCGACCCACATAGGAGGCTCTGCGATCCAGCGGCCAATACAGCGCCAATACCGGGCGTTCCGCTTCGCTGGCGCGCAGCCGCCGGGCCACATTACTGGGGCGGTAACCGGTGGCCGCCACGATCTCCAGGATGCGCTGTTCCGTGACCGGGGAGACCTTCATCTCCCGCGCTTTGCCATTGAGGACAAAGGAAACCGTGGAGGGAGATACATTGGCGATGCGGGCGATGTCCTTGATGGTTGCCATAGCGAAGCCCCCTTTCTTTGTGATAGCTCCATCTTACCCAAATTTGCCCGGAAAGTCAATTCCTCCCGAAAAGCTTAATCGTTTTTGCTGTCTTGAAATTTTATGTTGACAATTCATTGTACTCCCACTATAATCGAATTGGCTAAAACGATTTAGTTATTTTAAGAAAGGGTGAGTTCCTTGCCACAGAATGCTTTGCAACAGCTATTACAGGCCCCGGCCGGCACCCCGGTCACACTATCCCCTGATTGGTGTCTCATCAACGATGGTCCCTCCGGAGACCTGCCCGCCATGGTACCGCAGGTAAGTCCGGCGCGCCGCGCGCAGGTGGTGGTCATTCTTGACCATGATATCCCCGCTGGGAGCTTCCAGAGCGCTTTCCGCCAGAAAGCACTGATTGATTTTTCCCGGGCCAATTCGCTGGAGTTTATCCAGTCCGCCGGAATCAGCTACCAGCTGCTGATGCAGGGGCGGCTGGCAACTGGTTCTCTGCTGGTGACCTGCGGCCAGCATGTGGCACAGGTGGGTGCCATCGGTGCTTTGGGGCTGCGTTTTTCCCCCGAGGAACTGGCCCGGTGGCTGCAGGGTGGAGAGCTGACCCTGCCGGCACCGCAGCCGCTGCATATCAGGCTGGAGGGGGACTTTGCCCACGGCGCCACAGCCTATGACATTGCGCTGGCCTGTGCGGGCAAAAAAGGAGCCGAAGGCCGCCTGCTGCTCCTGCATGACCACACCGCACGGGGGCTTACCCGCGCGGAAAAGCAGACGCTCTGTCTGATGGCCCAGCGAGCCGGTGCGGTAAGCGCCCTGTTTACAGCGGAAGACGCCCCGGCCGATACCACACTGCAGCTGGAGGACTATCCTCCCTGTGCTATACTCCCCGGCAGCCTGCCGGAAGATCCGATGGAGGCCCAGCCCCTTACCGCTCTGTCCGACATCCGGGTGGATGCCTGCTTTATCGGGGGCTGCTCCTCCGGGCGGATAGAGGAACTGCGCGAAGCCGCTGAAATTCTGCGGGGACATCACATCCGGCGGGAGCTGCGGCTACTGATCGGCTTTGCTTCCAACACGGACTACCTGCAGGCCATGGAGGAAGGGCTGATCGATGTGTTCCTGGACTGCGGAGCGCAGGTCACCAATCCCGGCTGCGCCTCCTGCCTGACCACCTCCATCGGCGTCATCGGGGATGGGGAGGTCATGGCCTCTACCGGGTGCTTCCACTACTCCGGCTGCTGCGGCACCCCCGCTTCCCGGGTCTATCTGGTTTCTGCGCGAACTGCCGCCCAGGCGGCGCTCAGCAGATATCTTTATCAAGCGTAACAGGAGGGCATAACTATGGATACTGTTTTTACGGGCCGGATATGGAAGCTGCCCGATGATGTGGATACCGATACTATTATCCCGGGGCGGTACGGTGTGCTGCCCTCCGCGGAGGAGATGAGCCGCCACTGCCTGGAGCCGCTGCGCCCGGAGCTGGCCGCCGCGGCCCGGCCGGGAGATATCTTTGTGGCCGGGAAGAACTTTGGCTGCGGTTCCTCGCGGGAATTTGCCCCAGCCTGCATCGCGGCGCTGGGTGTGCGATGCATTGTGGCCAAATCCTTTGCCCGCATTTTTTACCGCAACGGCATCAATAACGGGATGCTGCTCATTGAGACGGATGACCTGTATGACCGCTGCGAGGAAGGGGATCTTCTCACCGTGGAGGTAAACCGCTGCCTGAAGGTAAACGGGCAGGTCATTCCCATCCGGCAAATTCCCGATAATCTGTTTGAGATCATCAAGGCCGGGGGGCTGGTACCCCGCTACCGCGCCCTGAATGAAGCGGCCGAAGCCGCCGAAGCCGCCGAATCCGTCCAAAAGGAGGTGCACTGAGATGGGCTGCACCATGGCTGAAAAGATCCTGATGAAAAATACCGGGCTTTCTCACCTGGCACCCGGCGATCTGATCATGACCCGGCCGGATATGTGCATGGTACATGATATCTACACCCCTTTTGTGGTGCAGAAGCTTGATGAGATGAAATTCCGCCGCCTGGCCGACCCGGAAAAGGCTGTGATCTTCCTGGACCACCTGTGCCCCACCAACCAGGCCACCGGCGACCCCCGCCACTACCACAAGGGGCATGAGCTTTCCGATCGCTTTGGTATCCGCAAGCTGCATGCCGGGGAGGGGATCTCTCACACCCTGATGCACGAATACCGCTATGCCCTGCCCGGCACGGTGGTAGTAGCTACCGACAGCCACACTCCCACTTATGGCGGGGGCGGGTGCTTCTGCACCGGGATAGGCTATACCGAAATGGCCGCCACCCTGGGCAGCGGTGAGATGTGGATGAAGGTCCCGGAAGCTATCCGCATTACGGTGGAAGGGGAGCTGCCTGCCGGGGTGTACGCCAAGGATATTGTCCTGCAGGTGCTGAAGGATCTGCGCTCCGACGGCGGCACCTATAAATCGCTGGAATATGTGGGCAGCACCATTGACGCGCTGGATATGTCCGGCCGGTACACCATTGCCAATATGTCGCTGGAGGCGGGCTGCAAAACCGCACTTTTTGCCGCTGACCAGAAAACCGCCGATTACTTTGACCTGCCGCTGGAGAAGATCTCCTGGATCCATCCCGATCCGGATGCCCACTATGTCCGGGAACTGTACTACCGGGCAGAGGAGCTGGTACCCTATCTTTCCTGCCCGCAGGGCGTTGATAATGTTCACTCCATAGAGGAGGTGCAGGGCACCCCACTCAATGAGGTCTACATTGGCAGCTGTACCAATGGCAGCCTGGAGGATATGGCAGTGGCCGCCCGCATTCTGCAGGGGCACCATGTGGCCCCCTATCTCAAGCTTATCATCATTCCCGCCTCCATCGGCATCTATCGCCAGTGCATGCGGCTGGGGTACATCCGTGCCTTTGTGGAGGCCGGCGCCATGGTGGTGCATCCCTGCTGCGGCCTGTGCTGCGGCCAGCCCTATGGCCTGATGAGCGATGGCGAGGTGGTACTGGGTACCAATAACCGCAATTTCATCGGACGGATGGGCACCACAAAATCTCTTATCTATCTTAGCAGCCCCGCCACGGCGGCCGCCAGTGCCCTTGCCGGTGTCATCACCGATCCCCGCACCGTGACTGCGGACTGATATTGCAAGGAGGAATCATCATGGAGTATAAAATTGCTGTGATCCCCGGCGACGGCATCGGCGTAGATGTCATCCGGGAAGCGGTTCGTTCGCTGGATAAGATCGGCGAGGTTTACGGACATCAGTTCCATAAGGTGGAGCGCCTGGTAGGCGGCTGCTGCATTGATGCCTACGGCGTGCCCATCCAGCCGGAAACACTGGAGCTCTGCCGGGAATGCGACGCCATTCTGTTTGGTGCGGCCGGCGGGCCCAAGTGGGACCACCTTCCCCGGGCCCAGCGCCCGGAAAGCGGCCTGGCCGCCCTGCGCCGTGGCTTTAATCTGTTCTGCAACCTGCGCCCGGCCAAGCTCTACCCCGACCTGCGGGAAAATTCCCCGCTGAAAAACGAGGTGCTGGACCGCGGACTGGACCTGCTGCTGGTGCGGGATCTCATCGGCGGTATCTACTTTGGCGAAAAGGGCACCCGGGAGGGCGCCCGTGGTCGGGAAGGCTACGATGTGGAATGTTACAGCGAATTTGAGGTGGAGCGGGTAGCCCGCCATGCCTTCCGACTGGCGCAGGGCCGCCGCAAGAGCGTCACCAGCATTGATAAATCCAATGCGCTGGAAAGCTCCCGGCTGTGGCGGGAAACGGTGGCCCGCGTAGCGCAGGATTACCCTGATGTGCAGTTGACCAACCTGCTGGTGGATAAGGCTGCTATGGAGCTGACCTGCAATCCCTCCCGCTTTGATGTGATGCTGACCACCAGCATCTTCGGTGATATCCTCTCGGATGAGGCGGGGGTGGCCACCGGCTCGGTGGGGATGCTGGCCTCCGCGGCCATCAATGAAAATGGCTTCGGGCTCTTTGAGCCCATCCATGGCACAGCACCTGATATTGCCGGGCTGGGCATTGCCAATCCCCTGGCCGCTATTGCCTCGGCAGGTATGCTGCTGGAGATCGGACTGGGGCTGAAGGAAGAAGCCGCCGCCATCGACCGGGCCATCAATGAGGTGCTGCACCTGGGCTACCGCACCCCGGATATCTACCTGGAGGGCCGTGGGCTGACCAAGGTGACTACCGAGGAAATGGGCCGCCTGACCGCTGAACATATTCACCGCTAAGACAGGGAGGACACACCATGAAAGATAAGGTAAAGTACGGCCACGAGCTGCTGGATATCGAGATCCCCGAAGGGACTGACCTCAGCATCCTGCTGCCCAAGCAGCACCCCACCGGCGTTCGCTTGGAGGAGGAGATCGTGGAGGACGCGCTGGCCCATCCCATTGGGGCCGGGCTGCTGGCCGAGGAGATCCATGCCGGGGATACCGTATGTATCCTCACCAATGACATCACCCGCCTGACCCGCAGCCACATTTATATCCCCATCCTGGTGCGGGAGCTAAATAAGGCCGGCGTGCCGGACGGGGATATCACCATTCTGTTTGCCAACGGGATGCACAGCGCCATGACCGAGGAGCAGATGTGCAGCCTCATCACCGAGGATATTTACCGCCGTGTAACCGTGGTGCAGCACGACTGTGAGGAATCCCCCTGCCAGCTGGTGGGCACCACCAGCTACGGCCATGAGGTGTGGGCCAATAAAATCGCCATGGTAGCCGATAAGCTCATCCTTACCGGCGGTATCCTGGTGCACCACATGGCCGGGTTTGGCGGTGGACGCAAGGATATCATCCCCGGCTGTGCCCGCAAGGATACCATCCTCAGCAACCACAAGATGGTCATTGACCCCAATGCCCAGGCCGGTGTGCTGGAAAACAACCCCGTTCATCTGGACTTTATGGAGGCATGCGCCTTTACCCACCCCGCCTATCTGCTGAATGTCATCTGCGATGACCACGGGATGATCTACCAGGCGGTGGCCGGCCACTGGCGGGAAGCCTACCTGCACGGCGCTGAATTGGCCAAGGATTTCTATCTCTATCCCATCCCGGAACGGCCCGATATCGTCATTGCCTCCTGCGGCGGATTCCCTAAGGATATTGACCTTCGGCAGAGCAAAAAGGGCTTCTACAATGCCAGCCGTGCCGTGAAAAAGGGCGGCGTCATCATCTGCCTGGCGGAGTGCCCCGAGGGATGCAGCAAAGAGATGGACGATCCCTTTGAGGAATGGTTGGGCCGCTATCCCGATAAGGACTCCGTGGTGGCGGAGCTGAAGCGCAAGGTGAATATGGGCGGGCTGAATTGCTACAAGGTCCGAGAATGCCAGGCCCACTGCCGGCTGATCCTCATCACCGCGCTGGACCAAAAGCGCATGGCTGAAGTGAATGTGGAGTGCTACCCCAAGGAACAGCTCAATGAGGTCATCCGCACCGTTTTGGCGGAATATGACCACCCCAAGGTGCTGTATATGCCGCAGGCCACCCTTACGCTGCCGCTGGTGAAAGAATAAAATCTCTCCCCCGATCATTTGGTCGGGGGAGTTGCTGATTCTATTGCATTTTGTGAGCCGCTGCGCTGCAATAGGTCTGTCCATTGATGCTGCCGGAGGGCGGCTTTTCTAAGTCCAGTTGGTTAGCTTTCGCTAACTATGAAGAGAAACAGTAACGCACAGATCATCATATAGGTTGATACACCCATAATAAGGATAATAGGCTGTGGGGTATTGCGAGTAAACAGCCAGTTCACCGCCCGTAGAGGTTGCCTTTATCACGGTATCCTTGCCACGGATATCACAGTTATTATAACTATTCGCATAAATGCCATAGGAGGTCCCTGTGGCGGTAACAATGCTATTACCAATGGTAAATCCATCGATAGCTGTAATTCCATTATAGCGCTGGCTCGTAGTGGATTGACCAATCGCGGCGACCCTGCCGGAGTGCCGGGTGCTCTCAGTGCTGTACTGCGGCGATTACGCCGGTGAGGATGAAGCGTGGCTGACCCTGAGCCGTGAGGTAAAGGCCAGGGAGCTGCCCCCCACCGGGGCCCCGCGCATCCTTGGCATTGTGGCACCCTACACCGGGCGGGAGATCGATCCCCAACGATATTGCTCCCGGCTAGTGCTGCCGGTGGAAGAATGAACAAATACAAAATCCCTTTTCTCCTGCCCCTTTAATCCACAGTTTACTTGCCATACCGAAATATGTTACAATAAAAAAAGAAGCATGCAGAGAGGAGGACTGCCCGTGAATATCCGCGAACTGGCCAAGGAAGCCGGTGTTTCGGTTGCCACCATCTCTCGTGTCATCAACCACCCGGAGGCGGTGCTGCCGGAGACCCGCGAACGGGTGCAGACCATCATCGAAAAATACAACTACAACCCCAAGCCAGTCAACCGCGGGCGGCGGGCCGTCACCCTCATCGTTCCCGCGGCCAAGCGGGCACAGGCCCTGCTTTCGGGGATGCAGTCGGTACTGGCGTCCAAGGGGATTCTGGTCAACCTGGTGGAGTTCTCTCCCCTTTCGGGAGGAATAGCAGCCTGTATTCAGGCTGCCGCCGCGGCAAAGCCCCTCGGAATGCTGATCGCCGGGGAGCCATCTCTACCACCGGAGGCGCTGCCTGCCGAGCTGCCGGTAGTGCTGCTGGGCAGCTATGATCGATTGGAAAACTGCAATATCTGCGGTATCCATTACCGGGACGCCGCAGAAAAGATGGTTTCACATCTCCATACTATGGGCCACCGCTCCATTTGGCTGCTGCAAAGCAGCGGAGAATCCCCCGAAAAGGCCGCCATCACTGCCGGTTACCAGCAGGCGGCGGCCGCGCTGGGGCTGACCGACCGCCAGTGCCGTGTGCTGGAGGCGGAGGACAGCGTAGTGGGCGGCTACCGCATCTGCCGCGAGGAAATACTGACCGAGGAGCCGCCGCAGGCCGTCTTCGCTGTCAGTGATGAGCTGGCCATGGGTGTCATCAAGGCTGCACGGGAGGAAAATATTCCCCTGCCAGAGGGGCTGGCTGTTGCTGGTTTTACCGGCAGTGAGGCTGCCGCTGTCATTACCCCGGCGCTGACCACCATGGAGCACCCGCTGGAGCGTTTGGGTGCGGTGGCAGCCCGCCGCCTCATCGAGCTCATCGAGGACAGCGCGCTGTACCAGGTGGAGACCCACGAGATCGTATTGAAATCCAAGCTCAAGATCCGCCGCAGCTGCGGCAACCGCAAAGAGATCTACGAGTTGTTTGAGTAAGGAGGGTACAGAATGTCGTTGTTATCCGTCAATTTTATGGGCCTGCCGCTCAAAAATCCTATTATAGCGGCAGCCGGTCCCTGGTGTCGTGATGCCGCCGCCATGCAGAAGGCCATTGACTCCGGTGCGGCGGCTGTCGTCACCGAGACCATCACGCTGGAGAAAAGCCATGTCGTCAGTCCGCGTATTTTTTACCGTCAGGGCGAAGTTTACAATACCACCCTGTACAGCACCATGACGCTGGAGGATGTGGAGCAGGAGGTAGAGCGCCTGCAAAAGGGCAACGCCTTCCTCATCTGCAATATTCGGGGAACGACCCCTTCCGAGCTGCGGTACCTGGCCAGCCGCATGCAGCGCCTAGGTGCAGATGCGCTGGAGCTGTGCTGCTTTACCCCCATCGGCACCAAGCTGGAGGATATCAGTATTCGGCCGGAGGAGGTCGGGGAAATGGTGCGCAGCGTCACTTCGGCGGTGGAAATCCCCGTTATGGTGCGACTGCCGCACCATGCGGCGCTCAATCCTGCCTTTGCCCGCCAGATCACCCAAAATGGCGCCCGTGCCATCAGTGCCATTGAATCGCTGGAGGGCATCAACGGCGTGGATATTGAAAACGCCCGCTGCGAAATGGCGGCCATCGGCGGCTGCACCGGCAGCCATCTGCGTCCACTCTCGCTGGCGGCAACGGCGGTACTGCATCAGCTGGCCGATTGTGAGATCGCCGCGATGTGCGGTGTGGAGGACTGGCACAGCATCATCGAGTTCCTAATGATGGGCGCCACTGCGGTGGAGATGGGCTCCGCCATCATGCTGCGGGGCTATGGGCACATCACCGAAACACTGCGCAAGCTGGAGGATTGGCTGCGGGAAAAGGGCTATTCTTCCCTAGATGAGCTGCGCGGCAACGCACTCGCCTCTCTTACCGCTTTTGAGGAGCTGCCAGAGCGCCTGCTACGGGTCAAAATGGCCGCTCCCTGCGATGGCACCTGCCCCGATGGCTGCCGAGCACGCTGTGTCGGCGCCTGCCTGTACGATGCCATTTCTCAGGGGACGGAGGGCATCACCGTCGATGCCGCCGCCTGCAGCGGCTGCGGCCTATGCGTCTCCCTCTGCCCCAAAAAGCTCTTCATTATGAAGTAAATTCCAGCCGGAGGGCCGCAGCTCTCCGGCTTTTGTTTGATATGAATGTAACAATGAACAAATGTTACATTAAAAAGTTGTCCATTCCGCTGAAATATTGGCGGAAACGCAAAAAACTATTGAAATCTTGACGAATCCTTGCTAAGATGCAGATGTAACAGATAATCAATGTTACATTAAGAAGCAAGCGCTTGATGTTACAAAAAGATCTGATGTTTTGGAAGGAGTTGTCCCCTATGTCAAAGATCCCCGTCGGCTACGGTCTGAATGACTGCCCGCCCATCAAAGAAACGGTCCCGCTGAGTATCCAGCAAATCGTCGTTCTCGTTTTTAATGTTCTGCCCGTTCCGCTGCTTATTGGCGCCGGCATCGGCCTTTCCGCCAGCGAGATCACCATTTTGGTGGCCGGCTGTCTGCTCGTCACCGGCATCGCCACCCTGCTGCAGACAATCGGCGTTGGCCCCATTGGCGCGCGCCTGCCCATCCCGCTGGAGTGCAGCTTTGTCTTCGTTGCCCCCGGCATTGCGCTGGGCGCCCAGTACGGTTTGGCGGCGTTCACTGGTGCCTGCCTCGTCGGCAGCATTATCACCACCATTCTGTGGACCGGCCTGCATAAGCAGCTCTCTATCCTGTTCAAGCCCTATATCACCGGCGCGGTCGTTATGGCCCTGGGCCTCAGCCTTTGCAGCGTTGGCATTGGCTACTGTGCGGGCGGTGTAGGCTCCGCTGATTACGGCGATCCCATTAACCTGCTGCTGGCTGCCGGCACCATCATTATCATGGTTCTGCTCAACCACTTCTGCAGCAAGAACTTCCTTTCCAAGGCTTCTCCCCTCATCGCCATTCTGGTTATGAGCGCCGCGGCCGCCGCCTTTGGCAAGCTGGATCTTTCCCCCATTGGCGAGGAGGCATGGATCCGTATCCCCCAGCCCCTGCACTTCGGCATCAAGTTTGAGCTGGGACCCATCATTTCCATCTCTATTCTGTGCTTCATCGCGCTGGTCGAGCTGATGGGCGACCAGACCACCGCTTCCATGCTGGCAAAGAACAGCCTGCCCACCAGCCATGAGACCAAGGGCGGCGTACTGGCCCAGGGCGTTGGCAGCGTTATCTCTTCCATGTTCAATATGGTTCCCGTCATCAGCGGCAGCGCCAATATCGGTCTGTGCGGTCTTTCCGGTGTTACCAGCCGCTATGTCACTGCCATCGCCGGCGGTGTAGTAGGTCTCTGCGGTCTCTGCCCCAAACTGTGCGCCGTGTTCTCCTGCATTCCCTCCGCTGTTCTGGGCGGCGTTGCGCTTTCCGCTTTCGGCACCATCCTGGTTTCCGGTATGAATGTCATCCATAATGGCGGCCCGCTCACGGCCCGTACCACCACCATCGTGGCCATTTCTCTGGCTGTCGGCGTTGGCTTCAGCGCTGCCTCCGATGCTCTTGCGGCTCTGCCCTTCTGGGCCTCCAGCCTGCTCAGCGGCGTACCCGGCACCGCCATCACCGCCGTCGTTCTCAGCCTTATCCTGCCTGAGAAAAAGGAAGAAAAGGCCGCCTGATCCCGGCGAAAGGAGAAAACATTATGAAAACTGTACTGTACCAAAATGCCGATTGGATCATCACCATGGATGAGGAGCGCCGCCGCTACCGTCATGCGGATCTGCTCATCAGCGGCAAAGAGATCAAGGCCATCGGCAAAAACCTCAAGGACACCCTTGGCGATACCGTCACCATCGATGAAGTAGTAGATGCCAGCGGCCGAGTGATCCTGCCCGGCTTTGTCAATACACATCATCACACCTGGCAGACTCTTATCCGCAATATCAAGGCCACTCAAGGCCTGCGCCTGGAGCCATGGCTCACCACCATGTACGAGATCTATAAGGACCTGAACACTGATGTAGCCCGTGCCGGTGTGTATGTGGCGCTGGGCGAGGGACTGAAAACCGGTATCACCACCTCCAATGACCTGTGGTATCCCCACCCCGTCGGCGTTACCTGCCTGGTGGATGCCGAGATTGAAGCGGCTAAGGAGCTGGGCATCCGCTTCCATCCGGTGCGCAGTTATCACTCCGTCACCAGCGATATTGTCCCTCCCGAGGTGGTGGACAGCATCGAAGGCGTTATGGGCGATGCCGAGCGCCTGGTAAAGAAGTACCACGATCCTTCCCGTTTCTCGATGTGTCAGGTCGGCATCGGCCCCAGCATCGCCTATTATGAAACGGAAGAAATCGTCCGTGCTACCATCGATCTGGCCGAAAAGCTGGACATCAAAGTGCATGGACACCTGGCGGAAAGCCGTGGCGAAGTCGCCTTTGTGGAGGAACACTACGGCTGCCGGCCCGCCGAATGGTTCCGCCGTCACGACCTGCTGGGCGACCGCTTCTACTACGCCCACTGCATTCACCTTAACGATGAGGAGGTACAGCTGATGGCGGATACCAACACCGGTATTTCCACCTGCCCCATCTCCAATATGTACCTCAGCTCCGGCTCCTGCCGGATCCCCGACCTGCTGCGTGCCGGTGTCAAGCGCTTCGGCATCGGTGTGGACGGCGCTGCCAGCAGCAACTCCGCCAGCATGATGGAGGAGATCCGTGTCAGCTACCTGCTCAACCGTCTCAGCTGGGGCGATGATTCCATCGGCTGTGAGGACATTCTGTACCTTGCCACCGCCGGCGGTGCCGCGACACTGGGTCGTGATGACATCGGTCATCTCGCCCCCGGCATGGCGGCGGATTTCACCCTAATGAACTGGAACCAGCTGCAGTATGCCGGCGGCTGCAATGACCCCGTAGACTGCATCGTTCTCAGCGGCGATGCCCGCATGATCGAAACCGTCGTGGTCAATGGCGAAACCGTTGTAAAGAACGGCCGCCTGACCAAAGTGAACGAGGAAGAAAAACGGGACTACGCAGCCGCAGTGGGCCGTGAGCTGCTCACCAAAGCTTCTGCCCGTATCCCCGGTCTCAAGGCTGACCTTGTATGATTTGATCTTCCCTTCTGACCTCCTCAAATAACCTCTATACAGCACAGCAGTCCCCGGCCGTCATGGCCGGGGACTGCTTGCATTAGGCATTCAATCATTGGTGTCCCTAATGAGACTCTTATACGCCCTGATATTACAAAAGAAAATAATTTAACAATTTTCCATTCAGATTATTCATCATAAAGCGTTATTTTTCGACAAAGATTTCTTGATTTTCAGCCAAAAATGCTATATTACAGAATTAACAATAAATCTTATATAGAAAGGGTAATTTTTGTGCGCGAACCAAATACGGAAGAAATGACAATGTCGAAATTCTACGCGGCAGTCGGGGGAGACCTTTCCGATGTGCTGGAGCGGCTGGAGGATCTAGACATTGTCAAATTTTATTTACCGGAATTTGAGAATGATCCCACCTACGAGGGGCTGATGCAGAGCCTGAAGAATGGCGACCTGCAAAGCGCCTTCCGTGCGGCGCACACACTAAAGGGCATCGGTTATAATTTGGGTCTGAACCGGCTGGGGAACCGCGCAGCAGCCCTTTGTGAAGTACTGCATACTGGGAGCGTCCCCGCACCGGAATTACTGCGGCAGTTGACAGAGGAATACTGCTGTGTGATCGATGCGATCCATGAGCTGAAAAGCGAAATTTAAGTAGAAATTCAAATGATCAAGGGTTTTCTCTTCCAATTTCTCGGTAAAGCGCGCCAAAATCAATGTTTGGCCCATTTTCTCCCCTTATTCTGCTACAATCAAGACACCAAAGTGGAAAGCACCGAACCAGGTGTTTTTTAAGAGAGTATTGAGGAGGAAAGAACTATGGTAAACTATTATGTGATCAGCAAGAACGAGAAAGCGGTCGGCCAGGGCGGAGAAACCCTGTACGGGGTATGTGCCTGCACCCTGCACGATGGCGTTATGGAAGTGCAGAACTGCATCTACGGCATATCCGGTGATCTGGCCTGGCTAAAGACGCTGCGGGGTAAACTGAATGACGGCGAGGTGGACCCGGTGCATCTCGGCGATATTATAGCGGATGAACTGTACATGAGGGCGCATTGACTGTGCCCTCTCATCCGGGAAGGACCTGTTTTTATGCGTTTGGCAATTTGTGATGACAATGAGCTGGAACGGAGAATCTTGCACAGCCTGCTTAAAAAATACTTTTCCGAAGCATCCATCAACTGCGAATTCACCTTATATGACCGCGGAACAACACTTTACTATGATATTATGGATGGAATGGAGTTTGATATCATCTTCCTCGACCTGTTCATGGAGGATTCCTTCGGCCTGACAATCGCGAAAAGTCTGCGGGAGCTCTTCTACCGTGGCAGAATCGTATTCTGCACCGCCAGCGCCGATTATGCACTGGAAAGCTACAGCGTCTATGCCTCCGGATATATCGTAAAGCCGTACCGGATTAAGGATATCCGGCACACGCTGGATTGGCTTCTGCCGGAATACCAAAGCGGCAGCTATGGGCTTGTGCAAAAATCCTCGATCAAATTTATCCCGGTCAATGAGATCATGTATGTAGAAAGCAGCAATACAAAGTGCATCCTGCACCGGGCGGATGGCCGCACCTACCATGTGTATAAAAAGCTGAATGAAATAGAGGCAGAGCTTAATGACGCACGGTTTTTGCGCTGCCACCAAAGCTACCTGGTCAATATGAATTATGTCAGCGAGGCCAATGACAGCTTCGTGCTCCAAAATGGGGATATGGTACTCATCCGGGCAAAAAGCAAACGAATGATCCTGCAAAAGGTACTGGAATATAAGGAGAAAACATACAGAATGCGCGACTATTTATCGAAGCACAGCATGGTGTGACAACTTTGCCGTAAAAAAGCTGCTGCTCCACGATGGCCTGCAAAGCAGGTAAAATCATTGCAAAGAAATAGCACAGGGCGGAAAAGACATCGAGGCCGTTCTTGTGAAGCGCAATCATTCGCATAGCACTACTGTGTAAAATAGAAAGGGGGGTTCTCATGCCCACCATTGTTGCCCTGGGCGAAATGCTCATTGACTTTGCCCCGGCGGCTGCCGACTACCCCACGCTAAAGGCCCAGCCGGGCGGTGCACCCTGCAATTTTCTCGCCGCATTGCAAAAATACGGCTGCTCCACCGCAATGATCGGGAAGGTCGGGGACGACCGCTTTGGTCGCCTGCTCATCCAAACCGCCGCCGATTGCGGCATTGCCACCGAGGGCATCGTAATGGACGCTTCGGTCTTCACGACCATGGCATTTGTCACGCTGGATACCGCTGGAAACCGGGAATTCAGCTTTGCCCGTAAGCCCGGCGCCGATACCTGGCTGACCGAGCACGAGGTGGATTACAGCCTGATCGACGCCTGCCGGGTGTTCCATTTCGGCACATTAAGTCTAACTGATGAGCCCGCGCGAACCGCGACCCAAAAGGCGGTGGCATACGCCAAAGCGCGGGGCAAGCTCATCAGCTTTGACCCCAACCTGCGCAAACTGCTTTGGCCGGACGACGCCACGGCAGCAACGCAGATGGAGTGGGGACTGCATCAAGCGGATATCGTCAAAATCAGCGATGAAGAAGTGGATTTCCTGTGGCACACCACTCCGGCGGCAGCGGCGCAAAAGCTGCTGCGGGAGTACGGCGTCCGCCTTGTTTATGTCACCATGGGCCCCCGGGGCTGCTATTTTGCCAACCACAGCGGCAGTGGCACGACCGCCTGCCCCACCGGCATCCATGTGTTGGATACCACGGGAGCCGGGGATATCTTCGGCGGCAGTGCCATGAGCCGGCTGTTGAAGCTCGACAAAGCCCCGGAAGCGCTGTCGGCAGAGGAGATGTCCGCCATCACCCGCTTCGCCTGCTGCGCCGCCAGCCTCTCCACCCGCCACCACGGCGGCATCAACAGCATCCCGGAGGAGCAGGAAGTGCTGGAGCTTATGCGGCAGGGATAATGCCCGCAAACCCGCTTGAATACAACAAAAAAAGGCCCCCACTCTTTCGAGTGGGGGCTTCTGGTTGCGGAGGGAGGATTTGAACCTCCGAAGGCCCTCTTGCGGTGCCCGTCTCATTGCTCGCTTATGCGTCGCACTCGCCGACCGCTGCGCCAAATTCTTCTCCCTACATCCGCCACTGGCGGCGGTCGAAGAATTTGCTCCGGGTTATCGCTTCGCGCCCCTTGCGGTGCCCGAAAAAATCTTCGCGCTATTCGCCCGCTCGATTTTTTCGACCGCTGCGCAAACGCCCTCCTCGCTGTATCCGCCGCCGGCGGCGCTCGAGGGCGTTTCCCAACGAGCCACGCTCGTCGGTCTCATAACCCAGAGGTGTAGATGCAAACTTTCTCTGCAACCATAAAAATATTCCTCACTCAAAATGAGTGAGGAATATTTTTCTGGCATGTTGCACCAAAAAAGATATTTTGCTTTTTTGTGTTATCGAAGGCTCTTTCTCCTTCATAAACCGGGAGTCAAGAGGATGACTCTTGGGTTATTTCATTTTTGCCCGAAATCTGCCATAATACAGTCAGCCAAAGGGCGACAACTTATGATGACAATGTGGTATTCACCTTCAAGGACAGGAAGGAAGTCACGATATAGGGAATAATATAACAGGCCGCTTAGATGGTTGATTTCCGTCTCGCGGCCTGTTTGTAATGAATGATTATCTACTGTCTTTCGGAAACTGTGGTTTCAGAACAGAATCCTTTAGTGCTATGCTCTTATCTCTGCCCGGATACATGATGTAATAAGGCGGAATCTCGTTTGCCTTTTTCAAGAGCTCTTTTATCAGCTTTGCCTTCCCAAGCCACAGTTTGAGAGGATTGATCTTCGGAAGGTCTTCCTCCGTAATCTTACCCTTCATACCGCCGAATTTCATGACTCTTTCTTTGATATAGCGAAGGTCATATCTGGCAGGATTCACCTCGATGATTTCCTTATCCAGACCCGTAAGCATGTAAACTGCCTCCAGCGGTGTGCGGACAGAGGTTTCAATGGTGAACACCACATCACGGGGAACCTCGACATATTGTCCAATGAGAGCGAGATTTGTGCAGTCCTTCGGAATGATCGTCGGGCGGTCGCTTTCCTTGCGAGGCATGAACTGCGAGGTGATATAGGGCATCATACAGGTAGAGATATGGGAATGTGCCAGCACCTCATCCTTCATATCCAACATTCCAAAATGGTACAGCATCTCTTCAATGATCTCATTTCCTGTGCACTCCGCCATAGGCTTTTTGATATAGCTGCCAATACGCTCTCCAAACAGGCCATCTCCCCACAGAACGTCACGGTTCTTCTCCCGCTGATCCGGGAAATAGTCCCTATCATAAATGACCAGCGACATTTCCCAACCGGAATCCATGAAGGTGATTCCGCCGCCCGTACCGCTCTTGCTTCCGGTCATCTTCTCCAATCGTTCAAAAAATTCGGGATAGTCTTCTACGGTGAGGAAAAAACTCATCCATTTGGTCTTGTCGATATGGCTTAAGAACTTATCTGGATTGCCGAACTTTTTATTCCGTGCGGCAAGGTTTTTCCATACCGTGAACAAGCCCATATCTTCCGTGTCCCGGTTAATTTCAGCGATATGTGTATTATCACCGTAGGAGGCGTTTGTCATCATGGAGCCGCTGGTAAGAAAGACGTAATCCTGAGCTCTTACAGGAATGGTTTCCTGATTCTTGATCTTAATACCGTAAACCGTATTGCAGGCCTCATCCATTTCCAGATCATAGACTGCAGTGTCCATACGGAAGGTGACACCCTGATCCTCCAACCATTTATGAATCGGCTTGATCACAGAATCCTTGTCATTGCGTTTTGTATGCAGAATGCCCTCCAGATAGTCGAGCCTGTTCAGAAGGCCGAATCGGTTGAAATACCGCTGCGCCTCCAATGCACTGTGATAGGGCTTAAAAGCCAGCATAGAGTGATAGCACCACCACAGAGAGCTATGGAAGAACTCGCTGTCCTTTCCGAAATAGTCCTCAATCGTCATATCCTCCAGATCCTTTTCCGGGATGCTGGTGAAGTGCTCCATTTTCAGGAGCAGCTCCGGACTCATGCGGTAGTCATGCACCTTTTCGTAAATATGTCCCTGTTTGCACAGGAGTCTGCTTTCGGAATGGATCGGCATATCCTTATTGGCTCTTACTGATTCATCAAGCACCGAGATCGATGGATCTTCCAAGGACGGGATCTTGCTGCACAGATACCAAAGGCACTCCATAAATGGCTCCAGTTCACGCTCACCGGGGCAGATATAGCCCGCTTCCCCGGAATAAGCGTCACAGCAGCCGCCAAGGGAATTTCGTTTTTCATACAGCGTGATGTTCTTTCCCGGCATTCCGGCATCATCAATCAGAAAGACCGCTGCCGCAAGGCCGGCCATTCCTCCGCCAATGATGTGGGCGTTCCTTTCTTCTATGCCTTCAGGTGCGGGAGCCTTGTAAAACAGATTGTAAATGTTCATGGCATACATTCCTTTCTGAAAAGTTTTCAAAACAGTGTTGAAATCACAACACTGTCTATATTATAATAAGGAATGTACTATGGAGCAACCATTGATGTTATGCGAAGTGTTGATATATCCACACTCAACGCATATTTGTCGATATATTCAGGAGGAAATTTATGAAGGCAAAGAACTTGAACGCTTCATCTGTAAAAACAAGAAACCTCATAAGAGATACTTTTGCAGAGCTGCTTTACGAAAAGAAAAATATTAACAAGATCACAGTGACAGAGCTGGTGCAGCGAGCGGACATTAACCGGAGCACTTTCTATTCTCACTATGATGATGTGCGGCACGTTGCGGAGGATATTAAAGCCGAAACACTGAAAGCCTTCTTTGAGAACAAAACCATATCCAATGTACATGACATTGAACCTTTCTTTGATGAGATTTATGCCTATATCAAGAAGAACGATTCCTTCTTCCGGTTGATCTTCATCTCAGATGAAGTGACGAATTTTGTGCGTCATCTGGGCAACATCTGTAAAGGACGAATTTACGAGGCAGTAAACAAAGACGACTCTATTCGTGATAAACACCTGCTTGAACTGGAAGTTTCTGCATTTTCGGACGGCATCGCCATGCAGTTTATCCGTTATTATCACAATGACTATAACGTGACGCTGGAGGAGATCATCGAGTGCGGTAAACTCTGGTGTAGAACGATGATCGAACGCCGATCAGAGAAGACCGTCATGTTAAAGGAATGAGGCTGCAGAAACAAAAACTCTTCCAAGCGGTATATGGGTTCAGTCTCATCCTCGGCTTCTGTCATCACCTTGTGCCGCAGATAGGTGTTCTCCACCTTCGTGACATTGGCGTCACGATCCAGAATGCCCTGGGCTTCATCCATGAAGGACTGGAGCTTGTTTTGGTAACGGAACGCTTCTTTCAAGTTCATATTCATTCACCTCGTCATTAAGATTGATTGTCTGTGAATATTGTATCGGGTCGAAGCTGAAAAGTCATTGAACTCATGGTTCACTGCTGCTTTCTGTTTCAAATCCGAACGCCTTATACAGATCCTCTTTGAGTTTTTCTGTGCTGATATCGATCATATAATGGCGTTATCATGATACTAAAAAAGAGGTAAAACATATGAGAGTAGCTGACTTTTTCTGCGGTGGCGGTGGTTTTTCCGAAGGCTTCCGTCAGGCAGGATTTAATATAGTTTTTGCAGTGGATAAATGGGAGCCGGCAATCACCACTTATAAGGGAAACAAACCGGGAGTAAACGCTATATTAGACGATGTAATTCGAATTTCCAACTTACCAGATGATGAATTTGAAGCATTAGTTCCAGATTCTGAGGTTATTATTGGCTCTCCTCCGTGCCAATCCTTTTCACATTCCAACAAATCTGGAAACGCAGATAAATCAATAGGTATTCAGCTTATTGAAGCTTATTTGAAGATTATCGCTCGTAAAAAATACAAGAAGAATTCCATCTTGAAATATTGGGTTCTTGAGAATGTGCCAAGCGTAAAAGAATATATAAAGAGCGAATATACTGCTGCAGATTTGGGATTAGAAGGTTCTTTTGTCCTTAAACCTCATGAAGGCAATTCTGGCAAATATAATGCCAAATATTATGGCGCACCTACTAACCGAGAGCGTTACCTATGCGGTGAGTTTCCTCCTCTTCAGCAAACTAATACCGATGATAATATCATAGAAACATCAATAATCTTGTTCCGGAAATATAATAATACTTTTGCCACACAATCAAATCCTTGCTAATACGCTTTAGCAGGGAAAACATATATACATAGTGCATAATAATGATTCCCTTATGTTTGCGAGGAGAGGAACATGATTCAAAAAAAGCGACGAAATCATTCTGACGGAGCGGGTTATTACACAAATTGGGAAAAAAGCAGGCCAAGCGGATGCATATATTGTGGAAAGCCTGCCGAAACACGCGAGCATGTTCCATCAAAGTCCTTGCTGATTGAGCCGTTCCCTGAGAACCTTCCGACAATTCCGGCTTGCTTTGAATGTAATAATGGCTTTTCAGCCGATGAGGAATATTTCGTTTGCTTCTTAGAAATCCTAAAAAGCATTGTTTATGAAAACTATTCGATTAGCAAGCACGTGAACGACATATTGTCAAAAAAAAGAATCGCTACACCGGTTAATTGAATCTCAAATTTCCAGCAAGGGCAGCTATATATATCCGTCTTTTGATATCAATCGATTCAAAAGAATCATCACAAAGTTAGCTATTGGACATGCCGGTTACGAATATGACGATTTGAATTTTGATGGAGCGACAAATTTGTGGTTTGAATTTGCTCCCAATATAAGTGAGGAACATAAGGCTGAATTTGAGCGCCCTAAATTATTGGGTGTCATTCCGGAAATATCCTCCCGTTTTTCGGGTAGTGCATGTATAATACAAAATGTTGATAATGGTGAGGTGTTTGCTTTATCAGACTGGATTACTGTTCAAGAACAAAGATATTCATACAATGTGTCTTTGAATGATTCTGGCGGTGTTTCGGTTAAAATGATTATTCTTGATTTTCTATACTGTCAAGTTGATTTTGACTAATTGAATTGCCAATAGGGTCTCAGGGAATCCCCTGACAAGTGAATCTGTACGGACAGATTCGTTGCTTGTTAAGACAATGCCGCATCATAGACGACAGCCATTTCCGATCGATTTCGGGGATGGCTGTTTCTGTTGCCTTACCGTCAAATCTGCAAATCTGTTTTTCGCACATTGGGCTTTTCCTTCCGGCTGCGCTATTATGTTGATGTTGATAGAAGGCCATACGGCGGGCGTGAAAGGAGGGAAACGCATGTACAACAGATTCGCAGAAATGCGCAGGCGGTATCTGCGCGAGCACAGGGACGGCATCTACACGGGAATGCTGCTGACCGGCAAGCTGGACGAGCATCTCAAGGAAATCGGCGACACAGCACAGGAGATGTTCGACCGGTTGGTCGCGCAGATGAAGGATGCCGAAGGTGTCACCGAGTGGCTGAAGGCTGAGAATCAAATGGAATGGGTCGGACGGATGAACAGCATCCGCAGCCGAGCGGAGGAAGTTGTCCTTTCTGAGCTGGTTTATTGCTGAGGTGTGGTGATGTTCAAGCATAGAAGAAATCGAGTGTTAGCACTCTGCGCCGGCGAGCGGCGGCTGCTGGTAAAGGCCCTGCTGTCCTTTCGGAACAAGCTGATAGCAAGTGGCAAGCCCACCGAGGATATCAATGAGCTGCTGATCCGGCTGCTACGGTAAAAACTGAATACGAGAAATGAGCGTCTGCTTCTGAAAAGAGGCAGGCGCTTATTTTTATGGCATCAATTTTGCTGCCACACCGATGAGATTCGGAATGGACATGGCATCACTTTTGATGCCATAGACGAAAAATGGCTCCATTTCGGAGCCACGAGCCGTCCTGCATAGGAAAATGGCTCCGATTTGGAGCCAAAACAAAAGAATTTTTCAAGGGGGTTAATTTTTCGCCTTTTTCGCTGCCTACCAAGTGAGGGGATAAATATTTTTTCGAGCGACTTAATTTTCGGCCTTTCTCGTGATCTACCACTTGAGGGGAGAAAAGTCAGCAAGGGACATTGAGAAAAATTTTTTCAGCAGGACCCTAAAAATGCCCCTCTCTCATTCCTCACATTATGAGGATATGTACCTGGGCAACTGAATAGCCGTTACCGAGACAGATATGACTGTGCGACGACCGCAAAAGAGCGAGCATAGCGACGCCGCGGAGACCCCGGGGCAGGTATATAAAAACGATATCGGAAGTACGGTGCAGCATCCCCTATAAGTAATTAAATAAATATTTACTTTCTGTACCGACTCAAAGGAAGAACTTACTTCCTATAGAAGAAGCGGCTGAAGACCGCGCGATATTTCCTTTTGAGCCAGTATATAGGATGGCCTTTCGCCTGCCTGAAAAATTAAAAATGAAGGAGGAAATCAAAATGAAAGACAGAATCACAAGCACGATCACAAGACACATCGGAGTAATCTCCGAATCGTCGCGAGGATGGAGACTGGAACTGAATATGGTCAGCTGGAACGGTGCAGAGCCGAAGCTCGACATTCACGACTGGTCCCCTGATCACAGTAGGTGCATAAGTCGCGGCACCTTCACCCATGAGGAAGCACGGGTGCTAATCAAGCTGCTGAAAAAGGAGATGTAAACATGGAGAACAAGGTATACACCCAAAACGAGCTTAAAGCCCAGAACATCATCACGATGGATTATGCACTGAACCTTGAACCGGGTGAATTCGTCGCCGTTCTCGATCTGAAGGCACAGGCGAGCAACTGTCTGCGCGTCTTCTTCACCTTTGAGGACGGCCGGAAGATTATGGCGGCTGCACAGTGGTGGCAGAGATACTTAGGGTTCTATGAAATCCCGGTCGGCACCCACCTGCTGCTCCATTACAAGGAAAATTCCAGAAAGGAAGTATATCTCGATGAAGTGGAACGAATATAACGCCGCTGTCTCAGCAAGCAACGAATCTGCCCGGACAGATTCACACCGCAGGGCTGCCCCTGAAACCCCTGAGACAGGAAACAAGAAGCCAAACAGAACAAGAAGCAACAAAATCACCGTTTATTTAAGTGATGTCGAACTTGTCCGGCTCAATGCAATGGTGGACAAAACCATTATGAACAGAGAGCAGTTTATCCGCGCAATGATTGAAGGAAAGACAATTACGGAAGCGCCGCCGGCACCGCTTCTCCAAACGGTACGAATGATGAAGGATGCGCAGTTCAATATCCGGAGGATCTCCGAATATGCATTGCTTTCGAGACCCATTGATGAAGAGCTGCTGCGCAAAACACTTGAGGATATAAATACCTGTGTGCAGGAAGTTATGGCAAGATGCCTGCCGCTGGAAGAAAGGAGAGCCGATACGCATGAAATCAGACCGCATAGACCTGGGCCTGACCGGGTACGATGAGCTCTTTATGAGCACAGAGGAGCGGCTCGACGCGAAAAAGCCAAAGGTGGACGAGCTTCCCCTCGACAAGCTGAAACCGTTTAAAAATCACCCGTTCAAGGTCATGGAGGATGAAGAAATGGAACGGCTGAAAGAAAGCATCCGGGTATCGGGTGTGCTGATTCCCGCATTGGCAAGACCCGCGGAGGACGGCTACGAGCTAATCTCCGGGCACCGCCGACTGGCCGCCTGCCGCGCGCTCGGTATGGGCACCATGCCGGTGATTATAAGAACGCTCACGGACGAGGAAGCCATCATCACGATGGTGGACAGCAATCTGCAAAGAGAGCACATTCTCCCCAGCGAAAAGGCGTTTGCGTATAAGATGAAAATGGAGGCACTAAAAAGCCAAGGCAAGCGGACAGATTTAACTTCGTACCAAGTTGGTACGAAGTTTGATGCAGCCAGTGAAATCGGGAAAAGTGGAAACGACAGCAGAATCCAAGTGTTTCGTTACATCCGCCTTACCAACCTCATTCCCAAAATTCTGAAACTGGTGGATGAGGGCCGGATCGCGCTGACTCCCGCGGTGGAGCTTTCCTATCTCAACAATCACGAGCAGGAAGTTCTGAGCAAAATCATGTCCTGCGATGAGCTTACACCGTCCCTTTCGCAGGCACAGCGTCTCCGTCGGCTCAGCGAGGATTATACGCTGACCGACAGTGGCATCTCGCAAATCATGTCCGAGATCAAAGGCAACCAAAAGGAATATCTGAAAATCGAGGCCGAGCCGCTCAGGCGGTATTTCCCGCCCGGTACGACCGACGAACAGATGCAGACAACCATGCTCCGCGCCATGGAATTTTACCGCAGGCACACCCAAAACCGCGCAGACAAACCGAAAGAAAGAGAGGAGCGATAGCCATGAAAAAGAAACCCGAACAGAAGCAGCCCGGCAGCCGCTTTATCATCGGGCTCGGCGGCGGACACCGCGAATACGACATTATCAACACCCGCTATGTTGTGGAGGGGCGATTTGCCGAGACGACGCTGACGAACAAGGACAAGACCCTTTCCGATGCCATGGAGGACATTATCAGTGGCGAATTTACAGATTTGACCTCGTCGAAGGAAGAACCTAAAATAAAAGCGAAACCCGTGTGTTCGGCTGCCGGAAAGGAGAGATAATTTATCATGCAGTCGAATAAAAAACAAAAGCAAGTAACCGGAATTACTGCCCTGTATTGCCGCCTCAGCCGAGATGACAATACGGACAGGGAAAGTAACTCCATCGCCAACCAAAAGAAAATGCTCCAGGCATACGCCAGGGAAAACCACATGGGCAACACCAAGTTCTATGTGGACGACGGCTACACCGGCACAAGCTTCAATCGACCGGGCTTTCAGGAGCTGCTCGATGATATTGAAATGGGATATGTCGGCACGATCATCGTTAAGGATATGTCCCGTTTCGGGCGTGAATATCTGCAGGTAGGGTATTACATCGAAAACTATTTTCCCGACCACAACGTCCGCTTTATCGCCATCAACGATAATGTGGACTGCGTTGACGGGGCAACGGATATGGACGATTTTATCCCCATCAAGAATATCATGAACGAGCTATATGCCAAAGATATCAGCCGCAAGGTACGGTCTGCGCACAATACACGAGGGAGGGCCGGCGAGCCGCTCTCCCAACCCCCATACGGCTATGTGAAAGACCCGCAGGACAAGAAGCGCTGGATCATCGACCCGGAGGCCGCATCGGTCGTCAGGGAGATTTTCAAGCTGTATTTGGACGGCAACGGCGAGGACACCATTGCAAGGATCATGCAGGAGGAGCAGCACCTGAACTGTACGGCGTACTGGGCGTCCAAAGGCATCAATCGCGGCGGCAAGAAAAGCCAGCCGAATCCGTACAAATGGAAATCGAGCACCATCCACGGTATCCTGACGCGGCAAGAATACTGCGGCGATGTTCTGAATTTCAAAACGCGTTCCAAGTCATTCAAAAACCACCGCCGTATTGACAACCCCAAAGAGGACTGGATGGTGTTTGAGGACAGGCACGAGGCAATCATCTTGCGTGACACCTATCAAAAGGTGCAGAAAAGGCTGAAAAGTACGCACCAGCGCGCGCCGAAGGAGATAAACGGTCCGAAGAGCATATTCTGCGACATCCTCCGCTGTGCGGATTGCGGCAGCAAGCTCTGGTACCACACCAACACGCAGAACAGGGACATTCATTACTTTTCATGCTCCAACTATGTGAAGGACTACCGCGGTACCTGCCTCACCCGCCACTATATCCGTGCGGATGCGGTGGAAGCGGTGGTGGAAATGGAGCTAAGGAGGCTTGCGGAATACCTCGTAGCCGATGAAAACCGCTTTGCCGAAATTCTTGCCCGCAGAAGCATTAAGCAGGTAGAGAGTGAAAAGAAAGCAGTTCAGTCCGAGCTGCGAAAGTCAGAAATGCGTATTGAGATCATTCCCAAGCTACTGAAAACGCTTTATGGGGACAAGCTCAGCGGCAAGACCTCGGAGGATAACTACTGTGTTCTTTCGCAGGAATATTCCGATGAGCGTGAGCAGCTGCAAAAGAAGATTCTGAAACTGCGCAGGAAGCTGACCGAAATGGGCGAAAAGGAAAACGAGCGGGAAGAGTTCATCCATGCGATACGCAAGTTCATGGAAATGCGGACGCTGACCAAACAGGTGTTGAACGAGCTGATTGACCACATTGATGTGTACGAAACGCAGGGGACGGGCAAAAACAAAACCCAACGACTTGTCATCTACTACAAGTTCGTCGGGTATTTGGACATTAATCCCACGCAGTGCCATCCGAACTACACTGCCGACATCCGTGAGGGCGTCGCCATTGAGTATGTTTCCTGCGAGCCGCCGGGCAGTCTGAAAGAGCTGTTCTCGGAGGGATACAACGCGGATAATGATCCTTTTGAGGAAGAAGAAATGGAGCAGGCGTAAACCCGCTCCGGACACAAAAACCTATTCATCACAATTCTCGTTATAACAAGCATTGACCGCTTCGGCGAATAGTGAACGGGAATGCTTGTTTGGGTCATCATTGTTATTTTTCCTGCGGATGTATAGTGTGTACAGCGCGCCTTTCAATCCATTATCTTTTATCCATTGAAAGCGTTCCGGAAGCATATAGAATCCTTGAGACTGTTCTGACCATGAATAAGCATTTTGCTTCTTGTTATAGTGAATGTACTCCTGACAATCGTATCCATCGTCGTCTTCATAGCCATTTACAAAAGCAAAATCAACGCTGTGAAGTATACGGGAATTTTTTCGGTCCTTAACTTTGATGGTTAAGACGCGAGTTGAGTCTTCGGCAAAGTCGTAGCCATACCGATGCGCAAATTTATCCAATGATTGCTTGAACAGTAATTTAATCTGTTTTGCAGTGAAGCGATTTTCTTCATCGTTGGGATAAATATTGATGTCAAAATCGAAACCGATATTTGATTTTGCATCATAGGTTATCATATTTCGAGAGTAACTGCCAACAGGCTCATGCTGAAAAGTGTATTGCTTCCGCAAGTCATCATGAACAAGACTGAGAATTTCCATAAGGTCAGAATAGGCAGACTTAACCTGTGGGGAATATTTGGATATGAACTTGAAATCGTGTTTCATTTTATGAATCCTTTCTCTTCCCATGCCACCCATTCAGCGTTTTTCGCTAAATTATCATAGTATACTCACGAATGATGTCCGTGTCAATACTTTCAGGTAAAAAGAAGCGGATGTAACTGAAATCAGTTACATCCGCTCGATATGGTTGCGGAGGGAGGATTTGAACCTCCGAAGGCCCTCTTGCGGTGCCCGTCTCATTGCTCGCTTATGCGTCGCACTCGCCGACCGCTGCGCCAAATTCTTCTCCCTACATCCGCCACTGGCGGCGGTCGAAGAATTTGCCCCGGGTTATCGCTTCGCGCCCCTTGCGGTGCCCGAAAAAATCTTCGCGCTATTCGCCCGCTCGATTTTTTCGACCGCTGCGCAAACGCCCTCCTCGCTGTATCCGCCGCCGGCGGCGCTCGAGGGCGTTTCCCAACGAGCCACGCTCATCGGTCTCATAACCCAGAGTTGTAGATGCAAACTTTCTCTGCAAACATAAAAATATTCCTCACTCAAAATGAGTGAGGAATATTTTTCTGGTTGCGGAGGGAGGATTTGAACCTCCGACCTCCGGGTTATCGCTTCGCGCCCCTTGCGGTGCCCGAAAAAATCTTCGCGCTATTCGCCCGCTCGATTTCTTCGACCGCTGCGCAAACGCCCTCCTCGCTGTATCCGCCGCCGGCGGCGCTCGGGGGCGTTTCCCAACGAGCCACGCTCATCGGTCTCATAACCCAGAGTTGTAGATGCAAACTTTCTCTGCAAACATAAAAATATTCCTCACTCAAAATGAGTGAGGAATATTTTTCTGGTTGCGGAGGGAGGATTTGAACCTCCGACCTCCGGGTTATGAGCCCGACGAGCTACCGAGCTGCTCTACTCCGCGATATAAGGCACCTCTTCCGGGTGCCATATCATATTAGCACAGTTGAATGCCCCTGTCAAGGGGAATTTTCGCCGCAGCAGAAGATTACTCCTCCGGTGCGTCTTCGTGCTCTTCGCCGCCCAGGTATTCTACCAGGTCCTCATCATCCAGTTCCTCGGTGCAGGCGGTGTGGTGACGGCGCAGCAGCACCATTACAGCGGCGGCCGCTCCCAGCAGGGCCACCAGCACGGCAATTACAGTGCCCCAGCAGCATTTGCATTTTTTGTTTTTCATCCGTTGTTTATCTCCTTTCCGCGGCAGCCTGCCGCATTCCGTCTATATTATAATCCTTTTTTCCGCAAATAGCAATGCGCCGCAAAAAATGTTTTGGCATTCTCTGCATTCTGTGGTATAATGCATTTATCTGTAGGATTTTAGCCGATCCTGCCGCGCTTTATTTCAGTCAAAGTCAAGGAGGCACTCCCATGAATCCCAATTCCTGCGAAGCCCTGCCCGGCAATTACCGCCAAACCCGCGAGATCGACTTTGTCAATCTTTCCCGGGAAAATATCATCGGTCTGCTGCTTACTCTCGTGCTGCTGGTCGGCCCGGTGCTGCTGGTTCTGCCCAGCCATCCCTTTACCCTGCTTTCTTCCGCCAAAAATACCGTCTTTTCCCTGATTTACTGCCTGGGCGCGTTCCTGCTTATGGTCGCTTCCATGCGCCTGCAGGCCAAGTTGCACGGCTTCTGCCTTTATAAAACATGCGGCTGCCCCGTTGAGTATGTTTCCATGGGATTTTATATCGTTGCCTGCACCGGCCGTATGTATGTCCGCCGCAACTCCTGGCTTACCGGCACCCTCATTCCCGCCGTTGTTTGGTGCGGATTGCTGCTGGCTGCCGCTTTTGCCGTTTCGGAGCAGTGGTTCTGGATCCCGTTCCTGATGTTCCTCGTTTCCCTTTCCGGCTGGGCCGGTAAATTTGTGGCCATTGCGGTGGTGCTGGGCCAGCCCGCCGGCAGCTACCTGCAGGATAACGGAGGCTCCATCAAGGTATATACCCCCGCGGAGGTTTGACCCATGGCATACTGGATGACACACCTGCGGGTAGCGGAAGCCCTGCTGCGCTGCCTGCCGGAGGGGATCTCCCTCCCCCATTATTACGCCGGTTCCATTGCGCCGGATTGCGGCCGCACCGAGTGGAATGAGGACGGTACACCGCGTTATCTCCCTGGCCGGGTGGTGACCCACTGGCTGAAGAAGGATGAAGCACTGGACCGCTGCCTCATTGATTTTGAGGGCTTCTACAATACAATGATGCCCCAGGCAGCCGATGACGCGGCCCGCGCCTTCTACTGGGGCTACTATATTCACCTTATTACCGACGCCATGTGGCAGGAACGGGTGCTGCGTCCCCGCCGGGAATCCCTTGCGGATCCTTCCAAGGAGAACATTGCCGCCATGCGGGCCGATCTGAAGCTGGCCGATTTGGCCGATTATCGGGAAAATCCCCACTACCCTCCGCTGGAGATCCTGCGCAATACCCCCTCCTTCCCCAACCGCTACCTCAACTACTACACCGAGGACGACATTGAAAACCAGGTGCATGGCATCCCCCAGCGCCTGGCAGAGGAAGCCGCCACTGCTGAGGAAAGTCTTTGGCTTTCCCCGGAGGAGCGCGACGAGTTTATTATGTTTGCCACCGCCAAGTGCATGCAGATGGTGCGTGCCCACCTGGCTTAATTTATCCACCCACCGAAAGACCGCCTGCGGGCGGTCTTTTTCTCTCTGCACTCCCGGCATTTGTTGACACCGTACTTTACCGCATGGTAGAATGAAAATAGGCAATTTTCCCGATTCCAGCTCAATTTTTTAGCGAACCGAAAAGGAGGCTATGACCGTGAACCACATCAAAAAATGCTTGCTTCTGCTGCTTGCTGTTCTGCTGCTGTGCTCCTGCGGCGTCCAGGATACCCCCGCGCCCGATCCGCAGCCCGCCCCGGCTGAAAGCTGCACCATCAGCGGCTCCTTTACCGCCACCGTCCGGGATGTGATCCCCGATTACTGCCTGGATGACACCACTCCGCTTGTCGCTGTCGTAACAGAGTTCCAGTCCCAGCCCTTTACTGTGTATGTAGGGGAGGAGCTTGGTAAAAAGCTGCTGGAGGAGCAGAACGGCCAGCCTCTCGTTTTTACCGTAACACCCCTTACCGTTGACCGCAGCAGGGAGGAAGTGCAGAAGCTTTCGACCGCCTCTCTCCTGCGGGAATTCAACCTGCAAATCACCGATTGCCGCCCCGCCGAAGATGGTGAACTCGGGTTGGAAAGTCTGCACCTTACCATCGAATAATTTTACCGATAATATCCGCACTGCAACACCGCCTGGCTGTGGCGGTGTTTTTTATGCCACGGGGATGGTTGCTTCGGGAAAGACCGTGCCGGGCCAGGGAAGGGGCGCAGCCCGGCGGCTTTGCCGCCTAAGGCGCGGGCCCTGCGGGCCCGCGCCTACCGCCGCCTGCGGCGGCGGGGGCTGCGCCCCATCCTGCCCTCCGCACCCGCCAGCAAAAAAGAGCCGCCCTTCAGCAGCCTCTTTCCCGCGCCGCTTACCCCAGCAGCGCCACGATAATGGAATTACTCAGCAAAAAGCCCCGGTCGGTCAGCGCGATACGCTCATCATCCGCCCGCAGCAGCCCCGCCTTTTGCAGCGGCTCCGCCCGCCGCAGCAGGGCGGCATAGTCCTGCCCGTAGCGGGCCGCCAGCACCGGGGTCAGTCCCTCCGCCAGCCGCAGAGAAAGCATCAGCGCTTCCTCCCAGTCCCCACCGGGGCCGTCATCCAGCGGCAGCCGCCACACATCCTCCACCGCGAGGAACTGCGTCATGTCCTCACGGAAACGGAACCGCCGCCCCTCATGGTAGCTGGCCGCCCCCGGTCCAATGCCCAGGTACTCACCCAGCTGCCAGTACACGGTGTTGTGCCGGCTCTCATAGCCAGGCTGCGCCGCGTTGCTGATCTCATAATGCCGCAGCCCCGCCTGTTCCAGCACCTTATAGTAGGCCAGGTAGCACTCCGCTGCTGTGTCCTCATCGGGACAGCGCTGTGCCATTCCCATCCGGTCAAAGGCTGTCCCCGGCTCAATTTTCAACAGATAGGAGGAAAGATGCGGCACCCCCAGCGAAAGGCCGTATTCCGCCAGCCTCGCCGCCTTTTTGGGGGTCTGTCCCGGCGTCGCCAGCATAAAATCCGCCGAGATATTCTGGAAGCCAGCTGCCTTTGCCATCGCCACCGCCGCTTCGCCCTCCGCTGCGGTGTGGCCGCGTCCCAGCAGACGCAGCATCTCATCCTCGCAGTCCTGCAGGCCAAAGGAGATGCGGTTAAAGCCCGCTTCCCGCAGTTCTTCCAGCAGCTTCGGCGTCACGGTTCCCGGGTTCGCTTCCACCGTGATTTCGACATCCGCCGCCACCGGCCGTCGGCGGCGTACCGCCTCCAGCACAGCGATAAGCCCCATCCCCAGCAGCGTCGGCGTCCCTCCGCCAAAGTAGACAGTCTGTATTTCATGGCCCTCCAGTGGGGCGGTTTCCACTGCCTGCACCAGTGCCGTGGTGTACGGCTCCCGCAGGGTTAGTGGGCACCCGCTGTAAAAGCCGCAGTACCCGCACCGGCTGCGGCAGAACGGCACATGGAAATATAGGCTTATCGGCTTCATCCCGGCATCTCCCCCACAATTCTCTGCAGCACCCCATCGGGCGCGCCTCCGCTCTTCAGGGCCGACCCTCCGTTTCACTTCGGGCAGCCCTTTTCCGCTGCGGCGCGCCCTCTCCGGGTCGCCGCCCTGTAAACTGCTCCTATTTTACCACATCTGTTTTCATTGTGCCACTCCCCATTCTTGTTTTTCCCTCGCCTTTGTGCTATAATAAATTGTTAATTTGTATCTATCAACCGGAGGAACGCCATGAGCTATCAGGACCACATCCGCAATTTCTGCATCATCGCCCATATCGATCACGGCAAGAGCACCCTCGCCGACCGCATCTTGGAGTCCACCGAAGCGGTGGCCAAGCGTGATATGGAAGATCAGATCCTGGATAATATGGAGCTGGAGCGGGAGCGCGGTATCACCATCAAGGCCCGCGCCGTCGCGCTGGATTATAAAGCCGATAACGGCGAAACCTATCACTTCAATCTCATTGATACCCCCGGCCATGTCGATTTCCACTACGAGGTCAGCCGGTCGCTGGCCGCCTGCGAGGGCGCTATCCTCGTTGTCGATGCCTCCCAAGGCATCGAAGCGCAGACGCTGGCCAACTGCTATCTGGCGGTGGATCACGGCCTGGAGATCCTCCCTGTCGTCAATAAGATTGACCTGCCTGCCGCCGATCCCGAGCGGGTCTGCCACGAGATCGAGGATGTCATCGGCATCCCCGCCATGGATGCCCCCCGCATCTCCGCCAAAAACGGTGTCAATATCCACGAGGTGCTGGAGCGCATCGTCACCGATATTCCCGCCCCCCAGGGCGATGCGGAAGCCCCCCTGCAGGCCCTCATCTTCGATAGCGTCTACGATAGCTACCGGGGCGTCATCGTCTATCTTCGTGTGATGCAGGGCACCCTGCGCACCGGCATGGCCGTCCGCCTTATGAGCACCGGCGCCCAGTTCAATGTAGTGGAATGTGGCGTCATGGGCGCTACCAATCTTGTCCCCCGCGATCAAATCTCCGCCGGTGAGGTCGGTTATTTCACCGCCAGCATCAAGACAGTGGCCGATACCCGCGTGGGCGATACCGTCACCGGGGCCGAAAACCCCGCCCCCCAGCCGCTGCCCGGCTACCGCAGCGTCAATCCCATGGTGTTCTGCGGCATTTATCCGGCGGATGGTGCCAAGTACCCCGACCTGCGGGAAGCGCTGGAAAAGCTCCAGCTCAATGACGCCGCCCTCTCCTACGAGCCGGAAACCTCCGCCGCCTTGGGCTTTGGCTTCCGCTGCGGCTTCCTTGGTCTTCTGCACATGGAGATCATCCAGGAGCGGCTGGAGCGGGAATTCAATCTCGATCTCATCACCACCGCCCCCAGCGTTATCTACCACCTCACCCTCACCGATGGCACCAAGCTCGCCATCGATAACCCCACCAATTATCCCGATCCCTCCACCATCGCAGAAGCGGAGGAGCCGTATGTCAAGGCCAGTATCTTCACCCCGCCGGAGTACATCGGCGCTTTGATGGATCTCTGCCAGCAGCGCCGCGGCATCTACAAGGACACCAAGTACCTTGACCCCACCCGGGTGGAACTGCACTACGATCTCCCCCTGGCCGAGATCATCTACGACTTCTTCGATGCCCTCAAGAGCCGCAGCCGCGGCTACGCCAGTCTCGATTATGAGCTTTCGGATTACCGGCCCAGCCGCCTGGTCAAGCTGGATATCCTCCTCAACGGCGAAATGGTGGATGCCTTGAGTTTCATCGTCTTTGCCGATAATGCCTACCCCCGTGCCAGAAGACTGGCCGAAAAGCTCAAGGATCACATCCCGCGGCAGCTGTTCGAGATTCCCATTCAGGCGGCTGTCGGCGGCAAGATCATCGCGCGCGAAACGGTAAAGGCCATGCGCAAAGATGTTCTGGCCAAGTGCTACGGCGGCGATATCACCCGCAAAAAGAAGCTCCTCGAAAAGCAGAAGGAGGGCAAAAAACGCATGCGTCAGCTGGGCAGCGTGGAAGTCCCCCAGGAAGCCTTCATGGCCGTCCTCAAGCTGGACGAATAATTTTCCGCCTTGTTCCCCTGTCTCGATTTCTCTCGGGGCAGGGGTTTCTTTTTCTCCTCCTTCGCCAGCCCCTGCCGAGCCATAGCCTTATCGGGCGCAGCCCGCTCCGGCTCCGCCGGAGCAAAGCAGGTTCCGCCTGCTTTCGCCGCCTGCGGCGGCGGGGCTGCGCCCTCCCACTTCCCCACTCACCCCATCAGACCACCCTCTGTCTCCCTCTTACACCCCGTCTCCCGGCGGGCTCGCTTCGCTCGCCCCCTTTGTCCTTTCTCCCCAAATTTCCGCCCCACACCGCCTGATTCTTGCTCCTTTTCCCACAAATTCCTTATCTCCCGAATTTATTTCACTAAATTTTCCGTCAATTTTTGTCCTCTTTTCACAAATTTACGGATGGAAAAATAAAAAATCTTGCAATCCTGTCGGGCCGGTGATATTCTAAATTTAGTAAAGAGAAAAGAGAATATTGCAATTACTGAGTATCGCGCGGGTCCGCCCGCCATGAGTAAGCCTTACATAACCAGTAACGAGCAGAGAGTAGATTCCGCTATGGGATGTCCTTCCCATAGTGCGTGTTTGCTCTCTTTTTGTTTTATCCACCGGGTTCGGCCGGCCGGGTGGGTAGCGCCCCAAAGAAAGACCATAGATAATGTGATATTTACAGGAGGTTGTTTGAATGGATTATTTACAGATCGCCAATAGCTGGCCGGTATGGCTGTGCGCGGGTGCCTGCGTCGCCTTCATCGTGGTTCAGGCTGTCGCTTTCGCCAAGCTGTGCTACAAAAACGCCCCGCTGGTCGGCCTATCCAAAGCTGATTGCTCCAAGAGCTTCCAGTGCGGCATGGTCACTGCCATCGGCCCGTCCCTGTCCTGCTTCATCGGCGCCATCAGCATGATCACCGTTGTCGGCGGCCCTCTTGCCTGGATGCGCCTTTCCATGATCGGCGCGGCGCCCACCGAGCTGACCGCCGCTACCACCGGTGCCGCTGCCTACGGCGTGGAGCTGGGCGGCGCCGGCTATGATATCTACGCTATGGCCAATTCCTGGCTCACCATGGCCCTCAATGGCTGCGGCTGGCTGCTGGTCGTTGTGCTGCTCACTCCCCGCATGGAAAGCCTCCGTCAAAAGGTCGGCGGCGGCGATGAAGTCTGGCTGGGCCTTATCACCTGCTCCGCTTCCATTGGTCTGTTCGGCTACATGGCTTCTCAGTACTACAATAAAATCGTTGTCGATCCCGCTCAGGCTTGGTCCTGCATCGCCGGCACCGTTGTCATGGTCGCCTGTGTCAAGCTCAGCAAGAAGATGCCCTGGCTCAAGGAATACGGCCTTGGCATTGCCATCGTAATAGGCATTGTCGTCGGCGCCCTTGTGCGGTAATCGAAAAGGAGGAACGAAATAATGGATCAGTACGCAAAGAGTTTTACCAAACCGTCCATTCGCATCGGTACCATTACCGTGCTTCTGGCCATGCTTGGCAGCTTCTTCCCCAATATCTACCTTTACCTGGCTTACGGCGTTTGGCCGGATGCCTCCCATATGTTCTCTGCCTGGGGCAGCATTGCCATGGCGTTCGGCGCCTTCTACCTGGTGGAGCCCATCTCCTACTTCCCGGTATTCGGGCCCACCGGCACCTACATCGGCATCCTTTCCGGTAACATTTCTCAGATCCGTCTGCCCGCGGCTTCCACCGCGCAGGATGTTCTGGGTGTCGAGCCCTCCTCCCATAAGGGCGAGATCGTTGGTATCCTGGCCATCTGCGGCTCGGTCGTTACCAATATCCTGTTCCTCACCGTCGCGGTCGTCGCCGGCTCCACTCTGCTGTCCTTCCTGCCGGAGTCCGTCACCTCCGCCATGGCAAACTACATTCTGCCCTCTCTGTTTGGCGCCTGCTTCGCCTCCATGGCTGTTAAAAAGCTCAAGATCGCCCTGTACGCGCTGCCCATGGCCATCATCCTGCGCCTGCTTGGTGTTCCGGCCTGGATCACCATCGTTTGCTGCATCTTCGGCACCATTCTCATCACCTACTTCCTCTACAAGAAGAAGCTGATCAAATAACTTTCGCTGGTTAATTTTATAAATTGACAAGCCATTATCCCGCATTTTACACTGAAAAGAGGTAATCTATCATGACTATGAAAGAAAGACTGCGTTCCCGCGTTGCGGAACTGACCTCCATCATCGGCGTTTCCGGCCATGAATGGGATGTTGCCAAGTACATCTTCGATGCCATCAAGGACGATGTCGATACCATCGAGCAGCTGCCCAACGGCATCATCGTCGCCACCAAGAAGGGCGCCCATCCCGGCCCCCGTGTTATGGTTTCCGCCCATATGGATGAAGTCGGCTACGAAGTGAAGTCCGTCAGCCCCCAGGGCTACCTGTACTTCGATCAGATCGGCGGCGCCACCATCGCCTGCCTGCCCGGCCGCCGCGTGCTGGTCAAGGGTGAAAAGGGCGTAGTCAAGGGCGTTGTCGGCATCCGCGCCGGCCACCTCCTCACCCCCGAGCAGATCGCCAAGGCTCAGACCGTCACCCAGAGCTATGTTGATATCTGCGTTGGCAGCCGTGAGGAAGCCGAAGCCCTCGGCATCCATGCCGGCGCCCAGATCGTCCCCGATTCCCCCCTGGAGTCCATTGGCCCCGATGGCGATTACATCTGCACCCGCGCCGCTGACTGCCGCGCCCTCTGCGCCGTTATCATCGAGACCCTGAAGGAACTCAAGGCCGAGGATATCCACGGCGAAGTTGTTGCTGCTTTCAATATCATCGAAGAGACCACCGTCAAGGGCATTGCCGCCGCGACCAATAAGTACCCCTGCGAGTACGGCCTGTTCCTGGATACCATCCCCTGCGGCGATGTTCCCGATGTTGATTTTGGCAAGGAGCTGCCCGTTGCCCTCAAGAAGGGCCCCGTCCTGCTGCACAGCCAGCTGTTCACGGGTCTGGGCCTGCGCGCCGGCAGCCATCCCAAGCTCGTTGAGGCCGTCCGCAACGCGGCCGAAAAGACCGGTGCCAATCACCAGGAATTCGCCTTTAATGGTGCCGGTTATGTCACCGATGCCGTAGGCGCCGTTCTCACTGGTATGGCTGTTGTCACCCTGGCGCTGCCCCGCCGTTATTCCCACTCTCCCGTGGAGCTGTTCCACATGAACGATATCTGCGATACCCAAAAGACCGTTGAAGAGTTCCTCAAGAATGAAGTGGATCTCGGCCTTCTCCACAAATAATTCCCGCCCATAAGGGCACACCAGTATTACTCACCCAGGTATAAGCCAAAATAAAGCCGAACGATCCCGGGGGAGCATTGCCTCTCCCGGGTCGCAGCGGATAGCAGAGAATGGAGGATAGAGACAGTATGAACTACGAGAATTACATCTACCAGCAGCCCATCGATCCCGTACGGCAGGCCATCCTGCTTGCCATGACCCAAAGTATGGAGCAAGAGAAAGAAATGATCCGGGAGCTGCAAGGCATGGGGATTAAATGCGTCGCCACCATGGCGTCTGGATTCAATTCCGACATTAGCCCCAAGCTGGTCAACAATTTGGTGGGTGCTTGCTTCAATGCGAACATCATTGAGAAGAAAAAAGCCCACATCCACCCGGTGGTGCACGCCCTGCATGAGGCCATGGATACCGCCCGTGTCACTCGGGAAATCTCGCAGAACTGTCGTCTCAAGGTTGGTGTTGTTAGATACGAGGACCAGATCTCTATCAGCATCTACGGTGATCTTGCCATTCATGAGCTTTCCGCCCACAAAACCGTCGGCGTCGGCTTCCAGATTCTTGGGGAGTAAAATCCTTTTCTGAATTTGGAGATCTTTCTGCATGAAAAAGAGTTTGCTGCTTTGTATTATTGCGGCCATCGGCTTTGGCGTTGCGCCCACTTTTATTCAGCTTGCAATTCAGTCCGGGGTCTCACAAACCTCCTGCGTCCTTTTCAATAACATCCTGTTGATGCTGGTCTGCCTCGTCATGTGCCTGGCCGGGCATCACAGTCTGTGCATCCCCGCCAAAAAGGTGCTGCCCCTCCTGCTAATGGGCGCCTGCGGTATGGGCTTTACCGTACTCCTGCTCTCTCTCAGCTACCAGTACATCGCAGTGGGCACCGCCACCGTTATCAATTTTTTGTATCCGCCCATTGTTACGGTAGCCTGTGCCATTTTTATGCACCGTCGTCTGGGCCGCTCGGCCTATCTTGCCATCCTGCTCTCCATCCTAGGGCTGCTGTTTATCTCGGTCATCGGTACCGGGGTCTCCAGCTTCCAGCCCGCGGGGTTCATCCTGGCACTGGCCTCGGCCTTTACCTACTCGTTCTACATTTTTGGCAATGAATACTTCGGCATCGGCGAGTACCCGGTCTGGAGCGCCGTCTTCTACATGGCTGCCGCCTCGGCATGTGTCTTTATTGTCATCAATGCCGTAACCGGCCAGTTCACCCTGCCCACCGGCGGGGCCACCATGGGCTATACCTTTGGCGCGGCCGTCATCTCCTCGCTCAGCTTCCTGCTGCTCAATATCGGCATCGCCGGGGCCGGCGCGGCGCAGGCCTCCTTCGCTACCCTCATCGAGCCGGTAGCGTCCGTGATCTGCGGCGTCATCGTACTGGATGAGAAGGTCACGCTCTTTACCATCATCGGCATCGTGCTCATTCTGCTGTCGGTCTGGGTCAATTCCATGCACACCCATGAAAAAGCCCCTGCCCGTGAAAAAGCCCCCGCCAAATAATTCCCGAAAGTGAGGGATCGCCATGGAATCGCAAAAAGAACAAGCCCTGCATCCCCTGCTTCTGCCGCTCTGTGTGCTGGTCTGCGGCGGCGCCATGATCGGCGTTTTCCGCCTGCTGGGCAAATTGGATGACTCCATCCTGTACGGAGCCGCCCTGGGCTGCGGCATCTGCATCCTCAATCTGTTTCTGCTGCGCTTCACCATGAACCGCGCGGCAGCCGCCACCTCTCCCCAGGCCGCCCAGCAGATCGCCAAGGCCAGCGTACCGCCCCGGCTGCTGCTCATCTGCGTGGCGTTCTATCTTGGCTTCACCCTGCCAGTCTTCAATCCCATCGCCGTGGTAGTGCCGTTCGCGTTCCCCCGGCTTTCCGCCCTGCTGCTGCAGGGGGTGGCCCCCTCCTTCCGCTTCCTCCGCAATAAGGCCGCCGATGTCAAGCAGGCCCTTGAGGATGACGACTTCTGAACGCTCTGCCCGATCGGCGGG